>Ga0196970_1000302_pt1 | contig 67166 bp, 64 predicted proteins | sample S1v_513CmetaG_FD_148672 | JGI IMG/M metagenome (GOLD analysis project Ga0196970, IMG submission 148672) | Soil microbial communities from Anza Borrego desert, Southern California, United States - S1+v_5-13C | ecosystem: Environmental > Terrestrial > Soil > Desert | place: USA: California...
CTGCTTCGCAAGAAGTACCGGGTGGCAAGTAGCGAGCTGAGCCACCTGCGAGACAAGGGTGTGATTAGAGATGGGATGGAGCGGAACAGATACGTAGATGATCGAGGGAGATCTCAAGGGGTCCTGGCCCAAACGGGCACAGACGCTGCGGTAGATGACTATCATGTAGCTGATACAAGAACAGGTCCTGAATCGGCGCAGCTGGTTCAGGGCCTGTTTTCCGTACTCCTTGGGGGCCCATCATGAATTTGACAGGGTAACACTGCGAAGTTTTGCCGGTACCTGTGGATCATTCACCTGCGCAGAGAACCGCAGCTTTGCCGAACAACCAGCTTCGGGGTGAAGATCACCGAGGTAGGGTAATCTGTTCGCCCTGCAATTCGCCCTACAAGCATTTTGGCGGCTTCGGAACCCATCTCTTGCTTCGGTTGGTTGACCGTCGTGAGCGGTACAAGGAAGCAGTCGGAAAGATTAATGTTGTCCACGCCCACGATCGAAACGTCATCAGGTACTCGGAGATGCGCTTCCTGAATTGCACGAATGGCCCCCACGGCCATGATGTCGCTGGCCACGAAGATGGCTGTAGGCGGGTCCGGCAGTTGCAGCAACAACCTGGTAGCCATCTGGCCACCATCCAAGGAGAACCCGTCGGTCCACTGGACGTAATCGTTCGGAACTTCCACTCCGGCTTCGGTCAGGGCGGCCAGGTACCCGGAATACCGCTCCCAACTACTCGAATGACACGATGCACCTGCAATGCAGGCGAGTCTCCGGTGACCCAGCGATAGGAGGTGCCGGGCGGCCAACTGGCCGATGGCGACATTATCCGTCCCGACGTAGTAGTCCATGCCGGGACGGGGCGTTCGGTTTATGAACACGTAAGGCGTCTTGCGGGCCTGTATCTGCTTTAGTAGCGAAAGGTCACCTACCCTCGCAGTTGCGATGATCAGCCCGGCCACCCGAGCGGCCATCAGATCCTGGAACGCCTGGTCGATCCGTTCCGGGACTTCTCCGGTGTTGTGGATAATCACCTGGTATCCAAGACTGGCAGCGCCCTCTTCCAGGCCCACGATCTCCTCGGCCATGAAGGGGTTCCGAATATCGGTCAACACGAGTCCGAGGAGTCGACTGCGCCGAGACCGCAGACTCTGTGCCAACACGTTAGGTTTATAGTCAAGGTCTCGAATTGCGTCGAAAACACGCTGCCGGAGCGTGTCGTTGACCGGTCGCGTTTTATTTATCACTACCGAGACGGTGGCAATAGATACTCCCGCACGCTTGGCGACGTCGCGAATGGTGACCTCCATCCGATGCCTCCTCTTACGGCATATACAAGGCGGCTCAGTCAGCAGGACTCTCGTACCACCTACCGTCTGGGCCCGATCACACATCGTGAAACGTTTCATCGGACTAAGCAGAGTATACATAGGGCCAGCGCGAAACTTCAAGCCCCAACCACTCATTAGTGTGAAATGATATCAAAATATATGTATTGACATCTAACACGCCAATATTTTATTTTAAAAAACAAACCCAATGTCGAATTTGCAGGCAGGTCTTACGATTGCGAGACAAAGCCTACCGGGAAATATTGCATGTCCAGGCGTCTTCAGGTAAGAGTTGGCAGGACCGCCTTTTTGTTTGGCTTTCTGATAAAACGTTTTTTTGGCCCCTCATGCCCCAGTCAGCTCGTGACTACTGGCGTTGCGACATCACACCGGAGAGGGGAGAAACATGAACGGCCCACTACTGGAGCTTCACCGAATCGGCAAGCATTTCGGCGGGCCGCCGGTTCTTCAGGACATAAGCCTGGCCATTCAGCCCGGGCAGATCACAGCCATCGTAGGGGAGAATGGCGCAGGAAAAAGCACGCTGATGAAGATCATCGCCGGCGTTTACAAACCCAATAGCGGCTGGCTGAGCTGGAAGGGGCGTCGGACTGATCTTTCCTCCCCGCAGCAGGCTCACGAGTTGGGGGTGAGTGTCGTTTACCAGGAGTTGAACCTCATCCCAGAATTAACCGTGGCTGATAATCTTTTCCTGGCGCATGAACCCGTTCGGGTGAGGGGACTACGGGCCTTTTCACCTTTAGACAAGCGCCTGATCAAACGCGAAGCCGCGGCCTCCCTGGCACGGATTGGCGCCGCATCCATCTCACCGGACCAGACGGTCGCATCGCTCAACCAGGCCAATAAGCAGATGGTCGAGATTGCCAAGGCATTGACTCGAAACTGCCAGCTGCTGATTCTGGATGAACCAACTTCATCGCTCTCTCCGCCCGAAGTCGAAGCCCTAATGGCCATCATGACTTCGCTGCGCAGTCAGGGGCACGCGATCCTCTTTATCACACACCGGCTGGAAGAGATTCTGCGTATCGCGGACCGAACCGTCATACTACGGGACGGACTACTGGTGGGGGATCTTTCACGGGCGCAAATGACTATTGAGACCATGATCCGGCTGATGGTCGGGCGCCCTCTCTCCCAGCACTTCGTCCGTGAAAAGCACAGCATGGGCCCGATACTGCTGGAGGCGGAACACCTGACGATCAACGGCATCATCCAGGATGTCAGCTTCCAATTGAGGGCCGGAGAAATCCTCGGATTAGCAGGGCTGGTGGGCGCAGGCCGCACTGATGTTACTCGGGCGCTGTTTGGAATCACGCCATTGGATTCGGGGCGAATCATAGTCAACGGACATGCGACCAAGATTCGCTCCCCACGCGACGCCATTCGGGCAGGCCTCGCCCTGGTCCCGGAGGACCGCAAGAGTCACGGCATCCTCGGGCACATGGCGGTCATGGAAAACATCAGTCTGCCATGGATGCCGAAAATGACCCGCTCAGGCCTCCTGAACTGGACGATCTTACGCAGCGCAGCAGTGGACCAGGTAAACGACCTGACCATTCGACCTCCCGACATCGGCAAGCCAGTGGGGTACCTCAGTGGCGGCAATCAGCAGAAGGTCGTTCTGGGTAAATGGCTCTCAGACCCGCCCCGAGTGTTGATTCTGGATGAACCCACGCGGGGCGTGGACGTGGGTGCGAAACATGAGATCTACCGCGTGATCAACGATTTGGCAGGGAAGGGAATGGGCATTCTCCTGGTCTCCTCGGAGCTGCCCGAGATTCTGGGCCTGTCCACACGGGTGCTGGTCATGGCGGGGGGTCGCGTCGTTTCGGAACTCGACAATGAAGGCTTGACACAAGAGCAGGTCATCTCAGCCGCTACAGTTGGGAGGATGTAGAATGCTGCAGAACGGCCCGTCTGCAACGGTTGCCACGAAGAATGTCAACTTCCGTTCGCTACTCAGCAAGATTGCCCAGGCGCGCTCCCTCGGTCTGGTCGTGGCAATTGTGACCCTGGCTCTGGTCATTGGGACGAAGAACAGCAACTTCTGGCGGCCACTCAACCTGCAGGTAATTGCCCTAAACGTTTCTTTCTTCGGTATTTTAGCCATCGGGCAGACCGCGGTCATCCTGACCTCAGGAATCGATCTTTCCGTTGGGTCCATGGTGGCGCTATCGGGAGTGGTCGTAGCGCTCATCACGAAATCGCTAGGCTACACGGCCGCCATTGTCATCACCCTGGGGTTCGGTCTGATGGTCGGGGTAATTCACGGCTGGTTGATTACCCGGCTCAACATCACGCCGTTTATCGTGACTCTGGCATCGATGTCCGTTCTGCGAGGTCTGGCGCTTTGGAGCACGCAAGGCTACCCGGTGGTCGGCCTACCAAAGGTATTCAGCATGCTCGGGCAGCAGAAGCTGCTGAACATTCCGCTTTCGGCGCTCGTGCTGATTCTGGTGATGATCTTTGCATGGCTTATTCTCAGCCAGACCCCTCTAGGCCGTTACGTCTACGCCATTGGCGGCAACCGAGAGGCGGCAACCTATTCCGGGATCAACGTTCGTGGGGTTCTCACTTACGCCTACGTGCAGCAATCGCTTCTCGCCGCCATTACCGGCATTCTGGTTGCTTCGTGGTTGGGGGCGGGCCAGCCGGGTGCTGCCGGCGGGTGGGAACTGAACGCCATAGCTGCCGTGATAATCGGCGGGACGAGCCTGGCGGGCGGTAGCGGGACTGTCTCAGGTACCATTCTGGGCGCCCTGTTCATGGCAGTGCTTGCCAACGGGCTGGTACTCTTGAACGTTTCACCTTATCTCCAGTCCATCGTAGTTGGTGCGGTGATCATGATTGCCGTAATAGTCGACGTCCTGCGTACGCGACGGTTTCGCAAAACCTAGGGGAAAGGAGGCGCCTGGTTGGTTTTGGTGGTTACCTTGACGCCGAGTGATCCAGCGCTCCAATAACCTATGACTGTATGGGGGGTCTTTCGTTCATGATTCGTAGGTCGCTCCATAGGGTAGTACTGGCCCTGGCTACGGCTCTCGTACTCCTCGTTACCGGGTGCAATTCCAGCGCCCCGAGCAACAGCACTTCCAGCACAGGGCCGGCTCCGAAGGCTCCTGCTCCTTCCGGGAATAAGAAAATGGTTTACGCCGGGCTAGGCAAGTCTACCGTCTGGTATTGGAACTACGTTGGTGATGGCATGAAGGAGGCCGCTGGTAAGCTGCAGGCTGAAGCCATCTTCCAGAGCCCCCAGACCGAGGATGTGCCGCAGCAAGTTAGCACTTTCCAAAGTTATGTCTCCCAGAACGTTGATGGAATCGCTTTCGCGGCCAGCGACGCCACCGCCTTTAACAATGTGGTGAAGCAGGCAACAGACGCAGGCATTCCGGTCATTACCTTCGACTCCGATGCTCCCGAAAGTGGCCGCCTGCTATACATTGGCGCAAGCGCGTACGAGGGTGGCAAGCTGGCTGGCGCCCGAATGGTGCAAATACTGGGCGGCAAGGGCAATGTGGCGATTCAGGTAGGCTCTGTGACCGCGCTGAACGCCAAGGAGCGGATTCAGGGCTTCATGGACGGCATCAAGGGAAGCGACATCAAAGTCATCACCACCGCCGTTGACAAGGAAGATCCGGCAACCGCCGCCTCCCAGGCACAGGAGATCATTGCGGCCCATCCGGACCTGGATGCTTTCCTTGGGGTATACGCATACAACGCCGCCGCCCAGGCACAGGCCGTAAAGGCGGCCAACAAGGTCGGGAAGATCAAAATCATCGGCTGGGACGACGCTCCCGATACCCTGCAGTTTGTGAAAGACGGCGTCATTGACTCCACGGTGTACGACGCCGAAAAGGGATACGGCTCAGTTGCTGTCCAGGTTCTGTACAACATCAAGGTCTTCGGGTTGGACGCCACCCTGCAGATGCTCGGTATCGATCCCAAGACTCCGGTGAAGGACCGTGCGCTCATGGTGCCGGTTGTCATAATCACCAAGGACAACGTGGATCAGTTCATGACCAAGAAGTAGTCATGCCTGGGGGGCCGCAGCTGGGCCTGCGACCCCCTATTTCCCTGTTTTCCCACATGATGGAGGAGGAACTAGCATGGCGCACCCACAGGCCGGACGGGAGCTTGTGGCGGGTATCACCACGTTCCAGGTGCCCCCTCGTTCCTTGGGAATCTGGTTCCTCAACCAGTTCGGCTACGTCTTCAAGACGCCCGACGGCACCACGATCTACGTTGACCCATACCTCTCAGACGCCCTGGAACAAGCGACCCGTGGTCAATCTGACGAGCACATTCGGTTATTCATGCCGCCCATTGCCGGAACCGACGTGACCAACGCCGATTACGTGTTTTGCACCCACGACCACCTTGACCACTTGGATCCCGTCGCCTGCCAGCAGATTGCCAAGGCCTCGCCTCATTGCAAGTTCGTGGGCCCTTCCATTTGCCGGTCGCACTTTCTGAGGTTGGGGATCGCCCCAGAACGGATTATCACTGTGCAGGCGAACGACACGGTCAATTTCGGCACCTTTCGGGTGACGGGCACGCCGGGGGCGCACGAAGCGTTTGACCTCGACCCGGAGCACGGGCATGTGTTCATTGGCTACGTCATGGAATTTGACGGCGCCACGCTTTGGCATTCCGGCGACACCGTCCTGTTCGAAGGACTGGCTGATTGTGTGCGCCCCTTCCGGCCGGACCTGGCCTTCCTTCCGATTAACGGCCGCAACTATTACAAACTAAAGGGCAACATCCGCGGAAACATGAACTATGTCGAAGCGGCCGACATTGCAGTAGATCTGGGCGTTGACATCGTCTTTCCGTCCCACTGGGGACAGCATGCATGCAACACCGAACACGTGGGCTACTTTGTGGATTACATAACCAACCGGTATCGGTACCAGCGTTTCCGGATTCTTGTTCCGGGTGAACGCATGCTATATGCCCGTTGACTGAGGAGGAGTTTCCCGTGGAAGGAATGCTGAAAGGGAAAGTCGCGATCGTGACCGGCAGTGCGCGCGGCCTTGGAAACGCTATCGCCAGGGAGATCGCCCTGGCTGGTGCAAGCGTCGTGCTGGTTGACGTGTTGACCGATCGGCTACACGCAGCAGCCACTGATCTACATGCCCTTGGAGTAGCAGTAGTGTTGCCCGTCCAATGCGATGTGAGTAAGGCTGATCAGGTAGAGTCCATGGTCGATGCTGCGTTTAAACACTATGGTCATGTTGACATATTGATCAATAATGCCGGGCTGATCCGGAAGGACAGGCTCGTGGACATTAAGGAGAGCGACTGGGACCTCCAATTTGCCGTCAACATCAAGGGGATGTTTCTGTGCTCCCAGGCAGTCGTCCGACGATGGATCCAAGCGGGACTCCCCGGAAGCATCGTGAACATCTCCTCGGTCCACGGAAAGATCTCCTTCCCGGACGCCTCCGCCTATGCCGCTACCAAGGGTGCGGTCAACCTGTTCACTCGCTCGCTGGCCTCCGAACTGGCGCAGCACAGGATCAATGTAAACGCCATCGCTCCGGGTGCCATGGAGACTGAACTGAACACCGCTTTCTATACGCCGCCGGTCCGGGCCGCAATGGCAAAGCGTATCCCATGGGGCGAAATCGGCGATCCGTCCGATGTCGGCTACGCGGCGGTGTACCTGACTTCGGAACGTGCCCGCTACATCACTGGCGAAATCCTGTATATCGACGGTGGACTCGCCATGGATGGCCGGGAAGTGATCGAGTAGACCACGGCGGCAGGCTGGATAAGACAAGGGGCGTGTAGCGATGAACATAGCGTTTCTGGGACTTGGGGACATGGGTCTGCAGATGGCACTCCACCTCCAGCGCAAGGGCTTCACCGTAACGGGCTGGAATCGGTCGCCCGGCAAGGGCCAGGCGCTGGCGGATGCCGGTGGCCGGTTGGCGGCGACCCCCCGGGAGGCGTGCTCAGGCGCCGATGCGGTTATTACCATGCTCGGCGGCCCTTCCTCGATCCGTGAAGTGGCCGAAGGGACCGATGGGTTCCTGGCTGCATGCCGGCAAGGTGCCCTTTGGATCGACAGTTCCACCATTGGCCCGACAGCCGCCCGGGCAATGGGCGCCCTGGCCGCCCGATACAATGTTGCCTTTGTCGATGCGCCCGTCACGGGCAGCGTGCCTCAGGCGACAGAAGGCGAGCTGGTTTTCCTTGTCGGCGGCACGGAGGCTGACGTGCAGAGGGCACAGCCCCTGTTCGCCGCAATGGGCAAGTTGACTCATCATTTCGGGCCGGTGGGCCAGGGTGCCGCCGCAAAGGCCATCAGCAATCAACTCGTCGGCACTCAGATCGTTGCCCTCGCCGAAGCGCTGGTCCTGGCCGAGACTTTGGGACTTGACCGGTCCCGCATGGCAGACTTCCTTGCCGATGGACCCGGCGGCTCCCGCACAGTGCGCGGCAAGGGCGCACTCATGAAGGCCGGCGAATACCCACCTTCCTTCCGCCTCAAGTGGATGGAGAAGGACATGTGGTTAGCGCTCAAGGAAGCGCTCAACTCCGGCGTCCAACTGCCAGTTACCGGCGGAGCACAGGCCATGCTGGCCGCTGCTCGGGCCGACGGCCTGGGTGAGTATGATGTGGCCGCGGTGTTCGCTCACTTCAGCAAGGTGGCCGCCGGGAGACCTGACGCGGACTAGGTGGACAGGCAGACCTCGCCAGTGATCCTGAATCCCGCCGCACAGGCAGGGTTGCTCTGGCCACTGGCAGCTCGTCTAGCAACCAGTCAGGTTTCCCCGGGCCCCGGAATGATTAGTCGTAAACGTGCACAACGAACTGCCCGGCCCTCCGCGCTACGGAGTGCCGGGTATTGCTTTGCCGGCGGATTCCTCCGGTACATTCTTGGTTTGAATGAACAGAATGCCACATTTCTTATGTACGAACGCGCCGTTAGTGCTTTATACTTACACCTAATATGTCAGACTCTCTGACACCAAGGGCGACTGTGAATCGATACAGAAAGGCAGTGTGACGGTATGATCCAGAACAATCCATTTCTGATTGCCCAGCAGCAAGTAAAGGCTGCAGTGGACAGACTTGGCGGCAACGAAGAGCTGTACAACCTCCTCAAGGCGCCGGCCCGCATTCTGGAGGTCCAGATTCCAATCCGCATGGATGATGGAACTCTGCAGGTTTTCACCGGCTACCGCAGCCAGCACTTGAACGTGATTGGTCCCACCAAAGGCGGTATCCGGTTCCACCAGGATGTGACCGCCGACGAGGTGCGCGCCCTCTCCATGTGGATGTCCTTCAAGACCTCGGTCGTGGGGCTGCCGTATGGTGGCGGCAAGGGCGGTATCGTGGTCAACCCGAAGCTGCTAAGCGAAGGAGAGCTGGAGCGCCTCTCCCGCGGCTACGTCCGGGCCATCTGGCAGATTATCGGTCCCGACCAGGATATTCCCGCGCCTGACGTGAACACCAACCCGCAAATCATGGCCTGGATGACTGACGAGTACGAGACCCTCGTCGGGCGCAACGCCCCCGGCGTTTTCACCGGCAAGCCGCTCTCCATTGGTGGCTCACTGGGCCGGACTGAAGCCACGGGTCGGGGCACCGTCATCACGATCCGCGAAGCGGCCGCGCACCTGGGCATCTCCCTGAAGGGCGCACGGGTCTCCATTCAGGGCTTCGGCAACGCGGGCATCTTCGCCGGGCTCCTGCTGGAGGAGTTGGGCGCCGTTGTCGTGGCTGCCAGCGACAGCCGCGGCGGCGTCATCAGCCAGAAGGGTTTCAAGGTAGCCGACTTGCAGGCGCACAAGCAGGCTACTGGCTCTGTACTCGGCTTTCCGGGGACGGAGAATACCGACCAATTCGGCGTTCTCACTGCCGACTGCGAGGTACTCATCCCTGCCGCCCTGGAAAACCAGATTGACGGCGCCGTGGCAGAGCAGATCAAAGCCCGCATTGTGGCCGAGGCAGCCAACGGGCCCACGACGCCGGACGGTGATCGGGTCTTGGAGCGCCGCGGAATCTTCGTGATTCCGGACATTCTCGCCAACGCCGGGGGCGTCACCGTTTCTTACTTCGAGTGGGTGCAAAACCTCGCTTCCTACTACTGGACGGAGGAGGAGGTCAATACGAAGCTTGAGCAGAAGATGGTGCAGGCTTTCAGGGATGTGGCGGCCGTGTCCCGCAAGCATGGCGTATGTATGCGCACAGCGGCCTATATGCACTCCATTAACCGCATTGCTGAAGGGCTCAAGGCGCGCGGCCTGCTGAAAAAGGCCAACTAGGATCGCATCTCCGCATACGACGGCAGCTCCGGAGGCTCAGGCCTTCGGAGCCTTTCTTTTTCGTTCGGCGCATTACTTAGGGACAGGAACCTCTGGCGCCACGTAACCTGCTAGGGAGGAGGGGTCTCCGCTTGCAGATGCCCATGAACGGCACCATGATCGTTGATCCCTGCATGATGTTTGGCCAGGACGAGGTGCGCCGGATTGTCGGCATGGCCCTGGCCGGGGCAATGGTGGAGCCGGTAGATGTCTCCGTCGGGCAATTGACCTTCGGCTCGATGCGGCTGGATAACATTTTCTGCCCCAACCTGCGCATTGAACTGACCGCCCCATTCACGGTCTCTGGCCTTTTCTCCCTGAGCGGAACCTTACGGCTTTCTGCCCGGGTGACGCTCAGAATCACTCCGGTCAGCGGGGGGCGGGCCGCCTCGGTTTGCCTCACGGAAATCCGGGCGCTCGGGATCAGCATCCCCGCATCCCCCGGACTGGAAAGCACGGCCCTGGGCCTGGCCGGCCAGTTCTTACCCGGCGAACTTTGCTTTGATGTGACCGGACTGCTCGGCTGACTTGATGCAGGAACGGCCCGGGTCGCCGCACAAGGGCGCCCCGGGCCGAATTCTTTCGCAAACCATGCAGGAGTGAGGGGTTCGGCGATGAATTATACATGAGCATTTTTGCCTATATGGACAAAGGGGGCGCCCCATGTCAGTCAAGTGCCAGAACTGTGGCAGCATACAGCCCGGCGGCAAGTTTTGCCCATCCTGCGGCGGCCAGATGATGCCCGTACCCGAGGCCCCGGTTCAGCAGCAGCCCGCTGCTGCCAATATGCCCCAGCCTCCGTACCCGCCGCAGCCGTTCCCGCCCCAGCCGCCCAAAGCCGCCGGCGGAAAGGGCTGGGTATTGTGGGCCGCCATCGGCGGCGGCGTGGTCGTGCTCGGTGCCATTCTGGCTTTTGTGCTACTGCGTGACAAGCCCACGCCCCCGCCGGCGCCGACCAAGCCCGTTCAAACTGACCCGGCGAAACCTGCTGACCCGACGAAACCTGCCGAACCGGCCAAGCCCGCAACGCCTGCGCCCAGCGCCCCGACCAAGTCGGTGGGCGGAACCGGCCTGAAGCTGATCAGCCAGGGCAGCTTCGGCGCCCGCCCAAACGCTATGGTGGCAACCGGGAGCTACCTCGGCTACGGTACCGGCGAGGCCGCAGCGTTCTACAAGGTTGATGCCAAAGGACAGCCCAAGGAACTGGCCCGCCTCGAGGTCAAGGACGTCGGTGATCTAAAGGGGATCGCGGTCGGTCAGCCCTACAACGATGGCCGGAATATCATGTTCGCCCTCTACGAGTACAAGCTCTTCATTGTCGGTGAGCAGGGCGGCGTAATCAGTGAGCTCGACGTGGACGGCGTCGACAACGTCCTGGTAGGCGACTACGACGGTGACGGCAAGACGGAGACCATCTTCCTCGGCCTCGACGCGAACGGAGACTACGGGTTTGAAGTGTGGCGGTACCCCGACAAGTCATATGTCTACAAGAAGGAAGGGCGCCAGGACCCCTGGCCGGAGCTCTTCCAGACCGAAATGAAGGCCGGCAAGACCAGTCTGATCATGGGCTACACGTTCGAGGGCAATGACCTGTATCTGTTGCTTTACAAGTGGGACGGCGTTGGCGGCCCCGCGGTCATTGGCAAATACCCGATCGCCAATGCTGCCGAAGCCCCTGCTGAGTGGATCGCCTCCGGCCCCTCAGGCCTCGGCCCAACGCTGGCGGTCGCCCGCGGCGGGGCCAAGCCTGATGTCGAAGTGCTGACCGTCTCCTCCGACGCCAAGTCGGCCAAGTCGGTCGGCCGGTTCGCACCGGACGGCGCCGGGCGTTCGGCGGTCCTCACCGGCAACTTCACCGGCCAGGGCTCCCAAATGCTGACGGTCGATGAGTCCGGCAAGTGGTACCTGTACGATATCGCCAAGTAAAAAATCGAAGGCCCGGGGCTTGTCCAAGCCCCGGGCCTTCGCACATCCTACCGGGCCGCTTCAAACGTCACGGATCCGTCAAGCGGGTTGAAGCTGAGGGCGCCGTCCATGGCCTCCACGATCCAGCGGAGGGGCAGATAGATGTGCCCGTCCAGCATCACCGGGTGGCAGGTGTCGGTCCGGGTCGCCTTGGCGAAGACCATCGTCGGGCTCTCGACCGCCATCGTCATCACACGGCCGTCAGGCAGCTTGTGGACGACGTAGCCATCTCCGTTGCGGCTGATGTCGGCGCCCGTCAGTTGCACCATGTCCTCCAGGGTCAGGAGAACTCGGCCGTGCTCCGTGCGGGGCTTGCCCGTCAGGGCGATCATCTCGTCGCCCGCGGCGGTCCGGAAAAGCGCCTCGGTCGCATCCATATGGAAGTGGACGAGTCGGCGGTCAGGTGCGAGGCCCACGGCTGTGACGGCGACCTCGGTCGACTGGAACCCCGGGGAGCCGTCCTTCAGGACCGGGACCACCACGTAGTAGTAGGTCGTGCCGGGGATGATCTCTTCGTCAAGCCAGGAGTTGCCGGCGACGGGAAAGTCGGTGACGGGCCACCGGTCCACCTTGCCGGAAGCTTCGCCCCGGCGGATGACGTAGCCGATGGCGCCGGCGGCATTCTCATAGGACCACTCCAGCTTGATACCGAGGGTCTGGGCCGATACGGTGACGGTCGGGCCGGCGGTCATTTCGGCGCCCAGGGCGGGAGTTCCGGCGAAGCCGAGGAACGCAAGAGCCAGGGCGAAAGCCGCCACAAAAACCGTGAGCTTACGCATATGCAAACCTCCTGTCGTCTACCTCTTCGGGTTAGCGATCACGATGGCACTTGGAGCAGGAAGGCTCAACTTCGTTGTGGCAGGTCACGCAGGCCGCATCGCCCTGTTTGTTGACGACGTTGGCGTGCTTGATGTACCACATGTCGGGATGCCAGGTGCCGTCGGCGGAATGGCAGGTCGAGCAGGCGTTATGCTGACCCGGCTGCCCCATGAGCGTGTGGCACGTGGCGCACGATTCGGTGACCGCGCTGCCGTGAGCCGCCACCCAACCGGTGGAATGCTCGTACGCATCGTGGCAGGTCGAGCAGTAGCTGGCGTTGGCGTGCGGGGCGGTGGGCTTGGCCTGGTTCTTGGGAGAATGGCAGGCTTCGCAGGTGGCGGGCGCCTTCTGCGCCGTCATGCCGTGGGCCGCCAGGAAGGTAGCCGGGTGCGGCATGGGCTGCAGGTGGCAGTCGAGGCAGTAGCCGGCGCTGGCATACGCGGCGCCTGGGTTGGCCGGGTTCGCCGGTGAGTGGCAGGTGGTGCAAGAAGACGGGGCTGCCAGGGCCTTGTCGCCGTGGATGGCCAGGTAGCCGGCTGGATGCGGCATGGGCTGCGCGTGGCAGCTGTCGCAGCTCTGGGCGGAGCCCATCGTTGTCTTCGGCGCCGTGCCGGTCATGGACGTGGCCGCGTGGCAGGATTCGCAGGTGCCGGCCTTCGACGCCAGCGAGACCTTACCGTGCGTGGAGAGGAAGTTGTCCGGATGCGGCATCGGCACGCCGGCGTGGCAGGAGGCGCACGCATCCTTGGTGGCGGATGGGAAGGCGTCGGGGCTGGAGATCTGCGTGTGCGGCCCGGCGCTCTCGGCCAGGTGGCACTGGCCGCAGGTGCCGTTACCGGCGGAGTCGCCGTGCGCAATCTTCCAAGCTGCCTGATCCTTGTGATCGGCCGGAGCCACGGCTGCAGGCTGCACATGGCAGGCGCCGCAGCTGGTGGAGCCGGTTACGGCGATCTTCACCTGCTTCTCTGCATGGCAATCCAGGCAGAGCTTGTGAGTGGTGTCACGCCAGGGGGTCGACCCTTCCGTCGGGCCGTGGGCGTCGGTGGTGTGGCAGTCCACGCACTTCAGGGCGGCACTGCCTTTGATGTGCTTGTCGTGCAGCGCCTTGGTCTCCATGGGCTTGCTGGCGTTCGGCGCCTTGGTCGAGGCGAGCACCGGCTTGGGAGTAATGTCCTTGAGGAGCTGGTCCATTTGCGGTTCGTGGCACTCCTCGCACCGCTGGTCAAGGACCTTCAGCTCGAGTGGGTGGACTTGGGCGAGCGTGGCCATGTCGTCGTTGCGGTCAACGAACTCGTGGCGGACCCAACCAGGGTCGGCCTCGGCGTGGCACTCGAGGCAGGCAACCGACTTGTGGGCGTTGGCCTGCCAGGTGAGAACTTCCTTTTCCATGGAGTGGCAGGCGCCGCAGTAGAGGAGGTTCTCGGGGGCCTTTACGGGGTCCGTGTCGGCGGCGCCGGCGGAGTGAATAAACACGAAGCCAAAGGCAACGACGGCAGCCACGGCAGCCAGACCTGCCAGCAGGTAGACCAGGCGGCTACGCATGGTGGTGCCCCCCTTCGGCGGCCCCGTGGCCGTTGGAGAACAGGTTCATGCGACGGGCGACGAAGTCGTAGACCAGGATGGCGCCGGCGATGACGCCGAAGCTCACGGCGAACTCCATCCAGTGCGGGATGTAGCCGGTGTCCCAGGCGGGCCGCTTCCAGGTCAGAAGACCAATATTGAAGCGGTTGAACATGAGCCCGAGAATCACCAGCAGTGACGAGAAGAACAGAGTGCTCTGCTTGCGGCGAATCGCCGGGATCGCCAGCAGGATCATCGGGGCGACCACGCCGCCGAGGATCTCGATCCAATAGAACCAGGTGAACTTGCCGGGCTCGAAGAGGAGGTGGAAGTCACCGGCCCAGATCAGTTCCGAGACCTTCAGCGTCAGGAGCAGGCCGAGCATCCAGGGAATCGCCTTCGCCAGCTTCCCGAGGAGGGGGGTCTCCTGTTCCATCCCATAGACCTTGTGGGCGATGGTCGACTCGAAGACGACCATTGCGAGGCCGGCGGTGGCGGCCGAGACGAAGAAGAACAGTTGCAGGAACGGCGTGTGCCAGAGGGGGTTGATCTTATCCGACATCATCAGGAAGAGCATCCCCAAGGACGATTGGTGAAGCGTGGATAGCACGGTGCCCAGGATCACGAAGGGGATGACCAGCTTGTGGAAGAAGTGGCCGAGCTTATGCCAGCCGAGCCATTCAAAGAAGACGGGGCTGAACTCGCAGAAGAGCACGAACGTGTAGGTCATGACGCAGAGGCCGACCTCGAAGAGGGGGGAGTGAGTGTTCTGGTAGATGATCATATACCAGAGCCGCTCGGGGCGCCCCACGTCGACCAGCAGGGCGAGAATGACCGCCAGATACCCAAGGAAGCCGGTGAGGACGGCGGGCTTGACCAGGGGCCGGTACTCTTCCTTGCCCAGGATGTAGACCACCGTGCAGGTGGTGAATGCACCAGCCGCGAGGGCGACGCCGCAGAGGAGGTCAAGGCTGATCCAGAGGCCGAAGGAGTAGACGTTGTTCATGTTGCTGACGGCGCCCATGCCCTTGGTGTACCGGATGCCGGCTGCCACCAGGCCGAGGATCAGGAGGCTCCACAGGATGATCTTCCCCGGTGAGAGGCGCAGGGTGGGGGCGAGGGTTTGGCTGTTGGTCACTTCTTCTCCTCCTTCCCAGCCCCATGGCCGATCTGCTTCATCCGCTTCTGACGGAACTGGACGACACCGTAGATGCCCGTCAGAACGGCAGCCCATGACAGGGCGAAAGGAATCGTTCCGCCCATGATGGTGCGGGTGAGCGGCGGAAGGGCCTTGTCGCCGGGATCGGGCAGGGCCAGCTTATCGAAGGGTACGCCGGCGATCAGGAGGAAGGCGGTGCCGCCGGCCTCGTACTCACCGTACACTTTGCCGACATACCGGTCCGGGTCCGCGGCGATGCGCTTCTTGGCTTCGGCCAGCATTTCGCTGCGCTGGCCAAAGATGACGGCCTTGGTGGGGCACGCCTCAATACAGGCGGGCTGCTTGCCTTGCTGCTGGCGTTCATAGCAGAAGTTGCACTTGCGGATCAGCGCTGCATCCAGCAGTCCGCTGTTCCAGTCGAATGTAGGGACGTTGAACGGGCAGGCATTCATGCAATACCGGCAGCCAAGGCACCGCTCGTCCCGATAGATGACCGGGCCTTCCGGGGTCTTGTACATGGCTGCTACCGGGCAGGCGGCTACGCAGGCGGGGTCCAGGCAGTGCATGCATTGCTGGCGGCGAATCGCCCAGGCGCCCTTGGGAACGTTGGGGCCGTCGAGTTCAGAGCCCGTACGGAACGAGAGCAGCGCCTTTTCCGGCGGCAGTCCCTTGTTCACCTGGCAGGCGATTTCGCACAGATGGCAACCGGCACACTGGGTCAGGTCGTAGAGTACTGCGGGGGGGTCCTTGGCGGGCGCAGTCGAGGCCAGGGCGATGCGCACAGGCCCGGTCAGGGGGCCCAGCGCCAGTCCTGCTCCCACGGTGGTGGCGCCCATCAGGAATTTGCGGCGTGTGAAGCGCATGGCAGCACCTCCGGTTCAGAAATGGATTGACGTGCTGTGGAGACCGGGACCGGTGCTCTGACGGCGTACTTGCCAACATAAAAAGGCATGCACATACAGATGCATGCCTCCGGACTTACACGCCTCAGGGCTTGACTAGATGTCTTGTACCTCGTGGACTGGATATGGAGTTTGATTACGACCGGCCCGCGACAACACGACTCCCTTGTTGCAGGTGCTCCACGTCAGATGCGGTGTAGACGGCTGACAGGGACGTGAACCGAAGGATCACGTACCTCTTGCAGTGGCGGCAGAGAATCACCGCGGCTGGGCCGTCCACTGGGTGGGGGCCTTCCTCGACTCTCGGCGGCTCCGACATGTTCTCCAATTGACAGACGATCTTGCCGCACCGACAACGGATGCTGTGCATTGTCTCCCCCCTTTTAGCCATGTTGGCCTATAAGCTGGAGCGCCGGATGAAACGGAAAAACAAAAAGGCATGCACAATAAACGTGCATGCCTCTGGACTTTATGCCTCTGGGCTGACTTAGTGTCTTACACCTCGGGGGTAAAACTTATGAACTTGTTCAAGCACCTTCCCGGACCTCGTTTGCGTAGCCTACCGAAGCGATCGCGGGGACCCGCAAGATGACGTATCGCTTGCAATGCCGGCACATGATCACTGCGGCTGGACCCGTGCCGGTCAGTGGCTTTGATTCGATCCTGGGCGTGACAGGCATGTTCTGAATTTCACATACAATTTTGCCACATTGGCATCGGATAGTCTGCATCGTTGGCCCGCCTCCGGTGCATGGGGGAAGAGGACTGCCCTATCACCAAGCTCATTATATCGGATTGTTCGGGTACGTTTATTACGCTAATCGACCAAAATCCTTACTTTTTGTGATTGATTTCACATGGCCAGTCGCGGAAGGGTATACTATCCACCTTGCCGAAGGCTAGTTATCTCAAAGTTTCTTTGCGAAAACGAAAGGATATTGCCATGAGTGAGCGCAACCGGCTGCTTGTCCTCTTCGCTGCCACTGCCGGGGCAATCATGGTGCCGCTCAACACCAGCATGCTGTCGGTCGGGTTGGCCCCAATCATGAACGATTTCCACGTCTCGGTTTCGGCGACTACGTGGCTGGTGTTGCTCTATCTGGTGGTCATCACGAGCATGCAGCCCATGGCCGGCAAGCTTGGAGACCGCTACGGACACCGCACGGTCTTCCTGCTGGCGCTGGTGTTGTTTGGACTGGCATCGCTCGGTGCCGCGACGGCGGCCAGCTTTCCCGTGCTGGTCCTGTTCCGGGTTCTGCAGGGGCTGACTTCATCGGCCCTCGGCCCGAACGCCGCCGCCCTGATTCGGCTGGCCTATCCCCTGGAGCACCAGGGTAAGGCAATGGGACTCTACGTAGGAACTTTCAGTATGGGGCTGACTATGGGTCCCGTCATCAGTGGGCTGCTGGTGAGCAGCCTGGGCTGGCGGGGCATTTTTTGGATCAACGTGCCCGCCGTGGCCATGGCGCTCTGGCTGGGTGCCCGGGTGCTGCCGCCGTCGCCCGGCGGCGTGCGCACCCCGTTTGACTGGTCCGGAACGACCGTCTTCACCGCCCTGATCGGCGGCACGGTGGTGGCCCTCAACCTGTGGAAGGGCGGCACACTGCCGATTCCGCTCTGGACGGTCCTGCCCGTGGCGGCAGTCCTGGCGGTGCTGCTCTATCGTTTGGAGGAGCGTGCGCCAGACCCGCTCATCCGGTTCGGCCTCTTCCGTCTCCCTGGGTTCGGCGCCTCCAACCTGGCCATCTTCTTGCTGCACAGCATGGTCTATATCATGCTGGTGGCCGTCCCGCTCTATCTGCAGGAAGGGCGTGGCCTGCACCCGGCGACGTCGGGCGTGCTCATGGCAGTCTTCTCCCTCATGCAGGTGCTGGTGGCGCCTATCGCGGGCAGGCTTTCGGACCGGTTTGGCCGTCGCATCCCGGTAGTGGCGGGCGGCCTGCTGTACCTGGCCACCGCTCTGGCGTTTATGGGACTCTCCGAAGTCACGCCGGTGTGGCTGCTGGCCGCATCTCTGGTGATGGCCGGCATTGGCACCGGTCTGACCGGGGCGCCGGTCCAGGCCACTGCTCTGGCCGCCTGCCCGCCGGATGACGTGGGCGTGGGATCCGGGGTGTGGTACTCGGCCCGGTACTTGGGCAACATTTGCGGCGCCCTCATGTCGGGGTTGCTGCTGCCAGCCCGCCTCGGGGGTGGGGCGCCGGTCCTCTACGGAACCATGGCCGTTGTCGCCCTGGCCCTGGCTGCTTCAACCGGTTTGCTCCCGCGGGCGGCGGCGATCCCCACATCATAGAGGAAATAGTGAGGCGAGAGTGGAAGATTGCCCCGCATGGGGGTGAGGCCCGTGCTGTTCGGTGAGGACCAGGTACTGCGAGCCAAGCTGCTGCCCCCGCGCCCGCGCCGGCACACGCTGGTCCGGCCGCGCCTGCACCTGAAGCTCCGGGAGGCGCTGGAGGTCCCGCTCACGGTTCTTCAGGCCGGCCCGGGCTATGGGAAAACGACTGCCCTGGCCAGCTTCCTGGCCGATGTGCCCCAGCGGGTGGTGTGGTACTCCGTCGCCGAGGGCGATGCGGACCCGCTGCCCTTCTTGCTGCACCTGGTCTACGCCCTCCGGCTGCAGAGCCCCCTCATCGGGGAGAAGTCACTGTCGGTGCTGCAGGAGGGAGAGGGGTCCAACCGGCCGTGGCACCTGGCCGTTGAGGGCCTGATCAACGATATGGTCTTCTCGAGCCAGCCGGAGACCTTGATTGTGCTGGACGATTTTCATCTGGTTGATCAGGTGCCGGCAGTGCAGGCGATGGTGGAGCACCTCGTCGAGCATATTCCCCCGCAAGTGCATCTGCTGTTGGCCAGCCGCCGGCGCCCGCCGCTGCCCAGCCTGCCCAAATGGCGGGCGCGGGCCGAAGTGGTTGAGTTGGGCGAAGCTGACCTGGCTTTTACCCGCGATGAAATCGAGGTCCTGTTCGAGGACCAATATGGGGTCGATTTGACGCCCCAGCAGGCCGGTGAACTGGCCGACCGGACCGAAGGCTGGATCATCGCCCTGCAGCTCATCTGGCAGGGGCTGCGCAAGGGATCGACGCTGCGCCGGGTCTGGGACCGGGAGCCCTCCACGCTGGAGGCACTCTTCGCCTATCTGGCCCAGGAAGTGCTGGACCGGCAGAAGCCATGGGTCCGACGTTTTCTGCTGACCACCGCCGTGCTTGAACGGCTGACGCCCGACGCCTGCGACGCGCTGATGGGCGAGCCGGGTTCGGCGGGCGTGCTGGCGGCCCTGGAAGAGAACGGGCTTTTCATTCAGCCCCTCGGGGGCGGTTCGTACCGGTATCACCAGCTGTTTCACCAGTTCCTGCGGGAGCGCGCACAGCGTGACCCCGATGCATGGCGCGCCGGCCATCTGATGGCCGCGCGGCACTTCGAGGCAGGGGAGACCCTGGAGACGTCGGCCGCCCACTACCTTGCCGCCGGCGAGTATGCACGCTCCGCCAGGGTGATTCATCAGGCTGCCATCGGGCTTCTGGAAGCCGGTCGGGTGGATGTCCTGGACGGGCTGCTGGGGCAACTTCCGGAAGCCGCCTTTGCCCGCGAGCCGCAGCTCTTGCTCCGCCGGGGCGATGTCGAGCGGCTGACGAGCCGGTTTCAGGAGGCGCTGGCCCACTACCGGCGGGCCGCCGAGGCGTACCGGAGCGCCGGGGACCGGCGTGGGCTCTGCTTCGCCCTGCAGGGGCAGGCGCGAGTCTATCTGGACACGATCTCCCCCGGCGACGCCGAGGGTTTGTTCCGCGAGGCGCTGCAACTGGCGGATGCGCTGGGCGAGCGGGAGCGGGCGCAGCTCATGGCCCTGGTCGCCGAGAACGAGACCAATCGGGGCCGCCCCGACGATGCGGCCCGGTTCGCCAGCCTGGCCGCCGCCCAGATGCCCCTGCGCGAAGACCTCGACGTGCGTGCCCACCTGCGCACGGGGCGACTTGCTGCCGCCATGGGCTCGCTGGAGCGGCAGGCCCGCAAGGGGCGGACCGGCGCCAGCCACAGCCACCGGGAAGTCCCACTGCTCATCTCCCTGATTGCTGCCCTGATGGGTGACGGCGACCGGGCCCGCCGGGCGGCCGACGAGGGCATTCAGACCGGGCGCCTGAAGCGGTCGCCGTTTGTGGAAGGCGTGGGCTTCATCCGGCTCGGGCACGCCCTGCAGCTCAACCCGCTCAGCACCGTGGATGAGATCGCGGCCCAGTACCACACGGCGATTGAGATCATGGACGGGCTCCGGGTCGTCCGGGGCAAATCGGAGCCCCTGGCCGGGCTCTGCATGCTGTACGGCCATCTCGCCGGCGATTGGCCCCTGGCCCGCCGCTTCGGCAGCGAGGGCGCCGAGATTGCCGCTGCCGCCCGGGACAGCTGGTTTCACGGTTTCTGCCTGATGAGTCTGGGCAGCAGCGCCTACGTGTGCGGGCGCCCCGAGGCCGACCAGTATTTGCAGGAAGCCGAGGAGGCTTTCCTGGCGTCGGGCGATTCCCATGGGCTGGCTCTGACCCGGCTCTGGCAGGCAAAGGCCGCCCGGCGGAGCGGCAACTGGGAAGCCTTTGACACGGCGATGGCCCAGGCGCTGAGCAGCACCCAGACCAACGGGTACAGTTTTCTGTTTACGAAGCGCACGTTCTTTGGCCCCCGGGATCCCCAGGTCCTGATTCCCCTGCTGAGCGACGCCCACAAGCGGGGCGTCAGGGCCGACTACGCCGCATGGCTGCTCGCCGAGCTTGGCATTCCCAACCCGGAACATCACCCCGGCTTCACCCTGCGCCTGCACACGTTGGGCGTCTTCCAGGTTTGGCGCGGCCGCAATGAGATCGCCAGCCGGGAGTGGCAGCGGGAAAAAGCCCGCCAGCTCATGCAGCTGTTCGTGACCAACCGGAAGCGGCTCTTGCAGAAAGAGCAGATCATTGACCTGCTCTGGCCCGAGGCTGATGCCGATACTGCGTACCGGGACTTCAAGGTCGCCCTCAACGCGCTCTTCAACGCCCTGGAACCCAACCGTACCGCCCGGTCCGGCTCCTTTTACATCCTCCGGCAAGGCTCGGCCTACGGGTTGAACCTGGCGTCGGGCTTCTGGCTCGACGCCGATGAGTTTGAATCGCTGGTCTCCCGGGGGCTCGGTGCCCGGGGCGGGGAGGCGGAGGCGGCGGCTCTCCTGCGCCAGGCACTGGACCTGTACCAGGGCGATTTTCTGGAAGATGCACCTTACGAGGACTGGTGCACCGAGGAGCGGGAGCGCCTGCAGGTCCTATACTTGCGGGCGGCCGAATGGCTGGCGCAGTACGCGGCCCGCGAGGAGGACTACGAGCGCTGCATCCACCTATGCGACCGGATTCTGGCGCGGGACCACTGCTGGGAGGAAGCCTACCGGCTGCTCATGTACAGCTACTTCCGCCTGGGCAACCGGCCCAAGGCGATGCGGGTCTTTGACAAATGCGCGGTCTGCCTGGAGAAGGAGTTGGGCGTCAAGCCCATGCCCACCACCGTCCAGCTATACGAGCGAATTCGCCGCAGCGTCGATCTGTAACTTGCCTGTGACTAGAAGTTACTACTATATAGGTAATTTCAGTGCGAGGGGGTCGGTGTGATGCCTGCGATCAGAATCGCAAATGGACTGCGGATGTTCTACCGGGAGCACGGCAGCGGCGACCGGGTTGTGCTGTTGATCCATGGGAACGCGGCCTCGTCTTTGTGGTGGGAACGAGCGATGGCGGGGCTGCCAGTAGGTGTGAGGGCCGTGGCGCCCGACCTTCGGGGCTGTGGCGACTCTGACAAGCCGGCGCCCGCCTGGTCGATGAACGACCTGGCGGAAGACGTTTTCCAGTTGACGCGGGCCCTTGGCCTGGGTCGCTTCACAGTGGTCGGCCACTCACTGGGCGGCGGCGTCGCCCAATATCTGACGGTCAACCATCCCGAAGCTGTGGAGAAGCTTGTGCTGATCAACTCCGCACCCTCTGAGGGACTAAAGACGCCGCCCGAGCGGTACGCTCAGCTCGAAGCGGCTGTCAAAATGCCGGTTGTTCTCAAGATGGCGCTGGCGGCCATGATGCCCACGGCGCCGAAGGATGAATACTACGACCGGCTGCTGGAGGAGTCAGTCACCAAGTCGGCTGCCGCGCTGATTCCCAACGGCCGCGCACTGGACGATATGGACCTTACCGGACCCGCAGCGTTGATGCAGGTGCCGACGCTGATTCTGTACGGCAAGCAAGACATGCTGGTCACCCTGGAGATGATGGAGCGGACCAGGCAGACCATTCCCGGCGCCGTGCTCGAAGTCTGGGACGAAGTCGGCCACTCCGCCCCGGTGGAGGACCCGCCCCGGTTTACCAAGCGCTTGCTTGAGTTCTTGGCATAGTGAAAGCGGGCTTCCCCCGGCGCTAAGGGAAGCCCGCTTTTTCCACCATCAGGAACTTGAAGAACCCTACTGGAAGTGCCTTCCCATTTTCGTTTCCGACCAGGAGGGCGATCCCGTACGATTGGCCGGTCATCCCCCCAGGGCCAGGGAGGCCGCCAGTCTCAGGCCAAGGAGCCCCATGAGGCTCCCGGCGGTGCGGTCGATCCAGGTCTTCGAACGCAGATAGACCGAGCGCGATCCTGAAGATGACAGCACCAGGGCCACCACCCCGTACCAAGCGGTTTCCACTACGAAGACCAGCGGTGGCAACGCAATGGCGACCGGAGCCGGTACCGTCCTGGGGAGCATCGCAGCAAAGATACTGCCAAAGAAAGCGATGGTGGTCGGGTTGCTGAGCTGGACCAACAAGGCCAAGGTAAACGCGCGCCGCCCGGTCTCGGCCGCTTCGGCTACCGTCTGCTCAACGCTGACCGGCGCTTTCGCCCCGCGCCAGATTCGAACACCCTCATAGACCAGATAACCTCCGCCCACCACTTTCAGCGCCCCATAGAGCCAGGGCAAGGCTATCAGCAGGGACTTCAATCCCAGCATGGCGAGGACCGCAAAGAGCGCCGAACCGACGCCCATGCCGACTGCGGCGGCGACACCGCTGCGCCGGGAATCGGAAATCGCCATCCGTGCCACCGTCACAAAACTGGGGCCGGGGCTCATTGCCCCGACCAATACCGTCAATAGGATACCCGCCAGCGCCATGACCGTTGCCATTTTGACCACTCCCCTGCCGTTGCTGCTGCATCTGGCCGGCCGGCCTGGCCCCAATTTCCGATTCCGTATGGACATTTCCTGTTCGTTATTATTTCATTGGAGCGTGGAATCTGTACAGACGATTGTTTGGATAACATCGATCGCAAATACCGATAGCAGGGAGAGGTCTGGATGGAGATCAAACAACTCCAAGCCTTCACGGCGGTGACGCGAGCGGGGAGCTTCTCCCGGGCCGCCGAGCTTTTGGACTATGCACAATCATCTATCTCCGCACAGATCCGACTGCTGGAAGATAACCTGGGAATCCGACTCTTTGAGCGCTTGGGCCGCAAGGTCGTCCTCACATCAGATGGCGAACGACTGTTGCCGTATGCCGAACAGGTCTTGAAACTGATCGCCGAAGCGCGGGAGATGGTCGCCCAATCGGCGCTCCCGAGAGGCACCCTGCGCATCGGTGCGCCGGAGTCGCTCTGTATCGCCCGATTGCCGCCCGTACTGAAGGAGTATCGCCGACGCTATCCGGAGGTGGAGCTCATTCTCAAGTTAGGCGGCTCCGCTGATTTGCACCGCTGGCTCCTGGACAACTCCATTGATGCCTCCTTCTACCTGGATCGACCGCTCATCTCGCCCAAGTTGATGGCCCAGACGCTGCTGGAGGAGCCGATCATGCTCCTGGCCGCGCCTGATCACCCCATTACAACGAAGACTCCCCTTAGGCCAACTGACCTGCAAGGAGAGTCGCTGATTCTGACGGAGAGCGGCAACAGCTATCGGGCGGTCCTGGACGGCTTCCTGACCGAAGCCGGAATCCAGCCCGGCTCAGTGCTGGAATCCGGCAGCATCGAGGCGATTAAGAAACTGGTTATCAGCGGACTGGGGGTCAGCCTTCTCCCTCGGATGGTGGTGGAAGCCGAACTACAGACCGGACAACTGGCCGACCTTAGGTGGCGAGGTCCGGATTTCGCGATCAGAACGCAGTTGGTGCACCACAAGGATAAGTGGCTCTCCCCAGCTTTGCAGGCTCTGTTCAGCCTGACCGAGGAGTTGGTCCGGGCGGGCGCCCTCACTGCTGGTGGTGAGCCATCCGCCTGGTGAGGTTCGCCATCATTGCGCAGCTGAAAGGCGTACACCATTTCCTCCCGGACTTCCGGTTTGCCGTCTTTCTTGTAGACAATATGACAGTGGGTGTCATGAATCAAGGGCTATGATGAGGACGTCTCACGAATGGAGGTGTCAGTATGCAGAAGGTCTTGGCAGGAAAGGTGGCGCTCGTGACCGGCGCCAGCAGGGGCGCCGGGCGGGGGATTGCCACGGCCCTGGGCGAAGCGGGAGCCACCGTCTACGTGACGGGGCGCAGCGCCGCAGGCGGCCCCAACCCCCGTAACCGCAGCGAAACGATTGATCAGACCGCAGAGTTGGTCACAGCGCGCGGGGGCGTTGGCATCCCCGTCCGGTGCGACCACACCGTGGATGCCGACGTTATCGCCTTGTTCGGGCGCATCAGGGAGGAGCAGGGAAAGCTCGATATTCTGGTCAACAACGTCTGGCGCGGCTATGAAGACGACATGGATCATTTCTCCGTGCCCTTTTGGGAGCAGTATGACCGCTGGGATGGCATGTTTCGAGACGGCGTGCGGGCGCACTTTGTAGCCAGCAGGCTCGCTGTGCCGCTCATGCTGCCCCAGGGCCGGGGGCTTATTGTCAACACTACCTTCTACGACCGTGGCAAGTATCTGTCCAACCTGTATTACGACGTCGCCAAGGCAGCCATTAACCGCATGGCCTACGGAATGGGTGTTGAACTCAAGCCCCATGGCATTGCGGCGGTCGCCCTCAGCCCGGGCTGGATGCGCACCGAGGTGGTCATGGAGCATCAGCTGACAGCGGAAGATCTTGAGCAGACGGAATCACCCGAGTACATCGGGCGGGCCGTGGTAGCCCTTGCCTCCGACCCCGAAGTACTCAATAGAACCGGGCAGACGCTGGCGGTCGGCGCCCTCGCCCGCCAGTACGGCTTTACTGACATCGACGGCCGGCAAGTACCGCCGTTCCTGCTCCCCAATCCCCGCGACTGAGGCAGCCCATGCAAATCATCTCTTGCAGCGCCCTGATCTTAAATGATGGCGGCGACCACGTTTTGATCAGCCGCAGGTCTGAGAACCGCCGGACGGCCCCCGGGCTCTGGGAAGTAATCGGGGGCCGCCTGGAATTTGGCGAGGAGCCGGAAGCCTGCCTCCGGCGTGAACTCTTCGAGGAACTGGGCGTCAACGTCGTCGCCCCGGTTCTCTTTGGCGTATACAGTTGTATGTCCGAGGCGGCGGGCAATCCAGTACATCTGGTCTCTATTGTCTACACCTGCCGCATCGCAGGAACGCCGACCCCAGCGCCGGAGGAGATCGCGGAGCTCCGATGGGTGGGGCGAGACGACTTGCACGGCCTTTCTTTTGCAGCCAACTGCCGGCAGCGAGTGGTCGACTACTTTCGGTCCAATTCTGGCCGATTGCCCTGATGCCATGCCACCGGTCGGCCTTCAATTGGGTTGCGCAGCCTTGAGCGGGCCTCCGGTTGGGTTGGCGCGAAACGGCAACCGGCTCCAGCCCGATCCCGGCAATCTGAGGCGGCAGTGACCTACGGGTTACTGCCGCCTTCCTCATTTCCACAACCCCACTTCGCGTAACCCTTTTGTAACTGCCAAGCAACTCCCTACCCGTAGGATGCAACCAAGGGAATCCAGCCAAGCGAGGTGCTTCCTATGGCGACCCGTCCCCATGTTGGCGTGGTCAGCACCGGAATCTACATCCCCGCCACCCGCCACACCGCCGACTACATCGCTCAGGAGACCGGCCTCCCCCAAAGCGTCATCGTTGACAAAATGGGCTTCACGCAAAAACCCGTCCCCGGCCCCGATGACGGCACGGCGGCCATGGGCATCAAGGCTGCCGAAATGGCCATCCAGCGGGCCGGCATCGCCCCGACCGAAATCGACGTGGTCATCTACATCGGCGAAGAGTACAAGGAATACCAACTCTGGACCGCCGGCATCAAGACCGCCTACGCAGTTGGCGCCACCAGCGCCTGGGCCTTCGACGTCCAACTCCGCTGCGGCACCTGGGTGCTGGGCATGAAGCTCGCCGAAGCGCTCATGCTGAGCGACTCGCACGTTCATTCCGTCCTTCTGGCCGGCGGCTACCGCAACGGCGACTTCATCAACTACAAGAATCCCCGGGTCAGCTTCATGTATAACCTCGGCGCCGGCGGTGCTGCGATGCTCCTCAAGAAAGACTACGGCCGAAACCGGCTCATCGGCTCCGCCATGGTGGTCGACGGCTCCCTCTCCGAGACCGTCGCCGTGCTCGGCGGCGGCACCAAGGCGGGCCTGCACAACCACGACGACAAGCTCTACCAGCTCGAGATTCTCGATGTCGAGACTATGAAGAACCGGCTCAACGAAGTCTCTACACCCAATTTCATCAAGTGCGTCAGGCAGGTCTGCGAACTCGAAGGCTACTCCACCAAAGATATCGGCTACTTTGCGGTCCTGCACTTTAAGAAATCCGCCCATGACGCCATGCTGGCCGAACTCGGCATCCCCGGCGACCGCTGCATTTACCTGAAGGACTACGGCCACATCGGCCAGATGGACCAGATTCTCTCGATCCACCTCGCCCTGGAGCAGGGCAAGATCAAGGACGGCGACCTCGTGGTGGGCGTCAGCGCCGGCGTTGGCTACGCCTGGGGCGCCACGGCCATCAAATGGGGCCCTGTCGAGGAGGCACAGCGATGCTGACCGACAAGTGGCAGGAGATGTACCGGCAGAAGCTCCTCCCCATCGATGAGGCGGTCTCCAAGGTGCCCGACCACGCCCAGATCGCCGTCGGCATGTGCGCCGCCGAGCCCCCGGGGCTGCTGGGCCGGCTCCACACGCTATACGGCCTGCGTACCGACATCCGGGTCCTCGCCGCCCTGCTGATGCGCCCCTACGAATGGATCGCTAAGCCGGAGTATGCATCTACCTTCACGCACGAAGCCTGGTTCTACGGTGACGCCGCCCGCACGGCCGCCAAGAGCCACGGGCAGGTCACGGTCATCCCCAACAACCTGCACCGCGCCGGCAAGGACCGGTACGAAGCGAAGCCCGTCAACGTCTTGTTCCACACCGTTTCGCCCTTGGACAAGCACGGCTACTTCTCCATGTCGCTCTCCACTTGCTATGAGCGCTGGGTGCTTGAGACCGCCGACCTGGTCATCGTCGAAGTCAACGAAAACACGCCCCGCACCTTCGGCGACACCATGCTGCACATCAGCCAGGTCGACTGGATTGTGGAGAACCACGTGCCCGTGCTGGAGTTCCCCAACATCAAGCCCGGGCCGGAAGAAGAAGCAATCGCGGGTCACATCGCCGGCATGATCGAGGACGGCTCCACCATTCAGCTCGGCATCGGCGGCATTCCCAACGCCGTGGCCACATTCCTCAAGGATAAGAATGACCTGGGCGTCCACACCGAAATGATCGTCGACGCCATGCTGGATCTGTACGAGGCGGGCGTCATCACCAACGCCCGGAAACACCTCGACAAGTACAAAACCGTCGGTTGCTTCGCCGCCGGCAGCCGCAGACTGTACGCCTGGCTGGACAACAACCCGGCCATCGAGATCCGCGACGGCAACTACACCAACGACCCGTACAATATCGCCAGACAGCCGAAAATGATCTCGATTAACACGGCTATCGCCGTCGACCTGACCGGGCAGGTCTGCTCCGAATCGATCGGACCGGTCCAATACAGCGGCACCGGCGGCCAGCGCGACACCCACGTGGGCGCCCTCATGAGCCCGGGCGGCAAGGGCATCATCGCCCTACGCTCCACCGCCAAGAATGGGACGATCTCGACGATGACCCCCATGCTGGCGCAGGGCTCCATCGTTACCATGACACGCAACGACCTTGACTATGTCGTGACCGAATATGGCGTGGCCCATGTGCGGGGCCTGTCCGTTCACGACCGCTGCGCCGCACTGATCAGGATTGCTCACCCGAACTACCGGGAGCAGCTTGCAGAGGAAGCGCTCAAGTACGGCTGGCTGCCGCGGAGGTGAGCGAAACGTGATCGACCTTCACTACCAGTGGCAGGGGAGAGAAGACGGCCCGGTCCTGGTGCTCATCAACGGTCTGTTGACCGACCTGTCCAGCTGGAACGGCCACCTGCCTGCCTACACGGACAGGTTCCGGGTGCTGACCTACGACTGCCGGGGGCAAGGCCAGTCGGACAAGCCCGATGACGGACCATATACGCCCGCACAGCACGCACAGGACCTGGACAACCTGTTCACCGCACTGTGCATCAAAGAAGCAGCCCTCTTAGGTGTAAGCAGCGGTGCCTGCGTGGCGCTTGAGTTTGCCGTCCGCCGGCCCGAGCGGGTCACTGCCCTTGTCCTGGCCAACGGCTATGGCCGCGCTGACACGGCCATGAAAGTGAAGCTGACCAGCTGGCTAAATGGCATGGCGGCGGGCGGTGGGCCCCTCCGCTTCGACATCTCCAGCCCCTGGATCTGGGGCGCTACGTTCCTCAATCGGAGCTTTGAGGCGCTCAAGCCCTGGCGAGAGAAAGGCACCGCCCTGCCGGCCTTCGCCGTACGGAACCTGATTGCCGGCGGCATGGAGATCGACGTGCTCGACGAACTGCCCAGCATTACCTGCCCGACGCTGATCCTGACCGGCGACGAGGATGTGCTCACGCCCCTCAGCTACGCCCACGAGCTCCAGCGCCGGATTCACGGCAGCCAGATCATCATGCTCCGGGAGGCCGGCCACTGCATGTTCCTGGAGCAGCCTGCCCAGTTCACCAGGGCCGCCGGGGACTTCCTGGCCCGGAATCTGCTGTAAATGGAGGAAGCATGGTGGGAGAGCCGCTCATTGCCTCATTCGTCGTGAGGATTTATGCAGACGCGGAGGCGGCAGCTGACCAGAACCCCTGGCGGGTGACCGTCCGGCACGTCCAGTCTGACGAGGAGCACCAGTTTACCAGCCTCGCTGAAGCGACCGTCTGGATGCAACAGTTTGCGAAGGAGGTGCCGACTCGTGGGTAAAGATCTGCAGGGCAAAGTGGCTCTGGTCACCGGCGCCGCCCGGGGCCTCGGCAGGGCCATCGCCCTCGAACTGGCCGGTATGGGTGCCGAACTGATCGTCAACGACATTCCCGCCATGGCTGCCGACGCCGAGCAGACCGTCGCCGAAGTGAAAGCACTGGGTGTGGGCGCCCGGTTCTCCACAGCGTTCATCAACAACGAGGAAGAAGTGGCCAAAATGGCCGCCGAAGTCGGAAGGGTCGACATTCTGGTCAACAACGCCGGCATTAATCGGGACGGCCATATGCGCAAATCGAATAAGGCCGACTGGGACGCCGTCATTGACGTCAACCTGACCGGGCCGTTCGTCTGCACGAAAGCGTTCGTGCCTGCCATGGTTGCCCGGGGCTGGGGCCGCATCATCAACATCTCTTCATACGTGGGCCGTACTGGCGTCTTCGGCACGCCGTATTACGCCGCCTCCAAGGCCGGCCTCATCGGCTTCACCAAAGAAGTCGCCATTGAGTTCGCCAAGAAAGGCGTCACCGTTAACGCCCTGGCCCCTGGCTACATCCTGACGGAAATGATGCAGAAGTACCCGCAGGAGCAACTGGACGCCATAACCGCCAAGATTCCCTGCGGCTACTGGGCCAAGCCCGAAGATATCGCCTACTGGGCCGGCGTCTGCGCTTCGCCCCGCGCCCACTACATGACGGGCGCCGTGATCGACTGCAACGGTGGATGGTGGATGTAATTTCGACAGAGGGGGATGTCAGAGTGAAACGTGTTGCTGCAGTGATCCTGTCCCTGGTCATGCTGGCCGCTGTCGCCGGCTGCTCCGAGCCCGCCAAGCCGGAAGAGACCAAGGCTCCGGCCCCCGCCGCTGAACAGCCCAAAAAGGTCGAGGTGCCCGGCGTGACCGACACCACGGTCAAAGTCGGAGGCTTTGCCGCGCAGTCCGGCGCCGTGGCCCCTATCGGCATCTCCGTCCGCAAGGGCTTTGAAGCCTTCATCAAGTACACCAACGACAACGGCGGCGTCCACGGCCGCAAAATTGAGGTCGTCAAGGTCGTGGATGATGAGTTCACCGCCGCCAAGGGCCTCGCGGCCTCCAAGGAACTGGTCGAATCCGACAAGGTCTTCGCTCTCTGCCCGGTCCTGGGCACCCCGGGCGTGCAGGCCTCGGTCGATTACTGGGTCGAGCAGAAGGTGCCCGTCGTCTACCCGATGACCGGCATTGAGCAGACCGCCCACCCGGCCAAAGAGAACGTCTTCGCCGTGCAGCCGAACAACTTCGACGAAGCGAAGATCCTGACCCAATACGCCGTCAAGGACCTGGGCAAGAAGAAGATCGCCGTCCTCTGGCAGAACTCCGACATGGGTAAGCAGGGCCTCAAGGGCGTGCAGGACATCATCAAGACCGTGGGCGGGGAGATCGTCTACGACGGTTCGCATGAAGCCAAAGCGGTCGACTTTGCCACGCCGGTGCTCAACGCCAAGACCAAGGGGGCCGAAGCGGTCATTATCTACACCACGCTGGCCGAGTCGGTCGGCATCATGAAGGAGATGCAAAAGCAGGGCTTCACCGCCGTGCCGCTCACCTCGTATGTCAACGCTGATCCGGTCAATATTCCGAAGCTGGCGGGCGATGCCGCCGTCGGCCTGATCACCGGCGGCTGGGTGCCTGTGGCTGATCCCAACAGCCCGGATATCAAGAAGTTCTATGAAGTGTACGGCAAGTACTACACCGCCGCCGACGGAAAGCCCGAGGTCCCGAACGCGTACACCACCGCCGGCTGGATCGCTGCCGAACTGCTGGTCAAGGGCCTGCAGGACGCCGGCAAGGACCTGACCCGCGAGAAGTTCATCGCTGCGCTGGAAGCCCTGAAGAACTGGAACGGCATCATGGCCAAGGACATCTCCTATGGCCCGGGCGACCGCCGTGGCTCCACCGCCTTCTACCTGAACAAGGTGCAGAAGGACGACAAGGGCAACATCGTCATGGTGCCGCTCAACACGCAGCCGTACCGTCTGAGCAAGTAACAGAGACCTGAGGCAGGGGGGAGGAGGCGCTCCTCCCCCCGAGCCCCCGGGAGGGTGTAGCTAATGATAGTGGCCCAGCAGATCATCAGCGGCCTGGCGACGGGCTCCCTGTATGCCCTGGCTGCCCTGGGTCTCGTGCTGATTTTCAAGACGTCCGACGTGGTCAACTTTGCCCAGGGCGAGATGGCCATGTTCGGGACGTTTGTCGCATTCTCGCTGCTCACGTCCGCCGGAATTCCATACTGGGGCGCCTTCCTGCTGGCGCTCGCCTTTGCGGCGCTCTTCGGCGCCGCCATAGAACGGGTGGTACTCCGCCCCCTGGCCCGGGCGCCGCTGATCAGCGTGCTCATCGCCACGCTTGGCCTCTACCAGATCATCAACGGCGTTGCCGGATGGATCTGGGGCTACGAACTGCAGCCCTTTCCCGCAGCCGTGAGTGGGGCGCCCATCAACTGGGGCGGCATCATCTTCACAATGCAGAACGCGCTAAACATGGGCGTGGCGGTCATCGTCATGCTCGTGTTCTTCCTGCTGTTCAAGTACTCCATGCTCGGCATTGCCATGCGGGCCGTGGCCGAAAACCGGGTGGCGGCGAAGCTCATGGGCGTACCGACCGACCGGATCCTGGCCCTCACCTGGGGCCTCGGCGGCGTCCTGGCCGCCACCGCCGGCATTCTGATCGCCCCGGTCACCAACCTCGACATCAACATGATGGCCAGCATGCAGATCAAGGCGTTCACCGCGGGCGTCCTGGGCGGGTTCACTTCGCTCCCGGGCGCCGTCATCGGCGGGCTGACCCTGGGCGTCCTGGAGAATCTCGTTGGTCAGTGGAACTCGCAACTGCAGACCCCGTTTGCCTTTGGCCTGATTGTGCTCGTGCTCGTCATCCGCCCTGCCGGCCTGCTCGGCACCATTCAGAAGAAGAAGGTGTAGCCCATGGTCAAGCAACTGCCCGCGTTGGTGGGCCTGGCGGTCTTGCTGGTGCTGCCCCAGGTGCTGGGATCCGAGTGGAGCTGGTTGGTCCTGCTGCTCAACCGGGCGCTGATTTTCGCCATCATGGCGATCGGTCTCAACCTCCTGACCGGCTTTGCCGGGCAGATCTCCATCGGCCATGCCGCCTTCATGGCGGTCGGCGCGTTCACTTCCTACGGGCTGACGAAATTCGCAGGCATCCCCTTCTGGGGCGCCCTTCCCGCCGCAGGCCTGGTTGCCGGTGTAGTCGGCTACGCCTTGGGCTTCCCGGCATTAAGACTCTCCGGCCACTACCTGGCCATCGCCACTCTGGGCTTCGGGGTGGCGGTCCCACAGTTGCTCAACATCTGGGAGTCGCTGACCGGCGGCTGGACGGGTGTCAAGCCGGCGGCGCCGTACCTGTTTGGCCTCAGCTTCCGGGAAGACCGGCCTTACTATTACCTGATACTCATCGTCCTTTGGCTTCTGGCCGGCATGGCCGTCAACGTCGTCAAGAGCCGCACGGGGCGGGCGTTCGTCGCTGTGCGCGACAGCGAAGTGGCGGCGCAGGCGATGGGCATCAGTCTGACCAAGTACAAGACCCAGGCCTTCGCCCTGTCGGCGTTCTATGCCGGCATCGGCGGCAGCCTCTATGCTCACCTGATCAACTACATCTCCCCGCATGACTTCGGGCTGGGCATCTCTATGGAGCTGTTCACCATCATCTGCCTGGGCGGGCTGGCATCCGTCAACGGCTCCATCGTGGGCGCCGTCTTCATGTCCTTCCTGCCCAAGCTGACAGAGCGCGTCTCCATCGCCCTGCAACGGTCCGGCGCCTTCGAGCAGTCGCACTTCCTGCAAAATGTCTTCAAGAACTTCAACCAGGTGCTGACGGGCATCATCCTGATCCTCGTGGTCCTCTATCTGCCGATGGGCCTCGTGGACCTTTGGCGCAAGGCGAAAACCCTCGTCGCCGCCAGGGGGGTGAAGTAGCATGGCCATCCTTGAACTGCAAGGCATTACGGTAAAGTTCGGCGGACTGGTCGCCGTCAACCGGCTCGACCTGTCCGTGGCCGACGGCACCATTCACGGCTTGATCGGCCCCAACGGCGCCGGCAAGTCGACGGTCTTCAACGTGCTGAGCCGGTATTACGATCCGGTCGAAGGCACCGCCACATTTGCAGGGAAGGACTTGCTGCGGGCACAGCCTCATGAGATCATCGACCGTGGCATCGCCCGCACGTTCCAGAACGTGGAGCTGTTCAAGGGCCTCTCGGTCTGGGACAACCTGATGGTCGGGCAGCACCACAACTTCCGCTATGGACTCTTCCCCTCGCTGCTCGGAGCGCTGCTGCCTAACGTGCGCACGCAGGAGAAAGCCGCGCGGGAGAGGGCCCTTGAAGTGCTGCAGTTTCTTGGTGTCGCTCAGTACAAGGACGCCTTCCCGCAGTTCCTGCCCTACGGAATTCAGAAGCGGGTCGAGTTTGCCCGGGCGCTGGTCAGCGGCCCGAAGCTAATCCTCCTGGACGAGCCCGCTGCCGGGATGAACCAGGGCGAAACACACGAGTTGGGCGAACTCATCCGCACCATGCGCGACCGCTACAAGACCACCGTACTGCTGGTCGAGCACGACATGCCGCTGGTTATGTCGGTGTGCGAGTACATCACCGTCATGGAGTTTGGCCGCAAGATCGCCGACGGCAGTCCGGCTCAAGTACAGAATAACCCTGCCGTCATCAAGGCGTACCTCGGCGAGGAGGAGGAGGCCGCCCATGCTTAGCCTGCAGAACGTCAGCGCTTCCTACGGGAAAATCCGGGCCCTCGAAGGCGTCTCCCTCGATGTAGCCGACCGGAGAATCGTCACCTTGCTCGGCGCAAACGGCGCGGGCAAGACTTCGACGCTCAAAGTAGTCACCGGTCTGCTCCGTCCGAGTACCGGTACGGCGACCTTCGACGGGCATGACCTGACCCGCCTGGGCACCGCCTCAATCATCCCACTGGGCATTGGCATCTCCCCGGAAAGTCGGCAGATTTTCACCCACCTCTCCGTACTCGAGAACCTCCGGCTGGGCGCCTACACACGCAAGGACGCTCCGGGTGTCAGGCGTGACCTGGACTGGGTGCTGAAGCTCTTCCCCCGGCTGGCTGAGCGCATCAACCAGCTGGCCGCTACGCTCAGTGGCGGCGAGCAGCAGATGCTCGCCATTGGCCGAGCCCTCATGGCCCGCCCCAAGCTCCTCCTGCTGGACGAACCCTCCCTGGGCCTCGCCCCGCTCATCGTCCGGGAGATTTTCGAGATCCTCAAACAGGTCAACGATGAAGGTACAGCGGTGCTCCTCGTGGAGCAGAACGCCAACCTGGCCCTGCGGGTGGCGCATTACGCGTACATACTCGACGTCGGGCGCCTGGTCATGGAGGGCCCGGCCGAGGAACTCCGGCAGAATCCGGAAGTCAAACGCATTTACCTTGGCGGATAAAGAGAAAGGCCTCCGGCGCGTGCTGCCGCCGGGGGCCTTTCGTTCGGTACTGTAATATCAGGATGATGGTGATAGAATGATGGTTAGTTTCCCTGTGCAGGAGGCTGTTCTTACCCATGGAGTGGAACATACGTCGGGTTGGCACCGGCCTCAGAGATGGACTGACCTTCGTGCCCAGCGTCGCCATCCTGGGCGCTATCTTTGGCGCAAGCAGCCGTGCCGTGGGCATAAGCCCGTGGGTCGCGACCGCCATGTCGATCTTCGTCTGGTCCGGCTCGGGCCAGTTCGCCGCGCTGCCGCTCTGGCACACGAACGGCTTGCTGGTCGGGCTGAGCACCCTGGTACTCAGCCTCCGCTTCTCGCTCATGACCGCCTCCATGGCACCCCGGCTTGCGGGCGCCCCCCTCTGGTTGCGGGCCCTGCTCGCCTTCGGCATTACTGACGAAAACTACGCGCTCGTCATCTCCCGGCGAAGTGGGCAAATGGAGCCAGACTATCTGGCCGGGTCGTTCGTGCCGATATACATTCCATGGATTGCAGGCACCGCTGCGGGGGCATTTTTCGCCGCCCAGGTGCCCGCGGCCTGGACCGGACCGCTGAACGCGGTCTTCCCGATTGTCTTCCTCGCTTTGGCAGTCCTTTGCTCCACGACCCGCCCGGCCGCTGTGGTCGCGGTTCTGGGCGCCATTCTTGCCGTGGCGGGGCGGCTGTACCTGCCCGGGGGCTGGTACGTGATTGTCGCAGGCCTACTCGCCAGCCTGGCCGGTCCCCTCCTGGAGCGGCTGCTCCCCGGGGAGGAACGCGCATGAACACCCGCGACCTTGCCGTCGTCGGCATCATGATTCTGGCCGTCTATCTGCCCAAAGCGCTGCCGCTCCTCCTGATGAAGGACCGCATATCGCCGGGCGTCCAGCGCTGGCTCAAGTACGTGGCGCCGGCGGTGCTGAGTGCCATGGTGGCGCCGGCCATTCTCATGCCCGAGGGGCGCCTGGCGGTGCCCGGCTGGGAACAGGCTCCGTTTCTCGCGACGCTGGTCGTGACAATGCTCTCCCGCCGGATGTTTGCCGGCCTCGCAGCCGGGCTGGCCGTACTGCTGGCGGTTACACTCCTCAAATGACAAAAGCGGGTGACGGCACGAACACCGTCACCCGCTTTTCATCAGGCCCGACACCTAAGCCTTGCCTTCCAGCCGGTCGCAGTACACAGCCATGGCGCCCCGCATGAACAGCGCCAGACCCGGCTTGTACTTGTCGATATTCGCCGTGAACCGCTCGTCATCGACGTACATGATGCCCAGGTTCCGGTAGACCAGCGTGGAGCACTGATAGAACCACTTGTTGATCTGCTCGTGGTGCCTGGCGATCCAAGCCTGCACCTCAGGGTCAGCCGGGTCGCGGTCCATGACGCTCACCAGACCCTCATAAACTTCGGCGCCTTCCTGCTGGATTTGCGCCCAGTCGGCCTTGGTATACTTCTTGGTCCGCCGGACCGACTCCTTGAACTCCTCGCTGTGGCCCCAGCGCTGCTTGGCCTCTTCCGCGTACGGGTCGAATCCGTCGAACAGTTCCTTTTCGTCCATGTGAATTCCCCTTTCAATTGAGTCTAGTGTCCGGTCGACTGACTCGATCAACTTCCTGATGCGGTCCTGCTTTTCCAGCAGAAGCTGCTTGTGCTGCAGTAGGGCGTTCTTTCGGTCAAAGTCCGGACTGTCGATGATCTCCTTGATATCCGTGAGGCCAAAACCGAGCTCCTTAAAGAAGAGAACCTGCTGCAGCCGCTCCAGATCCCCCTGCGTATAGAGCCGGTAGCCGGAGGCGTTCACCTTGGCGGGCTTGAGCAGCCCGATTTCGTCGTAGTGGTGCAGCGTGCGGACGCTGATGCCGGCAATATCAGCGACCGCCTTGACCGTGTGCGCCATGTGATCACCTCCACGTCTTTACCCTAAACTATCACGTTACGTGAGGGTCAACACCTTGTTCGAAAAAAATCCGAGCCCTCCACCGCGGAGGGCTCGCTGCGTCCATCCAGGCTACTTCAGGTGCTTCAGCAGGAACTCGCCCATCAACTGATAGCCTTTCAACTGATTCGTCCGCCGGGTGAACCCATGGCCCTCGTCATCAAAAACGAGATAGTCAACCTCGCGCCCAAGCTCCCGCAGGCGTTCGACCATCTGGTCCGACTCCGCCTTCACCACACGCGGGTCCATGGCCCCCTGCACCACCATCAACGGTGAACGAATGCTGTCGACATAGGTGATCGGCGACCGCTCCAGCAGCAGATCCCGATCCTCCTCCGCGTCGCCGACCCAGGCCTTGAGCATGGGCTTCCAATGGGGCGGCACGCTGTTGACGAAGGTAATCAAATTGGCCGGCCCGCAGAAGTCGCAGGCGCAGGCCCAATAGTCCGGCAGGCGGGAAGCGCAGCTCAGCGTGGCATAGCCGCCATAGCTGCCGCCCCAGACCGCCAGCTTGCTGCTATCCACCCAATCCAGCGACTGCAGATACTTCGCACAGGCTTCCATGTCCTTGAGGTCGGCGCCGCCCCAGTCCCTGTGGATCCGCTTCTGCCAGCTGATGCCGAAGCCCGTGCTCCCCCGGATGTTCGGGGCCAGGACGGCCACGCCCTGGCTCAGCAAGTACTGGTAGAAGCCGTTGTAGCGGTACTCCGTGCGCTCCTGGGTCTCCGGTCCGCCGTGAATGGAGAGGACTGCCGGCACCTGCTCGCCGGCTTTGACGCCATGGGGTCGGTAGAGCCAAGCAGGAATTTTCAGGCCGTCGAAAGCCTCAAACTCAACAAGTTCCGGCGAAACGAAGACTTCGTCCGGGATGTTTCCCAGCATCGACGGGGTCAGTACCTTCAAATCCATCCGGTCGAGGTCGATGATGTAGACGGCGGTCATCTGGTTGTAGCAGTTCATCGAAAGGAAGAGGCGGCGGCGCCCATCTTCACCTGCGAAGCGAATATCACCGATGACGCCCTTCGGCATCGCGGGCAGCGGCACTTCACTTCCGCTCGCCATATCGAGCACCGTCAACTGGCTGTTGCCGGCCACATTGACACAATAGGCCATCAGGTTGTGAGCAGCCGAAACCGCCATCTGCTCGACATCCCACGCCGCGGTCAGCACGTACTCCTTGTGGTCGGTCTCCAGGTCATAGAAGCCCACCGCCATGAATTCGCGCCCGTCGTCGCTGAAGAACCAGAAGCCCTTGCCGTCCCTCTGCCACGGACCCGGAAAATACTTCGCCTGGCGTCCCGCATGCTCGGTCAGATTGCGGGCCTCTCCCGTAGCCGTGTCGATCAGCCACAGGTCGCTGTCCGTGTTGGACATCATCTGCGCGGCCAGCAACCGGCCGCCGTCCGGCGAGAAACTGACCGCATACATGAGGCTGCCGCCCTTGGTTAGCTGGCGGACCGCGCCGGTGGTCAGGTCCCGCAGGTAAATGTCGACATCCTGCGGGAGGGTGGCGTTGCCGGAGTAGGCCAAGTACCGCCCGTCCGGCGAGATGGCGCCCAGCTCGTGCTGCACGTCCGGCCGGTCGGTAATCCTCTCAGGCCAGCCGCCGTGCGCCGCCATGCGATAGACCTGGTACTGCTCGTCACCGTTGACATCAGCAACAAAGGCGATCTGGCTGTTGTCCTTGGAAACGACGGCTTCGCGGACGCTCTCGTTGGCGAACAGCGTAAGCTGCTCAGGCCAGTCCCCCTGGGAAGGCACCCGCCACAGGTTGAACTGCCCGCTGATATCGGCCACGAAGTAGACCGAGTTGCCGTCCGGTGCCGGCTGGAACCCGGAGATTCGACGGGTGGCCGCAAACTGCTCGAACTTATATGTGCCCACCTGGCTCGCCCCTTTCGTGCACACAACTTCTGTGCTCTTCGCCCTTTTGACGTTGATCACCTTGTGGCGGGCGCGCAACTGCCCCGGCCAGGGCATCGCCATGGTCGATGGGCAGCCATGATGATTGGCAAATTTACGCATTCTCGAACCAGGGTTGACTGTCGCTGGTCGGAGGAGTATCATTCAATACGTCCTCCACACCGCGGGGTAGAGCAGTCCGGTAGCTCGTCGGGCTCATAACCCGGAGGTCGAGGGTTCAAATCCCTCCCCCGCAACCAGCGACACAGGCCGGAGAATCGCAAGGTTCTCCGGCCTGCCGTTTGTCCCCTGGTCGCGACACCCTCCGTATGCGCAATATTGACAGGGGGTATCGCGCGTGGTAACTTATATGAGCGTGGTTTCGAGGGAACTCAATCCCTCTCGATGGGAGGTGTCGCTAAGTGGCTAAGGCAGGCGCTCGTGTTATCATCACCATGGCTTGCACCGACTGCAAGATGCGTAACTACACGACCTACAAGAACAAGAAGAACGACTCTGCTCGTATCGAGCTGAAGAAGTACTGCTCTACGTGCGGGCACCATACCGCCCATCGGGAAACCCGCTGAGTGTGGTGTGGATCTAATGCCGTTGCCCGTGCTACAATGCTGGCGACGGCCGTTATAGGGGTATAGCTCAATTGGTAGAGCAACGGTCTCCAAAACCGTAGGTTGTGGGTTCAAGTCCTACTGCCCCTGCCAATATGGACGGCGCACAACGGAAGTTGTGCGTTTTTTGCATGTGACTACGATTTCCCGCGGCAGGGAAGGTTACTTCCAGGACAGACCTCAGAGGATTCCAGAGGGGTGGCAGGCTTTACATCCCTATGGGCGTGTGCTACAATCTTCAATACTGGCGACGTGTGCCAGGCTTTATTTGTGTTAAGCATCTTGTACAGAATGCGAGGTCGTGGTCATGGAACGTGTCAAGGCCTTGGTCGCAGCGGCGAGCACGTACATTCGTGAAGTTTTGGGCGAACTGAGCAAGGTGGTCTGGCCCACTCCCGCACGCACGGCAAAACTGACCGGCGTGGTCATCGGCATCGTGGTCCTGATCATGGGGTACTTGTACCTCCTTGACCTGCCGCTCGGCAGGGGCCTGGAGATGGTCGTCGTACGTTAGCAAAGGCAGGTGGGCGGGGGCTGCACCCTGGTCCCCGGACTGATGGAAACAAAAAACTGGTATGTCGTCCACACTTACTCCGGGTATGAGAACAAGGTGAAAACCAACCTGGAGAAGCGGGTCGAATCCATGGAGATGCAGGAGAAGATTTTCCGTGTCCTCGTCCCCATGGAAGACGAGATCGAGATCAAGGACGGCAAACAAAAGAAGGTCAAGCGCAAGGTGTTCCCGGGGTACGTCCTCGTTGAGATGATCATGAGCGACGACTCCTGGTATGTAGTGCGCAACACCCCCGGTGTCACCGGCTTTGTCGGGTCGGGCAACAAGCCGATCCCTCTGACGGAAGAAGAAGCACAGGTCATTCTCGGCGCCCAGGAGGAGCAGAAGGCTCCCCAGACCGTCGTGGTCGGGTTCGAGGTCGATCAGCCTGTGCGCGTCGTAGCCGGGCCGTTCAAGGATCACCCGGCCGTCATCAAGGAGATCTACCCCGACAAGGGGCGGGTCAAGGTGCTGGTCAGCCTGTTCGGCCGCGATACGCCGGCTGAACTGGACTTTGCCCAGATCGAGGCAATTTAGCCAGACCCCATTTCCCGACCGGGAGCTTTGTGTTAGTATCATTGAGGTCGCGCGCCAATGCGCGCGGCCCTTTGATGTGCGGGCTTTCGCTCGCAGTGGGAGGGCACCGAACGGCTGCCCGCCAGACCACATCTTTTAAGGAGGAGTCACCGTGGCGAAGAAGGTAACCGCCGTTGTCAAACTGGCCCTGCCGGCCGGTAAGGCAACCCCCGCCCCGCCTGTTGGCCCGGCTCTCGGCCAGCACGGCGTCAACATCATGGGCTTCTGCAAGGAGTACAACGAGCGTACCAAGGAACAGGCCGGTCTCGTCATTCCCGTCGAGATCACCGTCTACGAAGACCGTTCGTTTACCTTCATCCTGAAGACCCCGCCCGCCGCTGTTCTGATCAAGAAGGCGCTGGGTATTGAAACCGCTTCCGGCACGCCGAACAAGAAGAAGGTCGGCAAGCTGACCGACAAGCAGGTCGAAGAGATCGCCAAGATCAAGCAGCCCGACCTGACAGCAGCCAGCCTGGAAGCTGCCAAGAGCATGGTGCGCGGCACCGCCCGGTCCATGGGCGTCGAGACCGAGTAGCGCCAGCTGCTTGGGCTTGTGGGAGGCCAGACAGCCAACGCTGCTGAACGGCCGAACTTATTGCATTACCACAAGGGAGGAAAAATCCAATGCCGACTCACGGCAAGAAGTATATGGAAGCGGCGAAACAATTCGACCGCGCGAAGCTGTATGATCCCGCTGAGGCGCTGGAAGCGGTCAAAAAGACTGCCACCGCCAAGTTTGACGAGACCGTAGCCGTCTCGCTCCGCCTGGGTGTCGACCCCCGTCACGCTGACCAGCAGGTCCGCGGCGCGGTCGTTCTGCCTGGCGGCCTGGGCAAGACCGTCCGGGTCCTGGTCTTCGCCAAGGGCGAGAAGGCCAAGGAAGCCGAAGCTGCCGGCGCCGACATCGTCGGTGCTGAAGATGTGGTCACCAAGATCCAGGAAGGCTGGATGGACTTCGACGTCGCCATCGCCACCCCGGATATGATGGGCATGGTCGGTAAGCTGGGCCGTATCCTCGGTCCCCGCGGCCTCATGCCGAACCCCAAGACCGGCACCGTGACGTTCGACGTCACCAACGCCATCCGTGAAACCAAGGCCGGTAAGGTCGAGTACCGCACTGACAAGGCCGGCAACGTCGCCGCCCCCATCGGCAAGGCTTCCTTCGACGCCGACCGGCTGGCCACCAACTTCAAGGCCTTCATGGACGCCATCATCCGGGCCAAGCCCGCCGCTGCCAAGGGCGTCTACCTGAAGTCCATCACTCTCTCCAGCACGATGGGCCCTGGCGTTAAGGTGAACCCGGCGAAGCTGACCGCTACCGCTGCGGATCACTAACCTACAAGTTAAGAAAAGGCCCGGCCGTGTGGCCGGGCCTTTTTTTGTCATGTGAATCTATACCTGCAACGGGCACGGCGGCTCGTCCGCCCTGACGTGGCGCACTAGGTCTCAAGAGGCAGGGGCGGTAGGTGCGGAGGGGGTGGGAGCCCCCTCTGCACCTTGCTGTTGCGGCAATCATCGCGCCAGCAGTTCTTTGGTTTCCCGTACGAGCTGCCAATCCCCGTCGATCAAGCGCCAAATCTCCAGGTGGAAGCTCCTTGCCACTTCCTGACCGTCCTTCACGGCTACCCTTTCCAGGAAGGCGGCAGCTTCGGTGGGGCTGCGCAAACGGATCGTGCGGCTCTCGGTGCGGATCTGATACCCGCCCTCGACGCCCTGGCGCAGGCCCGCGATGGCTGCCGCCCGATTGCAGGGCTGTACCCCGTCCATGCCCGGGAAGCCGATTGTGGCCTGGTACGTCGGGTGAATATGCTCCTCTATCGGCTTCAGATCCGTGGTCGGGGTTACGGTCGAAATGAACTGTTCAAGGTGATCGTAGAACGCGGTGAAATCCAGCAGCACTTTGTCGGGAAGTACATCCATCGGGCGCGCCTCCCTGGGCGAGATTTGCCCTCAATGTACGGGAGTAGACGCGAGTAGGTCAAGGATTTAACATAGTAAATAGAACTTAACATCTGATTCTGCACTTGACAGCATCGGAGGGCTGCGCGTGAACACGATCGGCGGCATCATCCGGCGGTTGCGAATCCAGGCCGGGCTTTCGCAGCAGCAACTGGCCGGTCCTGAGCTGACCCGGGCCTTCATTTGCATGGTGGAGCGCGGGAAGGCGCGACCTTCCATGGAATCGCTCCGCCTTATCGCCGCCCGGTTGAATCAGCCGGTCTCGGCATTCCTTGAGGCGGACCCTTCCGATGCGGACCGGGACCTGCTTGAGGTGCTGCTGCGAAACACCCGCTCTCTGAAGAAGGCGGGCAATGCCCGTGACGCCATCGACACGCTTCGGCAGGCATTTCGCGTGGCCTCAGAGCGGAACCTCCGGGAGGAGCAGTTCGAGACGCTGGGGCAGCTGGGCACCCTGCTGACCGGCGAGGGGAGCTACGATGAGGCGCTGGACTGCTTCGACCGCTTTCTGGAGCTCGCCAGAGGCAGCCAGCTGCCCGCCCGGATCGTGCAGGGCTATCTGCACCTGGGCGATACGGTCTATGCGATGAACCAGTTCCTGGTCGCCCGCCGGTACTATGACCGGGCAGTGTGCGAGACCAACGAGCGCAAGAGCCTGACCGACCTGCGTCAGCGCTCGCTGATCAGCAAGGGCAACTGCCTCATTCGGTTGGGCGCATGGCGGGCTGCGGCTGAGGCGCATGAGGAGGCGGGAACGCTGCATCCATACCTGGGTGATCAGCAGCGTTACGCGTTTGCGCTAATGGGTCTGGGCGTTGCCTACCGGCGGCTGGGCCGGCTGGATGAGGCCAAGGCGGCAACGCTAGAAAGCCACAAGATCCTGCAGAAGCTGGGCGACCGCAGCCGAGTGCTTGTCTTGCACAACCTGGCCACTATCGAGGGCGATCAAGGGCAGTGGCAGTCCGCACTGCCCAAGTTCGAGATCTGCCGGGAGGCCTACCGGGCCTTCGGCTGGCCGGTCAGCGAGGCGGCGCTGTTGGAGGAGATGGCCCTGTATCGGCAAGCTGCAGGCGATCTGGCTCAGGCGGAAGCTCTCTGCCAGGAGGCGCTTTCCCTGCTGGAGCAGCAAGATGAGCCGCTCCTGCGCGGACGCCTGCTTGGCATTCAGGGAAAGCTGCGGCTGGCATGCGGCGATGCCCAGTGGGGCCAGGAGTTGCTGCAGGCGGGCACCTGCATTCTTCGGTACTTCGCAGACGGGGGCTAGGACTTGAACCTGCGGGCTGAGCGCTAACGCGCTTTGGCGGCTTCGGTCTCACGGTTCTTGGGCAAAGCCATGGTGGCCGTCGGCTCAAGGTTGTACATCACCCTGATATTTCGGCAACCAGCAAACACCTCCCAATGCTGAATAGTCCATTACGGCAAATCGTACCATATTGTGCCCCCGGGACGTGACTAGCCGACACGAACCAGTGAAGTGCAACGAAATATCTAGCAATCAACGAATCGTAAAGAGTCAAAAGAATTATGACGTTAGACAATCGAACCGGAATATACCACCTCTGCATAATGTCGAATAAGGTCGATGACGTATTGCAAGTTCGACAGTTATATCGTATTCTTTACATAAGCGAAGGGCGGCAATAGGAATTACAGCCGTACATTGTCAGCCCCAACATAGTAAAGGAGGGAAAAAGATGAGCGAAAGGGATATCCGCAATCGACTGGAAGGCCTGGTCGACCGCTGGATCAAAGCGACCCCTGCCGAACGGATGGTGCTGGTACAGGAGAAGATTCGGCTTGAGGAGATGCTCGAAAACCTCCAGAAGCAGGCGAAGCTCGCTTAAACCTAATGTAAAGAAAGGGGAGGTAAGTTGCCTCCCCTACGGCCGTCTCTCCTTACGGAAGCGAGCACCGGCACGGACCTGCTTCGGATCGCACTGGTTACCGCGCTTGACGGTCCTACCTGTGCTGTGTATAATACTCATTGTGCTCAGAAGTTCATATGCGGCCATAGACAGCCGGTGCTCTACGAGCCTAAGTGACGAGTTCTCGTCAGCCTGCCGAGGTCGGAGACTCATGCGTTCTTCCCGTGGGGAGAGCGTGTGGGAGTCTGTGTGTACATACAGACCTCCGATCAATATGGTCGGAGGTTTTCCGTTTTCTCCGGCAAGGAGGTGAATCACACAAAATGGCTGTCATTCGTCCTGAAAAGGAACTGTCGATCGCTCAGGTAAAGGAGCGCATCCAGAAGGCGAAGAGCGTCGTTCTCGCCGACAACAAGGGCATGAGCGTCGCCCAGGTCACGAAGCTCCGCAAGGAGCTGCGCGAGGTGGGTGTCGAACTCAAGGTTGCCAAGAACACCCTTGTCCGGATCGCTGCCCGGGACCTCGGGATCGAGGGCCTGGACCAGTACCTGCACGGCACGACCACCATGGCGTTCTCCAACGCCGACGAGGCCTCGGCCGCCAAGAAGATTCGGGACTTCTTCGCGAAGGAGAAGGCTCCGAAGTTTATCGTCAAGGCCGGCATTCTCGAAGGCAAGGTGTTCGGCGCCGAAGGCGTCAAGAGCCTGGCCGACCTGCCCTCCCGGGAGGTCCTGCTCGCTCAGGTCCTCGGCGGCATCCAGGCGCCCCTGGTCGGTGTTGCGGGTGCTATCAACGGTCTGCTCTCTGGTTTCGCCTATGCCCTCGACGCTCGCATCAAGCAGCTTGAGGCTTAAGTCACCCGGTATCGCTGGTGAGATTGGCAAGTCAACATTTTTTATCTGATAAGGGAGGATCCCACAATGTCCAAGGCTGCTGAGGTTATTGAAATCATTAAGGGCATGACCGCTCTCGAGCTCAAGGAGCTGAAGGAGCAGTTCGAGGAGACCTTTGGTGTCACCGCCGCCGCTCCTGTCGCCGTCGCCGCTGCTGCCGGCCCTGCCGCCGCCGCTGCCCCGGTCGAGGAGAAGACCGAGTTCGACGTCATCCTCAAGGCCGCCGGCGCCAACAAGATCAACGTCATCAAGGTTGTCCGCGAGTTGACCGGCCTGGGCCTCAAGGAAGCCAAGGACCTGGTCGACGGCGCTCCGAAGCCCGTCAAGGAGAAGATCGGCAAGGCCGACGCCGAAGGCATCGCTGCCAAGCTGAAGGAAGCTGGCGCCGAAGTCGAGGTCAAGTAATCAACCTGCTATGTAAAGGAGGGCTGGGGGTACTCGTGAATCCGAGTGTCCCCGGCCCTTTGTCATAAACCCTGCGCTAAATGGCTGCCCCTTGCAAGAAACGGGCCAAAAAGCAAAAAAGCCCCCTACAAGGGGGTTTGCGCGTATTGACATGACTTCCCTGCTATGGTAGCATGATAACCTGCCATCCACATAGTTCTTTGGCACTGGTCCCCATTTGAATGCCGGCCCCGAGCCGGCATATCGCGTGAAAGCGGGGATAATGCCATGCATATTTCGCCAGTCCAAGGGAAACCAATAGAAGATGTGTCTGTCTGGAAACACCGTCCATACTCTATCTGACGATAGTTCGTCGGACCGGTGTTGCCTTTTTGTTTCTGCCTCAGGGACGAATTCTCCTGCCAGGGCAAATAAATAACCCTCAGGAGGTTCATATACCACATCGAGCGCTTCCGCGGTGGGCACTTCCAAACGGGGAGCTTCTTGATGGCCACCAAGCAAGAATGTGAGGAGGCCAAGACCGTATGGCGAAGACCCTGCAAGCCGGCAAGAGAGAGCGGCGCAGCTTCGCAAGGATCGATGAAGTTCTGGAGATGCCGAACCTCATCGAACTGCAGCAGAATTCCTACCAGTGGTTCCTCAAAGAAGGCCTGCAGGAGATGTTCCGCGACATCTCCCCCATTCAGGACTTTACCGGGAATCTCGTGCTGGAATTCATCGACTACAGCCTTGGCGAGCCGAAGTACGCCATGGACGAGTGCAAAGAGCGGGATGTGACATTTGCCGCCCCTTTGCGCGTCCGGGTGCGCCTGATCAACAAAGAGACCGGTGAAGTGAAGGAGCAGGAGGTATTCATGGGCGACTTCCCGCTCATGACGCCCCATGGCACCTTTATTATCAACGGCGCCGAGCGCGTTATCGTCTCTCAGCTGGTTCGTTCGCCCGGTGTCTATTATTCCGAGCAGGTGGATACCAGCGGCAAGAAGCTGTATTTCGCCACCATGATCCCCAACCGGGGCGCCTGGCTTGAGTTCGAGTCCGACACCAACGACCTGATCTCCGTCCGTGTCGACCGGACCCGCAAGCTGCCCGCCACCATTCTACTCCGCGCTCTCGGTTTTAGTTCCGACCAGGCTATTTTGGACGCGGTGGGCGACTCTGAATATATTCGCCGCACCCTGGAGAAGGACGGAACGGATTCCGAAGAGGACGCCCTGATCGAAATCTACAAGCGGCTGCGGCCGGGCGAGCCCCCTGCAGTGGACAACGCCCGCCAACTGCTCGAGTCGCTGTTCTTCGAGTCCAAGCGTTACGACTTGGCCAACGTGGGCCGCTACAAGCTGAACAAGAAGCTCGCCCTGAAGCGTCGCGCCGTCGGCACCACGCTGGTTGACCGCGTGGTCGACCCGAACACGGGCGAGATCATCGCTGAAGCGGGCACCACCATCGACAAGAAGCTGGCCGATCGCATGGACGCGGCGGGTGTCACCCGGCTTACCGCGAAGCTGCGCGACGGCTCCGTGGTTCGTATTGTCTCCAACGGTCAGCCGCCCATGACGCAGAAGACCATCACCAAGGATGACATCATCGCTGCCATTAACTTCATGGTGACGCTCTTCAAGGGCCTTGGCACCGTCGACGACATCGACCACCTGGGCAACCGCCGCCTCCGCTCCGTCGGTGAACTGCTGCAGAACCAGTTCCGCATCGGTTTGGCGCGTATGGAGCGCGTGGTCAAGGAGCGCATGACCATTCAGGACGTCGACATCATCACCCCGCAGGCACTGATCAACATTCGCCCGGTGGTGGCCGCCGTCAAGGAGTTCTTCGGCTCCTCCCAGCTCTCGCAGTTCATGGACCAGACGAACCCGCTGGCCGAACTCACCCATAAGCGCCGCCTTTCGGCCCTGGGCCCCGGCGGTCTCTCCCGTGAGCGCGCCGGCTTTGAAGTCCGCGACGTCCACCATAGCCATTATGGCCGGATGTGCCCCATTGAGACGCCTGAAGGTCCGAACATCGGTCTGATCGGCGCCATGGCCACTTTTGCGCGCATCAACGAGTACGGTTTCGTCGAGACGCCATACCGCCGCGTGGATAAAGAGACCCGGCAAATTACGAGCGAAATCGTCTACCTGACGGCTGACGAGGAAGACGAGAACGTCGTTGCCCAGGCCAACGAGCCCATCGCCGAAAACGGCTGGTTCGTCAACACGCGGATCACCGTCCGCTACAAGCACGACATTCTGCGCGTTCCGCCCGAGCAGGTCGACTACATGGATGTTTCGCCCAAGCAAGTCGTGTCAATCGCGACGGCGCTCATCCCGTTCCTCGAGAACGACGACGCCTCCCGCGCCCTCATGGGCTCGAACATGCAGCGTCAGGCCGTGCCTCTGCTCCGCACCCAGGCGCCGTTCGTCGGCACGGGCATGGAGTACCGGTCCGCCTGGGACTCCGGCGTTTGCGCCATCTCCGAGGGCGACGGCGTCATCGTCCGGGCCACTGCCAACGAAGTCATCGTCCACCAGGACGACGGCCAGGTGAAGAAGTATAAGCTGACCAAGTACACCCGGTCCAACCAGGGCACCAGCATCAACCAGCGGCCGCTTGCCCGTACGGGTCAGCGCGTCAAGCGGGGCGACGTCCTGGCTGACGGCCCGTCCACCGACGGCGGCGAACTGGCCCTCGGTCGGAATATCCTCATTGCCTACATGTGCTGGGAAGGCTACAACTACGAGGACGCCATCATCATCAACGAAAAGCTGGTGAAGGAAGACGTCTTTACCTCGATCCACATCGAGGAGCATGAGTGTGAAGCCCGGGACACCAAGCTGGGCCCTGAAGAGATCACCCGTGACATCCCGAACGTGGGCGAAGAAGTCCTGAAGGACCTCGACGAGCGCGGCATCATCCGCATCGGCGCCGAAGTCCGCCCCGGCGACATTCTGGTCGGCAAGGTCACCCCCAAGGGTGAAACCGAGCTGACGGCCGAAGAGCGCCTCCTGCGCGCAATCTTCGGTGAAAAGGCCCGCGAAGTGCGTGACACCTCCCTGCGCGTGCCGCACGGCGAGTCCGGCATCGTGGTTGACGTGAAGGTCTTCACGCGGGAGAACGGCGACGAGCTCTCCCCCGGCGTCAACCAACTGGTCCGTGTCTACATCGCTCAAAAGCGCAAGATCTCCCAGGGTGACAAAATGGCCGGACGCCACGGCAACAAGGGCGTCATTTCGGTCATCGTGCCCGAAGAGGATATGCCGTTCCTGCCCGACGGCACCCCCATCCAGATCATTCTGACGCCGCTGGGCGTGCCTTCCCGCATGAACATCGGCCAGGTCATGGAGATCCACCTGGGCTGGGCGGCTCAGGCTCTGGGCCTGCACGTTGCATCCCCGGTCTTTGACGGCGCCCACGAGGACGACATCAAGGGCCTTCTGCGCCAGGCGGGGCTGCCCGAAAACGGCAAGACCATCCTGTACGACGGCAAGACTGGTGAGCCCCTCGACAACGAAGTGACGGTCGGCTTCAAGTACATGCTGAAGCTGCTCCACCTCGTCGACGACAAGATTCACGCCCGCTCCACCGGCCCCTACTCCCTGGTCACCCAGCAGCCGCTGGGCGGCAAGGCCCAGTTTGGCGGCCAGCGCTTCGGCGAAATGGAAGTCTGGGCGCTGGAAGCCTACGGCGCCGCTTACACCCTGCAGGAGCTCCTCACGGTCAAGTCCGACGACGTGGTCGGCCGCGTGAAGACCTACGAGGCCATCGTCAAGGGCGAGAACGTGCCCGAGCCCGGTGTCCCCGAATCCTTCAAGGTGCTGATCAAGGAACTCCAGTCCCTTGGTCTGGACGTCAAGGTCCTCAACGAGCAGGACGAGGAGATCGAACTGCGTGAGCTGGATGAGGACGTCGAGCAGTCTGCCCGCGACATGGATCTGCCGCTGGGCGAAGACGAGTACCCGGCGCCTGAGGCAGCGAAGGAAGGTGTGGCCGAACCCGAGGCCGGCCTGGACGACGAAGACGAGGAAGAAGCCGAAGAGGATGATGACGCCCCCCTGGCTCCCGAAGAGCTGGAGAAGGTGGCATCGACCCTCAAGAACGCCATTAAGCCCATCCGGCCCGTGCCGGCTGAGCCTCCCGTGGCCCGGCGCCGTCCCGTCACCGATGACGACGAGGACTTCGAGGAAGACGAACTCTTCTCTGATGAAGAAGAAGAGGACGAAGATGAATCCCGCGCTCCTTTCACCCGCGGCCGCACTGCCGCCCGTAAGCCTGCTGCCGGCCGCCGCCGGACGACGCTGGGCGGCCTGGACGACTACGAAGATGAGGAGCCCGCTGCCGATGACGAGGACGACGAGGACGATGTGGTCGGTCGCCGGCGTGGCCGTAAGAACGACTACGACCTTGGCGAAGATGATGAAGACCGGTAGGGGAGGTTGCTGATCGGTGCTTGACGTCAATTACTTTGACTCGATGCGAATCGGCCTCGCCTCTCCCGAGCGGATCCGGAACTGGTCCCGGGGTGAGGTCAAGAAGCCTGAGACGATCAACTACCGGACGCTGAAACCCGAGCGTGAAGGCCTGTTCTGCGAGAAGATCTTCGGTCCGCAGCGCGACTGGGAATGCCACTGCGGCAAGTATAAGCGGGTCCGTTACAAGGGCATCGTCTGCGACCGCTGCGGCGTGGAAGTTACCCGGGCCAAGGTCCGCCGGGAGCGCATGGGCCACATCGAACTGGCGGCTCCGGTTTCGCATATCTGGTATTTCAAGGGCATTCCGTCCCGCATGGGCCTGATTCTCGACATCAGCCCCCGCGCGCTGGAAAAGGTGCTTTACTTCGCCAGCTATATCGTGATCGATCCTGGCAACACCCCGCTCATGGAGAAGCAGCTTCTGACGGAGAACGAGTACCGGGAGTACCGCGAGAAGTATGGCAACCAGTTCAAGGCCGGCATGGGCGCCGAAGCGATCAAGAAGCTGTTGGAGGAACTCGATCTCGACAAGCTCTCCGGCGAACTGCGCCACGAGCTGAAGACCGTCTCCGGCCAGCGCAAGATCCGCGCGATCCGCCGCCTGGACGTGGTCGAGGCGTTCCGCAAGTCCGGCAATGACCCGTCCTGGATGGTCCTGGACGTCATTCCGGTCATACCGCCCGACCTGCGCCCCATGGTACAGCTCGACGGCGGCCGGTTCGCCACCTCCGACCTGAACGACCTGTACCGTCGGGTCATCAACCGCAACAACCGCCTCAAGCGGCTCCTGGACCTGGGTGCTCCGGACATCATCGTCCGCAACGAAAAGCGCATGCTCCAGGAAGCAGTGGACGCCCTGATTGACAACGGCCGCCGCGGGCGCCCGGTGACGGGCCCCGGCAACCGCCCCCTTAAGTCCCTGAGCGACATGCTCAAGGGCAAGCAGGGCCGGTTCCGCCAGAACCTGCTGGGCAAGCGCGTCGACTACTCCGGCCGTTCGGTCATCGTGGTCGGCCCACACATGAAGCTGCACCAGTGCGGTCTCCCCAAGGAGATGGCCCTGGAACTCTTCAAACCCTTCGTTATGAAGAAGCTGGTCAACGAAGGCTACGCCCACAACATCAAAAGCGCCAAGCGCATGGTGGAGCGGGTGAAGCCCGAAGTCTGGGACGTGCTTGAGGACGTCATCAAGGAACATCCCGTCCTCCTCAACCGTGCCCCAACCCTGCACCGCCTGGGCATTCAGGCGTTCGAGCCGGTGCTCGTCGAGGGCAAGGCCATCAACATCCATCCGCTCGTCTGCACGGCGTACAACGCCGACTTTGACGGCGACCAGATGGCCGTTCACGTGCCGCTTTCCGCCGAGGCGCAGGCCGAAGCCCGCGTTCTCATGCTGGCGGCCCACAACATCCTCAACCCCAAGGACGGCGCCCCTGTCATCACGCCGTCCAAGGATATGCTGCTCGGTTCGTACTACCTGACCCTGGCGAAGCCCGACGCCCCGCCGGCGGCTTCCTACAGCCACCCGCATGAGGCGATTATGGCCTACCAGACCGGTGCGATGGACCTGCACACCTGGGTTGAAATCCGCTTCCCCGCTCCGCCTCCGGAATTGGAGGAAGGGTCGGAGGAGTGGTGGGAGCACAAGGACAACTGGGGCTCCGTGGCCGGCAAGCGGGTCAAGACGACCGTCGGCCGCATGATCTTCAACGAAATCCTCCATCCGAAGCTCCGGTATATGAACGTCGTCGTCGAGAAGAAGCAGATGGGCAAGATCATCGACATGGCCTATCGGCGTCTCGGGACCGTGAAGACCGCGGAGCAGACGGACAACATCAAGCAGCTTGGCTTCAAGTTCGCCACCCGGTCCGGCTCCACGATTGCGATCGCCGACATCCGGGTGCCGGCTGAGAAGGCCACGATCCTGGGAGACGCCGAGAAGCGGGTTGAAGAGGTCGAGCGCAATTACAAGCGCGGCCTCATCACCAACGACGAGCGCTACCAGCGGGTCATCGCCATCTGGACGGAAGCCAAGGACGCCGTCACCAAGACCCTGGTCAAGACCATGGAGGACTTCAACCCCGTCAATATGATGATGAAGTCCGGCGCCCGCGGCAACATTTCGCAGATTACGCAGCTCGCCGGCATGCGCGGCCTGATGGCCGACCCCTCCGGCAAGATCGTCGAACTGCCCGTCAAGGCGAACTTCCGCGAAGGCCTGACCGTCCTGGAGTACTTCCTCTCCACGCACGGCACCCGCAAGGGCCTGGCCGACACGGCGCTCCGTACGGCAGACTCGGGTTACCTGACCCGCCGTCTGGTCGACGTCGCCCAGGATGTGATCGTCCGTGAGGACGACTGCGGCACCACTGCAGGCATCACCTGGGTCGAGCAGAAGGAAGGCGAGACCGTCACCGAGCCCATTACGCCGCACATCATCGGCCGCGTGGCTCTGTACGACGTCGAGCATCCCGAGACCGGCGAGATCATCGTTTACGCCAACGAGATGATCGACGAGGAACTGGCCGAGAAGGTCAAGGCTTCGGGCATCACCGAAGTCACGATTCGCTCGGTCCTGACCTGCCGCTCGCGCTTCGGCACCTGCCGCCTGTGCTACGGCCGCAACCTGGCCACCGGGCGCCTGGTCGACGTGGGCGAGGCTGTCGGCATCATCGCAGCGCAGTCCATCGGCGAGCCGGGCACCCAGCTGACGATGCGTACCTTCCACACCGGCGGTGTGGCTGGCGACGACATCACCCAGGGTCTCCCCCGCGTCGAAGAACTCTTTGAAGCCCGTAAGCCCAAGGGCCAGGCGGTCATCGCCGAACTCGACGGCCAGGTTAGCATCGCCGACAACAAGGGCCGCAAGGAGATCACCATCACGTCGGAAGACGGTGAAGCGACCACCTACTCCATCCCGTACGGCGCCCGTGTCAAGGCGCGCGACGGATCTTACGTGGAGGCCGGCGACGAGCTGACCGAAGGCTCCGTCAACCCGCATGACCTGCTGCGTGTCAAGGGTCTCCGCGGCGTGCAGATGTACCTGTTGCGCGAAGTGCAGAAGGTTTATAACCTGCAGGGCGTGGATATTAACGACAAGCACATCGAGGTCATGGTTCGCCAGATGCTGCGCAAGGTCAAGGTGGAGGACCCGGGCGACACCGAACTGCTGCCCGGCCAGTTCACCGACATCTTCGACTTCGAGGACGAGAACGAGCGGGTGATCATGGACGGCGGCGTGCCTGCCGTAGCACGGCCGATGTTGCTCGGCATCACCAAGGCCTCGCTCGCCACCGACTCCTTCCTGTCTGCCGCTTCGTTCCAGGAAACGACCCGCGTGTTGACCGATGCGGCCATTAAGGGCAAGCGGGACCCGCTGCTCGGCCTCAAGGAGAACGTCATCATCGGCAAGCTGGTGCCGGCTGGTACGGGAATGAACCGTTACCGCAGCATCCGGGTCATGACCGAGGACGAGGTTTACGCTGAACAGCTCGAAGGCAGCGACGACTAGTTGGCAGGGCCCGACCGGGTTTTCCGGTCGGGCCCCTTTTTGGCCTTTTCGGGGTCAACGCCCTGCACCGGGGGGCGCAGCCGGATGCATGAAGACGCCGCCGCGCCATCGGCTCCGCTAGCCCGTAATGACGCCCGGGCGCCGGGGCCGGGGGGCCGTCTGCACGTTCCGCAGACGGCCCCTCCGGGCCTCGGCGCTTCACTTCGTTTCGGCGCCGCCTCAACTCTTGGTCGGCCCCGGCGCCCGGGCTAGCAGGTCGCCGAGTGAATGCGGCAGCTATCTTCATGCATCCGGCTGCTCGGCTGTGCAGGGCGTTGGCCCCGGGGCAGGCCCTGAGGGCCCGACCGACGTTTCGGGCGGGCCCATTTTGCGCAACAATACCGTAATGGCTGGCGTCAAAGGGGGGAGGTGAGCTTCCGTGAAGCGAGGCCTGGCTTGCTTGTTGGTAGTGGCAATAATGGGGTGTACGCGACAGAGTCCGCCTCAGCAGAGCCCCGCTCCCCCGGCCCCTGTGGCGGAGGCGCCGTCGCCGGCGCCGAACCCGCCCCCGGAGCCGGCGCCGGCCCCGGCGGAGGTCGTGCGACCGCAATTTCGGCCTGGCACAGCCGTCTCCGTAGAGCAGCTGCCAAACGAGCTGCGGAAGGATAGCTTCGGCTGGCGCTCAGCGTCGCCGGATGGCAAGTGGGGAGCCGTCCTTCTTCCCGGCAGGTGGCCGCACACCCAGGAGCTATGGCTTCTCTCCGACGCCGGTGACCGGGCGTGGTATGTGGCACCGGAGATTCATCAGTTGAGTGAACCTGTGGTTCGTTGGTCGGCACAGGGCACCCTGCTCTACTATGTCCGCTACGGCCAGCCTTGGCAGGACACCTGGCTGGAGTTTCAGCCCGAAACCGGCCAAATTGCTCCGTTCATGCCGGAGATTTTCTCCGGGCGGGTGGCGACACACTGGGTCCCTTCCCCCGATGGCAGTCGGATCCTGGTGGAGACCGATCGGTGTGACGGCTGCAACAAGCCATCTACGCGGCCCACAACGACGTATGTGGTTGATCTGATGGCCCGGACCTGGCAGGAGATCGGAGTGGACGTGGAGGCACAATGGGCCGGCAACGAGGTGAAAGCTGTTGCCCGGGCGCCCGAGATGGGCTATAGCGGCAATCATCCTGTTATCCCCGAGCACCCCACATGGCCGCTGTCACTGGCTATTCAGGTCGGTGGCACCGACTACGGCGAGTGGCGGGTATACCGTGCACAGGCTGCGCCAGGTGAGGCGCCGCTTCAGATCTTCCCTGCCCTGAACCAGGAGAGCAACTACCACATGTGGCAGTTGTGGTGGCCGGAGCCGCCGGCTGAGCCTGTCCGGCTGGAGTTCTGGGCTGAAGTGCGCCCCGCTGTTGCTGACCCGGTGCTCACCCCAGATGGGGGGCGTGCCGATTTCCGGCAGGAGGGCGGGAAGCGCTGGGCTGTGGTCTACTCGGGGGAGGTCACTCCCCCGGTCGAGGGCAATGCAGAGCGGCAGACCCTGCTGCTTCGCTCCGCCAAGATGTGGTCACCGACGGAGGGGTGGGGGGTTGACTGGGCCGGGCGTATTCTGCGAACCGGCGATGGCGGGGCGACATGGTGGGATGTTACCCCGGGCGCCATGCAGCGCTGCACCGGACGCCTCTACCGGCGCCAGGCGGAGTATTTTGACAACAATACTGCGGCGGTGGCATTGGGGTGCGACAGCACCGGGCCCGACGGCCGCTGGACTTCGGACAGCAGCCACCTCACCCTCTTGTGCAGCGTCGATGGCGGGCAGACCTGGGCGGCTTCGGAAGTGAAAGCTCCGTACGCCTTCGCCCGTCCGGCGGCGCTGACCTTTGTAGACGAACAGACCGGGTGGGCGCTGGTTCAGCCAAAGTACCCTGAAGTCACAAACCGCGGCTCCTTGTACCAGACCCGTGACGGCGGGCGCTCCTGGCAGATGGTGAGCGACGCGGACTCCGGGCTCCCAGCGGCACTGGAAGTGCAGTTCGCCGACCAACTTCACGGTTGGGCAGTGGGGCCTGGCCGGGTGGGTCTCTGGCGAACCGAGGACGGGGGGCGGACCTGGAGCCCGGCGACCGTGGACCTGCCGGAGGGGGATCAGGTCTGGGTCTGGGCACCGACCTTCCTCAATCCGGCGGAGGGCTACTTCACGGCGGCCGGTGTACGGACGGAGGGGATGCGCCTGGGTTCGCGGGTGCTCTATTGGACATCGGACGGCGGCCGGACCTGGGAGAAGCGGTCGGAATGGGATGGCGAGCGGCGTCCCGCTTTCCTTTCGCCAAAGGTGGCATACATCGGCGAGTATGAACTTCGGACTTTGAACTGGACCCGCGACGGGGGCCGAACATGGGAGCCTGTGCCCTGGGAGATTGACCTGTCAGCCCTGGCGTCCGTGCAATTCCTCGATGAACGAACCGGCTTCGCAGTACAGGGAAAACTGTGGGTCACCACCGACGGGGGGAGGAGCTGGACGGAGATTCGCCCGAACTGGGCATCGTCAGCAGATGTCGCCTCGGAGTCGTGAGTGAATTTGTGCATGAAGCGGTCGTGTAGAATTTCGCAACGGCGCGCCTCTTGGGGCGCGCCGTATTGTGCACTCGTGATTAAGGTCTTGACAGCCAAGTGGCGCCGAGACTGTAATAAATGTCTCGCGATTCGCCCAGTGTCGTGCAGGCCGGGAAACCTCGAACTCTGACGCCTCCTCTCTGACTGAGACCCGACGGATCTCTGATCCACTTCTGCAGGGCCGGGCTCATCAACACGTGCAAATGTGGACTCAGTCAGCGGAAAACCCCTGTTTTGAGGCCCAAAAACCACTGAAAGGTCCCTTTCCATCCATCTTTGCCCGCAAGCGGGGGGTGAACCTTGCAAAAGTGGAGCGAGGGCAGAGCCCGATTTCTTTCCAGGCGGATGATGCCGGGAGTACGAAAAATGCCGAACGGAGGGGGTCCTGTCTGGGGCAGCCCGCTCTAGAGGATGAGTGGGCGCACGTCTTGCGTTGACAGCAAGCGGGGCGCCCCTTACCATAGTGACCATATGTGCCGGACGCCGCATCGAACGGAGGAGCACTTCATGAACAAGCCGTTGTTCCGCGGTCGCATCCATTACGGGTGGATCGTGGTGGCTGTCACCTTTCTCGGCATGCTCGGGGCTGCCGGTGTCCGTTCCACGCCCGGGGTGCTGATGCTTCCGCTGGAGCACGAGTTTGGCTGGGACAGGGCGACTATCTCGCTGGCGGTTTCCATTAACCTGGCGCTGTTCGGGTTGTGTGGCCCATTCGCTGCTGCGGTTATGGAGCGCATCGGGATGCGGGCAACCATGACCGGAGCGCTGCTGCTGCTTGCGACGGCGACGGGCCTGACCCGCTGGATCTCCGCCCCCTGGCACTTGTATGTGCTTTGGGGCTTGCTCGTAGGAATTGGCTCCGGCTCCCTGGCTGGTTGGGTGGCGGCTACGGTTTCCAACCGGTGGTTTGTTGCCAGGCGCGGCTTAGTCGTCGGCATTCTCTCTGTGGCGAATGCGACCGGCCAGTTGATCTTCCTACCCTCGCTGGCCTCGGTGACGGCCGCGGGCGGGTGGCGCTCGGCGATCCTCGTAGTATCAGGCGGCGCCCTGCTGGTCGCGCCACTGGTCATCGGGTTTGTGCGCAACTATCCTCGCGACGTTGGCCTGCTGCCCTACGGCGCCGACCCGGGTTTTGAGCCGGTCCGGCCACAGCACTCAGGCAACCCCTTCGCCGCTGCCATGAAGACCCTGTGGCGCTGCGCAGCGAACCGCGATTTTCTCCTGCTGGCGGGCACCTTCGCTATCTGCGGGCTTACTACCGCCGGCTTGATTGGTACCCACCTGATTCCCGCCTCTGTGGAACACGGTCTGCCGGAGGTGACGGCAGCCTCCTTTCTGGCGGTCATCGGCGTGGTCGACGTGTTCGGCACCCTGATTTCGGGCTGGCTGTCCGACCGCGTGGATTGTCGCAAACTCCTGGCCTGGTACTATGGCCTGCGCGGCCTCTCGCTCATCTTCCTGCCGTATGCCTATGAGATGGGCGTCCCGGCGCTCATGCTGTTCATCGTCTTTTACGGGCTGGACTGGGTTGCCACTGTCCCGCCGACGGTCCGCCTGGCTTCCGACCTGTTCGGCAAGCAAAACGCCGGCCGGGTATATGGGTGGATTTACGCGGCGCACCAGCTGGGGGCGGCGGTGGCGGCCTCCGGCGCCGGCTATCTCCACAACCTGTTTGGCAGCTATACGCCCAGTTTCATGATCGCCGGGGTGATCTGCTTCGTGGCGACACTGATGTCCCTGAAGATCTCCAGTGCGGCCCCCGGAGAGAGTCTGGCGATGGCCTCGTCGGATTAGCGCTGTTCATCTGCACCATTGGTATCGAATTCTGCCAAGGTGAGCGTCTGATGGGTCGCGCGCCTTGCGCATCGCCAAAATTTCAGGTAACATTGCGCGCGCACCGCTTTCAGGAGCATATGGATCTGGAGGGTTCGTATTGTCGGAGCACTACTACACCGCCCGCCCCGAAACGGCGCACGACGAGGCCGTGTTCACCGCCGAACTGCGGGGAATGGCCTTCACGTTCGTCACCGACAGCGCCGTTTTTTCCCGCGAGCGGGTGGACTTTGGCAGCGCTCTATTAATAGAAGCGATGCAAGTCGGCCCTGCCGATACCGTGCTGGACCTCGGTTGCGGGTATGGTCCTATTGGCACCGCTGCAGCGAAACTCGCCACTGCGGGCCGCGTGTACATGGTCGATGTCAACGAGCGTGCCGCTGGCCTCGCCCGGCGCAACTTGGCGGAGAACGGCATCACCAACGCCGAAGTCCGAACCGGCGATGGCTTGGGGCCGGTAGCCGGCATTCGGTTCGATAAGGTGCTGACCAACCCGCCCATCCGGGCCGGGAAGCAGACCATTTACCGGATGATCGACGACGCCCACCAGGCACTCAAATCTGGCGGTGCGATTTACGTGGTGATCCAGACCAAGCAGGGCGCCCCCAGCATGAAAAAGAAGCTCACCGAAGTCTTCGGCGACGCTGAGGACGTGGAGCGTGAAGCCGGTTACCACGTGTTCAGGGCGGTGAAACAGTAAATGCCCGAAAACGCGCGTGAACGCGCGAAAATACGCGGAGAACTGCTTCCAACGGGCTCTTTTTCTTGACGAGGCAAACCTGTGCGGTTACAATATGAAAGTGTGCCTGAGCAGGAGGTTTTTGGTCGATGTCTTTGGAGCGGCTCAAGACTGCGAGGAAAAAGAGCATCGGAACGAAGCAGACTGCGAAGGCCATGGAAAAGGGCAGTGCCAGAATGGTGTTCGTGGCGAAGGACGCCGAAGAACACGTCACCCGGGAGATCGTTAAGCTCGCCCAGGCAAAAGGTCTGGAACTAGTCCACGTTGACACGATGACGGCGCTGGGAAAGGCCTGTGGAATCGAAGTCGGCGCAGCCGTCGCTGCGATTCTCGACGCCTGAACCAACTCCTCATATTTCTTCCGAGTTCCTTCCGGAAAGGAGGTGCACTAGTCCGTGCCGACGATCAATCAGCTCGTCCGCCAGGGCCGCGAGGTTCTCGCCGAGAAGTCCTCGGCTCCTGCTCTGAAGGAGAACCCCTTCAAGCGCGGTGTCTGCACGGTGGTGAAGACGACGACCCCCAAGAAGCCGAACTCGGCTCTGCGGAAGATCGCCCGTGTTCGCCTGACCAACCAGATCGAAGTTACCGCCTACATTCCCGGCATCGGCCACAACCTGCAGGAGCACTCTGTCGTGCTTGTCCGCGGTGGCCGTGTGAAGGACCTCCCCGGCGTCCGCTACCACATCGTTCGTGGCGCTCTGGACGCCGCCGGCGTCGCAGGCCGTAAGCAGGCCCGCTCCAAGTACGGCGCCAAGAAGAAGCAGGCTCCGGTTAAGGGCAAGAAGTAAGCCGCCCGGGGGCGGGGAGAGTAGCCGAACCCTTCGGCCAAGCTTCTCCCAGCGGGAGATACTCGCCGCCCAAGGTTAATCGAGAAAGGGGTTACATGCATGCCTCGTAAGGGCCACGTGCCGAAGCGCGAGGTGATTCCGGATCCGATTTACAACTCGGAACTGGTCACCAAGGTTATCAACAAGATCATGCTTGCGGGCAAGAAGGGCACCGCGCAGCACATTTTCTACACCGCCCTCTCGACGTCAGCTGCCAAGCTTGGCAAGGAACCCATGGACGTTCTTGAGACCGCGATGAAGAACATCATGCCGCTGCTGGAAGTCCGGCCCCGTCGTGTGGGCGGCGCCACCTATCAGGTGCCGATGGAAGTCCGGCCGGAGCGCCGGCAGGCTCTCGGTATTCGCTGGCTCATCAACTATGCGCGCGCTCGTGGAGAGCGGACCATGGAAGAGAAGCTGGCCGCCGAGTTGACGGACGCCAACAACAGTGTGGGCGGCGCTGTGAAGAAGCGCGAAGAAGTCCACAAGATGGCCGACGCCAACAAGCCGTTTGCTCACTACCGCTGGTAAACAGCCCACACCGGGTCGCTTGCTCGGGCTGCGGCTACGAAAAAACTGGGCCGCAGCCCGCGCCAGGGTACATACCAACCTGGCGCTCTAGGCACGGTTGTGGCTCCACGATAAAAACTCAATCAAAGGGGGGTGTACGATGCCTAGACAGGTAACGCTGGATATGCTCCGGAACATCGGTATCATGGCGCATATCGACGCTGGTAAGACCACTACCACCGAACGAATTCTCTTTTACACTGGCCGCACCCACAAGTTGGGCGAGGTGCATGAAGGCGCCGCTACTATGGACTGGATGGTTCAGGAGCAGGAGCGGGGCATCACCATCACCTCCGCTGCTACGACCTGCTGGTGGAAGGGTTACCGTATTAACATCATCGACACGCCCGGACACGTGGACTTCACAGTTGAAGTTGAGCGCTCCCTCCGGGTACTCGACGGTGCGGTAGCCGTTTTCTGTGCCAAAGGTGGCGTCGAGCCGCAGTCCGAAACCGTGTGGCGTCAGGCTGACAAGTACGGGGTCCCCCGTATGGCCTACGTCAACAAGATGGACACCCTCGGTGCCGACTTCTACCGGGTAATCTCGATGATGAAAGAGCGGCTCCACGCTCGTCCCATTCCCGTCCAGCTGCCCATCGGGGCGGAAGAGACGTTCAAGGGCATCATCGACCTGGTCCGGAACGTAGCAATCGTCTATGGTGACGATAAGGGCAAGGACATTCAGGAAGTCCCGGTTCCCGACGACATGAAGGAACTGGCTGAACAGTATCGTTTTGAGTTGGTCGAAGCGGCCGCCGAAGCCGACGACACGCTCATGGAGAAGTACCTCGGCGGCGAGGAGCTCTCCGTCGAAGAGATCAAGGCCAGCCTGCGCAAGCAGACCGTCGCCTGCAAGATCACCCCGGTCGTCTGCGGTTCTTCCTATAAGAACAAGGGCGTTCAGCCCATGCTTGACGCCGTGATCGACTACATGCCTTCTCCGATCGACATCCCGCCCATCGAGGGTGTCGACGCCGAGTCCGGTGAAGCCATCGTCCGCCACGCTGACGACGCTGAGCCTTTCTCGGCCCTGGCGTTTAAGATTGCCACGGACCCGTTTGTCGGTCGCCTGACCTTCATCCGGTGCTACTCCGGCAAGCTTGACTCCGGCAGCTACGTATACAACGCCACCAAGGGCAAGCGCGAGCGGGTGGGCCGTCTGGTCCAGATGCACGCCAACCACCGTGAGGAAATCCAGAACGTCGAAACCGGCGACATCGCCGCCGTCATCGGCCTGAAGGACACCGCCACCGGTGACACGCTCTGCCTGGAAGACAAACCGGTCATTCTGGAGTCGATGGAGTTTCCTGAGCCGGTCATCCAGCTCGCCATCGAGCCCAAGACCAAGGCCGACCAGGATAAGCTCGGCACCAGCCTCCTGAAGCTGGCCGAAGAAGACCCGACTTTCCGGATGTATACCGACCAGGAGACGGGTCAGACCATCATCGCCGGCATGGGTGAACTCCACCTGGAGATCATCGTCGACCGCCTGCAGCGTGAGTTCAAGGTTGGCGTTAACGTCGGCAAGCCGCAGGTCGCCTACCGTGAAACGGTCAAGGGCAAGGCTGATAACGTTGAAGGCAAGTTCGTCCGCCAGTCGGGCGGCCGCGGCCAGTATGGCCACGCCGTGATCAACCTGATGGGCGGCGAGCCCGGAACGGGCTTCGTCTTCGAGAACAAGATCGTCGGCGGCGTCGTTCCGAAGGAATACGTCGGCCCGATCGAAGCCGGCATCAAGGAAGCGATGCAGAGCGGCATCCTGGCCGGGTTCCCGGTCATCGACATCAAAGTCCAGCTCGTCTTCGGCTCCTACCACGACGTTGACTCAAGCGAAGCCGCCTTCAAAATTGCTGGTTCCATGGCATTCAAGTCCGCCTGCCAGAAGGCACAGCCGATCCTCCTCGAGCCTTACATGAAGGTCGAGGTGGTGGTGGCGGAAGAGTACATGGGCGACGTCATCGGCGACCTGAACAGCCGCCGCGGCCGAATTGAAGGCATGGAGGCCCGGGCGGGCGCCCAGGTCATCCGCTCGCAGGTCCCCCTCGCCGAAATGTTTGGTTACGCTACCGATCTCCGGTCCCGCACTCAGGGCCGTGGCACCTACACGATGCAGTTTGACCACTACGAGGAAGTTCCTCAGAACGTGGCCAAGGCGATCATCGAAAAGGCTCAGGGCAAGGGCTGATCAGAGTCGGATTGCATAACGCCACTGGCTTCAAACCCCATTCGGGGACCGAGACCATAAGATTCCGCAAGGAGGAGAGCTTCGAAAATGGGTAAGGCGAAGTTCGAACGCAACAAGCCCCATGTGAACATTGGCACCATTGGTCACGTTGACCACGGCAAGACCACCCTGACCGCCGCCATCACCAAGGTTCTGGCTGAGCGGGGCGGCGCCCAGTTCATGGCCTATGACCAGATCGACAAGGCTCCGGAAGAGAAGGCTCGTGGCATCACCATCAACACTGCCCACGTCGAGTACCAGACTGCCAACCGGCACTATGCTCACGTGGACTGCCCGGGACACGCCGACTATGTTAAGAACATGATCACCGGTGCTGCTCAGATGGACGGCGCGATTCTCGTCGTCTCCGCCGCTGACGGCCCCATGCCCCAGACCCGTGAGCACATCCTGCTCGCCCGTCAGGTCGGCGTACCCGCCATGGTCGTGTTCCTGAACAAGTGCGACATGGTTGACGACGCCGAGCTCCTCGAGCTCGTTGAGCTGGAAGTCCGCGAACTGCTCTCCTACTACGAGTTCCCGGGCGACGAGATCCCCTTCATCAAGGGCTCTGCGACCCTCGCTCTCGCCGGCGATCCCAAGTGGACCCCCGCCATCGACGAGCTGATGAACGCTGTCGACGCCTACATTCCGACCCCTGAGCGCGACGATGCGAAGCCCTTCCTGATGCCCGTCGAAGACGTCTTCACCATCACCGGCCGCGGTACCGTCGTGACGGGCCGCGTCGAGCGTGGCCGCCTGAAGGTCGGCGAGCAGGTCCAGATCATCGGCCTGAACGACGAGCCCCGGGTCACCGTCGCCACCGGCCTCGAAATGTTCCGCAAGCTGCTGGACGAGGTTATGGCCGGTGACAACGTCGGCGTCCTCCTCCGTGGTATCGACAAGAAGGACGTCGAGCGTGGCCAGGTTCTGGCGAAGCCCGGCTCCATCAAGCCGCACACCAAGTTCTCCGGCACCATCTATGTTCTGTCCAAGGAAGAAGGCGGCCGCCACAGCCCGTTCTTCAACGGCTATCGCCCGCAGTTCTACTTCCGGACTACCGACGTTACCGGCGTCATCAAGCTGCCCGAGGGCGTTGAGATGGTCATGCCTGGCGATAACGTCACCATCGACTGCGAACTCATCACCCCGATCGCGATCGAAGAAGGCCTCCGGTTCGCCGTTCGCGAAGGCGGCCGCACCGTCGCCTCCGGCCGCGTTGTCGGCATCAACAACTAAGAACACCTGGTGAGCCTGGGGGAGCCCCCTTGCACGGGGGGCTCCCAGTGGGCTCCGTGGTCTGAAGAGTAGCCTCCAGGCCTGGACTAAGGGAGGGAATTTGAACGATGGCCAGCCAGAAGATCCGCATTAAGTTGCGGGCTTTTGACCACAAGATCCTCGACGCTTCCGCGGCGAAGATCGTCGAGACGGCTCAGCGGACGGGTGCCAGCGTCAGCGGCCCGATCCCCCTGCCGACCGAAAAGAACATCTACACGATCCTGACCGCCCCCAACGGCGAAAAGGATATCCGTGAGCAGTTCGAGATGCGCACCCACAAGCGGCTGATCGACATTCTGGAGCCCGGCCAGAAGACGGTCGAGGCTCTGATGCGCCTGGACCTGCCCGCGGGCGTAGACATCGAGATCAAGCTTTAAGTCCGGAGAATCGCTACTCCGGCCGGGTCGTCAGGCGATCCGTGTTATCGATCATGTCGCTGGGACTGAGCCGCCTGAACTGAGTGCTCATGAGCCCCGCGACCACTGATTTGGAGGTGGCTTCCGTGCAGAAAGGGATTCTTGGAAAGAAGCTGGGCATGACCCAGGTCTTCGCGGCCGACGGCAAGATCATTCCCGTCACCGTCGTGGAGGCTGGGCCTTGCGTAGTCGTACAGAAAAAGACGACTAACACCGACGGCTACAGCGCTGTGCAAATCGGCTTTGGCTCCATCAAGGAAAAGCTCGTGACCCGGCCCCTCAAGGGCCATTTCTCCAAGCACGGCGTCAAGGTTTACCGGTTCCTCCGTGAACTCCGCCTGGACAACATCGACGCCCTGAATGTGGGCGACGAGATTAAAGCCGACATCTTCGCCGAGGGCGACCTGGTTGATGTCAGCGGCATTTCTCGTGGTAAGGGGTTTGCCGGAGCCATCAAGCGGTGGAATTTCCACCGGGGTCCTGAAGCCCACGGCTCGAAATACCATCGGTCGCCCGGTTCTTTGGGCAAGCGTTCCTGGGCCCGGGTTCCGAAGGGCCGTAAGCTGCCTGGTCACCTGGGCACCGAGAAGGTCACCGTTCAGGGTCTGCGTGTGGTCAAGATCGACCTCGACCGGAACCTGATCCTGATCAAGGGTGCCGTACCCGGCGCCAAGGGTTCGCTGATTACGATCCGTGACTCTGTCAAGGCCGCCAAGGCCCGATAGTCGTACCGAAAGGAGGAGCAAGACATGCCGAAAGTGGCCGTTTACAATAAGGAAGGCGCCACCGTCGGGGAGATCACCCTTTCGGACGCCGTCTTCGGTGCCGAGGTGAACACCGGACTGATGCACGAAGTCGTGCAGATGTACCTCGCCAATCAGCGTCAGGGTACTTCCGACACCAAGACCCGGGCTGAAGTTTCTGGCGGCGGCAGGAAGCCGTGGCGTCAGAAGGGCACCGGCCGTGCCCGCCAGGGCTCCACCCGTGCGCCGCACTGGCGTCATGGTGGCATCGTGTTCGGTCCCCATCCCCGTGACTTTGGCTGGACGATGCCCAAGAAGGCCCGCCGGGCCGCTCTGCGCAGCGCTCTGAGCGCCAAGGTTGCCGCCGGCGACATCATCGTCGTCGATCAGTTTGATCTCGAAGCCCCCAAGACTAAGGAAGTCGTTGCTCTGCTGAAGAACCTGAAGGCGGAAGGCAAGGCCTACCTCGTTCTCGGCGAGCAGAGCACCAACGTCTACAAGTCCGCCCGCAACATCCCCGGCGTGCTGACCAACGCTGCCCGGAACCTCAACGTGTATGAGGTGCTCAATTCCGGCAAGCTGGTGCTCACCCAGGATGCCGTGGCCAAGGTTGAGGAGGTGCTCGGCTAATGGACGTCCGCGACATTATCCTCAAGCCGCTCATCTCGGAGAAGGCCGTCGCTGCTATGAGCGGCGAGCATCCGAAGTACGCGTTTAAGGTTCGCCTTGACGCCAACAAGTTCCAGATCAAGGACGCCGTCGAGACGATCTTTGGCGTCACGGTCACATCGGTCAACACCATGCGGATGCACGGCAAGGTTCGCCGTATGGGCAAGTTCCAGGGCCGGCGTTCCGACTGGAAGAAGGCCGTCGTCACGCTGAAGGCCGGCGAAAGCATCAAGGTCTTCGAAGGCCTGTAAGGAGGGTACACGATGGGAATCAAGAGCTTTAAGCCCACTTCCCCGGGTATCCGCCAGATGACGATGCCCACCTTCGAGGAGATCACCAAGACGACGCCGGAGAAGTCTCTCCTGCAGCGCCTGACCTCCAAGGCTGGTCGCAACGTCTTCGGTCGCATCACCGTCCGGCACCAGGGTGGCGGCCACAAGCGGATGTACCGGGTTATCGACTTCAAGCGGAACGAGTTCGACGGCCTGCCCGGCAAGGTTATGGCCATCGAATATGACCCGAACCGGACCCCTCGGATCGCCCTGATCCAGTACCCCAACGGCGTGAAGCGCTACATTCTCGCCCCCGTGGGCCTGAAGGTCGGCGACTCCATCGTCTCCGGCCCGCAGTCCGACATCAAAATCGGCAACACGCTGCCGCTGGCGAACATCCCTGTTGGTACGCTGGTTCACAACGTCGAGCTGCGTCCCGGCCGCGGTGGCCAGATGGTCCGCTCCGCCGGCGCCTCCGCCCAGATTATGGCCAAGGAAGGCGGCTTCGCCCTCCTGCGGCTTCCCTCCGGTGAGCAGCGCAAGGTCCACCTGACCTGCCGGGCCACCGTCGGCCAGGTCGGCAACCTCGAGCACGAGAACGTCGTGATCGGCAAGGCTGGCCGCACTCGCCACCTTGGCATTCGCCCGACGGTCCGCGGCTCTGTCATGAACCCTGTCGACCATCCGCACGGCGGTGGCGAAGGCCGCTCGCCCATCGGACGTCCGGGCCCTGTCACCCCGTGGGGTAAGCCCACCCTGGGCTACAAGACCCGCAAGACCAAGAAGAAGTCCGATCAGTATATTGTGAGCCGTCGGAAGAAGTAGGGAAGGGGTGTAGAAACGAATGGGTCGTTCCCTCAAGAAGGGGCCGTATATCGACGCCTCTGTTGAGAAGAAGATCCTCGCCATGAACGAAAAGGGCGAGAAGAAGGTCTTCAAGACCTGGGCACGTGCGAGCACCATCTTCCCGGAGATGGTCGGTCACACGATCGCCGTTCACAACGGTCACAAGCATATCCCGGTGTACTGCACCGAGGAAATGGTCGGTCACAAGCTGGGTGAGTTCGCTCCGACTCGGACCTTCAAGGGTCACGGCGGCGACGAGAAGTCCAGCCGCGTGAAGTAAGGCCCTTGCAGTCCGCAAGAAGGAGGTAACAGCACGTGGAAGTGAAGGCTAGCACTCGCCACATCCGCATCTCCCCGCGGAAAGTCCGGATCGTTATCGATCTGGTGCGGGGCAAGAGCGTGACTGAGGCGCTTGCGCTCCTCAGATTTATCCCGAAGCGTGCCAGCGAGCCGATCGCCAAGGTGATCAAGAGCGCCGCTGCCAACGCCGAGCACAACTTCAACCTGAACAAGGATGCTCTGGTCGTTTCCCAGTGCTTCGTCGACCAGGGTCCCACCATGAAGCGGTTTCATCCGCATCAGCGGGGACAGGCGTTCCCGATTCTGAAGCGGACCTCCCACATCACCGTCATGGTGAAGGAAAAGGAGGCTAAGTAACAGTGGGTCAGAAAGTACACCCGAAGGGCCTCCG
>Ga0196970_1000303_pt1 | contig 67120 bp, 62 predicted proteins | sample S1v_513CmetaG_FD_148672 | JGI IMG/M metagenome (GOLD analysis project Ga0196970, IMG submission 148672) | Soil microbial communities from Anza Borrego desert, Southern California, United States - S1+v_5-13C | ecosystem: Environmental > Terrestrial > Soil > Desert | place: USA: California...
CCATCGCGTCCCGGTGCACCGACGCCAACCCCCGGAACGTCCCGTCCGGGAACCCACCCACGATCCCGTGATCAGCCAGCCACAAAATCTCGCCGCGGAACGCGGCGTTCGTGTACTCGGCGAACCCTACGTCGCTGAACTGCGGCAGGTGCGGCGCCGGCGACGGGTCGGCCGTGACCGGCAGCGTCGCGTCCTGGACCAGGAGCTCGGGCGCCGCCCCACGAGTGCCCACGACGGTCGTGCCGTCGACGGACCACGCGCCCGACACCGTCCACACGCTGCTCACCGGCACGGCCGCGTCCGGCGCGAGCGGGTCCCACCAGTCGAGGCGGGTCAGGTCGTCGGTCCGGAGCTGCGTGATCACCTGCGTGCCCGTGAAGCCGACGACGTCCATCGGGTCGACGAGCACCTCGCCCGGTTCCCGCGTGTACGGCGGTCCGGCATACGCCCGCACGGCGAGGACGTCGGCGCTCGCGGTGTTCAGCCAGGCCACCGCGTCACCCACGAGGTCGAGGCCCCAGAGGACCGCGCCTGCGCACGGGTCCTCGCCGGCGCAGCTGTGCTCCTCGAGCGTGACGACGGGACCCGTCGGGCCGGCGGCGCCCATCGCCACCGTGAACACGCCCCAGTACTGCCCCGGGCCGTGCCCGTGGACGGACCACAGCATGCGGTCCTCGGTGACCTCGATGTCCTGGGCGCCCCAGGACTGGGAGCCGCCGGGGCTCGGCGTGAGCGCCCGGACGTCGACCTCCGCCCCGGTGACGAGGTTGAAGAGGCGAGGGCCGCTGCCGAGCGTCGTGGCGACCGCCCAGCTCGCGGTGAGGTCACCGATGCCGCGGGCGAAGTACGCCTCGTCCCACGCCGGGACCGTCTCCGTGCCGTCCGGTGCCCGCAGCACCAGGTGCCCGTCGATGGCCCGCGCGTAGGCGAGCGTGCCGTCGTGGGCGGCGATCGAGCCGTCCATCGCGCCCCTGCCCACGAGCTCCGGGGGGCCGAGCGTAATGCCGGTCGGTGATGTCGTCATGGACCGGCGGTAGATCGCCGGGTCGGTGTTCGCGTTGAACACCTGGACGAAGATGGCGTCGTCGTCGACCACCACCGTGGGGTGCCCGGTCACGCCGGGGAGGAGCGGCACCGGCGGCGGCTCCATGCCGTCCGCCGCCCCGGCGGCAGGCCCGGTCGCCATCACCCCCAGCCCGACGAGGACGACCAGCGCGGCCGTGCGGGTGCGACGCGTGAGAGCTCCGGTCCCGTTCATGTCCCCTCCTGGGTCACTGGATGAACGCTCGGCGCCCCTCGTTCGTTGTGCGTCGCCGCGGCGTGCAGCTCGCGCCGGTGGGTGCCGGTGTCGCTCGCGTCGACGACCCGCCGCCCCGATAGCCTCGTGGCATGATCCACGACCTGGACGAACCCTCGACCGATCCCTTCGACGTGGCCCGAGCCGCGGCCACGGCACTGGCCGACGCGACCGGCGTCGCACGCCACGACGTGGCTCTCGTGCTCGGCTCCGGGTGGGGCGGTGCTGCGGAGCTGCTCGGCGAGACCGTCGCCGAGCTCTCCCCGGTGGATGTCCCCGGCTTCGCCGCTCCGGCGGTCGCCGGGCACAGCGGCACCATCCGCTCGATCCGTCTCGCCGACGGCCGGCACGCCCTCGTGCTCGGCTCGCGCACCCACCTGTACGAGGGACGCGGGCTGCGCCGCGTCGTGCACGGCGTGCGCACCGCCGCGGCCGCCGGGGCCAGGGTCGTGGTGCTGACGAACGGCTGCGGCGGCCTGAACCCGGCGTGGGCGCCGGGCACGCCGGTGCTCATCAGGGACCACATCAACCTCACCGCGACCTCCCCGCTCGAGGGCGCGACGTTCGTGGACCTCACCGACCTGTACTCCGCCCGCCTGCGTGCCGTCGCCCACGAGGTCGACCCCGGCCTCCCTGAGGGCGTCTACGTCCAGTTCCGCGGGCCCCACTACGAGACGCCTGCCGAGGTCGCCATGGCCGGGCGCATCGGTGGCGACCTGGTGGGCATGTCCACCACCCTGGAGGCCATCGCCGCGCGGCACGCCGGCCTCGAGGTCCTCGGCCTGTCGCTGGTGACGAACCATGCGGCCGGCATCAGCACGGAGCCCCTGTCGCACGAGGAGGTCATCGAGGCCGGCCGGGCGGCGGGGCCGCGGATCAGCCGGCTGCTCGCCGACGTCGTGGGGAGGATCTGATGAGGATGACCGAGCTCGCGCCGCGCGTGCAGGCGTGGATCGACGACGACCCTGACGCGGGCACCGCCGACCAGCTGCGGGACCTGCTCGACATGGCGCAGGACGGCAACCCCGACGACACGATGCGCACGGCCGCCCAGGCCGAGCTCGCGGACATGTTCGCGGCGTTCCTCGAGTTCGGAACGGCCGGCCTCCGCGGCGCGCTCGGCGGCGGCCCCAACCGGATGAACCGCGCCGTCGTCATCCGCACGGCGGCGGGGCTGGTGCGCTATCTCACCGACACGCTCGGCCGCGAGGCGCGCCCCCGCGTCGTCATCGGCTACGACGCGCGCCACCAGTCGGACGTCTTCGCGCGCGACACCGCCGCCGTCGTCACCGCGGCGGGTGGCGAGGCGCTGCTCATGCCGCGCCTGCTCCCGACGCCGGTGCTCGCCTTCGCCACCCGGTACCTGGGCGCGGACGCAGGCGTGATGGTCACCGCCAGCCACAACCCGCCCCAGGACAACGGCTACAAGGTCTACCTCGGTGGCCGCGTGGTGGGCGGCAGCGGGCAGGGCGCCCAGATCGTGCCCCCGTACGACGCGGAGATCGCCGCGCGCATCGCGGCCGTCCCCTCGGTGACCTCCGTGCCGCGTGTCGAGGGCGGCTGGACGGTGCTGGGCGAGGACGTCGTCGACGCCTACCTGGCCGCCGTGGCGGCCCTCGCCGAGCCGGGCACCCCGCGGGACCTGCGCATCGTCCTCACGCCCCTGCACGGGGTCGGCGGCGAGCTGGTGCAGCGCGTGCTGGGCGGCGCCGGGTTCACCGACTTGCACGTGGTGCCCGAGCAGGCCCAGCCCGACCCGCTGTTCCCGACCGTGGCGTTCCCCAACCCGGAGGAGCCGGGCGCGATCGACCTCTCGCTCGCGCTGGCCCACGAGCTGGACGCGGACCTGGTGATCGCCAACGACCCCGACGCCGACCGGTGCGCCGCGGCCGTTCGCGACCCGCGTGCCCGCTCAGCGAGCGGCGTCGGCGGCGCGCGCGCCGAGGGCTGGCGCATGCTGCACGGCGACGAGGTCGGCGCGCTCCTGGGCGAGGAGGTCGCCGGGCGCGCTCCCGCGGGCAGCGTGCTGGCCAGCTCCATCGTCTCGTCGCGCCTGCTGGCCCGGATCGCCGCGGAGCACGGGCTGACGCACCGCGCGACGCTCACCGGGTTCAAGTGGATCTCGCGCGTCGACGGCCTCGTGTACGGCTACGAGGAGGCCCTGGGCTACTGCGCCGCACCCGACGTCGTCCGCGACAAGGACGGCCTGTCGGCGGCCCTGCTCCTCGCGCAGCTGGCCGCCCGCCTCAAGGCGGAGGGGCGCACGCTCGTGGACGTGCTCGACGACCTGGCCGTCCGGCACGGCCTGCACCTGACCGACCAGCTGTCCGCCCGGTTCTCCGACCTGTCGGCGATCCAGGCGACCATGGACCGGGTCCGGAGCGCGCCGCCGACCACGCTCGCGGGCTCCCCCGTCCGCCAGGTCGAGGACCTCGCCGCCCCGGGCGACGGCCCGGACGCCCTTCCGCCGACCGACGGCCTGCGCCTGCTCGCTGAGGACGGCACGCGCGTCGTGGTCCGGCCGAGCGGCACGGAGCCCAAGGTGAAGTGCTACCTCGAGGTGATCGTGCCCGTCGCGGGCGGGACGGCGGACATCGCCGAGGCGCGCCGGGTCGCCCGCGCTCGACTCGACGCGGTGCGGGACGACGTCGCAGCGGCCCTCGGCCTCGGTCAGTAGCCGGCGCCGGCGGGCTGCTCGGGCGCCGCGGCGTCGTCGTCCAGGCTGTCCAGGACCGCTGCGGTCCCCGACAGGCCCAACCGGGTCGCGCCGGCCGCGATCAGGGCCTTCGCCGCAGCGCCCGTCCGGATGCCGCCCGACGCCTTGACGCCCAGGCGGCCGCCGACCGTGGCCGCCATGAGCTCCACGGCGTGCACGGACGCGCCGCCCGCCGGGTGGAAGCCGGTGGACGTCTTGACGAAGTCTGCCCCGGCGGCCTCGGCGGCGCGGCAGGCACCGACGATCTGCGCGTCCGACAGGGCCGCCGACTCGATGATCACCTTCAGCACGTGGGACCGCGGGACGGCGGCACGCACGGTGGCGATGTCCGCCTCCACCGCGGACCAGCGCTCCTGGAGGGCGGCACCGATGTCGATCACCATGTCGATCTCGTCCGCGCCGTCCGTCACGGAGCGGGCCGCTTCCGCCGCCTTCACCTCGCTGTGGTGCTTGCCGGAGGGGAACCCGCAGACCGTCGCGATGTGCACGCCCGCGGCGTCCACCGGCAGCATCGACGGGGAGACGCAGATGGCGTACACGCCCAGGCGCTTCGCCTCGGCGACGAGGGCCGCCACCTCCGCCGGTGTCGCCTCGGGCTTCAGCAGGGTGTGGTCGACCATGCCGGCCACGGTCGCGCGGTCGAGTGTGCTCATGGCAGGTGCCGTCCGTTCGTGTCGGGGTGCAAGGGGGTCGTGCGGGGTCAGGCTCGGTGCCGGCCGAGGCGCTCGGCGTACGCGGGCTCGATGACGGAGTCCACCAGCTCGGCGCGCTCGTCCTGGTGGCGGAAGAGGCTCCAGGCGGCCGTGACGGTCGCGTCGCGGAGGTCGGCGAGCTCCCAGCCGGCCTCCGTGACCAGGTGGTGCATCTCCTCGCTGATCGACGTGCCGCACATGAGGCGGTTGTCGGAGTTGACGGTCACGGCGAAGCCGAGCGCGTTCAGCAGGGTGATCGGGTGCTCGGCGACCGACGGCGCGGCGCCGGTCTGGACGTTGGAGGTGGGGCACAGCTCGAGCGTGGTCTGCGTGTCGCGGACCCAGTGGGCGAGCAGGCCGAGCCGGGCGCCGGCCAGCCCCCAGGGGTCCTCGGCGGTGCGCTCACCCGGGGTGACGTCGTCCGCGATGCGCATGCCGTGCCCGATCCGCTGGGCGAGGCCGAGGTGCAGCGCCGCCGCGATCGACTCCAGCCCCGCGGCCTCACCCGCGTGCACGGTCACGGGCAGGCTGGCCTGGCGCAGGCGCTGCAGCGCCGGGACGTGACGCTCCAGCCCGAAGCCGGCCTCCGCACCCGCGACGTCGAAGCCGACGACGCCGCGGTCGCGGTTCGCAAGCGCGAGGTCGGCGGTCCACTCGGCGGCGTCGCCGTGGCGGAGGGCGGTCACGACCTGGCCGACCCAGATGTGCCGGCCGGACGCCGCAGCCTCGGCGACGCCCTCCTCGATGCCCTCCTGGACGGCGTCGACGACCTGTTGCGGGGTCAGCCCGCCCTGCAGGTGCTGCTCCGGCGCGTACCGCTGCTCGGCGGCGACGACGCCGTCCGCCGCGAGGTCCAGGACGGCCTCCCGGGCGATGCGCCGCAGGTGGTCGGCGCGCTGCATCATCGGAAGCACGTGGTCGAACGTGGTGAGGAACCGTTCGAGGGACCCCGACGACGCCGCGGTCGTGAACCAGTGGCCCAGTTCGTCCGGGTCGGAGGTCGGCAGCGCGTGGCCGACCTCAGGGGCCAGCTCGACGAGCGTGCCCGGTCGGGGTCCGCCGTCGAGGTGGTCGTGCAGCGCCACCTTGGGCAGGGCGCGGATGGTCTCCAGGTCGAGGCTCATGGCCTCACGCTACCGGTCGGTACCTATGCCTCCGGGTACTCCTCGGCCTCGTCCGCGGGAACCTCCAGGGCCTGCTCGACGACGTCCGGCTCGGCTGCCTCGCCCCGGAGGTCGGGTCGCGGCGCGGCAGGCTGGTGCTCGGGCTCCACGGGGACGGTGATCCGCCGCGGCTCCGGCACCTCCGCGTCCTCCGGAGGGGTCAGGCCGGCGTCCGCCCACGTGTTCTCACCGGGGGTCGTGCTCATCGCGCCACCTCTCGCTCGTCCGGACGGGTCTCGTCCATCGTGGCCCGTCGGGGCCGTTGATGCCACCGTCGACGGCGCTCCGGCGATCAGGCCGGCCGGGGCGCCAGGACCCAGACGAGGTGCTTCCAGCCACCCAGGGCGGGCTGTGGCGCCTGGGCGGCCAGCAGCGCGGCGCGCGGCGCCGTCAGAAGCCTGCCGCGACCGGGCTCGAACACCCGCAGTGCGTCGCCCGTCCGGCCGACGGCAAGGACGACGTGACGAGGCACCGCCGTGGACCACCCGCGGGCCGTGTCACCGCCGCTGTACAGGGGGACGGGGATCCCGGCGGCGGTCGCTGCACCGACCGCGTCCAGGACGGCGCCGAGGTCGTCCGGGTCGGCGTCGTCCAGCGGGTGGTGGGTGTACCGGACGCCGGGGAACCGCGCGACGCGGGCCGCGCCCCAGGGTGGGGTGCCGAGCGCGCCGGGCCACGGCATGCCGAGCAGCCCACGTGCCGTCGACCGACGCTTGTACACGCGGTGGACGGCGGCGAACCGCCGACTTGCGGGGGCCTCCGCCAGCAGTGCGAGCGAGCCGAGGTTCGCCCCCGCGAGCTCCGGCGGCCGTGCCTCGTCGGGGTCCGTCGCCAGACGCCCCGTGACCAGCCAGAACGCGAGCGACGGGTCGCCCATCGCGGCGAGCATCGTCAGGACCGCCGAGCCGCAGGTCGTGCCGTTCGCCTGCCGCGCGTCCGCGGCGAGCGCGGTGGGGTCCGCCACCGCGACGCGGGCCGCCCGGGTCAGCCCCGCCCAGGCCTCGACGACGGCGTCGGCCACCTCCGCGTCGCCCGTCGCGGCGAGCGTGCGTGCCCGCAGCTGCTCGCGGGCGACGTCGGAGGGCGCCCCGGGCGACTCCGAGGCCGGCTCCGCCCAGGGACCGGTCGGAACGGCCCACGGCGTCGTCGCGCCACCCCGCCACGCACCCGCGCGCCGGAGCAGGGCCGCGAGGTGGGCCATCAGTCGATCCGGTCGAGCACGATCGGCAGCTCCGGCGGGCGCGAGCCCTCGGGCGCCACCGTGACCGCGTCCGCGAGTGCCGCCCGTGCCCGCTCGAACCTCTCCGGCGTGTCCGTGTGCAGGGTCATCAGCGGCTCGCCGGCGCGCACGACAGCGCCCGGCTTCGCGTGCAGCTCGATGCCGGCGCCGAACTGGACGGCGTCCTCCTTGCGGGCACGGCCCGCACCGAGGCGCCACGCGGCCACGCCGACGGCGAGCGCGTCGAGGCGGACCAGGACGCCGTCGGCGGGCGCCAGGACCTGCTCGGACTCGCGGGCGACCGGCAGCGGCGCGTCCGGGTCGCCCCCCTGCGCGGCGATCATGCGCCGCCACGCGTCCATCGCCCGACCGTCGGCGAGGGCATCCGCCGGGTCGACGCCGTCCCGCCCGGCGGCCGTCAGCATCTCCCGCGCCAGCGCCAGGGTGAGGTCCACGACGTCCGCCGGCCCGCCACCGGCGAGCACCTCGACGGACTCCCGCACCTCGAGGGCGTTGCCGACGGTCAGGCCGAGCGGCGTCGACATGTCCGTGAGGAGCGCCACGGTCCGCACACCGGCGTCCGTGCCGAGGTCCACCATGGTCCGGGCGAGCTCGGCGGCCCGCTCCCGCGTCTTCATGAACGCGCCGCTGCCCACCTTCACGTCGAGCACCAGGGCGCCGGTGCCCTCGGCGATCTTCTTGCTCATGATCGAGCTGGCGATGAGCGGGATCGCCTCGACCGTCCCCGTGACGTCCCGCAGCGCGTACAGCTTGCGGTCGGCGGGCGCGAGGCCCGAGCCTGCCGCACAGATGACCGCGCCCACGTCCTCGAGCTGCGCGAGCATCTCGTCGTTCGTCAGGGCGGCCCGCCACCCGCGGATCGACTCGAGCTTGTCGAGAGTGCCCCCGGTGTGGCCGAGGCCGCGCCCGGACAGCTGCGGCACCGCCACCCCGCAGGCCGCGACGAGGGGCGCGAGGGGAAGCGTGATCTTGTCCCCGACGCCGCCGGTGGAGTGCTTGTCCGCCGTCGGCCGCGACAGCCCGGAGAAGTCCAGGCGCTCCCCCGAGGCGATCATGGCGGCCGTCCACCGGGCGATCTCCGCGCGGTCCATGCCGTTCAGCAGGATCGCCATCGCGAGAGCCGACATCTGCTCGTCGGCGACGACGCCGCGGGTGTACGCGTCGAGCACCCAGTCGATCTGGGCCTCGCTCAGGCGGCCGCCGTCCCGCTTGGTGACGATCACGTCGACGGCGTCGAACGGCTCCGGGGGCGCAGTCATCGGGTGCGTGGTCATCGGGTCTCCAGGTCGTCGGGGCCGAAGGCGTCCGGCAGCACCTCCCGCATGGGACGGATGCCGCTCACGGTCTCCAGCAGCAGATCAGGTCCGCCGTGCTCGAACAACAGCTGGCGGCAGCGCCCGCACGGCATGAGCACCGCGCCGGCGCCGTCCACGCACGTGAAGGCGACCAGGCGCCCCCCACCGCTCGCGTGCAGCGCGCTCACGAGCCCGCACTCGGCACAGAGGGTCAGCCCGTACGACGCGTTCTCGACGTTGCACCCGACGACGACGCGACCGTCGTCGACGAGCGCCGCCACCCCGACGGGGAACCTCGAGTACGGGACGTAGGCGTGCGCCATCGCCTCACGGGCCGCCGCCCGGAGCCCTTCCCAGTCGACGTCCGTGGTCATCACGCCTCCACTCACTCCTTGACGTACGCCTCGCCGTCGGCCGCCGGGGCGCGCGACTTGCCCACCAGTCCCGCGACTGCGAAGAGGGTCACGACGTACGGCAGCATGAGCATGAACTGGCTCGGCACCGGCGCGCCCACGACGCTCAACGCGTCCTCGAGGTTGGCCGCGAAGCCGAACAGCAGTGCGGCCATCGCCGCCCGGACGGGGTCCCACTTGCCGAAGATGACCGCCGCGAGGGCGATGAAGCCCGCGCCCTGCGTCATCTCCTTGCCGAAGGACGACACCGACACCACGGTGTAGTAGGCGCCACCGACGCCGACGATCGCACCCGCGATGAGCACGGCGCGGTACCGGGTGCGCTCGACCTTGATGCCCACCGTGTCCGCGGCCTTGGGGTGCTCCCCGACGGCACGCAGCCGCAGGCCCCAGCGGGTCCGGTACAGGGCGAACCAGACCGCGGGCACCGTGAGGTAGGCGAGGTACACGAGCATCGACTGCCGGAACAGCGCCGGCCCGATCACCGGGATCTCCGAGAGCCCGGGGATGGCGATCCGGGAGAACCGGTTGGTGTCGTTCAGCCGCTCGGCGTTGGGGACCAGCACCTCGGAGTAGAAGAAGCTGGTCAGGCCGATGATGAGCACGTTCAGCACCACACCGACGATGACCTGGTCCACCTTGTAGGTGATGGTGAAGACACCGAGGACCAGGGCGACGACGACGCCGCCGACGACCGCCGCCACCAGGCCCGCGACGGGGCTGTCGGTCAACGACCCGGCGATCGCGGCGGCGAACGCACCGAAGAGCAGCTGCCCCTCGATCGCGATGTTCACCACGCCGGCGCGCTCACCGATCACGCCGCCCAGCGCCCCGAACAGGATCGGCACCGCGAGCAGCACGGCACCTTCGATGAGGCGGACGACGGGGAAGTCGCGTGCACTGCCCGCGCCCGCCCACGACAGGAAGGCGACGAGCAGCGCCACCGCGAGGATGAGCGACATCCACGACGGGACCTTGGCGCGGGCGCGCGTCAGGAGCGCAGCCCCCACGGCGACCAGCGCCGCGACGACGACGCAGACCCACGCCAGCGGCATCGCCGGCGTGGCGACGTCCGGGATGCGGAGCGCGTCCGTCTCCGCGGAGAACCGGAAGCGGACGTCGCCGTCGCGGGGCGCGAGGAGCAGCAGCAGCGCGACGGCCGCCGTGACGCTGGCCAGGGCGATCGCGGCCTTCCAGCTGACGACGGTGACGTGCCGGAGGTCGGCCGACACCGGGGCCGACGAGGGGGTCTCGGCGAGCGTGGTCATGCCGCCACCTCCTTCCGCTCACGGCGGGTTCGGACCTTCCGGGCCGTCCGTGCCTCGGGCTGCGGGAGGCGGAACACCGCCCGCACCAGCGGCGGCGCCGCGATGAACAGCACGATGAGGGACTGGACGACGAGCACGATCTCGATCGGCACGTTCTCGGAGGCCTGCATCACGGAGCCGCCGGCCTTGAAGGCACCGAAGAGGATGGCGGCGAACAGCACCCCGATCGGGTTGGACCGGCCGAGCAGCGCGACGGTGATGGCGTCGAAGCCGATGCCGGCGTCGATGTCGGAGCTGAAGCCCGTGGTCACCGTGCCGAGCACCTGTGTGGTGCCGGCCAGGCCGATGAGGCCACCGGCCACGAGCATCACGGACACGGTGGTGCGCCGGACGTCGATGCCCGCGACCCGGGCGGCGGCCGGGTTCTCACCGACCGCGCGGTACGTGAAGCCGAGGCGGGACCGGTTCAGCAGCCACCAGACGAACGCGACCGCGAGCAGCGCGAAGACGAATCCCCAGTGCAGGTTGTACCGCGGGCCGAGCAGGTCCGGCATGATCGCCGAGTCGTCCATCGCGGGCGACTTGGGGTTCGCCGAGCCGGGCGCCTGGAGCAGGCCGGGCGTCGCCAGCATGTAGGAGACGAGGTAGAACCCGACGTAGTTGAGCATGATCGTCGTGATGACCTCGTGGGCGCCCGTCGTCGCCTTGAGCAGGCCCGCAAGACCCGACCAGACGGCGCCGGCAGCGATGCCCGCGATCATCGCCAGCAGCAGGTGGATCGGGAAGGGCAGGTCCATCCCGAAGCCGACCCAGCCCGCCGCAGCCGCGGCGACGAGCATCTGGCCGCGACCGCCGATGTTGAACAGGCCGGCCCGGAACGCCAGGGCGACGCCGAGGCCGGCGCCGATGAGCGGCGTCGCGAAGTTCAGCGAGTTCAGCAGAGGCCGGATGGCCGTGGCGAAGTCGTCGGCACGGAAGTCCCAGACGGCGCCGCGGAAGAGGGCTGCGTAGGCGCTCCCCACCGCGCTCCCGAGGGCGCTCAGGGTGTCGGACGGCCGGGAGAAGAAGTAGGAGGACGCCTCCTGGACGCCCTCGTCCGTCACGGCGATCATCACCGAGCCGGCCAGCACGGCCAGGATCACGGCACCGAGCGAGACCGCCCAGCCGCCGGACGTCGCCCGCCGCAGCGCCACGCGCCAGCGGTCGTCGTCCCGGTCGGAGGGGGGTGCCGGCGGCGCGGCCGCGACGGGCGGCTCCTCGCCGACGTGCTGCGGGGTCGCAGCGGACATCCCGCCGAGCTGGTTCTCGTCCACGCCGCTCATGCCGCCACCGTCCCGTCCGCCGGGATACCGGCCATCATGAGGCCCAGCACGTCGCGGGGCGTGTCCGCAGGCACGATGCCGACGACCCTGCCCCGGTACATCACCAGGATGCGGTCGCCGAGCGCGGCTGCCTCGTCGAGCTCGGTCGCGATGACGACGACGGGCACCCCGGCGTCCCGGGTCGCGACGATCCGCTTGTGGATGAACTCGATGGAGCCCACGTCGACGCCTCGGGTCGGCTGGGCCGCCACGAGGAGCTTGAGGTCCTTGGACAGCTCACGGGCGAGGACGACCTTCTGCTGGTTGCCGCCCGAGAGGCGGCCCACCTTCTCGGAGATCCCCTGGGTCCGGATGTCGAAGTCGTCGACGGCGCCGGTCGCGAACGTGTCGAGCGTCTCGAGCTGCAGGACCCCGTTCTTCACGAACGGCGGCCCGCTCAGGCGGTCGAGCATGAGGTTCTCCGCGACCGTGAACTCGCCGACGAGACCGTCGGTGCTCCGGTCCTCGGGGACGAAGCCGACGCCCGCCTCGAGGATGTCGCGCACGGACAGGCCTCGCAGCTCCTGGCCGTTCAGCCGGATGCTGCCGGAGACGTCGTGCTGCAGACCGACGAGCGCCTCGGTCAGCTCGGTCTGGCCGTTGCCCTGCACACCGGCGATCACCAGGATCTCGCCGCCGCGGACGGTGAAGCTCACCTCGTCGACCAGGACGGTGCCGCGGGCGTCGCGCACCTCGAGGTCGGTGACCTCGAACACCGACGGGCTGATCTTCGGCGCGTCCTTGCGCACGGTCAGCTCGACCGCGCGGCCCACCATCATCGCGGCGAGCTCGGCGTCGGTGGAGGTCGGCGACGCCTCGCCGACGACCTTCCCGCGGCGGATGACCGTGATCCGGTCCGCCACCTCGCGCACCTCGCGGAGCTTGTGGGTGATGAAGACGATCGCGGCGCCGGACTCGCGGAGCTGGCGCATGATCGCCATGAGCTCGTCGGTCTCCTGCGGCGTGAGGACGGCGGTGGGCTCGTCGAAGATCAGCACCTTCGCGTCGCGCGACAGGGCCTTGATGATCTCGACGCGCTGCTGGACGCCGACCGGCAGGTCCTCGATGACCGTGTCGGGGTCCACGTGGAACCCGAAGCGGGCGGCGATCTCGGACACGCGCGCCCGCGCGGCGTCGAGGTCGAGCCGACCACCGCCGCGGGTCTGCTCGTTGCCGAGCATCACGTTCTCGGCGACCGTGAAGACGGGGATGAGCATGAAGTGCTGGTGCACCATGCCGATGCCGGCGGCCATGGCGTCGCCCGGGCCCCGGAAGCGCTGCACCTCGCCGTCGAGGAGCACCTCGCCCTCGTCGGCCGTGTAGAGGCCGTACAGGACGTTCATCAGGGTGGACTTGCCTGCGCCGTTCTCGCCGAGCAGGCAGTGGATCTCGCCGGGGTTCACGGTGAGGCTGATGTGGTCGTTGGCCACCAGCGCCCCGAAGCGCTTGGTGATGTTACGGAGCTCGAGCTTCATCGCACGATCCTTGGAGCAGGGGGGTGGGGGTCACACGCACGCGTTCCCGGGGAGGCCGGTCCGGCCTCCCCGGGAACGCCTCACGTCACTGGTTCAGGTACGAGGTGACCTCGACCTCACCGGCGATGATCGCCTCCTGCAGCGCCTCGACCTCGGCCCACAGCTCCGGGTCCACCACGCCCTCGAAGTTGTGCAGCGGGGCGATGCCGACGCCGCCGTTCTCGAGCGTGCCGACGTACGCCTCGTAGTCCGCGTTGCCCGCACCGGCGGCCATGATCGCGTCGTACACCGAGACGTCCATCTTCTTCAGGATCGAGGTCAGGACGATGTCCTGGGTGCTCGGGTCCGTCTCGAAGAAGTCGGCGTCCACACCGATGAGCGCGATCTCGCGACCGGAGTCGGCGATCGCGTCCATGGCGGACTGGTAGATCGGGCCACCGACGGGGAGCAGGACGTCGACGCCCTGGTCGATGATGCCGGCCGCGACGCCCTTGGCGGTGTCGTCAGCGGCGAAGCCACCGGTGAAGGAGCCCTGGTCGCCGCTCTCGTAGCCGATGACCTCGACCGCGGTGCCCTTCTCGGAGTTGTAGTACTCGACGCCCTGCTTGAAGCCGTCCATGAAGATCGTCACGGTCGGGAACGGCATGCCGCCGAACGTGCCGACCTTGCCGGCCTCGGAGTAGCCCGCGGCCAGGTAGCCGGCGAGGAACGCGGCCTGTGCGGTGTCGTAGAGCAGCGGCTTGACGTTCTCGGCGTCCTTCGTGCCGTCGAAGTCGTTGTCAGCGGCGTCGTCGACGAGGACGAACTGGATGTCCGGGTTCGCGTTCGCAGCCTCGACCGTCGCGGCGGACAGGTTGAACCCGACCGACACGATGGTGTTGCAGTCCTCGGCCACGAGGGACTCGATGTTCGGCTGGTAGTCCGTGTCCGACTCGGACTGGACCTCGGCGAAGCCGGCGCCGAGCTCCTCGGCCGCCTTCTTGGCGCCCTCGTAGCTCAGCTGGTTGAAGCTCTTGTCGTCGAAGCCACCTGCGTCGGAGACGATGCAGGCCTTGTAGTCGATGGCCTCCGGCTCCTCGGTGGTCTCCTCGGCACTGGGTTCGGTGGTCTCCTCGGTCTCCTCCGGGGCGTCACCGCACGCCGCCAGAACGAGGGCCAAAGCGGTGGCCAGCACCGCTGCTCGCGTCACACTCTTCACGTCGCCACTCCTGTGTTGTCGCCACGCCTGTGCCGCCAGGCCCTGGCGTCGCCATGTCACGACGAGAGGCCGGGCGCCCATCGGCTGCTTAGCCCGCACACTAGTCGCGGGCCGAGCCCCCGCGTTACCGCCCGGTACGTGCCGGGACCTCTCCGTTACGCATTCGGAATGTTGCCGCGCGTCGTTGCAGGCGTGCGAGAGCCTTCCCACCGGCGTGCGGGGGCCTTGCGTCGGCGTCGGCGGCGTCAGGCCAGGTGAGCCGCCACGGCGGCCGGCGACGCACCGGCGAGCAGCGCGACGCGCGCGAGCACCCGGGCACCGACCGCGATCGCCCGCTCGTCGACCACCAGGTCCCCGCGGTGCAGGTCGTAGCTGCGGCCGCCGGGCGTCCGCGTGCCGAGGCGGGCCATGGCACCGGGTGCCCGGGTGAGGAGCCACGCGAAGTCCTCGCCGCCGAGCGACTGCTCGGTCGTCGTCACGGCCTCGGGACCGAGGACGTCCCGGGCCGCGGCCTCGAGCAGGCGCGTCGCCGCCGGGTCGTTCTCGACGGGCGGCACGCCGCGCACGTGGTGCACCTCGACGCGGACCTGGTACGGCGCGACGACGTGCTCCACCGCCTCGCGGAAGACGGCGCCCGCCTCCTCCCAGGCCCGCGCGTCCAGGCAGCGCAGCGTGCCCCGGACGGTGCCCATGCTCGGGATGGCGTTGCCCGCGGAGCCTGCGTGGACGTTCCCCCAGGTCAGGTTCACGCCCGAGCGCGGGTCCAGGCGTCGGCCGAGCACCGCGGGCACCTGGGTGATGACCTGCCCGAGCGCGAACACCACGTCGCCGGTGAGGTGCGGCCGGGAGGTGTGGCCCCCGTCGGACGTGATGGTCACCGTCACAGGGTCGGACGCCGAGGTGATCGGCCCGGGCCGGGAGCCCACCATGCCCACGTCCAGCCGAGGGTCGCAGTGCAGCGCGAACACCTGCGCGACACCGTCCATGGCACCGGCGTCCAAGGCGGCCTCGGCGCCGCCGGGCTGCACCTCCTCCGCGGCCTGGAAGACGAGCCGCACGCCGGTGCGCACGTGTTCGGAGAGGTCGGCGAGCACCAGCCCGGCGCCGAGCAGCACCGTGGTGTGCACGTCGTGGCCGCAGGCGTGCGCGATGCCCGGCACCGTCGAGTGCCACGGCTCCCCGCACGTGTCCGGCAGCGGCAGTGCGTCCAGGTCCGCCCGGAGCGCCACGAGCGGCCGCCCCGACGCCACCCTCCCTGGACCGAGGTCGCAGACGAGCCCGGTGCCCGGCAGCAGGCGTGGGGTGAGGCCCGCGGCCCGGAGCCGGCTGGCGATGCGCTCCGTGGTCCGGCGTTCCGTGTTGGCGACCTCCGGGTGCGCGTGGAGGTCCCGCCGGAAGGCCACGAGCTCGTCGAGGTGCACGTCGACGCGAGCCCTGACCCGGTCCGCGATCGCGCTCCCCGCCGCCTCAGCCACGTGCCGAGCCTAGCCAGGGACGCGAGGCGCCACCGGACCGTCCGCCCCGGGCGGAGCGGGCGCGCGACGTCAGAGGAGCTTCGATCCCGCCGCCTTCAGCGCGTCCACCACGGCGCGGACGTCCTGCGCCCGCTCGCGCGTGGTGACCAGGACGGCGTCCGGGGTGTCCACCACCACGACGTCGTCCAGCCCCAGGACCGCGATCGTCCGCCCGGTGCCGGGCACGACCAGCCCGTCGAGCGTGTCCACCGCGACCACGCGGCTCGCGTCCCCGAGGACGTGCATCCCGGCGTCGTCGGCCGGCAGCAGGGCCGCGAGCGTGCTGAAGTCGCCGACGTCGTCCCACTCGAAGCTGCCGGGCACCACCGCCACGCCGCCCTCGGCTGCGACCGGTTCCGCGATCGCATGGTCGATCGCGAAGTTCTCCAGGCCGTACCAGTGCCGCTCGACCGCCTCCCAGCGGCGGTCGGTGTCCCACGCCGCAGCGATGATCCGCAGCCCCTCGTGCAGCGCCGGGTGCAGCCGCTCGAGGTGCCCCAGGAGCACCTCGGCGCGCACCACGAACATGCCCGCGTTCCAGAAGTACCCCCCGGAGTCGAGGTACGCCGAGGCCGTCGCGGCGTCGGGCTTCTCCGTGAAGCCCGGGGCGAGGCGCAGGTCGGGCGCGCCCGCCACGTCCAGCCGCTCCCCCGCCTGCACATACCCGAACGCCGTCGACGGGTGGGTCGCGGTGATGCCGACCGTGACCACGTACCCGGCACGGGCGGCCACGACGGCCTGCCGGACGGCGTCGGCGAACCCCTCCCCCGAGATCACGTGGTCCGCCGCGAACGAGCCGACGACGACGTCGCCCTCACGCTCCACGAGCACGGCGGCGGCCAGGCCGATGGCCGCCATCGAACCGCGCGGCGACGGCTCCGCCAGCACGTTCGCACGCGACACGTCCACCTGGGCCAGCACGTCGCGCTCGTGCCGGGACCCCGTGACGACGACGACGCCGTCCGGGCCGGTCAGCGGCGTCAGGCGGTCGACGGTCGCCTGGAGCAGCGTCCGCCCGGCGCCCGTGAGGTCGAGGAGGAACTTCGGCGCCCCGGCCCGCGAGAGCGGCCAGAGGCGGGTCCCGGACCCACCGGCCGGGACGATCACGCGGAAGGACGGGATCATGGCCCGTCATCCTGCCAGGAACGGCCGTGGGTGTGGGAAAGATCACCCGCGGGGCACAATAAGGGTGCACTGACCTACAGTCAGGGAGACGCCAGGCGGGCGACGGTCGCCCGCCGTGAACGGAGGACGCCCGTGCCTGAGGCTCCCGCCGGCACCCTCTACCGGGGACGGGAGGGGATGTGGTCCTGGGTCGCCCATCGGGTGACCGGCTTCCTGATCTTCTTCTTCCTCCTGGTGCACGTGCTCGACACGTCGCTGGTCCGGGTCTCGCCCGAGGCCTACAACGCAGTGATCGGCACCTACAAGAACCCGATCATGGGCATCGGTGAGGCGGGGCTGGTCGCGGCGATCGTGTTCCACGCCTACAACGGCATCCGGATCATGCTCGTGGACTTCTGGTCCAAGGGGACCCGGTACCACCGCGTGATGCTCTGGGTCGTCGTCGGGCTCTTCGTCATCACCATGGCCGGGTTCCTCCCCCGCCATCTCGGCAACGTCTTCGGGGGGCACTGATGGCCGCGCTCACCGACATCCCGGCCCCGCGCAGCCCGCAGGGCGCCGGCAGTGCCCGCGGCGCACGGTCGCGACGCACCGGGCGGACCAACTACGAGCTGTACGCCTGGGTCTTCATGCGGGCGTCCGGCGTCCTGCTGGTCGTCCTGATCTTCGGCCACCTCTTCATGAACCTCATCGACGGTGACGGGATCTCCGCCATCGACTTCGGGTTCGTGGCGGGCAAGTGGGCGTCCCCGCTGTGGCAGGTCTGGGACCTGCTGATGCTCTGGCTCGCGATGATCCACGGCACCAACGGCCTGAGGACCATCATCAACGACTACACGGAGCGCACCGGTACGCGCGTCGTCCTCAAGACGGCGCTGTACCTCGCGTTCACGATCGTCGTCGTGCTCGGCACGCTCGTCATCTTCACCTTCGACCCGTGCCCCGCCGGCGCACCCGCCGACCTCCTGCCGTCGTTCTGCACCGGCTGAGCCGGGGGACGGCGTCGTACCCGCGAACACCCGCACGACCCGCGTGACCCTGCCCGACCTGCCCCACCTGCCCGACCTGCCCCACCCCGACGACACGAGGACTGACACCCCACGATGCAGACGCACTCCTACGACGTCGTGATCATCGGCGCCGGCGGTGCGGGCATGCGCGCAGCGCTCGAGGCATCGCGCCGCGCCCGCACGGCCGTGCTGAGCAAGCTGTACCCGACGCGGTCCCACACCGGCGCAGCCCAGGGCGGCATGTGCGCGGCCCTCGGCAACGTCGAGGAGGACAGCTGGGAGTGGCACACCTTCGACACCGTCAAGGGCGGCGACTACCTGGTGGACCAGGACGCCGCCGAGGTCATGGCGCGCGAGGCCATCGACGCCGTCTACGACCTCGAGCACATGGGCCTGCCGTTCAACCGCACCCCGGACGGGCTCATCGACCAGCGCAAGTTCGGCGGCCACACGCGCAACCACGGCGAGGCGCCCGTGCGTCGGGCGTGCTACGCGGCCGACCGGACCGGGCACATGATCCTGCAGACCCTGTACCAGCAGTGCGTCAAGCAGGAGGTCGCCTTCTACAACGAGGTCTACGCCCTGGACCTGCTCCTGACGGAGGACCTCCTCGGCGGCGAGGTGCCCGAGGACACCCCGGTGCGCGTCTCCGGCGTCGTCGCGTACGACCTGACGAGCAGCGAGACCCACGTCTTCCGCGCGAAGTCCGTCATCCTGGCGACCGGCGGCGCAGGGAAGATCTACAAGACGACGTCGAACGCCCACACGCTCACGGGCGACGGCATGGCACTGGCGTACCGGAAGGGCATCCCGCTGGAGGACATGGAGTTCTTCCAGTTCCACCCGACCGGCCTGGCCGGCCTCGGCATCCTGCTGTCCGAGGCCGCACGCGGTGAGGGCGCCATCCTCCGCAACAGCGAGGGTGAGCGCTTCATGGAGAGGTACGCACCCACGATCAAGGACCTCGCGCCGCGCGACATGGTCGCCCGCGCGATGGCCAACGAGGTGCGCGAGGGGCGGGGCTGCGGGCCGAACAAGGACTACGTGCTGCTCGACCTCACGCACCTCGAGCCCGCGCACATCGACGCCAAGCTGCCGGACATCACCGAGTTCGCCCGCACGTACCTCGGCGTCGAGCCGTACACCGAGCCCGTGCCCGTGTACCCGACGGCGCACTACGCGATGGGCGGCGTGCCGACCACGATCGACACCGAGGTGCTCCGGACGAACACCGCCGTCGTCGGCGGGCTCTTCGCCGCGGGCGAGGTGGCGTGCGTGTCCGTGCACGGCGCCAACCGGCTCGGCACCAACTCGCTGCTGGACATCAACGTGTTCGGCAAGCGCGCGGGCATCGCCGCCGCCGCGTACGCGGCCGGCGTCGAGCTCACCGAGCTGCCCGACGCACCCGACGAGGCGATGACGGCACACCTCGAGCGGATGCTCGCGGGCACGGGCGGCGAGCGGGTCGCGGACCTGCGGCGCGCGCTGCAGGAGAGCATGGACCTCGGGGCGCAGGTGTTCCGCACCGCCGAGTCGCTCGAGGCGACCCTCACCGAGATCCGCCGCCTGCGCGAGCGCTACGCGAACGTCACGGTCCAGGACAAGGGCCGGGCGTTCAACACCGACCTCATGGAGGCCGTGGAGCTCGGGTTCCTCATCGACCTGGCGGAGGTCGTCGTCGTCGGCGCACTGGCCCGGGAGGAGTCGCGGGGCGGCCACTTCCGCGAGGACTTCCCGACGCGCGACGACGCGAAGTTCCTCAAGCACACGATGGCCTACCTCCGGCCCACGCCGGACGGTACGGGCCGCGAGGTGCGCCTCGACGCCAAGCCCGTGACACTGACCCGGTATCAGCCGATGGAGCGGAAGTACTGATGGCGAACGAGATCGAGCCCGAGCTGGCGTCCGCCGAGGGGACCCCCGGTGGCGCGGCGCCACGCGAGCCGCAGTCCGACGACGCGGGCGGCCGGCCGGGCGCCGTCGGCGCCTTCGACGTGACCCTCCGCATCCGGCGCCTCAATCCCGAGTCGGACTCCGGCGCGTACTGGGAGGAGTTCACGGTCCGCGCCAACCGGACCGACCGGGTGCTCGACGCGCTGCACACGATCAAGTGGGAGACGGACGGGTCGCTGACCTTCCGCCGCTCGTGCGCGCACGGCATCTGCGGCTCCGACGCCATGCGGATCAACGGCAAGAACCGCCTGGCGTGCAAGGTGCTGCTCAAGGACCTCGACCCTGGCAAGCCGATCACCGTGGAGCCCATCAAGGGCCTGCCCGTGGTCAAGGACCTGGTCGTCGACATGGAGCCGTTCTTCGCGTCCTACCGCGAGGTCATGCCGTTCCTCATCACGGGACCGAACGCGCCGACGTCGGAACGCCGGCAGTCGCCCGAGGACCGCGCCCGGTACGACGACACGACCAAGTGCATCCTCTGCGCGGCCTGCACGTCGTCGTGCCCCGTGTTCTGGACCGACGGGCAGTACTTCGGCCCCGCGGCGATCGTCAACGCCCACCGGTTCATCTTCGACAGCCGGGACGAGGGCGGCGCGGACCGCCTCGAGATCCTCAACGACAAGGAGGGCGTGTGGCGCTGCCGCACGGTCTTCAACTGCACGGAGGCCTGCCCCCGCGGCATCGAGGTGACGAAGGCGATCCAGGAGGTCAAGCGCGCCATGATCACCCGCGCCTTCTAACCCCCTGAAGTGGAGCAAGGTGGCGCCACCTCGCTCCACTTGAGCCTCTTCACCGCCGCCTTGCTCCACTTGATGGACGGGGCTGCGGGCTCGTCGCACCTCCATGCGGCAGCGCCCGCGGCCCGTCCCCGGCTCCGTCCGTAGGCGCGGGCGAGCCGATGCCGCAAGGCCGCACGGCCGGCCGCCGTCGCCAAGTCCGGCGCAGCCGCCCGCACCACCACAAGGCCGAGGTCCTCGAGCGCCTCCTGCCGGCGTGCGTCGTCCGCCCGGCGGACCATGTCGGCGTGCACGACGCCGTCGTACTCGCCGACGACGCCGGCCTGGGCATCGAGCAGGTCCACCCGCGCGACGAAACGCCCCGCGGCGTCGGTCACCACGGGGTTGCACATCGGTCGCGGGAACCCCGCACCCATCCAGAGCAGTCGCAGGAGCGTCTCCCGCGGTGACTCGGCCCCCGCGTCGGCCAGCCACGCCACGCGCCGCGCCCCGCCGACGCCGCGCCACCGCGCACGCTCGCCGACCATCGACCCGAGGTCCTCCAGCCGGACGAGGCCGAGGGCGAGCAGCCTGTCGACCGCGACCACGGCGGGCACGAGAGACCACAGCCGCGCCAGGTCGAACGCCGTCCTCAGCGGTGTGGTGACGGGCACGCCCGCGACCACGATCCGCTCATCCGGCGGGACGATGCTCCGGAACACGTCGATACCGGCAGTCACATGGACCCGGGTGCTCGCCTCACCGGTCACGAGGATGGGCAGCGGCCACCTCCCGGGCGCGCCCGGCAGGTGGCCGTCGAACAGGTCGAGCTGTCTGCCCGCGACCCCCAGCTCGTGGAGTCGCGCCGCCGCCCACCCACCCACGACAGTTCGCTCCGGGAGGGCAGCCGCCGCGATCGCGATCCGCACGCCGGCGTCCGCAGGGTCGAGCCCTGCGTGGACGTGGACGTCGTGCCGGACCGACCGGTACACCCCGGATCGCAGGTCCCACCGCGAGAGGCCGGAGGCGCGGGCCTGGGCGGTCGTGAGCACGGACTCAGGAGGTGGCAGGTCCATGCGCGCCAGCCTGGCCACCTGGTCGCGTGCCACCGGCGGACGGCCCGGCGCCACGGTGCACGACATCCCGGCGCTCGCGCCTGTGGATCCCCTCTAGGTCTCTCCGCGCGCCCAACCAATCCAGTGGAGCACCGTGGCTGCGAATCGCGCCAAGTGGAGCACGGGGGCGCCATCGTGCTCCACTTCAGGAGGGGGCGGAGGGACGGGGTCAGGCCGCGCGGAGGGGGAAGGACCGGACCGGGCGCCAGACGCCGTCGTCGCCGTGCTCGTACACCTGCAGGGCCGTGACCCGGTACCGCGCCTCGAACGTCGCCAGCTCCGCGAACGCGCGGTCCATGGCCTCGTCGGGGACGTCGTGGGCCACCGTGACGTGCGGGTGGTAGTTGAACCGGAGCTCCTGGAGCAGGGGGCCGGACCGGACCGACCGCTCGAGCCGTTCGCACTCGCTGATGCCCTCGACCACCTGCACGAAGACGACGTCGGACACCGGCCGGAACGTGCCGGTGCCGCGCAGGTGCACGGAGAACGGGCGGTGCGCGCGTCCGACGGCGGCCAGGTGGTCGTCCACCTTCGGCACGTCGGAGAGGTCGACGACCGTCGGCCCCAGCAACGTCACGTGCGGCGGGATGGCGGCGGCCAGGGGGTCACCGAACCCGGCACGCGCCGCCTGGAGCTGCGGCCCGAACGGCTCGGGTACCTCCAGCGCGACGCCGATGCGGACCTGGTCCTCGCCGCGCTCCGGCAGCCTCACGCCCGCGTCACCCGCCCCGGCAGAAGGCCGATGCCCTCACGGACGCGCTCGAGGGTGGCGCGCGCGACCACCCGGGCCCGTTCCGCACCGTCCGCGAGCACGTCGTCCAACGTCGCCGGCGACTCCAGGTACCCCAGGACGCGGTCCCGGAACGGCGTCACAGCCTCGACGACGACGTCGGCCAGGTCCTTCTTCAGGTCGCCGTACCCCTTGCCGGCGTACTCGGCCTCCAGCGCGTCGACCGTGCGCCCGGTGAGCGCCGAGTAGATCGACAGCAGGTTGGAGACGCCGGGCTTCGCGGCCGTGTCGAACCGGATCTCCCGCTCCGCGTCCGTCACCGCGGACTTGATGCGCTTGGCGATGACGCGCGGGTCGTCGAGCATCTCGATGACCCCGTTCGGCGACGCCGCCGACTTGCTCATCTTCGACGTCGGGTCCTGGAGGTCGAAGATCTTCGCGGTGTCGCGGACGATGTGGGCCTCGGGCACCACGAGCATCTCCCCGAACCGGGAGTTCAGGCGCTGCGCGAGGTCCCGGGTGATCTCGATGTGCTGGCGCTGGTCCTCGCCGACCGGGACGAGCGCGGCGTCGTAGAGCAGGATGTCCGCGGCCTGCAGGATCGGGTACGTGAAGAGCCCGACGTTGGTGCTCTCCGCACCGGCCTTGGCGGCCTTGTCCTTGAACTGCGTCATCCGCGACGCCTCGCCGTACCCCGTGTGGCACGACAGGATCCACGCCAGCTCGGCGTGCTCCGGCACGTGGCTCTGCACGAACAGCACGGACCGGGCCGGGTCGACGCCGCCCGCCAGGTACTGCGCGGCCGTGCGCCGGGTGCGTTCGCGCAGCAGTGCGGGGTCGGGCGCCACGGTGAGCGCGTGGAGGTCGGCCACCATGTAGAACGCGTCGTACCGGTCCTGCAGGGCCACCCAGTTGACCAGAGCGCCGAGGTAGTTGCCGAGGTGGAGCGAGTCGGACGTCGGCTGCATGCCGGACAGGATGCGAGGGCGTTCTGGCTGGGGCATGGGGTGCATTCTGGCAGGTCCGGGCGTGAGGGTGAGAACCCTTCCGGTCGGACGGGGCGGGTGGTGCTCAGGTGGCCTCGTCGTCGAAGGGCGCGGGCCCCTCGGCGGCGACGACGCGCGGGCGCGGGCGCGCCGACGGGACGTCCGGCTCGGCGCCGGAGAGAGCGTCGCGCACGATACGGCGCGGGTCGTAGCGGCGCGGGTCGAGCGCTGCCCAGTCGATGTCGTCGTCGCCGAGCTCGGCCGAGAGGCGGGCCCGGCCGGTGGCGACGGTCGCGCGGAGGTCCCGGGTCCACCGGGCGAGCTGCTCGGCGTACCCGGGCAGCCGCTCGGGGCCGACGACGACGGCGGCGATGACCAGGATGACGACGAACTCGGCGCCGTTGATGCCGAACACGTCAGCCGCCCGAGCTGCTGGTCATCTCGGTGAGCACCACGCGCACCTCGCGCTCCTCACCGTCGGCGTCGCGGACGGTCAGCACCACGGAGTCGCCCGGGGCGCGGGCCCGGATGGCGACGATGAACTCGTCCGGCTGGGTCACGGGGCGCCCGTCGATCGCCAGGATGACGTCGCCGGGCTTGATGCCGGCGCGCGCCGCGGGGCCGTCGGGGGTGAGCGGCGGGACGTCCCCCTGCGGCTCGGTGGCGACCTGCACGCCCTCCCCGACGTACCGGGTGTCGAGGAGCGCGCCGATCGCCGGGTAGGTCGCCTCGCCCGTCTCGATGAGCTGCTCGGCGGTCCGCCGCGCCTGGTTCGAGGGGATCGCGAAGCCGACGCCGATGTTCCCGCCGGTGGCGAGGCCGGGCGACTGGGCGATGGCCGAGTTGATCCCGATGACCTCGCCCTCGGTGTTGACGAGCGGGCCGCCGGAGTTCCCGGGGTTGATGGCGGCGTCGGTCTGGATGGCGTTGATGAACGCCGTGGACTCGGCGTCGCCGGCCATCACCGGTCGGTTCAACGCGCTGACGATGCCCTGGGTGACGGTTCCCTCCAGGCCCAGGGGCGCGCCGATGGCGACCACGGGCTGTCCGACGACGACGGCGTCGGAGTCGCCGAGGGCGAGAGGCGTGAGCCCGTCGCGCTCGACCTTGATGACGGCGAGGTCGTACTCGCCGGTGCGCCCGACGAGCTCTGCGGGCTCCTCGCTCCCGTCCGCGAACAGGACGGACATCTCACCGCCGGCGGCGGCCGGTGCGACGACGTGGTTGTTCGTCAGGATGTAGCCGTCGGCGCGCAGCACGAAGCCCGAGCCGGTCCCGTTCCCACCCGGTCCCCGCACCTCGATCGCGACCACGCTCGGCAGCACGGCGTCGGCGATCGCGGCCACGCCGGTGAGCTCCACGTCGCCGGTCGTCTCGACCGCGGCGGGGAGCCCCGCGTCTGCGAGCCGTCCGTCGCCGGCCGGGTCGATGAGGCGTTCCGCGGCGACGCCGCCCGCCGCGCCGGCCACCAGGGCGACGACGACGGTGAGCGGCCACAGCCAGCCCGACCGCTGTCGCTTCTGCCGCAGCGGCCGCCCGAAGCTGTCGACGGGCGGTGGTGGGGGCACCGCGTGCGGGTACTGGTCCGGCCCGGGCGCGAACGGTGCGGATGGGACGACCGGCCCGTGGGCGGCCGACGGCGCGGCGGGGGCGGGACGGGCCGGGGCCGCCCCGGCCGCCGGTGGGACGCTCGGACCGGCGTGACCGACGTCCCGTGGTGTCGACGGCGGCGCGAAGGGGTTGTGGGGGGTGGGCTCGGTCACGGGGTCCAGTTTCCTGCAACGACCGCCCACCCGCGCGAGATCTGGGCGTCCACGCCGTCGTCGAACGGCACCGACGGATACGCGTTGGCCACGGCGTCGACCGCCGGCGAGAGCCCGCCGGACACCACGGAGACGACCGTGTCCCCCGACTGCCACACCATGTGCCACGGCGCCTGCGACAGCAGGTGCACGTCATGCCCGCCGGCCTGCATCACGGGTGCGCCGGCCACGGCTGCGGGGTCGAGGCGGCCGGCCTGCTGCGTGACGACCACGGCGCCGTACGGCCCGTCGAGGTCGACCTCGACGCCGTCCGGGTGGTGCTGGACGGCGACGACCTCGTAGCCGTCCGGGACGCCCGCGAGCGCCGCGACGTCCACGTCGGCCGTGCCGTCGCCGGCGAGGGCCTCCGCCGCGGCGAGGAGGCCCAGCGCCTGGGCGGGGTGGCGGTGGGGCACGACGGCGTCCTCCTCCCCCACCGCGAACAGCCAGGCCACCGCCACGCCCGTGACGGCGAGCAGCGCCCAGGCCGGGACGCCGGTGCGACGCGCCGGGGCGCGCAGGCAGACCCGTGCCGCGGCCCGCTCGGCCCGCGCAGGCGGCATCGGCACCGGCGCCCCGGCGTGACCGACGACACGGACACGCAGCGCGTCCAGCCCGTTGCGGACCCGGTCGACGCGGCGGTCCGGGCCGCAGGCGAACGCGCCGGGGTCCGCGGCGAGGGCGAGGAGGCGCGCGGTCAGGTCGCCGGCGACGGGCACGTGCGCCGCGGAGGCGGAGGTGAGGGCGGCGCGGGCGGCGCGCTGGGCAGCGACCTCGGCGGCGCAGTCGGCACACGCAGCCACGTGGCAGAGTGCCCGTTCCGCCGCGGCGGGCGACAGCTGCCCGTCGACCAGCGCGGCGATCTGCGTCCCGAGGTGGCTCATCCCCGGACCCCTGCGGAGTGCGCAGCGACAGGGGTGTGCGGCGACGGCACCTGCGCGTCCCGCGGCGCGCGGTGCGCGAGCGCCTCACGCAGCTGCGCCCGACCTCGGTGGATCCGGGACCGCACGGTGCCGAGCTTGATGCCGAGCGTCACGGCGATCTCCTCGTACGAGAGCCCCTCCATGTCGCACAGGACGACGGCGGCGCGGAACTCGGGCGGCAGCGCGTCGAGGGCGCGTTGCACGTCGTGGTCGAGGTTCGCGTGCTCGTAGCCACGCTCGGGGGTGGTCTCACCGGTGTCGCTCGGGAGGCGCTCCGTGTCGTCGCCCCACGGCTCGATGCGGATCCGCTTGCGGCGCCGCACCTGGTCGAGGAAGAGGTTGGTCGTGATGCGGTGCAGCCAGCCCTCGAAGGTGCCGGGCGTGTAGGTGGAGAGGGACCGGAACACCCGGATGAACGTCTCCTGGGTGAGGTCCTCGGCGTCGTGCTGGTTGCCCGTCAGCCGGTACGCCAGGCGGTACACGCGGGCCGAGTGCTCGGTGACGATCTCGGCCCAGCCCGCCGGGACGGCGTCGGGCACCGCCGCAGCGGCAGCCGGGTCACCGGCGGCGCCGCCCACGGGCACGCCGGACGACGCCGTGCCTGCTCGCATCCGTGCCACGTGCCTCCCTCGACGGACCAGTCTCCCACCGCCGCCTGTGCGTACCCTGTGCGAGGGCTCGCCGTACGGACGGGCGGCTCGCCGGATCAACGAACGGGACGCCGTCCGTGTTCCGCACCCGGTCGGCGCTAGCATCGGTGCCACCCGATCGGAGGACACCATCAGCGACAAGTCCGCTAGCTGGGCCCACGCCGAGGCCTTCGTGCCGGCGGACGAGACCCTGCTCCGCGCCACCGACCGCGCCGACCAGCTCGGCACCACCGCACCGTCACCCGGCACGGGTGCGCTCCTGGCGATGCTCGCCGCGGCGACCCGGGCCACCGCGGTCGTCGAGATCGGCACGGGAGCCGGCGTCGCCGGGCTCTGGCTGCTCGCCGGCATGCGACCCGAGGGCGTCCTCACGACCATCGACATCGAGGCCGAGAACCAGCGTGCGGCCCGGGAGGCGTTCGCAGAGGCGGGCGTCAAGCCGGCCCGCGTGCGGGCGATCACGGGCCGGCCCCTGGACGTCCTGCCCCGCCTCGCCGACGGCGCCTACGACCTCGTGGTCGCGGACGGCGACCCGCTCGAGCTCGTCGAGCACGTCGAGCAGGCGCTGCGGCTCTTGCGGCCGGGCGGGGTGCTGGTCGTGCCGCACGCGCTCGTCGGCGACCGCGTGCCCGACCCGGCCCGCCGCGACGAGGTGACCACGGCGCTGCGCGAGGTCGCCCGACGCGTGCGGGACGACGACCGCGTGGTCCCCGTCCTCCTGCCGACGGGCGACGGCGTCCTGCTGGCCGCCAGGCGCTGACGCGGCGCGCGGCTACAGGTCGCGCAGCCAGCGCAGGAGCACGCGCACCCCGAAGCCCGTGGCGCCCTCGGGCACCTCGTGGGACGCCGATGCGGACCGGGCGGGACCGGCGATGTCGAGGTGCGCCCACCGGCGTCGGCCGGCGAAGCGCTGGAGGAAGAGCGCCGCGGTGATGGACCCGCCGCCCACGCCCGGGTCGGCCACGTGCCGGACGTCCGCGACGGCGGAGTCGAGCGCGGCCCGGTACTCCGGCACCAGCGGCATCCGCCACAGCGCGTCCCCCGACGCAGCGCCGGCCCGGACCAGCCCGGCCGCGAGCGCCTCGTCGGCGCTGTACAGCGCACCGTGCTGCTTGCCGAGCCCGAGGGTCGCGGCGCCGGTCAGCGTCGCGACGTCGACGAGCACGTCGGGGTCGAGGTCCGCGTCCGCGTGCGCGAGGGCGTCGGCGAGCACGAGCCGGCCCTCGGCGTCGGTGTTCGCGATCTCGACGGTGGTGCCGCCGTACACGCGCAGCACGTCGCCCGGGCGGTACGAGGCACCGCCGAACGCGTTCTCCGCGAGGGGCAGCAGGGCGGTGACGCGGTGCGGGACGCCCAGGCTCGCGGCGCCCAGCACGGTGGCGAGCGCGACGGCCGAGCCGGCCATGTCGGTCTTCATCCCCACCATCGACTCACGGGGCTTGATCGCCAGGCCGCCGCTGTCGAAGGTGATGCCCTTGCCGACGACGACGACGTGCCGTCCTCGCGCAGCCGCGGGCACGTAGCGGACCGTCACGAACCGCGGGCCGTGCACCGAGCCTGCGCCGACCGCGGCGAGCCCGCCGAAGCCCCGCGCCGCGATCTCGTCAGGACCGAGGACGGTCACGGTGAGCTGGTCGGGTCGCCCCGCCGCCTCGACCGCCGCGACGGCCTGGTCCGCGAGCCACGCGGGCGTCTTGGTGCTGGCCGGCGTGACGGTGAGCGCGCGGGCGAGCCAGGTGGCGCGTGCGACGTGCTGCGCGGGCTCGATCGCGCCGTGGTCGCCGAGGAGGGTCAGGGTGGCGGCGGGGCCCGGTCCGGGCTTCGCGGCACCCGTCGGGTGCCGGTAGGCGCCGAGCAGGTAGCCCTCGACGAACGCGCCCGTACCGTCGTCGTCGGTGTCCGCGGCGGCGGTGGTGACGACCCCGCCGAGCCCGCGCGTGGCCCGCGCGACAGCGGCTCCGGCCTTGCGCAGGTCCGCCGGCGTCCCTGCGCCCACTCCGACGAGCAGCACCCGCGCGGGCAGCCCCGACCATGGGAGCTCACGCGCGCCGCCCAGCGGGCGGGGCAGGTGGATGGTGTGCACGCTGCCGGCTGATCCGTCGGCGTCGTGGCGGTCCGCCAGGTCCGCGAGGTCCACCCCGTAGCGCACGGCGGCCTCGACGGTCCCGTGCCGCGGCTGCACCCCTTCGTCACCGTCGGCGCCCGGCGCGACGGGCAGCACCAGGGCGTCGACATCCGCCAACGAGGCGGTGGCGACGGTCCCGGCACGGACGACGACACCGGGCAGCACCGGTGGCAGCGCAGGCGCCGGACCCCCCGCCGGCGCCTCGGTCTCACGGCGTCGACCGGTCACGCGGTGCTCCGATCAGCTCACGACGGCGGTGAGCGCCTCGCCCAGCTCGCTCGCCTCGGTGGGGCTCAGCTCGACGACCAGACGGCCGCCACCCTCGAGCGGGACGCGCATCACGATGCCGCGCCCTTCCTTCGTGACCTCGAGCGGCCCGTCGCCGGTCCTCGGCTTCATCGCAGCCATCGCGCCTGGTCCTCCTGGTGGGTCGCGTCCCGTGCCTCCGGGCGGCCGTGCGCTCACGCGCGGCCGGGGAGGACGGATGTCCGAGATCAGTCTAGTTCACGGTGCGGGTCCCCCACCGACGCGGCCCCGGGCGTGACCCGCCCGCGGGGCTCACGGCGGCCATCCGGTGGGTGGCACGAGGCGCCAGATGCAGGCGACCCAGGCGGCCTGGCTCACGACGCCGACGACCAGCAGGGCGGTCAGCGCTGCGCCGGGGTGGCGGCGCCGCAGCGCCCAGTGGGCCGCGACGGCCGCGACGGGGAAGGCGAGGACGAGGAAGCGGAGCACGCTCGTGCCCGGCTCGATCACGAGCACGAGATAGGCCAGGTACGCGCCCGTCCAGCTCTGGAGCTCCGGTCCCAGCCGTCGTGCCGCCGTCGTGGCCACCACGCCGAGGGTCAGGACGACGAGCAGCAGCAGCACCCACCACTGCGGCGCCCACCAGCGTGCGACGTCGACCCACGGCAGCACCGGCACCACCGCCCGGCGCGCCCGCCAGGCCGCCTGGGTCCGGGTGTACGCGTCGGGCACGCCTGTCATCCGGCCGACGAGGAAGGGCCAGAGCAGGCCCGACGCCGCCGTCGTCACCGCGAGCACGACGAGGGCGAGCCGCTCCCCGGGCCGGAACTCGTCGTCGTCGTCCCGGGCCGCGCGCCACCGGGCGATGCCGTGCGCCACGACCGCGACGGTGACCGGGAGGGCCACGGCGCGCGTCAGGCCCAGCCCGACGACGACGGGGAGCGCCGTCACGTACTGCCGGCGCAGCAGGCACAGGAGGGTGGTCGCGAGGAGCACGAGCGCCAACGACTCCGTGTACGCGACCTGCAGCACCGGGGCGGCGCCCCAGACGCCCAGCACGGCCACGGTCGCGAGCGCCAGACCGCGGGTGTGGCGGCCCTCGAGCCGCCGTGACCCGTCGACGGCCTCGGCGACCACCTCGTGGACCACCAGTGCGGCGACGGCGCCGAGCGCGAGGGCGAGAGTGGGCGCCGCGCCCTGCCAGTCCAGCCCGGTGACGCCCATGAGCACCCGGGCCAGCGCGGGGAAGAGCGGGAAGAAGGCCAGCGCGCTCTGCTGCGCGACGCCGTCGCTGCCGACCGGGAGGTCTGCCGGGTAGCCGCTCTCGGCGATCTCCCGGTACCAGCTCGCGTCCCACATGAGTCCCGTGTACTCGGCGTAGGACGGCGCCGCGGGCGTCCACAGGTTCGCCGCCTGCGTGCGGGCGACCACGAGGAACGTGACGGCGCTGACCGCGCGGGCCGCCAGGTAGACGGCGAGGACCTGTGCCCACCACGGCCAGGCACCGGGCCGCCACGCCCTGGTCCGGGCGGGCGTGGAGGCGATCGCGGTCACGCGAGCCCGCGCACGGCCCGGGCGGGCGGTGCGTCGCCCCGCAGCACCGCAGTCATCTCCACCACGCGGCGGGTCGCCCGGACGTCGTGGGCCCGGAAGACGGACGCCCCGAGCCAGGCCGCGACGGCCGTGGCCGCGAGCGTCCCCTCGAGCCGCTCGCCGACGGGCAGGTCGAGGGACTCCCCCACGAAGTCCTTGCGCGACAACGCCATGAGCACCGGGTAGCCGAGCGCGACGAGCTCGTCGGTGCGACGCGTGAGGTGCACCGAGTGCCAGGTCGTCTTGCCGAAGTCGTGGGTCGGGTCCACGAGGACCGACCTGGGGTCCACGCCGGCCTCCACCGCGCGCGCCGCCGCCGCCGACACCGTCGCCAGCACGTCGCGCAGCACCCCGTCCAGCGGGTCGGCGGCCGTCCGGCCGGCCCGGTACTGGGGTCGCAGCGGGTCGGTGCGCGGTGGGAGGCCCCCCGTGTGCGAGCAGACGATGCCGGCGCCGTGCGCCGCTGCGACGCCGACGAGCTCGGGGTCGTGCCCCGCCCAGGTGTCGTTCACGAGGTCGGCACCCGCCGCCAGGACCGCTTCGGCGACCTCGGCCCGCCAGGTGTCCACGCTGACCGGGAGCTCCGGGTACGTCTCGCGGACCCAGCGCACCAGCGGCAGCACGCGGTCGATCTCCTCGGTGACCTCCACGGTGGGTCCGCGGCCCGCCCGGACCCCACCGATGTCCACCAGGTCCGCGCCCTCGGCCACGGCGCGGGCGACCGCGGCCTGTGCCGCGGCGTCGTCGTCGTGGTGGGTGTGGAACGAGTCCGGCGTGCGGTTGACGACGGCCATGACGGCGGCGCGGTCCGGTGCGAGGGCACGCCCGCGCAGCACCAGGGCCACCCCCCGCGGGGGGACGCCCGCCCTCACCAGCGGGACGAGGCCTGCTCGGCCTCCTGCTCCGCCTGCGCGTTGGCGGCCACCGCGGCCCGCTCCTCCTCAGCCAGCTCGGCGCTGCGGTCGAGGACGACCTGCACGGCCTCCTCCGGGGTGTCGACCACGCGCATGAGCTCGATGTCGGGCTCGCTGATGTTGCCCTCGCCCACGACGGTGGTCCGCATCCAGTCGAGCAGCCCCGCCCAGTACGCGCGGCCCACGAGCACGATGGGGAACTCGGTCACCTTGTGCGTCTGCACCAGGGTGAGCGACTCGAACAGCTCGTCGAAGGTGCCGAACCCGCCCGGCAGCACCACGAAGCCCTGGGAGTACTTCACGAAGCACGTCTTGCGGGCGAAGAAGTACCGGAAGTTCACGCCCAGGTCGACGTAGTCGTTCATGCGCTGCTCGAACGGCAGCTCGATGCCGAGGCCGATGGAGAGCCCGCCGGCCTCCTTCGCGCCCTTGTTGGCGGCCTCCATGATGCCGGGACCGCCACCGGTGATCACCGCGTAGCCGGCCCCGGCCAGCCCCCGCCCGACCTCGTAGCCCAGGCCGTACTCGGGGGCGTCCGGCTTCGTCCGGGCGGAGCCGAACACGCTCACCGCGGAGCCGACCTCCGCGAGCGCGCCGAAGCCCTCGACGAACTCGCTCTGGATGCGCATGACCCGCCAGGGGTCGCCGTGCACCCAGTCGGGCTCACCGCCGCGGGCGAGGAGGCGCTGGTCGGTGGTGGTCGCGGGAACCTGACCACCCCGAAGCAGGACGGGGCCCTTCCGATAGCCGTTCCCGTGCGGGCGTGGGGGCTGCTCGGTGCTCATGGACCGACTCTAGGAGGTGAGCCAGGCCCACAGCCCGTCGTAGCAGGTGGCGAGATGGTGAACAGGGCACCGCTCGTCGTCGGCGTGGGCGAGCGTCGGGTCGCCGGGACCGAAGTTGACGGCCGGGATGCCGAGCTCGCCGAACCGCGCGACGTCCGTCCACCCCTCCTTCGCGGTGGGGGGCCGGCCGGTCCGCGCGGCGGCAGCGGCGACGAAGTCCGCCACCGCGGGGTGGTCCAGGCCCGGCCGGGCGCCGGCTGCGGCGTCCGTGAGGACCACCTCGAAGCCGTCGAAGACCTCCAGGACGTGCGCCTGGGCCTGCGCGATCGACCGGTCCGGGGCGAAGCGGAAGTTCACGCTGACCACGCACTCGTCCGGGATCACGTTCCCCGCGATGCCGCCCCGGATGCCGACGGCGTTCAGCCCCTCGCGGTAGACGAGCCCGTCGACGTCCGCCGCGCGCGGGGCGTAGTCCGCCAGGCGCGCCAGGACGGGGGCGGCACCGTGGATGGCGTTCACCCCGAGCCAGGACCGGCCGGAGTGGGCGGCCTTGCCGCGCACGACGACGTCGGCGCGCAGCGTGCCGTTGCACCCGCCCTCGATCCCGGCGGCCGTCGGCTCGCAGAGCACGGCGACGTCGCCCATGACCCAGGCGGGGTGCGTGCGCACGAGCCGGCCGAGGCCGTTGCGGACGGCCTCGACCTCCTCCTGGTCGTAGAACACCCAGGTCACGTCCCGGGTCGGCGCGGTGAGGGACGCGGCCAGGGCGAGCTGGACGGCCACCCCGCCCTTCATGTCGACGGCACCCCGCCCCCAGATCTCGGCGTCCGGCCCCTCCCCCAGGAGCCGCGACGGCAGGTTCGCGGCCACCGGCACGGTGTCGAGGTGGCCGGCGACGACCACCCGCTCGGCCCGCCCGAGGGTGGTGCGGGCCACGACGGCGTCCCCGTCCCGGAGCACCTCGAGGTGGTCGCAGGCGCGCAGGGCGCGCTCCACCCCGTCGGCGAGCGCGCGCTCCGCGCCGCTGACGGACGGCACGTCGATCAGGGCGCGGGTGAGGGTGACGAGGTCGGCGTCGAGGTCCAGGTCCGGGTCCACGAGCCGACCCTACTGCGGGCCCTCGAGGCGTCCGCCCCTAGGCTTGCCCGCATGACTTCGTCCGACGCGACCACGACCGCCTGGGCGCACGGCCTCGCCACCGTCATCTCGGGCGGCACGGCGGACGGCACGGTGCTCGACGTCTGGTACCCGCGGCCGGCGCTGGGCGCGCCCACCGACGACGACGCCGGCCTGGCCCGGCTGCGCGCGCTCGAGCGCATGGACGAGGCCCGCGGGGTCGCCACCCGGGTGGTGACGACGGTGGCCGACCTGTCCGCGCCGCCGTCGGACACCGCCGACGCGTACCTGCGGCTGCACCTGCTGTCGCACCGGTTGGTCCGCCCGCACGGTGCGAACCTGGAGGGCATCTTCGCCGCGCTCCCCAACGTGGTGTGGACGGACCGCGGCCCGTGCGCCGTCGAGGGCTTCGAGGAGACGCGGCTGCGCCTGCGCGCCCAGGGCACGGCGCCGACCGTCTTCGGGGTGGACAAGTTCCCGCGCATGGTCGACTACGTGGTCCCTTCCGGCGTGCGCATCGCGGACGCCGACCGTGTGCGACTCGGCGCGCACCTGGCCGAGGGCACCACGGTGATGCACGAGGGCTTCGTCAACTTCAACGCGGGCACCCTCGGGGTCTCGATGATCGAGGGCCGCGTGTCCGCCGGCGTGGTGGTCGACGACGGGAGCGACATCGGCGGTGGTGCGTCGATCATGGGCACCCTCTCCGGCGGCGGCCGGGTCACGATCGCCATCGGCCGCCGGTCGCTCGTCGGCGCGAACGCGGGCCTCGGCATCAGCCTGGGCGACGACTGCGTCGTCGAGGCCGGGCTGTACCTGACGGCGGGCACCAAGGTGACGGTGCTGGGCGACCCGGGGGCCGACCGGCGCGTGGTGGCCGCGCGGGAGCTGTCCGGTCAGGACGGCCTGCTCTTCCGGCGCAACTCGGTGACGGGCGCCGTCGAGGCCCTGCGCCGCCCCGGCGTCGGGATCGTGCTGAACCCGGACCTGCACGCGAACTGATGGCCGCTCCCGCACCCCCCGCCGTCGGCGTCTTCCCCGCCACGCCGCCGCGCACGCCGGCGCAGCGCCGGGCCGCACGACGCCGCAGGGCGGTGGTGCGCGCCGTCGTCGGTCTGGTGGTCTTCGCCGCGGTGGTGGCCGGCGCCGCATGGGGGGTCGCGGCCTTCCTCGGCCGCGGTGACGGCGCGCCGCGCGCCGTGCGGTGCGCCGCGGCCCTGGAGGGCACGGACTGGTACCTGGCCCCGGACCAGGCGGAGACCGTGGCGCTGCTCGCGGGGATGGCGCAGCAGCGGGCGCTGCCGGCCCGGGCGCTGACCATCGCGGTCGCGACGGGCATGCAGGAGTCGAAGCTCCGGAACATCGAGCACGGCGACCGGGACTCTCTCGGCATCTTCCAGCAGCGGCCGTCCCAGGGCTGGGGCACGGAGGCGGAGATCCTCGACCCCGTCTACTCCACGGGCCGGTTCTACGACGCCCTGGTGCAGGTCCCCGGCTACGAGGACATGGCGGTGACCGAAGCCGCGCAGGCGGTGCAGCGCTCGGCGTTCCCCGACGCGTACGGCCAGCACGAGGCCCTCGCCCGTGCGTGGGCCTCCGCGATGTACGGCTACTCGAGCGGGTCCGTGACCTGCACGCTGGGCGACGCCGACGCCGCCGGGGACCCGCAGGCCGTCGTGGCTCGGGCGCAGCGTGACCTGGGGATCACGGCGACCCCCGGGGAGGCCGGCGTCGTCCTGGACGCGGCCCCGCTCATCGCAGCCCCCGAGCACGCGGAGCGGGTCGGCTGGGCGGTCGCGCACTGGGCCGTGGCCGTTGCCCAGCCGCTGCAGGTGGTGTCGGTCGAGCACGCCGGGTCCGTGTGGAGCCGGGACACCGGGACGTGGAGCACCCCGACGGCGCCGCCGTCGGGCAGCACGCTCGCCCCGGGCCAGGTGCTCGTCGTGCTCGCCGACTGACGCCCACCGAGGCCTGCTGACCCCTGCCGACGCCGCCTCGGCCCGCGGCCCGCCCAGCCCGGTCGGGTGCGCGGCCGCCTCAGCGCCGGTCGAGCGCCACGTAGTCGCGGGCGACGGGACCGGTGTAGACCTGCCGCGGGCGACCGATCTTGGTGGCGGGGTCCTTCATCATCTCCCGCCACTGGGCGATCCAGCCCGGCATGCGGCCGACGGCGAAGAGCGGCGTGAACATGCGGGTGGGGAAGCCCATGGCCTTGTAGAGCAGACCGGTGTAGAAGTCCACGTTCGGGTACAGCTTGCGCTCGATGAAGTACTCGTCGCTGAGGGCGATCTCCTCGAGGCCCATCGCGATGTCGAGCAGCTCGTCCCGCTTGCCCAAGGTGCTCAGCACCTCGTCCGCGACCTTCTTCACGATGGCGGCGCGCGGGTCGTAGTTCTTGTAGACCCGGTGGCCGAAGCCCATCAGTCGGACGCCGGCCTCCTTGTTCTTGACCCGCCGCATGAAGTCGCTGGCGTCGCCGCCCGCGTCGCGGATCTCGAAGAGCATCCGGAGGACCGCCTCGTTGGCGCCGCCGTGGAGCGGCCCGGAGAGCGCGTTGATGCCGGCGGACACGGACGAGTACAGGTTCGCGTGGCTGGAGCCGACGATCCGCACCGTCGAGGTCGAGCAGTTCTGCTCGTGGTCGGCGTGCAGGATGAGGAGCAGGTCGAGGGCCTTGACCATGGCCGGCTCGACCTCGTAGAAGGCCCCGTTGGGCTGGAAGGCCATCCGGAGGAAGTCGGCCACGTACCCGATGCCGCGGTTCGGGCCGATCATCTGCTGGCCGAGCGCCCGACGGTGCGCGTACGCCGCGATCGTGGGGGCCTTGGCCAGGAGCAGCACCGTCGCCAGCTCGACGGTGGCGGGGTCGAACGGGTCGACGCTCTCCGGGTAGTACCCCGGGAGCGCGGAGACGGCGCTCGAGAGGACGGCCATCGGGTGCGCGTTGGCGGGGAACGCCCCGATCAGCGCCTTGAAGTTGTCGTGCAGGTGGGTGTGGCGCTCGACGCGCTCGATCCAGCCCTCGAGCTGGCCGTGGCGAGGTAGCTCACCGTGGATGAGCAGGTAGGCGACCTCGAGGAACGACGAGTTCTCCGCGAGCTGCTCGATCGGGTAGCCGCGGTACTGGAGGATCCCGGCGTCGCCGTCGATGTAGGTGATCTCCGACGTGCAGGACGCGGTGTTCATGAAGCCCGGGTCGACGGTGACGACACCCGTCTCCTTGAGCAGGGAGGAGACGACGACGCCGTCGTTGCCGGCTGTGGCGGGGACGCGGGGCAGCGCCAGCGTGGTGTCGTCGATGCGGAGCTCCACCGATCCGGTGACGGCCTGCGTCATTGCTGTCCTCCTGGTCGGCCCGGTGTGCTGACCCGGGCCACGCGGTTGCCTCGCGGCATCGACGGCGGTACCTGCGGTCGGGGTACCCGACCCTAATCGTAGGACTATTTGACCTGTGCCGCGCCGTCTCTATCTACGTCATGTGTTGGGATCATGCCGCGTTCAGGTCAAGCGACAGTAAAGCATGCGGTGTGACTGCGTGTAAGTCGTTTCAGGCGCCGGTCAAGCGCGCCGCCGCACGGGCGACGGCGTCGTCCGAAGCGGTGAGCGCGACCCGCACGTGGCGGGCACCGGCCGGGCCGTAGAAGGCCCCGGGCGCCACGAGGATCCCCAGGTCGGCCAGGTCGCCGACCGTCTCCCAGCAGTCCTGGCCTGGTCCCGGGGCGCGAACCCACAGGTACAGCCCGGCTGCGGAGTCCTCGACGACGAACCCGGCGCCCTCGAGGGCCGCGGCGAGCACGCGGCGTCGTCGTCCGTAGCGCGCCACCTGCTCGGCGACGTGGCCGGGGTCGGCGAGCGCGGCGCGCGCCGCGGCCTGCACCGGCCCGGGCATCATCATGCCGGCGTGCTTGCGCACCTCGAGCAGACGCCCCACGAGCGCGGGGTCCCCCGCGACGAAACCCGCGCGGTAGCCCGCCAGGTTGGACTGCTTCGACAGCGAGTGCACCACCAGGAGCCCCGTCAGGTCACCCTCGCACACCCGGGGGTCCAGCAGGCTCGGCACGCCGTCGGTCAGCCAGGGGTCCACCCACGGGAGAAGTGCGTAGCACTCGTCGGACGCCACGACGGCGCCCGTCCGGCGGGCCGCCCGCACGACCGCCCGCAGCTCGTCCACGCCGAGCACGTGCCCCGTCGGGTTGGACGGCGAGTTCAGCCAGACCAGGCGCACGTCGTCCCGGACCACCCAGTCCGCGACGTCGTCGACGGGCAGCGCCTGCGCCCCCGCGAGGCGTGCGCCGACGTCGTAGGTCGGGTACGCGACCTCCGGGTGCACGACGACGTCGCCGGCCCCCAGGCCGAGGAGCGACGGCAGCCAGGCGACGACCTCCTTGGACCCGATCGTCGGCAGGACCGCCGTCGCATCGAGCCCGGGCACGCCGCGCTCGCGGGCGAACCACTCGACCACGGCCCGCCGCAGCTCCGCCGTGCCGTGCGTCAACGGGTACCCCGGCGCGTCGGCGGCCTCCGCGAGCGCGACCCGGACCACCTCCGGGGTCCCGTCCACGGGCGTGCCGACGGACAGGTCCACCATGCCGTCAGGGTGCGCGCGGGCCTTCGCCTGGTACGGGCCGAGGGTGTCCCACGGGAAGTCCGGCAGCCCGCGCGTCAGCAGGCCCACGCGTCAGTCCGTCGCGTTCTGCGGCGGCAGGACGGCGATGATCGGGTGGTCGTGGTCGATCTGGCCGAGCTTGGCCGCGCCGCCCGGGGAGCCGAGCGCGTCGAAGAACTCGACGTTCGCCCGGTAGTACTCGGCCCACTGCTCCGGGACGTCGTCCTCGTAGTAGATCGCCTCGACCGGGCACACCGGCTCGCAGGCGCCGCAGTCGACGCACTCGTCGGGGTGGATGTACAAGGACCGGTTGCCCTCGTAGATGCAGTCGACGGGACACTCCTCGACGCAGGCCTTGTCCTTGACGTCCACACAGGGCTGAGCGATCACGTACGTCACGGGGGTCCCTCCGGTACCGGGGAGCGGGTCGGTCCTAGTATCCCCCAGGAGCCCGGTCTCCCCGACCCGGGGCCCACAGGGAGGGAGCGGCTCATGCACGGCTGGACGCAGTGGCCGGTCGGCGAGCGCGTCGTCGTGCGCCGGCGCCTGCCCGACGGCAAGTTCAGCGACGTGCTCGGTGAGCTGCTCGCCACGGACGACGACGGCGTGCGCGTGCGCACCCGTACGGGCGAAGAGGTCACGGTCACCGCGGCAGAGATCGCTGTCGGCAAGGTGGTCCCGCCTGCGCGGCCCCGTCGGCCGCGCGACCGCTGACCCGCCCGACCCCGCCGGCCGCGCGAGCGCCGACCGCGCGGCCCGCGACCGTCAGCCCGGCGGTGCCCCGCACACGATGGCGTTCTGCGGCTTGTACGTGACCGTCCACGACTCGGTGGACTGCTCCTCGCCGTTCAGCAGCACCCGTCGCGTGACCGTGACGGTGAAGCCGGGGTTGCCGGCGCTCTGCGGCTCGCACGTCGGCGACTGCGAGTACACCGTCGTCGGGTGGCGCACGTTGGACCGGCCGCTGGTGGACGACTCGACGGTCCAGTACGGCGTGCTCCAGATCCGCACCCACACGCGACCACCCTCGACCCATGACTGGAGGAGCGCGCCGTACGGCGTGTTGTTCTTCCAGCGCATGTTGATCTCGGGCGTGAAGATCGTCGACTCGCGACCCTCCGGGTAGCGGGAGAACCACTCGCTGTGCGGATGGTGCTCGACGAGCTCGAAACCCGCGAAGTACGCCGCGTTGTAGGTGGTCGTCGACATCTGCGAGAGGCCGCCGCCCCACGCGTCCGTGTGCTCCCCGTTGACGATGGCGCCGGCCTGGACGTACCCGTGCTCCGCGTCGAGAGGTCCGAGCGCGTCACCGAGGTTGAACTCCTCACCGGGCCGGATGAGCATCCCGTTGATCTTCGAGGCGCCGTTGGTGATGTTCTTCGTGCGGCGCGGCTCGCTCGTCAGCGGCGTGGAGAACTCGGAGACGACCTGCGTGATCCCCAGGGCCTCCAGCTCCGCGGTCGACTCCGCGGGGTCCGTCTCGACCAGCTCGACCTCCGCCGTGCGGTCCGACGTCGCCGCCTCGGCCACGGCGGCCGCGATGTCCTCCGGGTCGATCATCGTGCCGGGCACGCCGGGCACGATGGTGGGGGCGCCGTTCGTGAACGCGAAGGTGGCGTCCGACGCCGCCGTGAGCAGGTTCGTCGTGCGCGCCAGGACGGCTTCCGCCAACAGCTGCCCGTCCATCTGCAGCACCAGCTGGTCGCCCTCCGGGACGAAGGACGCCGCACCCGTCAGCACGTCGACGGGGAGCTCGGGCGTCTGCCCGCCGACCGCGACGGTGATCGGCCCTTCGGCGAGCGGCCGTGCGAGCTGCGTGACCGCCCGGTCGAGCTCCGCCTGCCCGATGACGGCCGGGTCGACGACCGTCGGCAGCTCGAGGGGCCGCGCCTGCGTGAGCCAGCCGCTCGCGACGACGTCGACCGCGGCTGGGACGTCGAGCGTGAGCCCGTCGGCCGGCGGGGTGACCTGGACCTCGCCCTCGACGAACGCGAGGGTGCCGTCGACGTACGGCGTCGAGAGCTCCTCGGTCACGCCTTCGATCGCGGTCGCGAGCGCGTCCCGGTCCACGGTGCTGATCGGCTCGACGGACCCGGCGCCGAACAGCTGACGCCACAGCCGGGCCGGCTCGAGCCCGAAACCCGTGACCGAGTCGACCGTCGCCTGGGGGTCGAACGTCAGGCCGGCCGCCGCCGGGTCCAGGGTCGTCGTCTTGTCCGCGACGCCGACGGGCAACGGGTCGGCCGCCGCGGACGCGAGCCCCTCCTCGAGCGTCGCGACTGCGGTGTCGGCCTGCTGCCCACCGATCTCGACGCCCGCAACGGTCGTCCCGGGCGGCACGCGATCGGCCCAGAGCCAGAGCGCGCCGACGTAGAGCCCGCCGAGGACGACGAGCACAGCGGCGACGATGCCGGCGATCACCCAGCGACGCCGACGGGGCTCGCGTGCGTGGTCCCGCTCGTGGTCGGCGTCGTGGTCGCCCGTCGACCGGGCGTCGTGGCGACGGCCGCGCTCACGGGTGTCCGCCTGCGCTGGAAGCGACTGCACCGTGGAACCCGCGACGTCGGGGGTCGTGCGGTCACCGACGCCGTCCCCGCTGGCGGGGGTCGCGTCGACCCGCGGCAGGACGACGGTCGCGTCCTCGGTCGCCAGCGCAGAGATGCGCGTCGGCGGTTCTGCAGCAGGGACCCGTGGCAGGACCGACGTCTCCGTCGTCGCGGCATCCGCCCCCGGCGGCGCCGGAGGTGCCCAGATCGATCGGGCCGGGGCTACCGGTGCGGTCAGGGAGATGTCGTCGGCACCCGGAGGCGCCCACAGCGAGCGCGCGCCGGGTGCAGGTACGGCCGGGACGTCGGGCACGTCGGCATCCGGCTCGGGAAGCGTCGCTTCGGCCGTGGGCTCCTCGACCGTGGGCTCCTCGGCCGTGGGCTCCTCAGCCGTGGGCTCCTCGGCCGTGGGCTCCTCCGCCGTGGGCTCCTCGCCGACGACGTCGTCGGTGACCGGCGCCTGCGCGACGGTGTCCTCGGCGACGGCTGCGCCGGCGACGGGCACGAACGCCCTCGGCTCGTAGGCGATCGGCTCGTAGGCGGTCGGCTCCGAGTCCTCCTCGACCATGGGGTCCGCCTCGACCTGGGTCTCCCCAGAGGCGCGCTCGGACTCCGGCCCGTCCTCCACGTCAGCGGCGACGACAGGCTCCTGGCCAGGGTCGCCTTCGCGACCGGCGGCCTCTCCGGGCTCCTCGAGCTCCTCGGGCTCCTCGGGCAGGGCCTCGGTCTCGCGGTCCGCGGCGACCTCCTCGGCGTCGGCCTCGGTCTCCTCCGCGTCGACACCGCTCTCGGTCGGGACCAGGCCGGCGTCCCCCGGGGTGTCATCCCCGCCGGCACCGTCGGCACCGGTGCCATCCGACGAGGCCGCGTCACCCGCGGCGTCGGCGGGCTCGTCAGCGGTCCCGCCGTCCGCCTCGGGCGCGAGCTCGGAGCGCCAGGCAGGCTTGGGCCACGAGTACACCGGCGGCGTCCAGGACGGCGCTGCGGGCTGCGGCGCCACGGCCGGCTCGGACTCCACCGGCTCGGCCTCCACCGGCTTCGCGTCGACCGGCGCGGTCTCCCCCGGCTCCGCGTCGACCGGCGCGGCCTCCACCGGCTCCGCGTCGACCGGCTCGTCGCCTGTCGGCTCAGCCTCAACCGGCTGTGCCTCCGCCACGGGCTCGGCGTCCACCTGGGGCAGCGCCTCGCCGCCGTCCTGGTTCGCGTCCTCGTGCGCGGCGTCCCCGCCCGCAGCCACGTCCCCGGCGTCGTCGGTCGGCTCGTCGAGGGCGTCCGTCACGCCGGTCCCGGCGTCGGTGCTCTCCGCTCGCACGGCGCTCCCGTCGGCGGGTTGGTCGGTCTGGGGCGCGGCGACATCGGGCTCGACGTCCCCCTGGCGTTCGCTCATCGTTCTCCCGTGCTCCCTGTGCCGCGCGCGATTCTACGGCGCGAGGTCCCCGCGTCCGGCCGTTCGACCGATCTGCTGCTCGCTGAACCACCGCCGCGGCAGGACCAACGTGGCGAGGACGACCAGCGCGCTCCCGAACCAGGCGTAGCCGATCGGCTGGTCCGCGATGATCACGTCGCCTCCCGGGCGGACGTAGGCGACGGCGAGCAGCACCGAGAGGACGACGCCCGCGAGGAGCAGGACGCCGGGCCACCGGGTCCACGCCCGCGCCAGCACACCGGCGGACGCGGCGATCACGAGTGCGAGGATCAGGCCGACCGGCTGGTTCACGCGGTGGACGCCGGTCCCGACGAGGCCCACGGCCAGGCCGAGAGCGAGGATGCCGACAGCGCGCAGCGGGGTCAGGGCGGGGGGCACCGGGTCAGGCTATCCCGGTGGAGACGTGCGCCGGCCACGCGATCCGCTCCTGGATCCACTCCGGGTCGACGACGTAGGCCTCGCTGGGCAGGATCGGCTGCAGCACCCCGTTGCTGAGCGCGAAGCAGCCGAGGGTGGCCGACCGGTCGCGCCAGGTGCGGACCGCCTGGACCTGGCTGGCGTGCGCGGCCATGGCCCGCTGCACCCGCCCCAGCACCGCGGACACGTCGACGCGGACCCGGACATGCTCCGGTGGCACGGCCGCGGAGGGCACGGGCGCGTCGGGCGCCTCAGGCCGCAGTGCCGCGGGCGGGACGTCGTCGAGGTCGGTCCGACCCGCGCGCAGCGCCGACACGTCGAGGGCCGCCCACAGCAGCACCGGCACCCGGTGGCCGGCCGCACCACCCGAGGGGTCGGGCGCGGCGGCGGCAGCCACGGCCGCACGCATCACGCGGTGGGCGTGCACATGGTCGGGGTGGCCGTAGCCCCCGCCCGGCTCGTACCCGACGACGACGTCGGGCCGCCGGTCGCGGATCACCGCCGCCAGGCGGGCGGCGGCCTCCTCCACCGGCACCCGGGCGAACGCGTGGACGGAGGTGCTTCCGGGCCCGGCCTGGGCAGGCCCGAGCCACACCATGCCCGAGTCCTCGTAGCGGGCGGCGGGGTGGCCGGCGTCGTCGGCGGCATCGAGGAAGACGTGGTCGGTGACGCCGAGCGCCGTCAGGGCTGCCGCGAGCTCGCTCTCCCGGTGTGCGGCGAGCGCCGCAGGGTCGGATGCGAGGTGAGCCAGGTCGGGCGGGATGACCTCGCCGCGCTCGCCCCGGGTGCAGGTCACCACCGTGACCGGTCGGCCGGCGTCCGCCCACGCGGCAAGGAGCGCCCCGGTGCTCAGCGTCTCGTCGTCGGGGTGTGCGTGGACGGCGAGCAGGCCGCCCCTCCGATCGGTCATCCCCGCTTCGCTCGGGACGCGAGCTTGGCGCGCTCCTCCTGGTTGAGCACGACCTTGCGGATGCGCACGATGGTCGGCGTCACCTCGACGCACTCGTCGTCCCGCGCGAACTCCAGCGACTCCTCGAGGGTCAGCCGCCGGGGCGGGGTGAGGCGCTCGAGCTCGTCCCCCGTCGACGACCGCATGTTGGTGAGCTTCTTCTCACGGGCGACGTTGACGTCCATGTCCTCGTTGCGCGGGTTCTCCCCGACAACCATGCCCTCGTAGACCTCCTCCGTGGGTGCCACGAAGAAGGAGCCGCGGTCCTGCAGCTGGACCAGCGCGTACGCGGTCACGACGCCGGAGCGGTCCGCGACCAGCGAACCCGTCGAGCGGCTCTCGATGGGGCCCGCCCATGGCTCGTGCCCGTCCGCGATGGACGACGCGATGCCCGTGCCCCGCGTGTCGGTGAGGAACGCCGTCCGGAACCCGATCAGTCCGCGCGCCGGGACGACGAACTCCATGCGCACCCAGCCGGTGCCGTGGTTCGCCATCGTCACCATCCGGCCCTTGCGGCCCGCCAGGAGCTGGGTGACCGTCCCGAGGTACTCCTCGGGGGCGTCGACGGTCATCCGCTCGATCGGCTCGTGCACGACGCCGTCGATCGTCCTGGTGACCACCTGCGGCTTGCCGACGGTGAGCTCGAAGCCTTCCCGTCGCATCTGCTCCACGAGCACGGCCAGCGCCAGCTCGCCGCGCCCCTGCACCTCCCACGTGTCCGGGCGCTCGGTGGGCAGCACGCGCAGCGAGACGTTGCCGACGAGCTCGGCGTCCAGGCGGTCCTTCACCTGCCGCGCCGTGACCTTGTGACCCTTGCCGCCCTTGCCCGCGAGCGGGGACGTGTTGATGCCGATCGTCACGGCGATAGCCGGGTCGTCGACCGTGATGAGGGGAAGGGGCCGCGGGTCCTCGGGGTCCGTGAGGGTCTCGCCGATCGTGATGTCCGGGATGCCGCTCACCGCGACGATGTCGCCGGGCCCGGCCTCCGCCGTCGGCACCCGCTCGAGCGCCCGCGTCGCGAGCAGCTCGCCGATCCGGACGTTCTGCAGCGTGCCGTCGTGCCGCGCCCACGCGACCGTCTGACCCTTGCGGATGGTGCCGTTGTGGATGCGCAGCAGCGCCAGGCGGCCGAGGAACGGGGACGCGTCGAGGTTGGTGACGTGCGCCTGGAGGGGCGCCGCGTCGTCGTACGTCGGGGCCGGGATCCGCTGCAGGAGAGTCGCGAACAGCGGCTCCAGGTCCGGGGAGTCCGGCAGGGCACCGTCGGCGGGGGCTTCCAGCGAGGCCCGCCCGGCCTTGGCGGACGCGAACACCACCGGGACGTCGAGGAGGTCGTCGAGGTCGAGCTCCGGGGAGTCGTCGTGCAGGTCGCTCGCCAGACCGAGCAGCAGGTCGTGCGCCTCCTCGACCACCTCGGCGATGCGGGCGTCCGGGCGGTCCACCTTGTTGACGACGAGCACCACCGGCAGCTGGGCCTCGAGCGCCTTGCGGAGCACGAACCGGGTCTGCGGCAGCGGGCCCTCGGACGCGTCGACGAGCAGCAGGACGCCGTCCACCATGGAGAGCCCGCGCTCCACCTCCCCGCCGAAGTCCGCGTGCCCGGGCGTGTCGATGACGTTGATCGTCACGCCGTCCGGCTCGCCCACGGCCGCCGCGGCCGGCCCGGAGTACCGGATAGCGGTGTTCTTGGCGAGGATTGTGATCCCCTTCTCACGCTCCAGGTCGCCCGAGTCCATCGCCCGTTCCTCGACGTGCGCGTGCGCGCCGAACGCTCCGGACTGCCAGAGCATCGCGTCGACGAGGGTGGTCTTGCCGTGGTCGACGTGCGCGACGATCGCGACGTTGCGCAGGTCGGAACGCACAGGCATGCGGGAACTCGTCTCGTTCGAGGGGGAAGGGAGGAACGGCCAACGGCGGCCGACGGGTGATTCTACCCGCCGACCGCCGTCGTGCGTCCCGTGCGCCGCAGCGCAGGGTCACGGACCCGCTGGCGTCGACCTGACGCGTTGCGCCGCGCGGCTCAGCCGCCGAACCTCCGCCCGAGGTTGCGGGTGCCGTGCTCGGTCTGCATGGCCTCTTCCTGCTTCTCCACGCCCGAGCGGTCCGCCGACGACGCCTTGTGGATGCCGAGGCGGATGGCCTCCTCCTCCAGCAGACGGTCACGCGTCTCCCGCCGGAGCTTCTGCTCGGCGGGGTCGGGCACCGGGACGGCGGCCAGCAGACGCCGCGTGTAGTCGTCCTGCGGGTGGCGCAGGATGCGGTCGCGCGGCCCCTGCTCGACGAGCCGGCCGTTGTGCATCACCGCGATGCGGCTCGACAGGATCTCCACGACGGCGAGGTCGTGGCTGATGAACAGGCACGCGAACCCGTGCTCCCGCTGCAGCTCCTGGAAGAGGTCCAGCACCTTGGCCTGGACCGAGACGTCGAGCGCCGACGTCGGCTCGTCCGCGACCAGCAGCTTCGGGCTCAGGGCGAGGGCTCGGGCGATGCCGACGCGCTGACGCTGGCCGCCGGAGAGCTCGTGCGGGTAGCGGTTGCGCATGCTCCGCTCGAGGTGCACCTGGTCGAGCAGGTCCTCGACCCGCCGGTTCAGCTCCTGGCCGCGTGCGATCTTGTGCAGGAGCAGCGGCTCGCCGATCGACTGCCCGATGGGCAGGCGCGGGTTCAGGGACGAACCCGGGTCCTGGAACACGATGGAGACGTCGCGGCGCAGGTCGCGGAGCTCCTTCGGGCCGATGCCGTGCATCTCGTGGCCGCCGATGCGCAGGGAGCCCTCCGTGACGGGCAGCAGGCCCACGACGGCCCGGCCGACCGTCGTCTTGCCCGATCCCGACTCGCCCACCAGGCCGACCACCTCGCCGCGGCCGACCATGAGGTCGATGCCGTCCACGGCCCGGAAGGCGGGGATGCGGCCCCGGCCGGGGTACTCGATGACGAGGTTGTGGGCGACCATCGCCGGGACGTCGGCCGTGGCGGCGGGCGGCGTCCGGGGCTGCACCCGGGCCGCTCCGGCGGCTCCGGCCGCACCGGCGTCGGAGACCTCGATGCCCACGACCCCGGACGCGTCGGCGCCCGCCTCGATCGCGGCGACCGCCGCGGCGTCGCCGCCCACGGTCGCACCCAGGTGCGGGACGGCCGCGAGGAGCTGGCGGGTGTACGGGTGCTGTGGGCGGTTGAAGATCTCGTCGGCCGTGCCGGCCTCGACGATCCGGCCGTTCTTCATGACGATGACGCGGTCGGCGAGGTCGGCCACCACGCCCATGTCGTGGGTGATGAGGATGATCCCGGAGTCGATGCGCGTCCGCAGGTCGCGCATGAGCTTGAGGATCTCGGCCTGGACGGTCACGTCGAGCGCCGTCGTCGGCTCGTCCGCGATGAGCAGCTTGGGGTCGCACGCGAGGGCCTGGGCGATCATCGCCCGCTGCCGCTGGCCGCCGGAGAGCTGGTGCGGGTACTTGTCGACCGACGTCTCCGGGTCCGGGATGTCCACGAGCCGGAGCAGCTCGATGGCGCGCGCGCGTGCCCGGTGCGGGCCCATGTCGAAGTGCGTGCGCAGCGTCTCGATGATCTGGAAGCCCACCGTGTACACGGGGTTCAGGGCCGTCATCGGCTCCTGGAAGATGACCGCGACCTCGCGGCCGCGCACGTGCGACAGCTGCTTGTGCGTGAGGCCGACGAGCTCACGGCCGGCGAGCTTCGCGCTCCCCCGGGCGCGCCCGTTCTGGGGCAGGAGCCCGATGAGCGACATCGAGGACTGGGTCTTGCCGGACCCGGACTCGCCGACGATGCCGAGCACCTCGCCCGGACGGACGTCGTAGTCCATGTCGATCGCGGCGGGGTACCACTCGCCCTCGACGAAGAAGTCGACCCCGAGGCCCCGGACCTCGAGGATCGGGGCCTTGGTGGCAGTGGCAGTGGTGCCGGCCGTGTCAGTGACCACGCCGATTCCTTCCGTGACGAGCGCCACCCCGGTGGGAGCGGCGCGAGGCCGACGCGAGCGGGGCCGCGCCGGTGTGTTCTGCAACGATGACGGGATGGATCACCCGGATGTCGTCGAGTTCCGCCCCCGAGGTTCCCGCATCCTGACGATCGTGGTCGGGGTGGGCGCCGCGGCTGCGGCCACGGTGGGCCTCGTCGACGACCCGGCGACCGGCGTGCGGTACGTACCGGCCTTCGCGCTGGCCGCAGTGCTCGTGTGGGCGATCTTCGGTCGCCCGGCGGTGCTCGTCAGCGACGGCGGCGTGGAGCTGCGCAACGTGCTCCGCACCATCGCGCTGCCGTGGCCCGCCATCCAGCGCATCGACACCAAGTACGCGCTCACCCTGTACACGGCCTACGGCATCTACGCCGCGTGGGCCGCGCCGGCACCGAGCCGGTCGCAGGCGATCCGCGCCGAGCGCGAGGACCTCAAGCACCTGCCCGAGAGCACGTACGTCGGCGGCGGCGTCCGGCCCGGTGACCTCGCAGGCACCGCGTCCGGGGAAGCCGCCGCGTACATCCGACGCCGCTGGGAGTGGCTGCGCGACGCCGGCTACCTCGAGGTGCCCCGCCTTGAGCGCCCGACGCCGAAGGTCCGCTGGCACGTCTGGCCGGCGGTCGGCGTCGCGGCGCTCACGGTGCTCACCGTGGTGGCGCTGCGCCTCCCCTGAGCTGCTGGACCACACGTCAGGAGCCTGTGCCGGCAGCCGCAGGGGCGGCGGTCTTCGCCTCGTGGGCACGCTTGGCCGCACGCTCGGCGGCCTTGTCCATCGAACGCTGGCTCGGGATGCGCCGCTGCCGCGGGTCGAACGCGTCGCGCAGACCGTCACCGATGAAGTTGACGCACAGGGCGATGCTCACGATGAACAGGCCGGGCCACCAGAACAGCCACGGCCGCGTGTTGAAGGCGGTCTGGTAGTCGCTGATCAGGTTGCCGAGCGACACGTCGGGGAACCGGATGCCGAACCCCAGGTAGCTCAGGGCCGTCTCGAGGAGGATCGCCGCGGCCATGAGCAGGGTGGTGTTGACGATGATCACCCCGACGGCGTTGGGCAGCATGTGGCGGAACATGATGCGGGCGTTGCTCGCCCCGGCCACCCGGGCGGCGTCGACGAACTCCCGCTCGCGCAGCGAGAGGAACTCGCCGCGCACCAGGCGGGCCATCGACGTCCACGTCACCAGGCTGAGCGCGAGGGCGAGCGTGACCGGCCCCGCGCGGCCCACCCAGGCACCCAGGATCGCGCCGATCATGATCACCGGGATCGTGATGATCATGTCGGTGAAGCGCATGAGGATGTTGTCGACGTGCCCGCGGAGGAAGCCCGCGAGCGCGCCCATCACGATGCCGATGGCCGTCGCGAGCAGGCCGATGATCACCATGACCGTCAGCGACTGCTGGGTCCCGCGCATGACGCGGGCGAAGACGTCACGGCCGATGTTGTCCTGGCCGAACGGGTGCTCGCCGAAGACGACGCCGCCGGTGGAGATCGACATCGTCGGAGCGCCACCCGGGTTGGTCACCTGGGACAGCGCGTTGTGGTCGTACTTCCACCAGCCGGGGATGAAGCCCCAGCCGATCGACGTCGTCGCGAGCAGCACGATGCCGAGGAGGAACACCGACGCGACCATGGCGCCGCGGTGGCGGAGGAACCGGCGCAGGACGATGCGGCCCTGCGAGAGGCCCTCGACCTCCTTCAGCTCGATCGCGTTCTCGACGGTCTCGCCGAGGCTGTCCTGGCGGGCGTTCTCCGGGGGGACGGGGGTCGGGACGGTCATGCGTTCACCCGGATCCTGGGGTCGAGAGCTGCGTAGACGAAGTCCACGACGATGTTGGCGAGGACGAGCATCGCGCCGACGACGATGAAGTACCCCATCACGGGGTCGGCGTCACGCGCGGCGAGCGAGCTGAGGAACAACGTGCCCATGCCGCTCCAGGCGAAGATCCGCTCGGTGATGATCGCGCCGCCGAACAGGGCCGCGATGTCCAGCGGGACGATCGTCGCCAGGGGGATGAGGGCGTTGCGGAAGGCGTGACGCACGGTGACGATCCGCTCGGGCAGACCCTTGGCCCGCGCCGTCCGGATGTAGTCCTGGTTCATGACCTCGAGCAGGCTCGCCCGCGAGTAGCGGGTGTAGGAGGCGAACGAGATCAGGATCAGGGCGACCGTCGGGAGCACGAGGTGCGTGTAGGTGTCCAGCGTCCGCACCCAGTAGTCGTTCCCGGCCAGGCCGGGCGTCTGCGAGCCGATCGTGGCGATGGGACGCCCGGCGATCCGGCTCGAGCCGCTGTAGATGTCCCACACGGCCATGACCCGGTCGATGTAGATGAACGCACCGACCGCGACCGCGGTGATCGCACCGACGCGCATCGAGATCGCGCGGTCCGGGCCGCCGTACAGCCAGCCGACGACCATGCCGGCGATGACGGCCGTCACGGCCAGCCCGGCGATGAGCAGCGTGGTCGCACCGACGAAGGGCCACTGCAGCGGGTAGTACAGGGCGATGCCGATGACCGTGATGGTCAGGGCCGTGTAGAGCGCCCGACGGTTCCTGAGCCCGGCAGCCAGGGCGGTGACGGCGAAGGCGGCGGCGAAGCCGAGCACGGCCACGCCGACGATCCCGAGCTGCGGGTCGAGCAGCCAACCCGTCGCGGACATGCCCCAGAGAGCCAGGCCGGTCGCGACGGTCGCCACCGCGAACGTGGTCACCCGGCGGCGGAGGTCACCTGCTATGAGGGCCTGCCAGATGACGCCGCCCAGCAGCGCGAGCCCCGCGATGGCGGGTATCGAGAGCGTCGGGTCCCGTAGGAAGTCGTTGAAGCCGATCGCACCCCAGAGCTTGAGCAGCACCGCGACCCAGAAGGAGGGCAGCGAGTAGAGGACGAACGACATGAAGGTCACGGTGTAGTCGAAGCCCGTGTACTGACGCAGCGCGGACGCGATCCCGACGACGATGCCGAGGCCGATCGCGAGGAAGGTCGAGGCGGCGATGAGCTGCACGGTCGACGGGATCGCGGAGCCGAGCATGTCGATGACCGACTCGTGCGTCACCCAGCTCTCGCCGAGGTCGCAGCGCCCGACGACGCAGCCGCCGACACCCGCGATCCACTTCACCCAGCGTCCCGGGGGCGGCGTGTCGAGGTCGAGGGCGCGGATGCGCGCCTCGATCAGCTGCTCCTTGTTGGGCGCGCTCGAGGCGTAGAGGTCCTCGAGGGGGTCCAGGGCATAGGCCAGGAGCATGTAGACGATGAACGTCGCGCCGATCAGGACGACCGCGGAGGACAGCAGTCGGCGACCGAGGAAGGCGAGCATCGGACCGCTGGCGCGGAGCCTGCGGGTGGGGGGCGTGGGGCTGACCGGAACGGCCGAGACGGCCTGTTCGTCGGTGGTGCCCGTCACTGAGGTTGCCATGGGGCTACGGACCTCGCTGAGAGTGGATGATCGGCGTGAGTCTACGCGGGCGCAGCGCTGGCGACCTGCCAGCGGGTCACGGCCGGTGGCCGGCGCGGCGGGGCCGGGCTTCGTCGCCCTGTGGCCCCGGCGCGCCGGTGGGGTACCGCGAAGCGCGGTACCCCACCGGCCTACCCGTGTTCGTGCGGGTGCCTGCTCAGACGAGGATCACTCCTCGGTCTCCTCCGCAGGCGCCTCTTCCGTCGGACCCTCGAGGGTGTCCTCGGCGCTGATCTCCCACTCCCAGTAGTTCCAGAAGATGGTCGGCGAGATCGGGATCATCGCGACCCCTTCGAGCTCGTTGCGCCACGCGACGACACCGGGGAACTGGAAGATCGGGATGGAGAACCCGTCCTCGTTGAGCTGAGCCTCGATCTGGATCGTGAGCTCGGTCTCCTCCTCCGGGGTGGCCGAAGCCATCTCGGCGTACCAGTTGTCGATGTCCTCGTTGGAGTACCCGGCGAAGTTGTTCAGACCGCCGGTGACGTAGTTCGCCTCGGAGTTCAGGGCGAACGTGTTGGTGGACTGCCAGCCGAAGAGGGAGGCGTCGTACGTGTCGGTCTGGGTCAGACGGCCGCCCCAGGCGTCGTCACCCTCGTCGATCACGTTGAAGCCGACCTCTTCACCGGCCGCGGCGATGAGCTGGTACTCGTTCGCCCGACGGACGTTCGACGCGCCGTACAGGAAGCGCACGTCGATCGGCGTCTCCACGCCGGCCTGCTCGAGCAGGTCCTTGGCCTTCTCGCGGTTGGCCGCGTCGTCGGCGCTGTAGAAGTCCGAGCCGTTGTTCTCGACGACCTCGTCGTACGCGGGCGAGCCGGGGACGACGGTGTGCGAGTTGCGCATCTCGGCCTCGGGGTTCAGAGGCTTGATGAGCTTGTCGAGGATCTCGGCCCGCGGGACGGTCAGCAGGAAGGCCTGGCGGACCAGACGAGCGGTCTCCTCGTCACCACCGTAGGTGGCCGGGTCGAACGGGCCGCCGTTGTTGAAGATGACGTCGACGTGCTCGTAGGTGCCCTCTTCCTCGGCCTGGTACGTGATGCCCTCGACGCCCTCGAGCGTCTCGATGACGTCCACGGACGACTGCGGCTGGATGAGGTCGACCTCACCGTTCTGGAGAGCGGTGACGGAGGCCAGCGGGTCCTCGGTGTACCGGATGGTGATGGACTCGACCTTGGGCGCCGGGCCCCAGTCGTAGTCCTCACGAGCCGTGACGGTGAGGTACTGGTTCTCGACGTAGTCCGTCAGGACGTACGCGCCGTTCGACAGGTAGAGGAGCTCGTTGTCCGGCATCGAGGTGTAGTCGAACCCGGTGTTCCAGACGTTGGCGATCTTCGCCAGGGCCTCGGTGTCGTTGTTCGCGAAGGCGTCGATGATCGCCTGCTTGCCCTCTTCGGGGTCCTCGATGCCCAGCGCCACGTTGGCGACCGCGTGCGCGGCGACCGGCGACGGCTGGAACGAGACCTCCCAGTCGGACCGCGGGCTGTCGTAGACCAGCGTGACGGACCGGCCGTCGTCGCCGATCTCGGGCATCTCGGAGACGAGCGTCATCGCCACGGACGAGCCGTCGAAGTAGACGCCGCCCTCGGTCTCCTGCAGGTTGCCCTCTTCGTCGAACGTGCCCTCGACGGTGTCGAAGTTGTCGTTCTGCGGGCCCCAGTACATGATCAGGTCCGCCGCGTCCACGGGCGTCCCGTCAGACCAGGTGACGCCCTCTTCGACCGTGTACTTGACGGTCAGCGGGTCCTCGGAGAGCACCTCGTACGACCCGAAGTCTTCGTTCTTCTGCAGCTCGAGGTCGCCGTCGTAGTAGTTGAAGACGGACGTCGTGAGGTACAGGACGTTGCTGTTGGTGGTCGCGTTGCCGCTGGACGTGAGGTTGTTCTGCGAGTAGAAGGGCTGGTTCCAGCCGACGTTCACTGCGGTGTCCTCGACGATCTCGCTCCCCTGCGGGGTCGAGCAGGCACTCAGCACGAGCGCGCTCGTCGCGACGATGGCGCCGAGAGCGCCGATTCGCCTGATCTTCACTGTTCCTCCTGACGGATGAGGTGAGGGGCCCCACGTCCGATGCCCAGGCACGGACGTTCCAGGTCATCCACCTTGGATCAGGTGAGCGTACAGCCGCCGATCCGGGCATTCCCGACACAGCCAGGGCGCCGGTGGATCGTTACCTTTTCGATACTGGCCGGTACGTCTCACTTCTTGAGACGCAGTTTCTCACCATCAGCGCAGGTCAGCGCGCTGACGTGCGATCTTGCTGCCGAATTCCGTTGACGAGAGGCAGCTGAGCACCCGAAGCCGTCGGGAAATCTTGGTGCGACGACTGAGCCCGTCCCCGGCGCGGCGGCCGCAGGCGCTGATCGGGCACCCGAGCAGAAACCGGACACACCCGCCCAGGTCGGCCCACGGACCGCCGCACGTGCCTTTAGGCCCTTGCGCCGACCTGTTCCGGGCGTCAGCGGTGCTGCAGGCTCATGCCATGACCTCACCCGACGCCAAGGACGACCTGCACCGCTACCTCCGCTCCGCGCGCGAGGCGCTCCTGTGGAAGCTGGACGGCCTGTCCGAGTACGACGTCCGACGCCCCCTCACCGCGACGGGGACGAACCTGCTCGGCCTCGTCAAGCACGTCGCGAGCGTCGACGTCGGCTACTTCGGCGAGTGCTTCGGGAGACCGTTCCCCGAGCCACTCCCCTGGTTCGACGACGACGCCGAGCCGAACGCGGACCTGTGGGTACCGGCCGGTGACTCCCGCGACGACGTCATCGGCCTGTGCCGCCGGGCCTGGGCGCACTCGGACGCGACGATCGAGGCCCTCGAGCTGGACTCCGTCGGGCACGTCCCCTGGTGGCCGGAGGACCGCCGCGACGTGACGCTCCACCGCCTGCTCGTGCACATGCTCGCGGAGACGCACCGGCACGCCGGCCACGCCGACATCGTGCGGGAGATGATCGACGGGAGTGCGGGCCTCAGCGAGGGGAACGAGAACCTGCCGGGTGAGACCCCGCAGTGGTGGGAGGCGTACCGGGCGCGGGTGGAGCGGGCCGCGCGGGACGCGCGGACGGCGCTCGACGGCGACGCCTGACGGGTCAGCGGGTGCCGGGCTCGGCCAGTGCGTCGAGCGCGGTGCGCAGGTGGCCGGGCGGGCAGCTGCGGACGACCATGGCGGTCGCCAGGGCCTGCGTGCCCAGGCCCATGCGCGCGGCGGGCATCCGCGCCGGGGGCTGCAGCGACGTCGTCCGCCCGGCGGCCGCGGGCCCCGCGGGCTGCATCGGGACGACGGCCGGGACCACGGCGGGGACGACGAGCTCGGCTCGCGGCGCGGCGCCGTTCGCCTCCAGCCCTGCCTCGCGGACCGATGTCGTCATACGTCTGTCATCGGCATCCCAGACGCTCGGGAAAGGGGACCATCGGGTGGATTGCGTCACGATCTCGTCCGGCGCGTCTCGAAGGCGGCTCGCGTGAGGACGACCCTGCCGCCCTGGCGGTCGAAGCCGCTGCGACGGAAGAGCGCCTCAGCCCCCGCACGAGACTCCGGGAACTCGTCGACGCAGGCGACGACCTCCGGCCTGGCGAAGGCCTCGTCGAGCAGGAGCTCGAGGGCGGCCGTCCCGTGCCCACGGCCGGCGTGCCGCGCGTCGATCACGACGTGGAGGTGCGCCATGGCGCCGGCGACCCGGAAGGCCGCCTCCCCCACGACCGTTCCCGAGACGTCGACGACCGCGTGGAAGGCGACGCCGGCGTCGGCGTCCGCCGCGCACCTGTGCAGCCACGCGTCCCACTCCGCCTCGGGGAAGTCGATGCAGCCCGTCTCCTGGTGGTACCCGTCGTAGCCGACGTCGAAGCCGGCGTTGTAGGCCATCGTGACGGGATCGGACATCCAGCGGGCCCGGTGCGACAGGTCGGCACGCGTCGGGGCGCGCAGGACCGCGGTGCCTGGAGCCGGCCGTACGTCGCCCGCTCGCCCGGGCGTCCTCACCCGGCGACCAGCGAGCGGACCATGACCAGGCACGGGTTGCCCGGCCAGAGGTCCCGCAGCTCCTCGAGCGGGAGGAAGCCGGCCGCCTCGTAGAAGCGGCGAGTGCGGGCGTAGTGCTCGCTCGGGTCGGATGCACCGAGCGTCTTCACCTGGAGCAGACTCACGCCGTCGGCCGCGAGCGCCGAGACTACGGATTCCACGAGGCGACGACCGATCCCGCTGCGGTGGTGCGCCGGGGCGACGGCGAGCAGATGCAGCTCGGCGGCCTGGTCGAAGTGCCGCTCCACGAGGGCCACACCGACGACCTCCGCGTCGAGCCGGGCGACGAAGCCCGGCAGTCGCGCGGCGGCCGCGACGTAGTCCTGGAGGGCCGACTCGATGCCGAACCACTCCGGGAGTTCGCGCAGGATGCGCTCGGTGGCGGCGGCGTCCGTGCCCGGCTCGACGGTGATGTGCACGGACGGACGATCCACCACGTCGCCCCCACGGGGCCACCGCAATAGGTCCCGGTCACCCGTCCGGAAGATCGAGCGGGCGCCCCGCCATCGGTCAGGTTCGAAGAAGCGCCGGCCCGTCGGCCGTTCCTACAGTGACGGGACACGACCGAGCCGAGGAGACGCCATGGACGAGCCGACCACCGCAACGACCCACGACGCCACGAGCGGCGACGGTGCGAGGAAGGACGGCGCGCCCGACGAAAGCCCGACCGACGACAGCCCGCGCGGCGCCGCCTTCACGGCGGACGAGCGGGCTGCGATGAAGGAGCGGGCGAAGGAGGTCAAGGCCGAGCGACGCGGGAAGGCGAGCGGCAAGGCGGACCCCGAGGCCGACCTCCTGGCGAAGATCGCCGAGCTGCCGGAAGCGGATCGCATGCTCGCCGAGCGGGTCCACGCGATCGTCACGGAGGTGGCGCCACAGCTCACGCCCCGCACCTGGTACGGGATGCCCGCCTACGCCGAGGGGGGCAAGGTCGTCTGCTTCTTCCAGGCGGCAGCCAAGTTCTCGTCCCGGTACGCCACGCTCGGGTTCAACGACGTCGCGCGGCTCGACGACGGCGCGATGTGGCCGACCGCGTTCGCCGTCGTCGAACTCGGTCCGGCCGAGGAGGCGCGGATCCGCGAGCTGGTGGCCCGAGCCGCGGGCGAGGGCTGAGGTCCGCTCGGGCCCCGCGGCTGCGCATGCCCCGGGACGGTTTCGGCCCGCCCGTTGTCGGAGGGTCGAACTAGCGTTCGACCGTTCGATCGACGGGAGGGCAGAGCGGTGCGGGTACTGGTGGCGACGGAGGAGACCCAGGGCGACCGGGGTGACGACTACTCCTGGGCGACGCCCGGCGAGCTGGTCATGTTCGGGGTGATCTGCGCGAGCGACCTGCGCGGCACGGGGCGTGGCTGCGGCTGCGGGCGCGCGTTCGCCGGCCTGCACTCCGAGCGGGCGACGACGACGGCGGAGGTGGCGGAGTGGTCCGGGAGCCTGGACGACCTCTGCCTGGCGTTCCAGGACAGCCTTGCCCGGGGCGGCTGGCTGGACTTCGGCGGCACGCCCGAGGAGATCCGTGGCGTCGTGTCCGAGACCGTCATGGAGGTACTGCTGGTGGCGGACCGGTACCCGGTGGGAACGGTGCTCGGCACGCGCCTCGGGCAGCAGTACGTCCGGCAGCCCGCGACCGCTCGATGAGTGCCGGGCGTCAGACGTTGAAGCGGAACTCCACCACGTCGCCGTCGACCATCACGTAGTCCTTGCCCTCGATCCGGGCCTTGCCGGCCGCTCGGGCCGCGGCGACGGTGCCTGCTTCGACGAGGTCCTCGAAGGAGATGACCTCGGCCTTGATGAAGCCACGCTCGAAGTCGGTGTGGATGACCCCTGCCGCCTGGGGCGCCGTCCAGCCCTTCCGGATGGTCCAGGCGCGGGACTCCTTGGGACCGGCCGTCAGGTACGTCTGCAGGCCGAGCGTGTGGAAGCCGACGCGGGCGAGCTGGTCGAGGCCCGGCTCGGACTGGCCGGAGTCCGCGAGCATCTCGGCGGCGTCCTCCGGGTCCAGCTCGACGAGCTCCGACTCAAACTTGGCGTCGAGGAAGACGCAGTCCGCGGGCGCGACGAGCTCGCGCATCTTCGCCTGCATCGCGGAGTCGGCCAGCCCGGCGTCGTCGGTGTTGAAGACGAAGATGAAGGGCTTGTTGGTGAGCAGCTGGAGCTCACGCAGCGCGGCGGGGTCGACGCCGGCCTTGGCGAGGCGGTCGCGTGCAGCGAAGACCGTGCTGCCTTCGGCGAGCACCTCGTTCGCCTTCTCCGCCGCCGCGAGGATGCTGGGGTCCGTCTTCTTGCCGCGCACCTCCTTCTCGAGACGCGGGATCGCGCGCTCGAGGGTCTGGAGGTCCGCGAGCACGAGCTCGGTGTTGACGGTGTCGATGTCGTCGGCCGGGTCGACACGGCCCGTGACGTGCACGACGTCGTCGTCCGCGAACGCGCGGACCACCTGGCAGATCGCGTCCGCCTCGCGGATGTTCGCGAGGAACTTGTTTCCCAGACCCTCGCCCTCGGAGGCGCCGCGGACGATGCCCGCGATGTCCACGAAGGACACGGTCGCCGGAACGATGCGCTCGGACTCGAAGAGCTTCGCGAGGACCTCCAGCCGCGAGTCCGGGAGCGCGACGACGCCGAGGTTCGGCTCGATCGTGGCGAACGGGTAGTTCGCCGCGAGGACCTGGTTACGCGTGAGGGCGTTGAAGAGGGTCGACTTGCCGACGTTGGGCAGTCCGACGATGCCGATGGTGAGCGCCACGGGCGTGCAGTCTACGGGGCTGCGCGCTGACGGCCCGCGCCGGTCGCGGCGTCGGCGGAGGGACTCGGGCGCGAAGGTGACTGGACGGCCGCGCTGTTCGCTTTGAGCGGATTGCCCGGTTCGCACCGTCCGGGTTATCGTGTACTCGAACTCCTGTTCGATTGAGAGGTTGCGAGTGACAGTGCAGGTGGCCGTGGAAGGTGTGGTGGGGGCGTCCGCACTCCGCGACGCCGTCGCGCAGCTACGAGCGGACCGCGCCGCCTTCGCCACCTGGTCGTCTGACCAGCGACACGCTGCACTCGCCTCCGTCGACCACGCGATCGCCTGCCTGACCGCTATTCGGGGCGACCTGCTGCTGGCGGAGCGCGACGCGAGCACCTGGAAGCGGAACGGCGACCCCTCGTTCGAGGCGTGGCGCGGACGCACCTCGGGCACGGGGATGCGCGAGGCGGGCGCCGAGGTCCGCCGCGCGGAGACCCTCGGTGACATCCCCGCGATGCGGGCGGCGGTCGAGGCCGGGGAGCTCACGCTCGCACACGTAGACGTGGTGGCTCGGACGGCTGCCGGGGCGTCCGAGCCGGTCCAGCAGGCGCTCGCCACCCCGGCTGGGCAGGCCGCCGTTCTGGACCTGGCGCGCCGGACCGACGCCGGCCGGTTCGCCAAGGCTGCGGCAGCGTGGTCGGCGAGCGTCGACCAGGCCTCGTTGCAGCGCTCACACGACGCACATCGGGCCGCGCGCTTCCTGAACCTCACGGACACTCCGGGCGGGACGCGCCTCGCCGGCCTCCTCGACCCGGTTGCCGGGCACCGGTTGCGCCTCGCACTCGAGACGGTCACCGGCAAGCCCACGGCCGACGACGACCGCTCCCCCGAGCAGCGGAGGGCCGACGCCCTGGAGGCGATGGCCGCCGTGACGCTCGCGACGCCGGCCGGCGCCGACGTCCCGAGCGGCCGTCGACCTCAGGTGTCGCTCGTCCTCCGCCCCCGAGACCTGGAGCGCGCTCCGCGACGCCGCCCGGTCGCCCCGGACGCCGTCCGACGACGGCGGCGCCCGTGGTCCGAAGGCTGACGCGCCGGTGCCGATCGGTGCGCCGGCGACACTCGAGGACGGCAGCCCCGTGCCTGCCAGCGAGCTGGCCCGGACCCTCTGTGACTGCGAGCTGACCCGCGTGGTGCTCGGCGCCGATGCGGACGTCCTCGACCTGGGCAGGGCGGTCCGGATGTACACCCCCGGGCAGCGTCGCGCCATCACAGCCCGCGACCTCGGGTGCCTGTGGCCGGGTTGCGGGACCCCACCCAGGTGGTGCGAGGTGCATCACCTCGTCTGGTGGGACCGCGACGGCGGGACGACAGCCGTCCTCGACGGCGCTCTTGCCTGCTCCTTCCACCACCACGAGATCCACCGGCTCGACCTGGTCGTGACGCGGGTGACGGTGCCGGAGGGGACGGGCGCGGACGCGCGGACCGCGGCCTACGTGATCACGACGCCGGGTGGACGCCTGGTCGCAGATGGCCGTGGACGGTCGGCGTCCGGCGCCCGTGCGGGCCTCGCGGTCCGCACCTGGACGCCCGGTTCGGGACCGAGCGCGGGCGCACCGGACGTCGTGCTCACGGCGCTCGCGCGCGGGTCCGACGACAAACCCTCAGCGCTCGCGCGCGGGTCCGACGACAGGCCGCCAGATGCCAGGTCGCCCGGCATGCCCATCGTGTCGGTACCCGCTGGGAAGCTCCTGCCATGGACATCGTGATGATCCTCGTCGGGGCGGCCCTCGGGCTGCTCGCAGGGTGGGCCTTGGCGACGGCACGGTCGGGTGCCGCCGTACGGCGGGCGGAGGTGCGCGCCACGGAGATGCGCGCCCTCCTCGAGGCCGAGCGGCGGGTCTCCGCGGAGCGCGTTGCGAGCGCCCAGAACGACGAGCGCCGCGCGGCCGAGCGGTTCCGGTCCCTCGCGGCCGAGGCGCTGCAGGCCAACTCGGAGCAGTTCATGGTCGTCGCCGAGGAGAGACTGAAGCGCAGTCAGCTCGCCGGGGCGGTCGAGCTCTCCCGCCGGGAGGACGCCGTTCGCCAGCTCGTCGAGCCCCTCACGCGCACCCTGGACCAGGTCAAGGCCGAGGTCGCGACCGCTGAGCGAGCACGCCTGCAGGCGCAGTCCGGCCTCGCGGAACAGTTGCGCGCCATGCAGGAGTCGTCCGAGCTCTTGCGCACGGAGACCGGTCAGCTGGTCACCGCACTCCGGTCGTCGCAGGTCCGCGGCCGCTGGGGAGAGATCCAGCTGCGGCGCGTCGTCGAGGCCGCCGGGATGCTGGAGCACGTCGACTTCGTCGAGCAGGGCCAGGTGCGCACCGACGACGGGGCGCTCCGGCCGGACATGATCGTGCGGATCGCCGGCGGCAAGAACGTCGTGGTCGACGCGAAGGTGGCGTTCCTCGGCTACCTGGACGCGGTCCAGACGGATGACGACGCGATCCGCAAGGACCGGCTCGCTGCCCACGCGAGGCATGTGCGAAAGCACATCGACGACCTCGGCGCCAAGCAGTACTGGGAGCAGTTCTCCCCCGCGCCGGAATTCGTCGTCATGTTCGTCCCCGCGGAGGCCTTCCTCCACGCCGCCCTCGAGGCCGATCCGGGGCTGCTCGAGCACGCCATGGCGCGCAACGTGGTCCTGGCGACTCCGATGACGCTCGTCGCGACCCTCCGCACCATCGCGTACGCCTGGCGTCAGGAGGCCCTGGCGACGAACGCCCAGCAGGTCCTCACGCTCGGCCGGGAGCTCCACGGACGGCTGTCGACCCTCGGGGGGCACGTCGGACGCCTCGGGCGGCAGCTCGACGGAGCGGTCCGCGCCTACAACGAGACGGTGAGCTCGCTGGAGTCCCGCGTCCTCGTCAGCGCCCGCCGGCTCGCTGAGCTGAAGGTGACCGACGAGGAGCTCGAAGCCCCAGCCCAGATCGACCGTGCAGCACGCCAGGTCCAGGCGCCCGAGCTGGTGGCGTCGCACCAGGCGCGAGTCGTCGCGATCGAGGAGGCGCTCAGCTGATCGCGGCGGTCGGGCAGTGCCCGACCTACAGCGCCCGGCGGTCAGGCAGTGCCCGACCTACAGCGCCCGGCGGTCAGGCAGTGCCCGACCTACAGCGCCCGGCGGTCAGGCCGGCTCGACCGAGAGCGCCCGGCGATCGCCGCGGCGCGGGCGGGCGGCCACGTCCCCGGACGTCTTGAGGTCGGCGCGGAGCTCGCGGGGCAGCGCGAACATCAGGTCCTCCGTCGCCGTGCGCACCTCCTCGACGTCGCTGAAGCCCAGAGCCGCGAGGCGCTCCACGACGTCGGTCACGAGGATCTCCGGCACTGACGCACCCGAGGTGACGCCGACGGTCCGGACGTCGGTGAGCCACGCCGGGTCGATCTCGTCCGCGGTGTCGATCCGGTAGGCGGCGCGCGCCCCCGCGGTCAACGCGACCTCGACCAGCCGCACCGAGTTCGACGAGTTCGCGGAACCGACCACGACGACCAGGTCGCACTCGGGCGCCAGCTTCTTGACGGCCACCTGGCGGTTCTGCGTCGCGTAGCAGATGTCGTCGCTCGGCGGATCCTGCATGGCCGGGAAGCGCTCGCGGAGGCGACGGACGGTCTCCATCGTCTCGTCCACGGACAGGGTGGTCTGGGACAGCCACACGACGCGCTCGGAGTCACGCACCACGACGGAGTCGACGTCATCCGGGGAGTTCACAACCTGGATGTGGTCGGGCGCCTCCCCAGCGGTCCCTTCGACCTCCTCGTGGCCCTGATGACCGATGAGGAGGATGTCGAAGTCGTCACCGGCGAACCGGACCGCCTCCTTGTGCACCTTCGTCACGAGCGGGCAGGTCGCGTCGATCGTCTGGAGCGACCGGACCGCGGCAGCTGCATGCACGGCGGGTGAGACCCCGTGCGCGGAGAACACCACGCGCGCGCCCTCCGGCACCTCGTCGGTCTCGCTCACGAACACCGCACCCCGCCGGGTGAGCGTCTCCACCACGTACTTGTTGTGGACGATCTCCTTGCGTACGTACACCGGCGCGCCGTAGTGCTCCAGGGCCTTCTCGACGGCCACGACCGCCCGGTCGACGCCCGCGCAGTACCCACGGGGGGCGGCGAGCAGCACGCGACGAGGCGCGGAGGGATCAGTCACGACGCCAGTCTACGAAAGCGGGTGGACGGACCCGCCCCGGGGTGGGGCGGTGCTGGGCGCAGGGCGAGGAGGTCCGGTGAAGGTCACCGCGCCGCCGCCCGCGTCCGACGGGAATGGCACCCTGGTCCCGTGACTGACGGCACGAACGGCTCCACCGCGCCCGGCACCGCTCCCGGGCCGACGGCGACGCCGTCCGATCCCCCGACGGCGATGCCCTCCGATCGCCCTACGGGGCCGACGACAGGCCCGCCGACGGCCTCGCCGTACGGTCGGCCGACGGCTCCGCCGGCAGGTCCGACGACAGGTCCGCCGACGGCCTCGCCGTACGGTCGGCCGACGGCTCCGCCGGCAGGTCCGACGACAGGTCCCCCGCCCGCTCGCGCCGTCGACACGACGCCCACCGCACCCTGGCCCGTGCGACACCTCGCCCAACGGATCGCCGAGTACATCGCCCGCATGCCCGGCCTGTGGGTCGAGGGGCAGGTGGTCCAGCTCACCCAGCGGCCCGGCACGAGCGTCGCCTTCATCACGCTCCGCGACACCGACGCGGACGTCTCCGTCTCCGTGACGGCGCACGCCCGCGTGCTCCAGGCCGCCACCGCTCCCATCCGGGAGGGCAGCCACGTCGTGGTGCACGCCCGGCCCACCTACTGGACCAAGCGGGGCACCCTCCAGCTCGAGGCGGACGAGATCCGCGGCGTCGGGCTCGGCGAGCTCCTCGCCCGCATCGAGCACCTCAAGCGCGTCCTGGCAGCCGAGGGGCTGTTCGACATCGCCCGGAAGCGTCGCCTCCCCTTCCTGCCCAGGGTCGTCGGGCTCGTCTGCGGCCGGGAGTCCAAGGCTGAGCACGACGTCGTCGTCAACGCCCGCGCGCGCTGGCCCCAGATCGAGTTCGAGATCCGCGAGGTGGCCGTACAGGGCGTGCGGGCCGTCAGCGAGGTGTGCACGGCGATCGCGGAGCTCGACGCGAACCCCGCGGTGGAGGTGATCGTGCTCGCGCGGGGCGGGGGCTCCGTCGAGGACCTCCTCCCGTTCAGCAACGAGACGCTCGTGCGCGCCGTGGCCGCGTGCCGGACGCCGGTGGTCAGCGCGATCGGGCACGAGACCGACACGCCGCTGCTGGACCTGGTGGCCGACTACCGCGCGTCGACGCCCACCGACGCCGCCAAGCGCATCGTGCCCGACGTCGCCGAGGAGCGCGCCAAGGTCCAGCAGGCACGCACGCGGACCCGAGGCGCCGTCATGCACCTCCTCCGGCGCGAGTCGGACGCCCTGCATGCCGTTCGCAGCCGCCCGGCGCTCGCCCGCCCGGAGGCGCTCGTGGCCGGCCACCTGCGTCACGTCACGGAGCTGCGGCGCGACGCCTGGCGCACGCTCGACGACCGGGTGCGGGCCGGCAGGGGCACGGTGCGCCAGCTCGAGGCGCAGGTCCGCGCGTTGTCACCCGCCGCGACGCTCGCCCGCGGGTACGCGGTGGTGCAGCGTGCCGACGACGCCGTCGTCCGCTCCCCCGACGACGTCGCCGTCGGGGAGGCCGTGCGCATCCGGGTCGCCGAGGGCGAGTTCCAGGCGGAGCGCACCGCCTGACCACGGGCAGCGCCGGGCCACCGGGTCGCCGGCCACCGGCAGCGTGCCCCTATGGGCGGAACGTCGCCCGGAGCAGCCAGCCGGGCACGGTTTACTTGACCCCGTGCCCAAGGACGCCAGCCCCACCCCGCGCCCCGTCGCCGAGCTGAGCTACGAAGAGGCTCGCGACGAGCTGGTCGCGGTCGTCGCCCGGCTCGAGGCAGGGGGCGAGACCCTCGAGGGGTCGCTCGCCCTCTGGGAACGTGGCGAGGAGCTCGCTGCCCGCTGCCTGGAGTGGCTCGACGGCGCGCGTGCCCGGCTCGAGGCCGCGCGCCCGGCATCCGCCGACCCTGCCCGGCGCGACGCCGGACCCCAGACGGACCCCACGACGGACGGAGAGAGTGCATGACCACGAGCGCGGAGCAGACGGGCAGTGGCGACAGCGCCGTCCTCGAACCCACGCCGGCGGCACCCGCTGCCCCGGTCGACGAGCCCGCGCGCGAGCTGGCGTACGAGGCGGCGACCGAGGAGAGCCCCGAACCGGTCGCGATCGACCCCGAGGAGCGTCGTGCCCTCGTGATCGGCGAGGCGCTGATCGACGTCGTCCGCAGCAGCGACGGGGCGGTCACGGAGCACCCCGGCGGCAGCCCCGCGAACGTGGCGCTCGGTCTGGGCCGGCTCGGCCGCGGCGTCGACCTGCTCACCTGGTTCGGGCGGGACGGCTTCGGTGAGCTGCTCACCCGTCACCTGACGGCGTCGGGCGTCGAGATCGTCCCGGGCAGCGACCAGGCGCTGCACACCTCCGTGGCCGCGGCGACGTTGGACGAGCGGGGCGCCGCCACCTACGACTTCGACCTCACGTGGGAGGTGCCCGAGCGGTGGACGTCACCGGCTCTCCCGCCGCTGGTGGTGCACACCGGCTCCATCGCCGCGGTGCTCGAGCCCGGCGGCCCCGACGTCGCCAGGATCCTCGCCGCCCACCGCGAGTCGGCGACCATCACCTACGACCCCAACGCGCGGCCCAGCCTCATGCCCCCGGCGGACGAGACGCTGCCGATCGTGGAGAGCCTGGTGCGACTCGCCGACGTGGTGAAGGTCAGCGACGAGGACCTGGAGTGGCTCCGCCCGGACACGGACGCGGACGTCACCGCCCAGGAGTGGGCGACCATGGGTCCCGGGCTGGTCGTCGTCACGCGGGGTGGCACCGGCGCCACCGCGTTCTCGAGCGACGGCACGCGGGTCGACGTCGCGGCGCCCCGCGTGGAGGTGGCCGACACGGTAGGCGCCGGGGACTCCTTCATGGGCGGGCTGATCGACGGCCTCTGGTCGGCGCGCCTGCTCGGGGCGGACCGCCGCACGGCACTGCACTCCTGCGACGACGCGACGCTGCGCACGGTCCTCGAACGGTGCGTCCGCATCGCGGCGGTCACGGTGTCCCGGCCCGGGGCGAACCCGCCGACGGCCGCCGAGCTCGCCTGATCAGCGGTTGCGGCTGCAGCTGTGGCTGCGGCTCCGACTCGAGCCTGGCTCCGGTTGAGGCTCCGGCTCCGACTCGAGCCTGGCTCCGGTCGAGGCTGCGGCTCCGACTCGAGCCTGGCTCCGGTTGAGGCTCCGGCTCCGGCTCGGGCCGCAGCGCCTCACACCGCGGGCAGCGGCGGGCCGACGACGTCGTCGAGCTCGGCGAGCGCGAGCAGCACGATGGCGCACGTCCAGGCAAGCGGCGCGACCGCCGAGGGCCGGCCGTCCCAGAGCACCTTCTCGGGCAGCGCGCCGAGGCGCGTGCGGTGGCCGTCCAGCCAGTCCAGCCACCCCACGGCGCGGTCGCGGTCCCCGGAAGCCGCGGCCGTGAGGGCGAAGATCGCCGTCGTGGGCGTCCAGGAGACGCCGTCCTGGCGCCAGGCCACCCCCGGCGCGAGGCCACCGGCGGGCCGCGCCATGGCCTGCGCCGCCGCGGTCCACGCGGCCGTCACCGTCCGGTCGGGTGCTGCGAAGGGCGGCATGAGGAAGGCCACCGCGGTGTCGCGCGACCACTCCCCGGGGTGCCTGCCGAACGTCGGGGCGAAGTGCTCGGCGATCCCCTCCCGCAGGGCCGCCACGACGTCGTCGACGGGCGGCTCGTCGAGCGCCGCCAGCACAGGTCCGACCGCCTCGAGGCCCAGGAGCCACGCAGCCGCCGTGCCGAGCGTCGCCTCCGTCTCCGGCACCTCCCAGTAGTCGGGCGACGCTGTGGGCAGGCCGTCCGAGCCGAGGTTCGCCCGGATGGCGTCGACCGACCGCACGACCAGCGGCCGTAGGCCCTCCAGCGCTTCCCGAAGGGCGGACGCGGGCGACGCCGCCGGGACGGGAGTCGCGCCGGGCGTCGCCGTCGATGCCGCCCGGTCCTCGCGGACGGCATGGGAGTACCACGCAGCGACCGCCCACAGCACCCACCCGTTCCCGTCGAGCTGCGTGCCCCGTGCGTCGGGGACCGCACCCGAGCCGTCGGGCAGGTAGCGCGCCTGGAAGACACCGTCCGGGCCGGCGTCCTGCAGGTCCTGCAGGTGCGTGAGCACCTCGTAGGCGTCGCCGAGGTGCCGCGTCCCGGCGAGCGCGGCGACCACGAACGACGCGTCCCGGGGCCACACGTACCGCCAGTCCTCGCTGAGACCTGCGACGGCGGCACCGCCGGGCAGCACCAGTGCCTTCATGTCGCGCAGGGCCTGCTCGGCGAGGTCCCGGTAGCCCGCGGGACCGGGGACCGTGCCGGTCGCCACCCACAGGTCCATGGCGAGCGCGGACGGGTAGGCGGGCTCGAGACCGCCCACGGGCACGGCACGGGGGTGCCCGTCGGCGCCCACCACGACGCCGTCCGCGTGCAGCGGGATGTCGGCGTAGTCACCTCTCGCGGCCGGCGCACCCGCCGGGGGGGCAGGCGCGACGCCCGACGAGGCCGAGGCGGGCGCAGCGGCGCCCGGGCCACCGACGACGGGGACGGCGCCGCGCGGTGGCGACGGGGCGGCCGCGGGACCGGCCGGCGCGACGCAGGCGAAGGCGGCGCAGACGGTCGCGACGACGCTCGCGACCGTGCCCACTCGACGACGAGCCCCGGTCACGGCCGTGACTGTATCGGTAGGCCGTGACTGTGTCGGTAGCCGTGACTGGATCGGTGGGCCGTGAATGAGTCGGTGGGCCGCGCACCCGCCTCGATGGGTGAGGATGGGCGCATGACGATGAGCCCCACCGCCGCCTGGGCGGAGCTGCAGGCCGGCAACGAGCGGTTCGTCCGCGGCGAGATGGCCCATCCCTCCCAGGACGTCGACCACCGGGCGAGCCTCAGCGCAGCGCAGAACCCGTTCGCCGTGGTCTTCGGCTGCTCCGACTCCCGCGTCGCCGCCGAGATCGTGTTCGATCGCGGACTCGGTGACCTGTTCGTCGTGCGGACCGCGGGGCACGTCATCGACACCACGGTGCTCGGGTCGGTCGAGTACGGCGTGCAGGTGCTCGGCACGCCGCTGGTCCTCGTCCTCGGGCACGACTCCTGCGGGGCGGTGGCCGCGGCCGCGGACGCCCTCACCACCGGCACCATGCCGGAAGGGTTCGTCCGCGCGGTCGTGGACCGCGTCATCCCGAGCATCGTCGCGCTCCCCACCCCCGGGTCCGGCGAGCCCCCTGCGATGACCGGGCGACCGGTCGAGCCTGCCGCCCTCGGACGCGAGCACGTGCGGCACACGGTGCGCATGCTGCTCAGCTACTCGGCGACCATCCGCGAGGGCGTCGAGGCCGGCCGGTGCGCCGTCGTGGGCGCGACCTACGCCCTCGCCGAGGGCCGGGTCCGCGTCGTGGAGGCCGCCGGCCTGGCG
>Ga0196970_1000304_pt1 | contig 66992 bp, 47 predicted proteins | sample S1v_513CmetaG_FD_148672 | JGI IMG/M metagenome (GOLD analysis project Ga0196970, IMG submission 148672) | Soil microbial communities from Anza Borrego desert, Southern California, United States - S1+v_5-13C | ecosystem: Environmental > Terrestrial > Soil > Desert | place: USA: California...
GTTCACGGGCGGCAATGTCGAGATAAGCGGGTTCATCGCCCGCCAGAAGAACGGTCTTAATTTCCTGAACGACGCGAGTATGTAGATCGCCTCCATTGCCGAGGAAGACGGGAATCTTCCCGCCTTTGGCAGGTGTAACCCACACTGTCTTGGTGGCTGTATCGATTTCTTCCACCAGCCAACGCTTGCCCGCCAGGACAACGAGTTGGCCTGCGGGCGGCAGAGCATCAAGCGGCAGTTCGCCAATCTCAGATTTGTCGTGCCGCACGGTGAACATCTCAGTGCTCTTGAATGCCGCGTAAAAATCGTGGGCGGAAGTAATGCGTTCAGCGGCGGGGGTGAGAATGATCTCACTGGTTGGAATCTGTTCGATGAGTTGCTTCGTCGCCAGGGTCCGGAGCAACAATACAAAGTCGGTTGCTGAAACGGAACGAAACGGGCCTCTCACCGCAAGGGATTCATGGAGATTCGAGGCCGACATTCCTCCCGTTTGCTTCAAATGGCTGAACACTTGATGCACAAGTGTGCTCAGGTGCATCTTCTGCGTTTCCGTCGGTTCAAGCCACTTTTGCTGCATCAGCCGTGTCAGAGCAATACTGCGGAGCAGATCGGGAAAGAGCAGGTCGGTTAGCCGACTGCCCGCGTGAGGTGATTCCTCACGCGCATATAGTCGCATGATTGAGGACTCGCCCTCACGGCGACCCGAACGGCCGAGTCTTTGGACAAATGATGCAACACTCCAAGGCGGATCAATTTGACCAACGGCTCGCACTGAACCGATATCAATTCCCATTTCGAGGGTGCTGGAGCAAATCGCCGTTGTCGGGACGCCACTTTTTAGCGCGGTTTCGGTTTCCTCGCGGAGTTCTTTGGCGACTGACCCGTGGTGAATCATGAACGGGTCATGAGGCCATTTCTGTTTGGCCACTCGATCATGCACCCGGACCGCGAGTTCCTCGGCAGTTCGTCGAGAATTGACGAAGACAAGATTGGTGGAAGTGGCAAAATTGCGAACGACATCGTCCGCAACATCATCAAGATCATCCGGTGAATCAGATTCGTCGGCTGGTTTTGGTGTGTTATTTTCAGTTCGCGGCGATTCACCGGCGGCGAGCAATTGTTCGGCAGTTTTGTGCCGAACAAACTCCAGGATCTCCGCCGGCGTGAGTCGCGGCGCACAGTTGCCGGCCTTTCGCGCATCGGGTCGCTTCAGCACCGCTTTAAGTGCAAATCGCACCTCCCGCCCCGCGCCGGAATCTTGAACGAGCGTGACAGTTCCCGGTGCATCTGGCGCGAGAAACTGTTTACCCATCTCAGGATCACCGAGCGTCGCGGAAAGGCCGATCAGGCGTGGCTGCCGCCCAGTCGCGGCGCACAATCGCGAGAGTAAGCTGAGAAGATGAACGCCTCGGACGTTGCCGAGAAACGAATGAACTTCGTCCACGACGACAAATTCCAATTCACGATAGAGGCGTGGCACTTGGGCCCCGTAGTTGATGAAATTTGATTCGAGTGACTCCGGCGTAATGAGGAGAATGCCGCCGGGGTTGCGACGGAGAGCTTGTTTGTGGGATGCGGAAACATCGCCGTGCCAGCGATGAACCGGGACTTCCATGCGCTCACACAAGTGATCAAGCCGACCAAATTGGTCATTGATTAGGGCCTTGAGCGGTCCGACGTAGATGGCGCGAACAGAATCATGCGGCCCTGCGGCGAGTGTCGAAATGATCGGGAGAAAGGCCGCTTCGGTCTTGCCGCCTGCGGTGGCCGCGCAGATGAGCAGATGACTGCTACCACCGAGCAGTGTTTGGATGGCTTCGGTTTGAATGGGACGAAGCTGCTTCCAGCCCATCTCCCAGATGGCGCGTTGGACGCCGGGATGCAGGAGGGCGAAAGCGGCCTGACTCATTAGAGTTTGAAGGAGGTTAAGTCTCCGTCTGGTTCGTCTTCGGGGACGACACCGCGCGCCACTTCTTCCTCGACCGAGGCAGGCCCGGCGGGCTTCTGCATGAAGCCGGAGTTTAGAAAGTCCTGCCACTTCTTGTCGGGATTCTGCTCCAGCACGCTCGACAGCCCGACGAAAGAGCGAACAACATCGCGCGGCGTCTTGTAGAATTCAGCCCCCATCGTTTCGTTTGCCTTTTGCAGCACCGCAACCAGCGTGTCGTCCGGCACGAGATATTTCTGTGGATTACCACTGGCGTGGACATGCCGGATGTTGCGCAGAAGAACAAAAAGGTCCTCCGGGGTCAGATTGGCCAGACGGACGACCGGCCCGGAGAAATCCACGACGCCGTCACCGGCGAAGCGGTTTTCGGAAAGTCGGGTGCGGAGCGCTTCGTAGCTGAACAGGCCGCGGCGTTTATCTTCCAGGCATTCATCCGTCCCAGCCAGAAGGAATCCCAATCCGCCGACGCTGCCCTGAAGACAATCATTCAGGATTGTTAGAATCGCCTCGTAGTTTGATTGGCGGGCACGAGAGTTTGGCAGACGATGGGAAAGAACCACCATCTCGTCGAGACCAACAAGCAGCCCGGCGTATCCGGCCAACCGGCAAAATGCCGCCATCAGTTTCAGGCTGTCGTAAAAATTCTCGTCATCAATAATTCGCCGCACGTCGAGTAATTCGCGTGCTTCGGTCTTGGTGCTGAATTCACCCCTCAGCCATCGCAATGCGGCGGCCTGCAATTCATCATTGTGGTCTACGTGTCCCTCGTAGTAACGGGACAGGACCTCTGCAAACTCAAAGCCGCCGACATAATCTTGTAGACTGCGCAGGTCGGCAAGAATTTGCTTTTTTACATCCTCTGGTGTTCCACCCTTCTGCGTCACGGCATGGTGAACCTGCGAAATCCAACCTTCAATGAGATTACGAAGCGCACCACCGTCCGGTTTGCCTTTCGTGGCAAGGTTGCGCATCAATTCCGACCAAAGAGCGCGGGACTGGCCCTGCGTAGCTTGAATGCGGCGTTCCATCGTAAAATCGGCCTGAGCAACAACCAGCCGACGTTGCAACGCAAGCGTGCGAACCAGGTTCACGAAGAAACTTTTCCCGCTGCCAAATCGCCCGACAACTATACGAAATGCTGAACCGCCCTGTTCCACTCGCTCCAAGTCCGAGAGCAGCGCCGCCACCTCCTGCTTGCGTCCGACTTGGATCAGGTGCAGACCGAGCTTGGGCACGAGGCCCGCTTGGAGTGATTGGAGAACTGCGTCACGTTCACGGCGCTTAATCGGTTCGCTCATAGTTCAGGTATTTAGCAGGGAACGATGGACGGTAACGGAATCCTCCCCTTCAAGAAGGAAGTCGCCAAGTTGTTGATCGGCCCATTCGTTGACGGCGTCGAAAACGCTCAGGGGCATGAACTGATGCTCGCGCGCCAGCGATTCGAACTCGGTTCGACTCCAGGAGTCTCTTACGGCGAGGCGCTGCACGATCGGATGCCATTTCGCATCCAAGGATTGGAGCTTGCCCTGCAAAATGGTTGTGAAAGCAATGGGGGAATGGGGTCGCGTCTAAAGAGTTGACAAATCAGAATTGATGTCGGAGAGCAGCCAAGTGCAGGTGAGAATGTAAAACATTTAGACGCGACCCCATTGCGTTTTGTTGGTGTTCCTGGCCTCAAACTATTTGAACAACTTTGGCAACTGAGTAAACGGAACCACATCTTGTGCTGCAATTGCTGAACCGCTGAAAAATTGCATGGGCACGAGGTCGTCCGTTACGCAAATGCAATGGGGTCGCGTCTAAAGAGTTGACAAATCAGAATTGATGTCCGAGAGCAGCCAAGTGCAGGTGAGAATGTAAAACATTTAGACGCGACCCCATTGCGTTTTCCGAGAAGAGGCGCCTTCGTATGGACAAGAAAAGCCCGTCGAAAATCGCTCCATAGATTCAAATTCGAGATCCAAAACGTCGTAAGACACGCGTTTGCAACAGCTTGCTTTGGCGAGACCAGGGGACGTAATCGAATAGCGGAAGCCGGGTTAAGGGGGGATAGCCGGGCAGATGAACACGGATTCGGAAACAGCCGCCTCTACCATTTCTCTGCGACCTCTGCGTGCTCCTGTTAAGCGTCTTCACTCCGTCTCCTGCGGCGGAGAGTTGCTGAATTGCAGACATCACAAACCACGCAAGTCCATGACGAAGATGCCGTGGCCAACGCCAGCGGCTTCCGTCGACTTGGCAAGCTGAAATGCCATGAACCGCCCATCATCGCTCACTACAGGATTGGACGCTCGATAGCCCGGATACTTCGTGAAGAACGTGACCTGCTCATAGGTTCCACTGCCATCCAGCGTCAGCTTGAAGATGTCGGCGAAACGGGAGCCGCGCAGGTTGTGTTTGTCGCATTCCACAAGAATCGCCCTGCCGTCGGGAAAAATGCCCTCGGGCTCGTCATATTGATTTGTTGCGTTGGAGTAGTTCACGACTGCCTTGGATTGCAGATCGATTCCGCAAACCTCAGTTCCCTGATATCCGTAAGCGCTGAAGATCAGTTCCTTCTCGTCGGACGGACGAAAGTTCTGCGTTTCCAGCGTGCAACGAAACGGCAGGTCCCCGCTGTTCACAATCAGGCGGTGGTTCGTCAACTTCGGCTTTCCCCCTTCATAAACAAGGTCCGCCTCCTGCATCCTGGAACTGCCATTTAACATATTCCCGGGATACTGCGCGGCGACATGAGTCCACGCAATGTGCATGCGCTGGCGGGAAACTGCCGGCCCTTCGCTGCACTTCGTTTCCAGCCGGACTGCGGGCTTGTCGAAGTTCTTGTCGAGCACGTACAGGAAGCATTGCACCCGCGCTTCATTCGGGCGCGACGGATCAAACGCATCCGGTCCTGAGAGCAGAACATCTCCATTGGCCAGATACAGGGCGCGGGTGTAGCCGTGATGCGGATAATGCGCGGTGAGGTTGCGGATCGATCGTGACTCAATGTCAATTTCCATGGCGTCGCCAAACGTTTTGGAGAGAAAGAGAATGCGCTTCCCGTCATGCGACCAGTCCGCGCGCTCTCCAAATCCCGTAAGCCGGGTAATGTGCGGCGGCAGATTGTCGGCCGGGTGCGTCGAATCGGCCGCGGCAGCGCGTGGAATATGCGCAATCGTTGCAATGAGTAAACAAGTAGCAAGCGCCTGGCGGGTTTTCATTATCTCTCAAGACGCCAATAACTCGCCGGGGTTTCAAGCCTGGCGAGCTCGCAATGTTGTGCAGCTGTTTAGAGCCTGTCTGAAATCCCTCGCCGCAGCACCCCACTTATTTTTCAGCCAGCCTCTTACAATAGAAAAATTTGATGCCGAAGGGCGCGAACAATTCCCGCCCATCGATTCGGACTTGAACATACAGGCGGTGGAATCCGCTCCGATCGGGCTTCAGGTGGAAAGCAATTTCAGGCCCGCCGCGCTCGGCCTTGGATTTAGGCTCGGGTCCATGGGGATGAACGCTCATTGTGCACAATTCACCGGTTGCCGCCGTTGTCGAAAGAGTGTGATGATCTGCGTTCGCATATGCCACGTAGACGCAGCCCTCTCGAAAATCTTACCACCCGGCTTTTGCCGCCACGATGCGACGAGCCCAGCCATGGGAAGCGTTCGAGCCTGAGCGGGTGTCCGCGACGGCGGAAAATCTATATGTAAGATCCGGTGATATGTTCCGTCTACCCGGTATGAAACACGATATTCATGCGAACGACCATTCGCGAGGCAGTGCGCCCGCAAAAACGCACTCCCACCACCAGCACGGTTACAGCGAAACCAGCGAGGAGCAATTTGCGAAGACTTCGTGCTGCAAGAGCAAAGGGACAAACGCGGCATCACCAACGCCCACTGGTAGCCCTGGATCGTGCTGCGACTCGGACGATAAACACAAGCATCCGCATCAACACAGCGTTCAGCCACCAGCCGCAGCTGAATATTTCTGCCCCATGTGCGAAGGCGTCGTAAGCGACTCGCCCGGGGATTGCCCAAAATGCGGCATGGCTCTGGAGCGCAATCCGGCTTTTCGGGAACCCACTCACACAGTCTGGACTTGCCCGATGCATCCTGAGATCGCGCAGGATCACCCCGGCGACTGCCCGAAATGCGGGATGGCGCTGGAACCAAAAACCGTAACGGGGAGTTCGCCGGACGAGAAAAACCACGAACTCCGCGACATGACATGGAGGTTGAGGGTTGGTGCGGTATTAACCGTGCCGGTTTTCATTCTCGGCATGCTGCATCTAATCCCCTCGCTCGCTGATGTCGCGAACGCTCCTTGGAGCCGGTGGGTGCAGTTTGCGCTCTCCACACCCGTCGTTCTCTGGGTCGGATGGCCATTGTTGACGCGCGGCGTTCGCTCTCTCCGCAATCGGCACTGGAACATGTTTACGTTGATTGCGCTCGGGGTCGTTGCCGCCTGGGCCTACAGCGTGGTTGCTCATTTTTTTCCAGCGATCTTTCCTCCTGCGATGCGTCACCACGGGATGATTGACCTGTACTTTGAGGCTGCGGCCGTGATTGTCGTTTTCGTCCTTCTCGGCCAGGTGCTTGAGCTTAGGGCTCGAGCCCGCACGTCCGGTGCAATCAAGGCGCTGTTGAATTTAGCGCCTGCGACAGCCATTCAAATAACCGAGCACGGCGACGAAGAAGTGCCGCTTTCGAAGATTACGGCCGGCGACCGCCTTCGCGTTCGTCCAGGCGCAAAGATTCCAGTTGATGGATTCGTTGAGGAAGGGCGGTCTTCTGTTAACGAGTCAATGCTCACAGGGGAATCGATTCCTGTTGAGAAATCGATCGGTGACCCCGTCAAAGGCGGCACGGTGAATTCAACCGGCAGCTTCATCATGCGCGCCGACAAGGTTGGAGCAGATTCATTGCTCGCGCGTATTGTGCAAATGGTTGCATCGGCTCAACGGAGTCGCGCCCCGGTGCAGGGGCTCGCTGACAAGGTGGCAGCGGTGTTCGTTCCAGCAGTTGTGGCCATTGCGGCTCTTACGTTCGTCTTGTGGTATTTCTTTGGGCCAGAACCGCGTCTTGCATATGCGATCGTCAACGCGGTAGCCGTGCTCATCATCGCATGCCCTTGCGCCCTCGGACTGGCGACGCCGATGTCGATCATGGTCGGGGTTGGCCGGGGCGCGCAGGTGGGTGTTCTGGTTAAGGATGCCGAGGCGCTTGAGTCGCTGGGAAAAGTTGACCACGTTGTCATCGACAAGACAGGCACGCTCACAGAAGGTCAGCCGGAGCTCGTTGAGATTGTTACCTGGAGTGGAACCGACGAAAGGAGACTGGTGCAGTTTGCAGCGTCTGTAGAGATAGGCTCAGAGCATCCGCTCGCTTCGGCAGTAGTCCGCGGCGCGAAAGCGCGAAACATCGAACTGTTGGATGCAGACGAGTTTCACTCAATAACTGGCGGCGGAGTGGTCGCGCGGGTAAATAGTTCGTCCGTGCTGATCGGTAAGGTGGCGTTTCTCCAGTCCGATGGCGTCTCAATTCCTGACGCGGCTCGCGCCCGAGCTCAAGCATTGCAGGAAAATGGAAATACCGTCCTGTTCTGCGCGATCGACGGACGTTTGGCGGGACTTCTGGCGGTTGCCGACCCGATCAAAGCCACAACACGCGAAGCCCTTCAGGAGCTTCGATCTCTTGGGATCAAAGTCATCATGGCAACGGGCGACAACCGGCATACCGCGGAGGCGGTTGGAAAGCAGCTCGGTATTGAACACGTCAGAGCTGAGGTGAGCCCGGCGGATAAGATCCACCTCGTCCAGGAGTTGCAGGCGAATGGCGCTCAGGTTGCAATGGCGGGGGACGGTATAAACGACGCTCCCGCTCTCGCCGCAGCTCGGGTCGGGATTGCGATGGGCGCGGGAACCGACGTCGCGATGGAAAGCGCTGGATTGACCCTTCTCAAAGGTGATCTGCGAGGCCTCGCGAAGGCCGTTCGCCTGTCTCGTGGGACAATGCGGAACATCCGCCAAAATCTGTTCTTTGCGTTCGCTTACAACACGCTGGGAGTGCCAATCGCGGCAGGGGTTCTCTATCCTGTCTTTGGTCTGCTCCTCAGCCCGATCCTTGCCGGTGCGGCCATGAGCTTGAGCTCCGTCAGCGTTATCGCGAATGCTCTCCGCCTTCGGAGAATCGCCTTATGATCTCCGCGCAAGCGATTGCGACGCCCAGATTGCGGGGGTATGTTGGGGCCGTGGAACGGCCTGCAACTACAATCGACCCGATACTCGCGCGCCAAGCGGAGTTTCGGGCCTTTCTTATTTCGCGGCTCGGCAGTGAAGCGGACTCCGGGGATGTATTGCAAAACGCGTTGATGAAAGCTCTGCGAAGCGCCAACGAACTGCGGGACGAAGAAAAGGTCATTGCATGGTTCTATCAGGTCCTTCGGAATGCCATCGTAGATCATGTCCGGAGCCAGCAATCGAGAAAGCTCCGGGATGATTCATGGGCCGCCAATGCGGCAACGCTCCAGGACAATGAGCTGGAGAAGCTCGCCTGCCGGTGTGTTGATACCCTGATCGATGATCTTAACCCTCGCGAGGCAGAATTGGTTCGCCGAATCGAACTGGGTAATGAGCAAGTGGCGGAAGCCGCAAAGTCAGCCGGAATATCGCCGAACAACGCAAGCGTCACACTCCATCGAGCACGAAAGAAATTGCGTGAAGGCCTGGAGCATTTCTGTGGCGAGTGCTCAACAGGAGCGTGTCTGAACTGCGACTGCCCGCCTCACAAAGAATGAGAAACAGGGCAGGCTCGAACTGCGTTCCTTTTGTCGTTCATCACACTGCCGGCGGACGCGACTGCGGCTTTGTTTGCGGGAAACCAATCCACAATTTCGGACACGCCTTGGCCGTTGCCAGTCCAACCCATGGCATTGCCTGATTCGTTAACTCACCGCTGTGTCGCACCGCGACGCCCGCTCGCTTCACTTCTTCGACTGCATTCTTCACCTCAAACGGGCGCAAGTTAATGGGTGTCGCGTTTCGCTGTTCCCAGCGCTGACAAATTTGCGGCAACTGAGAAGACGGGAAACAAGTGATCGTCCGCGTTTCGGCGTTGAGTCAGCCGATTGCCTTTATGGCAATCCCAGCGCTTGTGCGATACTGTTCAGAATAGTTTCGGATTGAGTTTTCATGAGTTCTCTATTGTTTCCTTCAACTCGGAAGTAGACCTCAACTTCGGTGGCCTCCTCTCCGGTTTCATGAAGCCAGATTCCCACGAGTTCGCCTCCCGATTTTCCGGCTGATTCCGCCTCAATGAAGCCGTTTGCTTCGTTGAGGCTTTTGATGACGAGTCCCTTTTGCTTAACCATCCGCAATGCGGAATCCCAGACCACTCCGTAAGGCGCCGCAAATATCCGTTTCGGTCCGATTCCCTCGTTTTCGGCCATCGGGGTGTCATCGCCGATTGTGCTTGCGGCAATGGGAAATTCGGAACTTCTGCAGCCGCAAAGGATAGCGACAGCGATCAGGAATAACTGAATTTTCATTGTCCTTATTTGCGAAAAGTTTGCTTCCGAAAAAAGGCAAAACTGCCGGCGTGAAGTTTTTTAAGTTTTCCCTTGCCTGCGCCTGATGGCTATAGGTATGTTTGATATATCACGAATGAGCGCCTCACTTTTAACATGTGGAACCTCGAAGTGCATTCCGACAAAGTTCTCTCCCGTTTTTCGCATGTGCATCAGTGCGGAAACACACTGCGGCTGACTCTGGACTGAACGCCCGTCACCGAGTGCAACGTCAAGACACTATTCGAATTATGAACCGGAAAATGAGCATCAACTACGTGCGTGACTTTGGACGAGTGTCGCATGAGAGAAAAATGAAGAGAGGGGCGGCATTCACGCTGATTGAACTGCTGGTGGTGATCGCTATTATTGCCATTTTGGCGGCCATGCTTTTGCCGGCTTTGGCGAAGGCGAAACAAAAAGCTCAAAGAACTTCGTGCGCCAATAATCTGAGGCAGTTCACGCTGGCATTCACGATCTTCGCCATGGATGCGAAGGACAAGTTTCCCTGGGACGCTTCAATCATGGATGGAGGGGTTCAAAAGCCCAACAACTATGGAAACGTATTAATCGTCTCGTTGTTCAACACGGTTTCAAACCAACTGCCCACGCCTTTCATCACGGCATGCCCTGCTGACAAAGCGGCCGTTCCCGTCCGGAGCTGGGCAGAGTTCGATAAAACCAATACCAGCTACGCGGTGTCGTTAGATGCGAAACCTAAATACCCGCAATCGATTTTATGGATCGACAAGAATTTTTGGCCGGCATCGCCCAGAAAGCATTACATCTCCAAAACGCCTGTGGGTGACGGGGACACTGCGTCCGTCAATCAGATTGCTTGGGACAACAAGACCCACGTGAGATCAGGCAATTTTTCTCAGGCGGATGGCAGTGTTCAGCAGGTCAACATCCCCGGCTTGCAGACCGCCTTCACGAGCTATCTCGATGCTGTGGGCACCGATAATTACGCGAGCCGGATTACAAAAATGCCATTCAATCAAGTCTATATGCTGCAGGACTGACGGGCTCTGCGCTCCAGACTGTCTTACCCCCAGGCCGGTTTAATGTCTCCGACAGAATGTCGCCACCCCCCGGTGACTCAAACAAAACAACCCATGAAAAAACATATTGATCCACAGGCAAGGATTCCCAGGGCGTTTCTCGCAACGGCTGCGCTCCTTATCCTAACCACGCGTGCGTTCGCGGTCGATTTCCAATGGACCGGCTCGGCGGCCAACGGGTATTGGGGCGACGCAAACAATTGGTCACCGCTGGGTGTTCCAAATGATGGGGTTAATGACACGGCCACACTTCCGAGAATTGGTTTCACCAATATCGTGCTTGCAGACGCTAACGGCATGCCGGCCTCGTATGTCGTTACTAATCTTGTAATCAACTCGACGAACGAAGCGGTTGCTAATGTTGTCACGATCCCGGCTGGCCAGTCCCTTCAAACCACTTTTTTTCTTCTAGGTCCCGGAGATCTCGAAGAACTGGCTACTACGCACTTCAGGGTGTCCGGCGAAGGAGAATTGAGAATCACGCCTTCAAATCAAAGAAGTGACGAGGTGGTTCGAATCGGAAGAAGTTCAAGTGGTCCGGGCAACATCGCAACTTTGGATCTTTCCGGTCTGAACAGCTTCTATGTGACCAACAGCGGACGTTTCGTCATCGGCGATAAAAGCGGGGACGGAATGCCGGGAACAATCATTCTAGCCACGAACAGCACGATTTCCACCACCGAGTTCGATCTCGGATTCGATCCCGCTGGGATGGAAACCATCCTGTTGGGTGTCGGCACCAACAGGCTTCAGGGGACGATCCGGATGGCGGTTGGAACGGCTGGCATGGGGACGATCAAGTTTCAGGACGGTGACACCAACGGTGTTGCCATTTTCCGCAACCGCGCTGGCACCGGAAAGATGGATATTCAAATGCAGCAGTCCAACAGTGAGTCGACGAATGACGTGACGAACTTGATTGATCTCAGAGGGCACCATGCAGACTTGAACGTCAGACTGTTCCGGCAATCAGCCCTCAATACACTTGGTATTCACACTGGACGAAAAGGAGTGATCGACAACCGTTTTTATTTCGATCGTGGGATATTCAACATGGATAGTGCCTTGTTGGGGTGGGCGGGTGATAACACCAATAACGTGAATCTTTTCAGCATAGGCGGCGGGGCGGTAAACGTCACGGCGGTGAATCAATTTACATCCGTGGCGATCGGCTTGTCGGGAATAGCGCCAGCCACGCTGCATATCGGCGGTGGCAGCCTCACTGTGTTGAACGGGGGGATAGGAAAGTATACGCTGGTCGATACTGCGAATGTCGCCACCTTGATTTTAAACAGTACCAACAGCGCCGATCCTGCCGTGCTTGATATGAACGGGAATTACATTGGGACGGACACCGCTCCGCTGGATATTGTGGAATTCCTGGCAGGGACGCTCAAGAACCTGTCGCAATTCAATGGAGGAAGCAATCTGGTGAAGAGCGGACCGGGGGTCCTGACCTTGTCGGGAACCAATGCATATACCGGCGGAACTGTGGTCGAAAGCGGGACCCTGGTCGTCGACAGCGACGATGCCTTAAGCGATAACACGCCGAGTTTCGCTCTGATGGGCAGCGTTCTCGACGTTTCCGGTCTATCTGGCGGAACTCTGGTGTTGGGTGCGCTGATGCCGCAAACCCTTCAGGGCTCGGGAACAATTCTAGGGAGCCTTGACGTGCGGAACGGTTCAACCCTTTCCCTTGGAAATCCCACCGGGACGCTTACCGTGACGAACGCCGTCACGCTGGCCGGCACGACCATGGTTTCGCTGGATCGAAGTGCGACGCCCAACAGCGGCCGGCTTCAGGCGGCGAACATCACGTTTGGTGGAGAAATCATTGTCACCAATGCGGGCGCGGGATTGCTGGCGGGCCAGAGCTTCCAACTGTTCAGTGGTCCCAGCACCGGGACCTTCGCGTCAGTGAGCCTGCCGGCCACCGATCATAACGGAGCCAATTATACTTGGACTGACAAACTGGCAATCGACGGCACAATTCAGGTGTTGACCTCGTCCGTCACCGGGCCGAACCCTGATCCCACTCCGACGAACATCACGGCCACAGTCACCGGCAATTCAGTCACCCTCGCGTGGCCGGAGAGTCACACCGGCTGGTTGCTGCAGGTCCAGACGAATTCCCTCTCAATCGGGATCAGCCCGGATTGGCACACCATTCCGGGATCGGAAAACAGCAATGAGTTGATTCATAACATTGATCGTTCCCAAGGGAGCGTGTTCTTCCGCCTTGTGTATCCTTGAACGAACCAGGGTAGCGGGTTGAATCAGTTTCAGCGCACGGCCGAAGGTCAATTCCTTCGGCCGGTCTGCTGGATGTGTTCCAGTTCGTTGGGCCCATCGAAGCTTGTGCGAATACGTGAGGAAACGCCCCCAACCAATAAAACAATGCCAAAGTTTGCAGCAAACCTGACCATGCTTTTCACTGAAGCGCCATTCATGGAGCGCTTTGCCCTGGCGCGAAGGGCGGGCTTCACGTATGTCGAATATCTTCTGCCCTATTCCTACGAAGCTAAAGATTTGAAAGCTCAGCTGCGTGAGAACGGCCTGCAACAGGTGCTGTTCAATCTGCCGTGCGGCGATTGGACGGCAGGGGACCGCGGCATTGCCGCTCATCCCGGACGGAAGGACGAGTTTCGCGCCGGAGTAGAAAAGGCCATCAGCTACGCCAAAGCTCTCGGAGTAGCCCGGCTCAATTGTCTTGCCGGCAAGAGAACTTCAGGGTTCACCGAGGAGCAGCATTGGGAAACACTTGCCAGCAATGTTCAGTATGCCGCCGAAGCACTGAGATCGGACGGATTGACGTTGTTGGTTGAGGCCATCAATCACTATGACATTCCGGATTTTTTCCTGCACCGCACAGAGCAAGTGCTGAAGCTGATCGATCAGGTGAAGCAACCCAATGTGCTGATGCAGTATGACATTTATCATGCGCAGCGGGAGGAGGGCGAAATTACCGCAACGCTGCGCCGGAACATCTCGCGGATCGGACACATACAAGTAGCCGACAATCCCGGACGGAATCAGCCTGGCACGGGCGAAATTAATTTTCCCTTTCTGTTCAAGGAACTCGAAACGCTCAGCTACGACGGCTATATCGGGCTTGAGTACGTGCCGAAAGGCCCGAGCGGAGATTCATTCGGCTGGATGAATGAGGCTGGGCATAAGTCGTGAGCGGATCGCGAATAATCGTTCGAATACAACTATGAAAATTGGCTTCATTGGGCTCGGAATCATGGGCAAACCCATGAGCAAAAATCTGCTGAAAGCAGGCTATGAACTCGTGGTTTGCGGACATGTGGCTCGTGGCAACGTGGAGGAACTGGTTGCTGCCGGTGCCCGGGAGGTGGCAACTCCGAAGGAAGTAGCTCAAGAGGTCGACGTTGTGCTCACCATGCTTCCCAACTCACCGCAGGTGATTGAAGTGGTGCTGGGAAAGGACGGCGTGATTGAAGGCGCTCGTCCGGGAATGATTCTAGCCGACATGAGTTCGATTGCTCCACTCGCCAGCCGCGAGCTGGCGGACCGCCTTGCCGAAAAGCAGGTGGAGATGCTTGACGCGCCGGTCAGTGGTGGCGAACCGAAAGCTATCGCGGGAACACTGTCTGTGATGGCTGGCGGCAAGCCGGAGGTTTTTGAGAAATGCCGGCCGATCTTTAATGCCATGGCGGCTTCAGTGGTGTTGACCGGAGATATCGGCGCCGGAAATGTGACAAAGCTGGCCAACCAGATCATTGTCGCTCTGAACATCGCGGCTATGTCAGAAGCGTTGGTGCTCGCCACCAAGGCGGGTGTCTCTCCGGAGCTTGTGTTCCAGGCTGTGCGAGGTGGGCTGGCGGGCAGCGCTGTCCTGGATGCCAAAGCGCCGCTCGTAATGGACCGAAACTTCAAACCCGGTTTCAAAATAAACCTTCACATCAAGGACCTCGCAAACGCCCTGGAAACCGCGCACGAAATCGGGGTCCCGCTTCCTCTGACGGCTTCCGTCATGGAACTGATGCAGACTCTCAAAGTTGACGAGATGGGAGATTCCGATCACGGAGCATTGATCCGCTATTACGAGAAAATGGCGAAGGTTCAAGTTGCGAGATAGATCCCCGGCGCCACGTTTTTAATTTGAAAAAACTAATCAAGAATCGTTGGTGGGTTGTATTCCTTCTGTTCACCGGGACCTTCATTAACGCTTTGGATCGAGGCAGCATTTCGACGGCGGCTCCGTTCATCATGACGGATCTAAAGATTGATCCAGCCATGATGGGCATCATTCTCTCCTCCTTTTTTTGGGCGTACCTGGCATTGAACATTCCTGCTGGAATCCTGGCGGATAAATTTGGCCCCAAAGCCACTTTGGGCTGGTCCGCTTTTATCTGGTCCGCTTTTTCGGCGTTGACCGGACTCGCTACGCAGTTCTGGCATGTGTTGCTTTTCCGAATCGGGGTCGGCGTGGGCGAAGCGGCAATTAATCCGGTGAACACAAAAGTGGTCCGGGCGACGTTCGTATCTGAAGAACGCGGAACTGCGGTCGGAATTTACCTTTCCGGTTTTCGGTTGGGCTTTGCAGCAGCGCCGGTCGTAATGGCTTACCTGATTCAGATCTTCAACTGGCGTTATGCCTTTCTCATAACGGGAATTGGCAGTCTCGGCTGGGTGGCACTCTGGTATTTGACCTATAGCGAGTCCAGGAAGGAGGAATCCGCGAGTGCCAGCGCGTCGAAGAAGATTCCCTGGACGAAGCTGCTGCGTCATCGAAACGTTCTCGGCGTGGTCATGTGCAAGTTTTTCCAGGATTACTCCTTTTATCTTTTTGTGACATGGCTGCCTGCGTATCTCGTAATGGAACGCGGTTTTACGCTTGTCAAGAGCGGTTGGTATTCGGCGTTGCCTTGGATCGCTGCGTTCATGTTTCAACCGGTGGCGGGAAAAATTTCTGACTGGCTGATCAAGCGCGGCTTGACGGTGACGCAATCACGAAAGGGTTGCATCGTGGTGCTCCAGTTCCTGGCGGCTTCGATCGTTTGCGCCGGTTATGTGGATAGCGCGATTCTGGCGGTCTGGATTCTGGCGGCGTGCCTGGCATTCGAATCCGGCGCGAGCGTCGTTCTCTGGGCCGTTTGCGCGGAAGTGGCGCCAAACAAAGCGTCTGCCTCAGTGGGTGGAATCATGAACACGGCCGGCGCTCTCGGCGGCATCCTGGCTCCAATCATTACCGGATTGCTGCTGACGTGGACAGGAAGCTTTCAGTACGCCCTGTTAGTCGCCGGTTGCATGTTCGTTTTCGCGTCGCTTTCCATGTGGTTCGTAGTCGGAAAAGTGGAGACTATTTCACTCGACGACGACGACGCACCCAAAACTTCGGCGTCCGCGCCTCCCGCGGCACAGGCCACCTGAAGAGGTCCGATGAATAACAACCTGAAGCAACGATTAAAGGCAGGCGAAAGCCTGGTCGGAACGATGGTTACTGCGTTCGACAACCCGCAGATTGCCAAGATCGTCAAGCTCTGCGGCTTCGATTGGTTCGTCATCGATTGCGAGCATGGGTCTTTCGATTACAGCAAGGTTGCGAACGTCCTTGCGCTGGCTCGCGAAATTAGAATTCCCGCGATTGTGCGCATCCCTGAAGTTCGGCGCGGGGTGATCCTTAAGTACATGGAAATGGGTGCTGCAGGATTGCTGCTGCCGAACGCCGAAACAGTGGAGCAGGCTGAATTGCTCGTGAGGTACGCCAAGTATGCTCCACTGGGCGATCGAGGAGTCTCGTTGTTTCGGCCGCACAGCGGTTACGAGAAAGTTGAGAACGCTGGTGAATACATGGCGAATACCAATCAGGAAACGGTGCTGATGGTTCAGATCGAGTCGCGGAAAGCCGTGCAGAACGCCGGTGAGATTCTGGCCGTCGAAGGCATTGACGCGGCTTTTGTTGGTCCGAGTGACTTGTCGCAAAGCCTGGGAATTCCCGGACAGTTGGGAAATCCTGAATTCATCAATGCAGTGGATCAGGTGATCGCAGCTGCGAAACAGCAGGGAAAGTATTCCGGCCTTCACGTCATGACCAACACCGAGGCTTTGGACCCGTGGATCGCCAAAGGCATGACCCTGAATCTTTGGTCCAACGAGATTCTTCTCCTTATGCAGGCCGCTCGCGAAGGGTTGGCAAGGTTCAAACGAACGCCATGAGTCACGCAGGAAAAACATGTCGCTGAAGGTTCTGATAGCTCCCGACAAGTTTAAGGGGACACTGACCGCCAGAGCCGCTGCTGAAGTTATGGCTGCCGGTTGGCTGTCGGCATTTCCCGATGCTTCTGTCCGGATGCTTCCGATGAGCGACGGCGGAGATGGCTTTGGTGAACTTCTCGGTTCATTGCTGAAAGCCACGGTTCAAACCATAAAGACCGTTGATGCCGCTTCGCGTCCCTGCGTGGCGCAATGGTGGTGGGAGCCAAAGACCAAAACGGCGGTAATTGAATCCGCTGAAGTGGTCGGAATGGCAGGATTGCCGGCTGGGCGCTTTCATCCGTTCGAGCTCGATACCTTCGGTTTGGGCGCTGTTGTCAAAGCTGCAACAGAGATGGGTGCTAAAAAAGCAATCATCGGCATCGGTGGAAGTGCGACGAACGACGGTGGATTCGGCCTCGCTAGGAGCGTGGGATGGAAGTTCATCGATTCGAACAATCAACCACTCGAACAGTGGATAAGGTTGGAAGCGCTCGCCGGGATTAAACCGCCGCATCGGATCTGCTGGCCGAAGGACCTTTCGATTGCCGTCGATGTTCAAAACCCGCTGCTCGGAAGGAAGGGCGCGACTCGTGTTTATGGACCTCAGAAAGGTTTGCGTGCCGAAGATATTGATCACTCTGAGAGATGCCTGACGCGGCTGGCTCAGGTGGTGAAAAAGGATTGCGGATTGGGGCTCGCACGCGTGGCCGGTTCAGGTGCGGCTGGCGGTCTTGGATTCGGATTAGCCGCTTTTCTAGGCGCGAAGCTCGAGCCGGGGTTTGAACTCTTTGCCAAGCGTGCGGGGTTAGAGGAGCGCCTGAGTTGGGCCGACATAGTGGTGACCGGCGAAGGATCGATCGATGATTCCACCCTCATGGGAAAGGGCGTCGGCCAGATTGCGGCGCGTTGCCGCGAACTGCAGGTTCCCTGCATCGGACTCGCAGGAAGTGTCACCTTCAGCCGCCGTTCCCATGCGTTCGCGAAAACTTATGCCCTCACCGACTTGACCACGGATGTCCGGGCTAAAGCCAGAGCAGCGTTCTGGCTTGAGCGCGCAGCAAAACGGGCTGGCCAGGAATGGCTTCGGGATGCGGAATGGTTGACGCGTCCTGCGACACCCCGGGATTCCGCTGGAGCTTTTTGAGCTCATGCACGCACGCACTCATTCGCCGGTGAGCTTTGAACCGAAGGAGAACAGCATTTATGAACAAACCTCGAATGATAGATGAGACTATGGCGCCCTCCTTGTTCGATCATCATTTGTCCCGCCGCACTGCGCTGAGTGTCGCCGCACTGGCAGCTGTGGGTTTCAACTTGCCCGGCGGAATCCGCGTTGCCCCCGCCGCGGACCGTTCAGACGCTGGGACGATATCGAACGTACTGAAGCGGGATCAGATCGGAGCCACGGTCGCCCGGCTTTTGGCGAAGCAACCCGCCACGGATCTGCACACGCACTGTTACAGTCCTCGATTCGCTTACAGCTCCAAACCGGGAGGACTGCTGCTTTTCGGAATCGATGAATTGCTGACTTATCACTATCTCGTCGCTGAGGTTTTCCGCGTCGTGCCGCCGTCACAACTGAGCTACGAGCAGTTCTGGTCAATGACCAAGCCGGAACAGGCCAATCATATCTGGAAGAATCTTTTCGTAGAGCGCACTCCGCTGAGCGAAGCCTGTCGCGGGGTCCTCACGACCTTGTCCCGGCTGGGCCTGGATCCGAACGAAAAGGATCTGAATCGGTTTCGCAAATGGTTCGCAGCTCAAAAGCCGGATGCTTACATCGACAAAGTCATGCAGCTGGCAAATGTCGATCAGATCACGATGACGAATCCGGTGTTTGATGACGTGGAACGCGCGATGTGGGAGCGGGATCCGGACGTGGGCGGCGATTCGCGCTTCAAGCCGGTTTTGCGTTGTGATCAATTGCTAACCGACTGGCCATGGGTGGCACAAAAGCTGGTCTCCTGGGGTTACCGGGTGCGCGTGGATCTCGGTGGTCAGACCGTTGACGAAGTCAAGCGATGGCTCGGGTCCTGGCTTGATCGAATGAAGTCGGCCTATTTGGCCATGAGTCTTCCGCCCGATTGGGCGTATCCAAACGCGAACAACCCGGCTGCAGATCGCCTTACACGTGACTGCCTTTTGCCGGCGCTGCGCGAACGAGGGCTGTCATGGGCTTTGATGATTGGTGTGAACCGCGGAGTGAATCCAGCGCTTAGGGACGGTGGCGATGGCGGTGGACGGGGCGACGTCCAGAGCGTCGCAAATGTCTGTCGTGATTTCCCCGAGAACAAGTTTCTCGTCACCATGCTCTCACAGGAGAATCAACATGAACTTTGTGTGGCGGCTCGGAAGTTTGGAAACCTGATGATTTTTGGCTGCTGGTGGTTTCTCAACAACCCCAGCCAGATTGAAGCCATCACGCGGATGCGCATTGAAATGCTGGGCACCACGTTTGTGGCTCAGCATTCGGACGCCCGCATTCTTGATCAGCTGGTTTACAAGTGGGAACACAATCGCCGGATCATTGGCAAGGTGCTGACGGAGGAATATCTCAAGTTGTTGGAAACGGGTTTGAGTCTTCATGAGCATTCCATTCGGCAGGACGTTGCGCGGCTTCTACGGGAGAACTACCGCAATTTTGCTGGCGCCTGACACATCTTTCCGATCGAACAGACACATCAATCTTGACACAAAGAATGCAGAAGGTATTCTCGATATATCAAGTATGCAAGTGTGGGCCACGGGTACAGTATCGCAGTCCAAAGTGGACTGTATCTTGACGCGTCGGTGACAAAACCTATGGGACAAACAAAACAAAAGTTAGCACTCGGGAAGGCGGCGTTGGGAGGCTGGATCATGATCGGGCATCCATCGGTGGCAGAGATCATGGCGGGGGAAGGTTTTGACTGGATCGCGGTCGACCTGGAACACACCAGCACAAGTCTGCACGATCTCCAGGCGATTGCGATGGCCCTGAAAGGCAGTGAGTGCGATCTGCTGGTGCGGCTGCATTCGTGTGACGCGGTTCAAGCCAAGCTGGTGCTCGATATTGGGGCTGATGGAATCATTGTGCCGGCGGTGAACACACCGGCGCAGGCAGCACAGGCGGCAGCCATTGCGCGATTTCCGCCGGAGGGCATTCGAGGGACGTCGTTGTGCCGAGCCACGGATTTTGGACGCAACTTCAAAGACTATTTTGAGCAACACAACCGAAAAGTGATCGTGGTGGTGATGCTGGAGAATCATGTGGGAGTAGCGCAGGCTGATGCGATTCTGTCCACGCCAGGAGTGGATGCGGCCTTTATCGGGCCGTACGATTTGTCGGCCTCGATGGGTTTGGCCGGCCAGTTGGAGCATCCGGATGTCCTGGCGGCGCAACAGAAGGTATTGGCTGCGTGTGTTCGGCATGGCGTCGCGCCGGGAATCCATGTGGTCTCAACCAATCCTGACGACCTGAAACAGTGCGTTGACGAGGGATTCCGGTTTGTCGCGTGCAGTCTCGATACACTTTTCATCCAACAGGGTTGCCGCAAGATGCTGGGAGGGGCTTCGGTCAGCGCAATTCACCCTGCGTCCAACGGTCAGGGTAATCGTTCTTTTTCATCCTCTGCAGTTCCATGCTTGAAACTCTTGTCGTAACGGAGAATGAATACCGAAAGGGAGAGGAAACTTTCCGGCGATGCAGTTCCTTCAGAACGGTCCGGTCTCCCGACGACGAAGCGAGTCTCGCGTCAGTTGTTCAAAACGAAAATGCACGGGCCGTGATTGTAGGCGTGGGGCGCTACACTGGACCGTTGTATTCTGCGCTACAAATCGGCGGACAAAAGCAAGGCTCGCTGATCATAAGGTTTGGAGTTGGTCATGATGGCGTGAACAAAGCCCTTGCACGACAAGCCGGGATCGCCGTTTGCAACACGCCGGGAACGTTAGACATAAGTGTGGCGGAGCACGTCTTGTGGCTCATGGGATGTCTTGCCCGGAGGATTCCCCAGGCCGAAGCAGCGTTGCGCGCTGGGAATTTTCAGTGTGCCGCCGGCAGTGAGTTGAGCGGCAAACGGCTTGGCATTGTGGGTTTTGGACGGATTGGCCGCCGCGTTGCCCGCATAGCGCACTATGGCTTTGGAATGAAAGTTTGGGCGGCAAACTCGACGGGCGTTGCCCGGTTGGAGCAGGTCGAGAAATGCAGCCTGGCGGAAATTCGCCAGAGGTACGGCCTCGAGCGGTATGTAGAGCGGATTGAGGAACTCATGGCTGAATGCGATTACGTGACGATTCATCTCCCGTCCAATGTCTCGACGCGGCAGTTCATCAATGCGCCGACACTGGCCTTGATGAAGCCAGCGGCATGTCTGATCAACACCGCGCGGGGCGGGGTGCTGGACGAAGCCGCGCTTTACGACGCGCTCGCCGAAGGCCGCATTGGGGGCGCTGCTCTTGATGTGTTTGAGTGTGAGCCCTATCAGCCGTCACCGGGGAAGGATCTGCGTCAGCTGGACAACGTTGTCCTCACGCCGCATATCGGTTCCAACACACAGGAGGCAAATCAGCGCATGGCCGCTGCCTGCCTGACGAATGCGCAACATTTTTTCGCGGGCCAGTTGGATCAGTTGACGCGTGTAGATCTGCCTGAGTTACCGCCGTGACTTCGACGTTAAGGCTCCCTTTTGAATGTGATAACTATTTACAGGATCGTGATGACCATGAAAAGAGTTGTTCCGGCAATAATCCTTAGCCTGTGGCTGCTTCCAGTCCTAGGTGCGGTTGCTGCCATTCCCGCGGCGAACCGTGCCGCGCCTGCGGATCTGGACGCCCGGAATATTCGAACAGGCATGATGATTCGGGACTGGGGCTACAGCGATCAACCGTTCGTGGTGATCGCAAAGGATGGCTCGTGGATTTGTTCCATCACGACGTGCGCGACCCGTGAAGGCGATGCTGGCCAGACGATCACCGTTTGTCGCAGTGAAGACAAAGGCAGGACGTGGACTGACTTCAAGAATCTTGAACCGGACAGCGGGCCCGTTGCGTCATGGGCGCTGCCGTTCATCAGCTCCACCGGCCGCATCTACATCTTCTACACCTATAACGTGGACGGTCTCACCAATATGATCACCGAGCCGGGTTCTGAAAAGCATGCCTCGCGGGTGGATACCCTGGGTGCGATGATGTTTCGGTTTTCCGATGACAACGGGCGCACGTGGAGTCTCAACCGTTATCGTGTTCCGATTCGTAACTTCGATATTGACCGGCGCAATCCCTATGGAGGGCGAATCCAGTATTGGTGGGGCGTTGGCAAACCGATCCTCCACCAGGGGAATGCGTACATTGGTTTCGCAAAAGTCGGCAGTTTCGGCGAAGGGTTCATGGCCGAGTCTGAAGGCGCATTTATTTGCAGCACGAACCTGAACACCGAGTTGGATCCCGAGAAGCTCCATTGGATCACACTTCCAGACGGTGACGTCGGCCTGCGACCCGCCGCCGGAAAAATCGGTGACGAGCACAATCTGGTGGGCCTGAGTGACGGTTCCCTGTTCTGCACCTATCGCACCGTGGCAGGCCATCCCTGTCATGCCTATAGCCGCGACGGCGGACATACATGGACGCCGCCCGCGTTCATGAATTATGGCCCCGGCAAGCGATTGGTGAAGCATCCGCGTGCGGCGAACTTTGTGAAAAAGTTTGGCAACGGGAAATTTCTCTACTGGTTTCACAACAACGGTCTCGCGAATTACAACAGCCCGGGAAACGCCAACCGTAATCCGGCGTGGGTTCTGGGCGGCATTGAAAATGACGGGATGATCCACTGGTCGGAGCCCGAGATTCTCCTCTATGACGAGGATTCGACCGAAGGGATCAGCTATCCGGATTTTATTGAAGACGACGGCCAGATATACGTCACCGAAACGCAAAAGACAGCAGCGCGCGTTCACATCATCAACCCGAGGATCCTTGCCGGAGTCTGGGGTGAGTTGAAGCCGCTTTCGAGGAGTGCAGATCGTCAGGTGCTTGAGCTCGAGAACTGCACCGGGCAGACGGCGACAATTCCGGCCTGGCCGAGTTTTGACAAGCGGGAGCAGCACCGCGAACCGAGTGAACCGCGGTTCTCCAAGCGCGGTTCAATTTCAGTGGCGTTATCCGTCAAGTTCGATTCCGTGGCGGCGGGACAGATTCTGTTGGACAGTCGCGGGACAAATTCCCAGGGCATCACGCTGGTTACAACGGACCGTGGGACGGTAAAAATAACGTTGTGCGACCGGCGCATCCAAACCGCTTGGGAATGTGATGCCGGGTTGCTGAAAGCCGGGCAATGGCATCAGATCGTCGCGATTGTGGATGGTGGAAGCAAAGTGATTTCATTTGTGGTGGACGGGCAGTTTTGCGATGGCGGAACCGAACGCGATTTTGGCTGGGGTTCCCTGCATCGGGATTTCCGCCAGATTGAGGATAGTGGCACATTGCAGATTGGACCCGGGTTCAAGGGTGAAATCGGAAAGCTGCGCCTCTATCATCGCGCGCTGCTGACCGCTGAAGCTGTTCAGTTTTGTCGGGAAGCCGCAGCTGAAATCCGGTAAAAAACCCAATGCCGATCCTTAGCCGCGAACCAAGGATGCTGTCAGGACCGGTAACGAGGCTGGGCGGGTCTGCTTTATTGATCTGTGTCACCGCGCTGGTGGGATTCAGTCTCAACGCAGCACCATTCCCCTTGCGCGTATGGGAAGTCGCGAAAGCCAGACCGGCGGTGCCCGGTGCCCCGAAGTACGGCGATGTCACGGTTCGCAACCTCAGGCCGCATCCTCACCGCGGAAAGAGGGCCGATCCTTACGACACCTTCCAAATGGCCCGGGACTTTCACATTACGCGGCTGGAGTGGACTTACGGACTGGACCGAGAATTCGTTCAAAAAGCCAGGGCGATGGGGCTGACCGTCGGGGGTGCTCTCGAAGATGCGGAAGAGGACGCAAACGGGTCGATGAAACTTGGGCGGGTTACAGGTCAGGATGGGAAATTGAAAACCCATCCGTGGTTCCATCCTGAACGGTTCGTGGGCTGCGCCAATTCACCCGAATTTCGGGCGGCCTGGCAGTATCAGGCGCGGCGTTACGTGGACGCCGGAGTCGATCTCATGCAGCAGGATGATCCGCAGATGTCTACACGCACGGCACCTCCGTTCTGCTACTGCGCCTATTGCTCGAAAGCATTTACCGCGTATCAGGAGCAGCACGGCAGAGATGCTTCGTACGAGCAGTTCCAGCAGGAATCCATTCTTCAGTTCCATCGCGAAATGCATGGTGAATTGGACGCCTACGCGGGACGCCGGGTGCCCTTCTCCCACAACAATCTCATTGGGTTCCGGGATAAGCTGGATTGGACCGCGCCCGCATTTGATTTCATCAATGCTGAAATTGAAGGCGACCAGGTGCATCCCGTCTCGTTGCAAAAGAAGTTGGCCGCGAGTGGCGGCATGCCCATGGTTTTTTCGTATCGCGACACTTCGGTTGCGAACAACCGCCGCGCTCTGGCGACCCTTTATGCCGCCGGGGCCTGGATGCTGCTGCCTTGGGATGTTTACATGCCCAACAACGCACCACGCTATTTTGGCAGGGCCGAAGACTACGCGGATCTGTCCGGGTTCATTCGCGGCAACGCCCGGTTTTTGGATGGATACGAAGCGGTGACTACTGCTGGCACGGGAATGAAGGAAACGCGTTTCGGCGCAAGCACGCCGGTTAAAATTGGAACAGGCAGTGGTGAAGCCTACGCATTTGTTCGCGCGCAGCCTGGCCAGGCCGCTCAGCCGATCGTCATTCACCTGATCGAATGGGCGTCAGTGGCCAAACCGTTCACGCTCCGGCTGCGGGTTGAGTATTTTTCCACCGGTGGGAATCTGACTGCCCGGCTTCGGTTGCCAACCGCTTATGATCCGGCGGTACACCGGATCGCCCAGGAACGTGGCGAGTTTTCGAGCCTGTGCCTCGAAACTCCGGTGACCGTCGTCCGCGAAGGTGACTTTGTGAAGTTATCGATTCCAGCTCTCAACCCGTGGGGAATCCTCGTGATTGAACATGATTAACATGCCTGCAATGAGCGCGAATAGGCGAAACCGGAGCCGAAGTTTCCGTGCCGCCGTCAGGGCAGTTCAATCCCTCTTTAGGAGCGAACCGAAAGCCGTCGGAAGAATTGCTGCACTTGCTTCGGCGATGGTTGTGACGTGTGCGGCAGCTGCGGAAGGCCAGCGCGCTCCCGCCGCCGGCGGAGAATTGCTCTACAACGGAATTCAACTGCCCAAGGAATGGCCGCCAAAGACACCGATACGCGATCGTTCGGTCAGACCTGTGCCGTACCTAATGGCGCCACCGGCGGTGATTCCCATTGATGTGGGACGCCAATTGTTCGTGGACGATTTTCTAATCGAGAAGACGGATCTCAACCGCACGTTTCATCGCGCTCAACGTTTCGAAGACAACCCGATTCTCAAACCCGAAACCGAGCTTGAAAAGAAGGGGCCGGTGGCAACGCTGTTCAACGATGGCGTCTGGTTTGATCCCACAGATCAACTTTTTAAAATGTGGTATCACGCTGGGTGGTTTGATGGCACGGCTTACGCGACGAGCAAGGACGGATTCAAGTGGGATCGGCCGAATCTCGATGTGGTTCCCGGCAGCAATCGTGTGTTGCCCAAGGAAGGCCATGGAAATCGCGACGGGACGGCGATCTGGCTGGACCTCTTTGAAACCAACCCTGAGCAACGCTTCAAGATGTACATTTATGAGCGGCCCAAGGAAACCTACGGCGGCAGAATTTTCACTTCGGGCGACGGGATCCATTGGACCGACAAGGGTTTGACGCGCGTCGGCGATGGCGACAACACGACCTTCTTCTACAATCCGTTTCGGAAAAAATGGGTTTATAGCATTAGACTCTACCGCATGGGCCGCGCCCGGGATTATTGGGAAACCGACGACATTACAAAGCCGGCCCACACGCAAACCAGCGATCATAGTCCGTGGGTCAGCGTGGATGAACTGGATAAGCCTGACCCTGGCCTGTTGGCTCTGATGCCGAGTGCCGCAGAAATTCAGCAGGAAGCGCTGACAAACAAAACTGTCGCCGAACTAACCACATACTACCGCAGTTTATATGGCGATCCACCGCAGCTCTATAACCTGGATGCAGTCGGTTACGAGAGCGTGATGCTGGGCGTGTTTTCAATCCTCAAAGGTCCGACCAGTTCCAAAGGCTGGAACAAGCACAAAATGGTTAAGATCAACGATCTGGAATTTGGTTACAGTCGAGACGGCTTTCATTGGGATCGGCCTGATCGAACTCCTTTCCTCTCCTCCACGCGCAAGGAGGGCGATTGGGATCGCGGGTATCTGCATACAACATCCGGAATCTGCGCGATCGTCGGCGATAAACTCTATTTCTTTTATGGTGGCTGGTCGGGCATCGGTCCAAAGGGTCCGGATGTGTATTCCGGAGGGGCCATTGGCTTGGCGTTTCTGCGCCGAGACGGATTTGCTTCGATGGATGCCGGCGAAGAGGCGGGCTTTCTCACCACGCGGCCCGTGACGTTTCAGGGAAAACATCTTTTTGTGAATCTAAAGGCGCCGGGTGGCGAGTTGCGGGTTGAGGCTTTGGATGAACAGGGCAGGGTGATTGCGCCATTCTCAATGGATAATTGCATCGCCGTTTCTGGCGATACAACGCGTCAACGGGTTGCCTGGAAAGGAGCCAGCGATCTTTCGAAAGTGGCGGGCACGAAAGTGAGGTTTCGCTTTCAGCTTCGCTCGGGCGAGCTCTATGCGTTCTGGGTCACACCGGATGCCGGGGGTGCGAGCTTTGGTTATGTGGCCGCCGGCGGTCCGGAGTTCAAGGGGCCGATCGATAACGGAAAACAATAGCGATTACCCACCAGCTGGACACACCGATGAACCTGCTTGATTGGTCACCTCAGCCGCGGCCGCGTCGGTTTCATTTACGTAACGGTGCGCCGCGGCATTCCTGCAGTTCGGGCCGGGATTCACGGTGGCCACAGGGTCGGCCGCGCCGGTGAAAAAACGATTTCGGCACGCGATTCAATCTCTCATGTCCCACACCCTCGACCCTCGTGAACCCAAAACCGCATGAAAACCTATCCGTACAATCTTGTTCTCGTTGCTGCCGCGTTTATTGGCGGATTCCTCGCCGGCTGCGGTCAGAAAGCTGAACCTCCGCAGAGCAGCCAGAGTGAAGGCCGCATTTTTGGGATCTCCTTTCAAACGATGAACAATCCGTTTTTCGTCGATCTAAATGAAGGTTTGAAGCAAAGCATTGAGGCGAATGGCGATCGACTGATTACGCTGGATGCGCAGGCGAACAGTCTCAAACAAAAGAACGACCTTTCTGACCTGATTCAGCAGCAGCCAGCCGCGATCTTTATCAACCCCGTGAACTGGGAGGGCATCAAGGGCAGCCTCATCGAAGCGAAAAGGAAAAACGTTCCCGTTATCATTGTAGATGCGCCCGTCAGCGATCCCGATCTGGTTTTGTGCCAAGTCGCCAGCGACAATGTCGAAGCCGGCCGGCTTGCCTGCGAAGCGCTGGCCCGCTTGAAGCCAAACGCCAGAATCGTCATTCTGGCGCAATCAGTTAACAAGGCCTGCATTGATCGAGTGGAAGGGTTCAAGGCTGAAATGGCAAAGCATCCAGGCATGAAGATTCTCGGATCACAGGAGATTAAAGGCACCATTGAAACAGGCCGGCCAGTAATGCGCGACTTCCTGGGGCGCTTTCCTGATCTGGATGCAGCGTTTCCAATCAACGATCCCAGCGCGCTTGGCTGCATTTCCGCGATTGAGTCGGTTGGGAAGCTAGGGCAGGTAACCGTAGTTACGGTGGACGGTTCGCGGGAAGGGGCCGCGGCGATCCTGGCAGGAAAACTTCATTCCACCTCTGCTCAGTTTCCAAAGGAGATAGGGCGGGTCGCGGCAGAAAAAGCCTATGCCCATCTCGCGGGGAAACCGGTGGAGAAGGATGTCAAAATCCAGGTAAAGCTGGTCACAAAAGAGAATGCCGCCGAGTTCATCCAACCTTGAAGGGGCTCCGCTCCTCAGTCTTCGAGGCATCGTCAAGCGATTTGGCGGAGTGACCGCGTTGTCCGGCGTCGACTTTGATCTCCGCGCCGGCGAAATCCACGCGTTGCTCGGCGAGAACGGCGCTGGCAAATCGACGCTGATCAAGATTCTCGGCGGAATACACCAACCTGACTCAGGTGAGATTCAGGTGGATGGCCGACGGGCGGTCATTCACGACGTCGCCGATGCCGACCGCGCCGGCATCAGGATGATTCATCAGGAACTTTCGCTGGCTTCGAATCTCTCCGTGGCGGAAAACATTTTTCTCGGACGCGAACCGACGCGAATGGGTTGGTTGAATCGACGACAGCTATTCGCCGACGCTGAAGCGCTGATCAATGAATTGGATTTGCCGGAGATAGGGTCGGTGCGCACACCGGTGTCAGATCTGAGCGTGGCGCGACAGCAGATGGTGGAGATTGCCCGTGCGCTCTCTGTTAAAGCGCGGATTCTGGTTCTCGATGAACCGACAGCTTCCATATCAGAAGCCGAAACAGAAGCGTTGTTTGTGAAGCTTCGCAAGTTGTCCGGGCAGGGCGTCGGCATCATCTACATCTCACATCGACTCGAAGAGATTCAACGGCTCGCACATCGCATCACGGTTTTGAGGGACGGCCGATCGGTCGGAACGCAGTCTGCATCTGAGATGAATCAGCGGGAACTGATTCGGTTCATGGTCGGCCGGGATCTAAAGGATCACTACCCCCGGCCCGAGTGGAAACCCGGCGCCGTTGCTCTGACGGTGCGCAACCTGAGCAATTCGCGCCTCAAAGATGTGACCTTTGAGTTGCGTTATGGCGAAATCCTGGGCTTCGCCGGATTGGTTGGAGCGGGGAGAACTGAACTCGCGCGCGCCCTGTTCGGAATCGACCCATTAGATTCAGGCGAAATTCTGGTTGAAGGCAGACGCGTCAATATTCGTTGTGTTCCCGATGCTCTCAAAGCTGGATTTGCGCTCGTGCCGGAGAATCGCAAGCAGCAGGGCCTAGTAATGACCGGTTCGGTGGCTTACAATCTGGCGCTGCCGTGGACTCAGAACTGGATCAAAGGTTGCCGTCCCAGTGCGACACGGCGAAACCAGATCGTTGCGCGGGCGATCAAAAACTTCGGCATCAGAGTTTCCGACCACGAACAGTCGATCGGCAGCCTCTCCGGCGGAAACCAGCAGAAGGTTGTGGTTGGGAAGTGGATGGAATGTCCGCCAAAAATTCTAATTCTCGATGAACCCACCCGCGGCGTGGATGTCGGCGCGCGCGAGGAGATGTTCGGCATCATTCATCGGGTGGTGGAGCAGGGCATGGCGGTGCTCCTCATTTCTTCCGACCTGCCCGAAGTTATGAACTTGTCGCATCGCCTGGCGCTGTTTCGTGACGGACGAATCATCCGCGAGGTGCCGTCCCGGGAGATTACCGCTGAAGAGGTCATGGGTGAGTTGACCCGGAATTGATGAGATTCATGAAGTCGCATTGGACATCGTACCGACAAATGATTCCGCTGCTGGTGGCGATCGCCCTGTTGCTGGGATTGTTCCGCGTTTGGGTGCCGCAATTTCTGGCGACGGAAAACCTGCTGGATCTCGCGCAGCAGATTTCAGTCAACGCGATTCTGGCATTTGGCATGACGCTGGTGATCTTGATTGGCGGCATTGATCTTTCCGTGGGTGCGGTGGTGGCATTGATTGGAACGGTCGCGGTTTCCGTTCTGCCGCACGGCGGGGTGTTTGTCGGTTTGCTCGCGGGCTTTGGCGTGGCGGCGGTGTTTGGCGCGATCAATGGCGTCTGTTCCGCGCGGACGCGAATGCCCGCATTCATCATCACGCTGGCGACCATGCTGATTGCGCGCGGCGCTGCGTTGCGGTTCAACGAGAGCCGCCCATTGCCCGTGGCGGATAGTGAAAGGCTGTTCCTAGCCCTGGGAAATGACCGGTTGTTTGGCGTGGTGCCAGTGCCCATTCTCCTGATGCTTGTCGCATTCACGGTGAGCGCTGTTCTCCTCCATCGCACGCGATTTGGACAGCATCTTTATGCCATCGGCGGGAATCCCGAGGCGGCCCGCTTCACCGGCATTCCAATCGTGCGGAACGTTATTGTGGTTTACATGATCTGCTCGGTTTACGCGGGCCTTGCTGGAGTGATTCACGCCTCGCAACTTTACTCGGCAGAGCCGGGTTCCGGACAGGGCTTCGAATTGAATGCCATTGCTGCGGTGGTGGTCGGTGGCACGAGCTTCACCGGTGGAATTGGGCGGATGTCCGGCACACTGATCGGCGCCATCATCATCGGAATTCTCGACAAGGGTTTGAACCAGGCTGGCGTGCATTTCTCGCTGCAATACATCGTCAAGGGATTGGTGATTCTCGCCGCGGTTTACCTCGATGTGCGCCGTCGCAAATGAATCGACCTCGGTTCTGGAATCGATCAAAGCGTCATGAAATATAAGATCGTTGGAATCGGGGAATTGCTGTGGGATTTTCTGCCCTCAGGGAAAATGAGAGGGGGCGCGCCCGGTAACTTTGTCTATCACGCTTCGGCACTTGGCGCGGAAGGGAAGCTGATCAGCCGCGTGGGAAATGATCCACTGGGCCACGAATTGACTGCTGAATTGAAGGCGCTGGAGTTGTCGGCGGAAGCAGTGCAGATCGATCCGGTTAATCCCACCGGAACCGTGACGGTGGAACTTTGTGATTCCCAACCGCGATTTACGATCCACGAAGGGGTTGCCTGGGATCACATTGAGTTAACGGACCCGGCATTGCAGATCGTGAGGGATGCAGACGCGATTTGTTTTGGCAGTCTGGCGCAACGGCACGAGGAATCGCGGAATGCAATTCAGAAGCTGGTCTCAACGACGCGCGCTTCCACTCTTCGCATTTTTGACGTCAACCTTCGGCAACATTTTTTCTCCCGTGAAATCATCGAGCAATCGTTGAAGCTTTCCAACGTTGTTAAACTGAATGACGCCGAACTTCCAATCATTGCCGGGCTGTTTGACATCAAAGGGTGTCCCGCAGACCAGCTCAAAAAGTTGGCGCGGCAATTCAATCTGCGTCTCGTCGCGCTCACTCGTGGAGAGCGTGGAAGTCTTCTGTACTCAATGGATCATTGGTTTGAACATCCGGGGTTTCCCGGGGAGGTCAAAGACACGGTAGGTGCCGGCGACTCCTTTACCGCAGCGCTGACAATCGGATTGCTACAGGGTCTGGTTTTGGACGAGGTGAATCGTTGCGCAAATGAGCTGGCAAGTTTTGTGTGTTCTCAGGACGGAGCCACGCCACTTTTGCCCGAACGACTGCTGACGAATACAATCAAACGGGAGACATGACTTGAGGCTCACTGCCGATTAACCCGCGGACAATCGACTTCGCCGCGAGATCATCGAATCAAAAATCAGGATTGCAGCCGCAGCCACCCAGGGAAAGAAACCGACGAGGTAGAAGATAAGATCGTAATGCTGGGTGACATCGACGTAGCGGCCGATGCGGGGATTTACCAGGGCAGCGACAATGTTGGCCGCCAATCCGGTCAATCCGGCCAGTTGCGCGGTGTTCTGGAAGCTGACTTCGGTCTGGCAGGCGGTCTGGTTGGGCACGATCGTGTTGATTCCCAGTCCAGCCAGGGCGAGGAGTGCGATGGCCACGTAGGTGTTGTTCACGTGCGGCACCACGGCAATGCTGGAGGCCATCGCTGCGCCGAGAAGGACGGTGCATCCGCGCGCCTTGCGCACAGACCAGCCGCGATGCGTGAGAAATTTAACGCAGCCGCCGCCGACATAATTCCCAAGGTCGCCGCCGAGAAAGATGAAAGTGGAAAGCAGACCGGCCCGGAGGAATGAGAAACCGCTTTGCTCCTTGAGGTAGCCGGGCACCCAGTCGCAGCAGAAATACCAGCACGGATTGATGGTGATGGAAACCAGGATCAGGACCCAGAACGTGGGTTGAGACAGGATGGTGCGGAAGGGTTTCCAGATTTCCTTGAGGCTGCGGGAGGTGGGAATGGTGGCGGGATCATTGGCAAAGGCCCTGGCTCGACCGCCGCGGGTGAACCACAGCCAGAGTGCAACCCAGAAGAAGCCGATTGCACCGACCGAGAAAAATGCCCAGCGCCAGCCCGCGGCGGCGGCGATCGGGGTGATCACAAAGGGAGCTAACAGAGCGCCCACCGCAGCGCCGCTGTTGAAAATTCCCATGCCCAATCCGCGGTCTTCGCGCGGGAGCATGTTTGCCACAATGCGAGTTGAGAAAGGCCAGTTGACTGCTTCTCCGACGCCCAGCAACGCCCTCGTCCATTTGAAAACCAGGACGCTTCCGACCCAGAATGCAGCGGCGCCGGCGAAGGACCAGATCCCGACAGCCAGGGCGAAGAGCATTCGCAACGAGAAGCGGTCGGCGACGAAACCGGCGACGATGTGCATCGAGGCGTAGGTCCAGCGAAACGCAGCGAGCAGATTGCCAAATTCCTCGTTATTGATCTGGAACTCCTCCATGATCGGCGCCTTGCAAAGCCCCATGGTCTGGCGATCGAGGTAATTCAGAATCGTGGCCAGAAACAGAATGCCACACAGTTTCCATTTCCATTTCTTGGTGACCGGTGCGCTGGCAGCGGGCGGCTTCTCAGGTGAATACATGACAGGATGGAATCAACGGGTCCGGTCGTTGTCCGGATGCTCGTAATAATCAAAACTTGGTCCGAGCTTCGCGAGCAGAGGATCCGTGACCGCGTTCAATTCCCGGCGCACGTCCGGCAACAGAGGTTCAGACGCGGCGTGATAATTTGCCTGGAACTGCTCAATCGTTCGCGATCCGCAAAGTGAGCTGGTGATTCCATCGCCGCCGAATGCCCATTTCAATGCCAGTTCGGAAACGGTCAGGTGCTCGCGGGTGGCAATGCTACGAATCGCCTGCAAGGCTTCAGTGAGTTCGGCTTCAACTCCCGGCATCCCGTGGCGGCACTGGGGATTGCGACGACTGTCAAAATGGCGCGTGCGGCGACGGGAAACCGGGATGTCTGCAATGGTTCGGAACTTGTCCGCCAACACGCCCTGCATCAGGGACATGTAACCCAGCACACCAATTCCGTGCGTGCGGCAGTGTGGCAAAATTTCCAGTTCGATGGCGCGGGTCAGAAGACTGTAAGGCAGTTCGTTGATCACGATTTTTGCGCCGGTGGCGAGTGCCTCATCGATTTTCTCGCGGCCAAAATTGCTGACCCCGATATGGCGAATCTTTCCCTCGGCCTGCAGGCGCATCAACGTTTCAAAGGCATCCGTCACGCTGGGCGTGGGAATGGGCTGTGCAGTGAAATGACGGATGGCGTGCGGCGTGATCGGCCAATGGACCATGTAAAGATCGACGTAATCGGTCTGCAGGCGCCGCAGGCTGGCCTCGCAATGTGCCAACAGCTTTCGCGGTTCCGTGTTGGATGGGCTGATCTTGGTTCCGATCAAAACCTGGTCTCTGGGAATTCCGCGCAAGGCGGCGCCGAGGGACGTTTCGCTCGTGCCACTGTTGTAGGCTTCGGCCGTGTCGAAAAAGTTGCAGCCATGATCGATCGCACAACGCACGACGGTGTCGACATCTTTCTGATCCTGAGGTCCCCAGTAATCGCCGCCGCCATAGGACCAGGCGCCCATGCCCAGAACGGGAAGTTCAAGTCCGTGATGTCCGCATTTCCGCATTTCCATGAAGTTCAAGGTTGCTTTGGCTTTGGCGCTAATGCGCGGGTTGCGCCCCCGGAAATACCGCCATCGACCAGGAGAGTTTGTGCGGTGATATATTCGCTGGCATCGGAGGCAAGAAAGACAACCGCGCCATCCAAATCGTTGGGCCGGCCAGGTCGCTTGAGCGGGATGCGATCGCAAAGATACTCCACCCATTGAGCGTCTTCATACATGACCGCGTTCTGTGCGGTCTTGAACCACCCCGGGGCCAGGCAATTGACGGTGATCCCGTGCGGACCCCAGTCGTCGGCCAGGCTCATGGTCAATTGCTTCACGCCACCGCGACTCGCTCCGTACGGTGCCAGCCCGGCGTATCCGGCTACGCACGTCACCGAGCCGATGTTGATGATGCGGCCGTAATGCCTGGGAATCATGTGTGCTGCGACGGCCTGTGAAACGAAAAACGTTCCGCGCAGATTGGTTTCAAGAATAAGGTTCCAATCATCCCAGGTCACTTGGAGGGCCGGCTTGCGCACGTTGCATCCGGCGTTGTTCACCAGGATGTCAATTTTGCCGAAGTGGGCGATGGCATCAGCGGTCATCTTTTGGATGCTGGCGAGGTTTCGTACATCCAAAGCCAGCGGAAGAACCTTTCGCCCGAGCGCTTCTATTTCGCTTCCAAACGCGTGCAACGCATTCGCTTCACGACTGGTGATGATCAGGTCTGCGCCGGCCCGGGCGAGGGCGCGGCCAAGATATTGTCCTAAGCCCCGGCTCGCGCCGGTTACCAGCGCCACTTTGCCAGTAAGATCGAAGAGCTTGGATTCCATTGTGATTGAGTAAAAGAGTTCAATTTGCGGACACGACTCGATCGTGGCCTTCAATTTGAAATGCGTAAGCAAACCGGCAGGGTCGGTTCTCAGGATTCTGGAGTCGCTCGGGAAGCGCGATCATCAGCCCCCGGCGTGGATCATTGCGCCACTTCAAGGGTGTCGATTCGCCGAGCAGGGTGATCTGGGAACCCGGTTTGGCCGACACGGTTTTCAATATTAGCAATTCGCCCGGCCAACGAAGAGAGATGGCGTGGATGAAACGATTGTCCTTGGTCCGCGTGAACCGGATGTGCTCTCCCTCACGCCAAAGATCACCGCTGCGGGGACGGCTTTCAAAAATGGCAGTGCCATTGACCTTCAGCCAGGCCCCGGTTTCCTGAAGGGTTTGCACGACTTGGGGATGAAACCGGCCCTGGTCATCTGGACCAATGCCGACCATGAAATTGCCTCCCTTGGCGGTGATGTCCGCGAGATTTTCCACCACCCAGTCAGTGCCTTTGTATTTGGTGAGGTTCGGTTGATATACCCAGGTGCCGGCGAGTTTGTAGATCACCATCCAAGGCATCGTGGTGTTTTCCTTGGAACCCGGAATCCAGCCTTCGGGAGTGTAGTAATCGCCGTAATTGCCGATGCCGCGCGCCCGCAACATCACGTCGGGTTGCAATTTCCGGACGAGCTTGATCGTCTCGCGAAGTTCCGGCCAAACATTCGATCCCAGCCACTGGTCCAGGCAGAGCATGTCGATCCTCCCGTAGCGTGTGAGCAATTCCACCAATTGTTCACGATGCCGCGCCATCATGCGCTCGCGTTCTTCAGGCGTCGGATCAGGAGCAACAAAGATGTTCTTCGTATATTTCGCGTCGAACTCATCCGGCAAGGCGCCATACGTGTTGGTTGATTCGGTGCGCAGGGGATTCATGGCATAAGGCCTGAAGTCGGCGTCGTACCAATCCGGATGGGAATAATAGAGATCAATCTTAAGTCCGAAACGCTGCCCTGCGTCGCAGAGTTCCTTGACGATGTCACGGCGGAACGGGGTTTCCATGATGCTGTATGCGAGGTCGCAGTCTTCAATTCGCGGCCCGCCGGGAGCGGTCCAGTTGACGCGCTGTTTCACCCGGGTTTGCGTGTCGAACATCGAGAAGCCGTCGTGATGCTTGGCCGTGAACGCGAACACCTGGACGCCATTTGTCTGGAACAACTGCATCCATTCGTCCGCATTAAATCCCGCCGGATTGAAGCTTTTGTACTTCTGCTGATAACTCTGGCGTTCCTCATTTGTCATGTGCAGCAGGGGCCATGACGCATCACCGATCATCGCATAGACGCCCCAATGAATTCGGACGCCAAACTTCAGGTCGCGAAAGGCTTCGATGGCCGCGTCGGAGGGGTGGTGGTAATCCGGCTGCGGACTGTCTTCGATGAAGGCTTCGACGCGTTTCAGGTGCCAGTCGTCCGCAGGCAGCCTGCCGTGTTCGGCCGTGGACAGAGTCGCGGAAGTTGAGAGTCCGATCAGGATTGCAATCGAGACGGTTAAAAAATGGCTTTTCACTTGAGGGCAGGGGAATGAATGACTTTGAGGGCTGTCAGCGGAATCTCGCTGGCATGAGGCGTCGCAGTCTTGATGTTGGGGGTGACGTCGGCGTCGATTTGTCCGGTGGCCCATTGAACACCCCCAACCAGCATCTGTCGGAAAATTGAGTTCTTCCAGATTTCTTCGTCGTGACCCATGGCGGTGAAGAACACCCTGCCTTTGTTTTCCATGCGCGCCCAGACGACGGGGAAATTGGGCCGTTGATAAAGATTTCCTGTCATTTCGCGGCAATCCAAGACCGCGATGACGTGGAGGTCTTGCGCAAAGTTCTTCATTGCCGGCCATTCATCGAAAGCCGCGAAATCCGGGGGAACAGCTTCCATCCCGGGAAATTTTCGATCGACAAGAATGAGCGGACCATTCTGCTCGCGGTTGTGTCCGATGAATTGAGCCCCCAGCATCTCGTGATACGGATCGATCGCGGGAGAGTCCTGAAACGAAGTCGAGCTGGAGCGCGGAAAAGTGGCAACTGCGCTGTGCACACCGATAAAACCTTTCCCATCCTGGATGGCTTTCAGCAACGCGTTCTTACCTTCGAGCGTCATCAGCGGGTAATTGTCTCCCTGGCCATCGCGCGGTTGATGAGTGAGATCGCCACTCGTGTAAAAGAGGAATGCGTCGAAGGTGGCGATATTCTCCGGCGTGAAGAGCGAGCCATCCTTGCTGAAAATAAAGTCAATGTTGTGCCGGATCCCGATTTTGAGCATCTCTCGTTCGAGAAAGCTTGGCCACGCGGTATCGCGGTAAACGATGGCGTGTTCGTAACCGGCGGATTTTGAAAATACCAGAACACGCTTCGGTGAGGCCGGTTCGTCGGCGAAGCCGATCACCGGTGAAGCCAGCCCCAGGCAAAGAAGCAGGATTTTCATCGGGAGCGAGTCTCCGATTCAGGCAGCCACACTTTGAAATTGGGAAACTGCGAGTGAACCTTTGGCGGGTTCGAGGCAATGAACCTCTTCGCGCCGTCGGGAATCTCGTTCGCGTGCGGAGTGATTGTCATCATGTTGGGTGTCACATCTGCATCCACAGTTCCAGTGGCCCATTTAATGCCCCCAAGAAGCATTTGCAGGAATACAGGATCGCGCCACATTTCAGCGGTGTGACCCATGGTGGTGTAGAACACGCGGCCTTTCCCCTCCATTCGCGCCCAGATGATCGGATAGCTCTGACGACCGTAAAGATTTCCAACCAGTTTCGGGGAATCCAAGGCCATGATGACGTGGAGATCGGGCATGAACTCTCGAAAGGAATACCATTGATCGAGCGGACGATAATCTGACGGTACGCTTTCCATTCCCGGGAAACTGTGGTCCATGTATGTGAAATAGCCGGGCTGCACTTCGTTGTGACCAATGTAACCGGCGCCTATCATTCGAGTATAACGGCTGGCATTGGTGCCGGTGTCTTTTTCACCCGGGCTCAGCCGTTCAATAAAGGTATAGACAGCGGTGTTGCAGCCGATGAAACCCTTCCCATTTTGAATAGCGTCAAGAAACGCCTTTTTCCCGTCCAGCGTCATCAAAGGAAAATTGTCGCCGCGACCATTTCTGTGTTGCGAGGTCAGATCGCCCGACGTGAAAAAAAAGAAGGCATCGAAGACGGCGATATTCTCAGGCGTGAAAATCGTTCCATCTTTGCTGAAGGTGAATTCAATATTATTTTCCTGTCCGAGCTTCTGGGCCGCCCTCTCGATCAAACTCAATTCGTTCCCGGTGCGGTGAATGATTCTCTTTTCCCACGAAGCGGCTTTAGAAAAGAAGAGAACCTTTTTCGGACCGGATACGCTCTCAGCCTGTACCGGCCGGGCAAATATCAGCTCGAGAGCCAGAAGGATCAGAATGGCTTTCATGGCTGCAATATGACTTTTAACAGTCCTGGTTCCTTTCGATACAGGCGTTCGAACCAGGACGCTCCCTCCGACAACGGAGCGCTGGCGCTCAGAAGCGGTGCAGGCTGCAATGCGCCAGTGGCGATGAGGTCAAGGCATGCGGGATATTCCCCGGCGGAAGCGCACGAACCGTAGAGGGTCAGTTCACGTGTGACCGCCCATTGCAGCGGAAACTCGACCTTGGAAGCAAGATTGCCGACCAGCGTCACTTGTCCCCCTTTGCGCACGCAGCGAACCGCGAGGTCCACCGTTGGACTTATGCCCACCGCTTCGAAGGCCAGCGCCGCGCCCGCGTTGTGGGTCAAAGCCAGAATCTGTTCCAGCGCGTCGCCGTGCGCTGAATGGATGACGTGCGTGGCACCCATGGTTTTCGCCATGGCCAGCTTCTCCGGAGCCACATCCGTCACAATTATTTTTCCGCAGCCGGCGATCCGCAAAGTTTGAATCAAGGCCAGCCCGATGATGCCGCAACCGATGACAACGGCGGAATCGTTCAGTTGAATACGTGTCCGGCGAACGGCATGAAAGGCGATGGAGAACGGTTCGATCAAGGCGGCCTGTGCGAAGGGCAGGGCGTTGGGCAGTTTATAAAGGATGCGTTGCGGAACCGCCAGGAACTCTGCGAACGCGCCGGGCTGGCGATAGTCCTCGCAAGAGACGCCGAGGACGCGGCGATGATTGCACAGGTTCACCTCGCCGCGCCGGCAGAATTCACAGTTGCCGCAATAGATCGTGGAATCGAAGGTGACGCGATCGCCGGTTTTCCATTCCTTCACCGCACTGCCAGTGTCCGAGATGATGCCTGCCGCTTCGTGCCCCATGATGATGGGTGGACGCCGCCGTCCAGTACTGCCGTCCATGCCATGCACATCGCTGCCGCAGATGCCGCAGGCCTTGACCTCGACTAGCACTTCGTCCGGTTGAAGCTCGGGAGTGGGGACATCTTCGAAACTGAACTTAAGGTAGTCTTGGAGAATCAGCGCTTTCATGCGTCGCGGACCGGATGACTCCGATGGTGAGCAACAGATTGGCAAAACGACGTTCCTCGCCCGTCGCAATGACGAGGGTTGTAGCTGCAGATTTGGCTTCGGCGTAAAACTGAAACCGCTTTCTCTTAATCCAGCGGACGCCATCGGGCAGTAGCTTTTGAAACTCGATGTGAATCGCGGCTGACTTTCCATCCGGCAGGCTCATGACCATCGCCGACTCAATCGGAATGGCGGTCTTCAACGTTTCCAAAACGTCAGTGACCGTGACCAGCCCCCGGCGCAGGTTGAGAAACACCTTCTGCGCGGCGGTTGGTGATTCGCTGGTGACCGGGTAATTGCCGTCGGCAATCAACACGCGCGAGCCATGGCCGGCCCGCGCGAGTGCCGATAGAACTTCTGGATGCAGCAGGGGGGTATAAAGCATGTCAGATGCGAGTCGGGCGTCCCAAGCGCCAGTTACTCTTTGGTTGCAGCCACGTGAGTGATTTTTAGTGTCCAGGCATGCTGGCATGGGAGTTGATCAATGGTCAGCTGCGGAATGTTGATGATGAGATTGCCCTTGCGGCTGGAGAAATTGAGATTTCCCGGAACCCCGAGCATTTGTATGGCGGTGCCTTTTCCCGTCTTCACATCCTTGAGCGTGAATGTCTTTCCCGGCCAGTTCGGAAGGATGGCATAGAGCGTGTCGCCTTTCGCCGTCAGGAATGCCTGTTTGCGTGCTTGTCCGTTTTCCGGCTTCATCGCAGCGAGAGTCATGATGTCGTACTTGGCCTGGTCGCGTTTGGTGACAGGCTCGGGCTGGGTGCCTTCGGACCATTGGCAGGTTTTCTTCCAAGGCGTTGTTCCGTAGATGGCTTCGCCATTGACCTTGAGCCATTCGCCCATCTGGGCCAAGCGGTCCTGCATGATGACCGGGATGGTGCCGTCGGCATCAGGGCCGATGTCCAGGAGCAGGTTGCCGCCGCGGCTGACAAGATCGGTGAACATCCAGATCAATTCCTTTCCGGTGCGATAATCTTTCAACTGCTCGGTGCGGCTGTAGCCGAAGGAATACCCCATGCCGCGGTTTTCTTCCCAGGGATGGCTGGCGTCCGGCAGGCCGGCGCCGTATTCGGTGGTGAAATAGCCGCCGTTCTGATGGCGTTCCTTCTTGCCCCAGCGATCGTTGATCACGACATCGTGACGGGAGGGTGATTCATTGAACAGCCAGGCTAGCAATTCCGGGCTGCGCCAGTCGCTGGAAGAAATGTCCCATTCGCCGTCGGAAAAGATGATGGATGGTGAGTAGCGCGTGACGACGTCCTTGAATTGCGGATGCATGTGTTCGGTAGCGTACTGTTTTTGATCCTTCAGCCAGAGCGGATTAAACCATTCATAGAGCGAGTAATAGATGCCCATTTTTAAACCTTGCCGGCGCACGGCGGTGGTCAGGTCACCCAGCAGATCGCGTTTCGGTCCAATGTCCACGCTGTTCCAGGGACGACCCCAGCTGCGGTTGGCATCCTCGTTCGGCCAAAGGGCGAAGCCGTCGTGGTGTTTGCTCGTGAGCACCACGTAACGCGCTCCTGAGTCGGCAAAGGTCTTCGCCCAGAACTCAGGATCGAACAATTCCGCGCGAAAATGCGGGGCGAAATCCATGTAACTGAAGTCCGGACCGTAATTCAGGTCATGGAATTTGCGATAGGCTGAAACGCTTCCGTTCTTGTTGGTTTCCATGATGCGCCACCAGTACCACTCGGAGTAGGAGCCCGAGTGTTGGGCTGTCACTGACCAAGCGGGGACGGAATAGACGCCCCAGTGAATGAAGATGCCGAATTTCGCATCGGTAAACCACGCGGGGGTGGGACGGCTGTTCAGCGATTCCCAATCGGCGGTGTATTTGGTCGCGGAATCAGCCGGAGCGCCATGGGCTACCGGTTGGATCGTGACCAGGCAATTGAGCCCGATGAAGGTTGTGAACAATGCCTTGCCCCAGCGAAGTTGCAGCTTGTCCAAAGGCCCGGACCGTTCATTTTGTGTTTTTTCGGGAGGTATCATAAAGATTGTTGATCGTTGGCGAAGTTTCTCCATTGGGAGAACCATCACTTCGAGGATGCAATGTGGTTTTGCCGTTGGAGATCCCCGAAGGTTGTTTCATTCTGCGGCACCCGCGTTGAATGAACAGGGTATCAAGGCCGCATGCCACGAACCGGAATCCCTGGTCAAGGCACTGTTTCAGGTCGTCGGGATCGGTTGAGACCACATGGATTCCCGGCGCGACGCCATGCCGAACGCACGCAGCCAATACCTTCTGTTGCGCCGCCAGGACATCCGCATGCTCCAACTGGCCAGCCAAACCCATCGAGGCCGACAAATCGTACGGCCCGATAAAGGCCGCATCCACTCCTGGCGTGGACAGAATCGCATCAGCCTGCGCTACTCCCACATGATTCTCGAGCATCACCACCACGATCACTTTTCGGTTGTGTTGCTCAAAATAGTCTTTGAAGTTGCGTCCAAAATCCGTGGCTCGGCACAACGATGCCCCGCGAATGCCTTCCGGCGGAAATCGCGCGATTGCCGCCGCCTGTGCTGCCTGCGCCGGTGTGTTCACCGCCGGCACGATGATTCCATCAGCTCCAATATCGAGCACCAGCTTGGCTTGGACCGCGTCGCACGAATGCAGCCGCACCAGCAGATCGCACTCACTGCCTTTCAGGGCCATCGCAATCGCCTGGAGATCGTGCAGACTTGTGCTGGTGTGTTCCAGGTCAACCGCGATCCAGTCGAAACCTTCACCCGCCATGATCTCCGCCACAGACGGATGCCCGATCATGATCCAGCCTCCCAATGCGGTATTTCCCAGCGCCAACTTTCGTTTCGTTTGTCCCATGGTGTCAGGAGTGTGGAATGGTGAAAGGGCCTACGATCTCGGTTGCGACCACCATCTTGAGTTCAAGCCGTCCGGCACGAGCCAATTCGTAAAACGTGAGTGGAAGATTGACGGTATGACGGGACTCAACACGGGAATCAGCCGGGGCATTTCGGGCTGTTCACGACAATCGAGCAAATCCCGGATGGAAACGGGAAAGGCCGATTCGGTCCAGCATGAGCAGATCATCCGGGACTGTTCCGCTGCAACCGTTGTTGAACGAAAACTGCTCACTTGATCCAGATCGAATTCATTTCTGTTGCCCGGAGTGCAGTCACTTTTACGTCTGCCCCGCCACGAATCGTCAATCCCTTGTCCTTTGAGAAGATGTTGCCGGCGAACGCCATGGCGACTTCTCCATCATTCGCGAAAAGCTCCAGCACGCCTCGATCGATCAGAAGACGAAGACGCAAGACACCCCCCACAGGCCTGACGACCGCTTTTGTATCCTTGCAGGAAAGCTCGCCGGTTTCCGCGTCATAGCGGATGTCCATGCCGTGAACGGAGAGAGTGAACGGCTGGGACGGGTCCGTTGTGGCAGCGAGCTCGCAGTCGAGCAATTCCGGGTTTACTTTTTTCAGGAGCTCGTTGGCGGCCGCGATACTCAAATCCTTACCCGACTGCGACTTCCGTGAACGCAATTTCTCCAGCTCGCGGGCGGGTGAGAAGGTCATGCGAATGCCATGATCCGTCCGCCGCAATTTGAGTTCGAGCGGCACGGTCATCCCTTGTGAGAAAGGCATTCCGGGATAGTTTGCTCCGTTGAGCCAGCCGAGCATGACCCGCCGTTGTCCGGGCATTTCCTTGAAGCTTTGGCCGGCGTAGAACTGCGGACCCAGATGTCCCTCGATGATTTCCGTTTCGGGAGTGAACTTCGAGCCATTGAAGGAACCGATCATGTAAGAAGATTTGGAAGCGTAGCGATTGGTGGCCTCCTTTTTGGAACCGTAGAGGACCCATTTTCGGCTTGTCTCGCCTTCCACCGGCAGTTCGAAAAAGTCAGGGCAATCTTGGAAACCCTCGATCAGGTCGAGTTTGTGCCAGTTGGTGAGATTGGTGGATTCGTAAAACGCGTAGCCGAAAGAGGGCAGTTTGCGTTCGAACACAAGCATCAACCATTTGTTTTCCGGCTCGTAACGCATGACGTTGGGATCCCAGCCGCTGTGTTTGAGAACCGGATTTTGTGGAATATCGATGAGCGAGAGTGCACGACCGGTCCCATAAGCAATGCATTCGCCCCGGCCGATTCCAGTGTACGAGGCGATCAACACGTCCTCCTTGCCTTTGCCAAAACCCAAAGTGTTGCCGTAATCAACCAGTGCGCCGCCGGAATACGCGCCACCGGCGATTCCGTGCGGATAGAGCGCCGGCGGCAGTTCCGTCCACCGCAGCAGATCGCGGCTTACCGCGTGACCCCAGTGCATGTTGTTCCAGTCAATGCCGTACGGATTGTTCTGATAGAACATGTGATACTCGCCGTTGAAGAAGACGAGACCGTTCGGGTCGTTGTTGAAACCGCGGCGGACGGTGAAATGAAACTGGGGACGATTGGCTTCGCGATAAACATCGTTCGCTTCGATCGGGACGTCGCTTTGTCGCAAAAGGGTGGAGAACGGATCGGCGAATTCGGCGGGCAACTTGTCGCTCGTTCGAATCGTCAGCGTTTTGCCCAGGTAATCGCGCATATCGGAGAATGCCCACCAATCCGGTGTCAATCCAGAAGCGAGCTCGATTTCAAACTCGCGAACCATTTTTCCGTCCAGAATCATCTGCAACGGAACTTGGCGGGATTTGTTTTTAACCGGCAGCAACAGATAGCGCTTCTTGATGGTCAGATCGAAAGCAGGGCTTTTCAAAGGGGCATCCGTTTGAACGATGTCGTCGATCAAGATGTGCGCGGCGGAGTTAGTGGAGCGGTCAACAATTTCGAGCCGCGCGATTTTCCCTTGGAACTCGGCAACGCTCCAGTCGTCATGTCGCAGGATTTGCGAACGTCCGATCTTGCTCTTAAGTCCAGTGGCGCTGCGTACGGTCTTGCCGTCGACGAGAAGGTTGAAGGAAGTCTGGTCGGGGAGTTCCGCGCCGCCGATCAGAAATCGAATGTAAGCTCTCTCCAGTTTGAATTCCGGCGATTGCAAGCACCCGGTCGCCGCGTCTTCCGCCGCGCCAGAGTTGGCCAGCCGTCTGCCACCGAAGGATTTTATCCCCTTTTGCCCAGAGACCGCTCCGGCAGTGGGTCCAGAACCGAAGGCGGTGCCTTCAACGGTCCATTCGCCAAAGGATTCGTTCTCAAAATCGGCGATCGGAAGATTGTTCGGTGCGCCAAAACAAATGCACGCTGAGCACAGGGCGAAAAGCCAAAAAGGGCGATGCATAAATAATAAGATCGTGCGGGTTATGGGGACGTTATTCATTTTGGAAAATGGGACGGCGTGGATCGATCAATGCCCAACAGCCCACCCCAACAAGAAAGAGAAAACTCATGAGGTAGAGCGAAATATTCCAGTTCGCAAATTTTTGAACTGAGTAGGCGACAATTAGCGGACAGAGCAGACTTCCCACCTGGCCAGCGGTGTTCATCGCCGCGCTCACCACACCCGCATTATCTCCCCCGACGTCGATGCACGTGCCCCAGGCGGCAGCGAGCGTGAACATCGTGGCTCCAACCGCAAGCGCAATGAGCACCGCGGCCATAACCGGCGTCGGCGCTATTGTTGCGAACAAAAGTGCAATCGCGGCAACCAGATACCCGGCCGATCCTACGAGACAACGGCCGGCGCGCAATCCGTAACGCGCCGTGAGCCGATCCGTAACCACGCCGCCCAGCAGATCGCCAAAAACACTGACGAGCAGAGGCAGACCCGCGAAAAATCCCAACGCACTGGCGTTGAAACCATGGCGTTCCTGGAGATACGTCGGAAGCCAAGTGATGCAGAAGTAAAAGACAAAGCTGTTGGGGAAATACATTAGGCAAAGCGCCAACGTGTTTCGATTTCGGAAAAGCCGTTTCCAGTAGACCCAGCCCAGTTCGTGCGGAGCGGTCGGCTGGCGTTCGGAGGTGATCAGTTGCAACTCTCCGGAGCTTACCTCGGAGTGCTCCGCGGGATCGTCCCTAAACCAGCGATACCAAACCACAGCCCAGATAAATCCCAGCAGGCCGAAAACGACGAACACCATTCGCCAAGGCATGAATACAAGCAATGCGGTCACCAGCAGGGGAGTCAATCCACCGCTCAAGTGCGCACCGGCAAAAAAAATTCCCTGGATGGTTCCGCGTTCCCGTCGTGGAATCCAGCGGGCGAATGAACGCGCTACGCCCGGCCAGGCTCCAGCCTCTCCAGCTCCGAACAGGAATCGTACGAGTAGCAGGGACGCATAATTAAATGCAGCTCCGGTTGCGATGGTGAATGCCGACCACCAGACCACAATCCGCGTCAACATGGTGCGGGTGCCTTTGCGGTCAGCCCACCAGGCGCTCGGGATTTCGAATAGCGCGTAAGCCAGGGCGAACGAGCTGAACACGTAACCCATCTGAACCTTTGAGAGATTCAGGTCCGCCATGATTTCGGGCGCCATTCTCGAAATGGCCACGCGGTCCAGATAAGTGACGACGCCAAGAAGAATCGTCAAGCCGACTACCTTGTAGCGAGTCCGGCTTTGTGGCAGGTCCGAGCTCTTCGACGGATCTGTTGAGTGACGCAGGCTCAACACAGAGCGACGAAAGTTGACCGGAATTCAGTCCGAAACAAGTTCATGCAGGCAAAGCACATATCTGATATATCAAGTTGTAAGATTCCTGGATGCGGCTGCGCAAGGATAATTTCATTCGGCTTTTGCAGGTTGTGCAAAGATAACGAGTTTCACGGCGCAAGTTCTTCCTTCCAAAATCTCGAATCGCACGCAGCCTGTTCCAATCATCAGCAAGCCTCGACCGTAAGGAAAATTTCAGTTGTGCAGAAAACATATACGATATATCAAATGGGACATCCCTATGCATTCGGAATGCTGGACTTCGTCCGGCGCGGCGGTTCGGCCGTAGCATTGAATATGAGACATTCGGTTTCGTCAGACATGCGCCCGCGGCGCACGCTAGATCTTTTAATATGAAGTTGAATCAATGTTGCGCCTACTCCCCCGCGACCATGCACACCCGCGTTGATTGAACTTGCATCCTTTACCCCGATTTCGCGGAGAGTGCGAAGGATTGAAGTGAAGCCGGGAACCACTTTGAGCCTTGCGAAAGGCCGATTCCAAAAAATAAAGACCGATACGTTTTATGATCGAATGCCAACGAAGTTTGATTCTTATGGCCCTGTTGACGATGAGCTGCGGGTTTGGTGTGGGAGCGGTGGATACGGCTCCGCTGCTCGGCCAAAAACGGATCAGCCAAGCCGAGGAAACGGGATTGCAGGAAAAATATTCCGGCTATCGCAGAGTCGATGATGATTATGTTCACGCGGGCGAAGCTGCCTTGGAGCGCTGGATGGATTGGAAATGGGGACTGCGAATCCATTGGGGTTTATACACTCTTTATGCTGGCGACAAACCTTGGAGCGGCGAATCGTGGATAATTCCCAAGTTCCATTCGGACGACAAGGAATGGCAGAAGAAATATTATACGTCGTATCAGGATTTCAATCCGCAAGGGTTCGATGCGGACGAATGGATGCGGATCATGCAGCAGGGCGGCATGAAATATTTTTCTTTCACCACCAAGCATCACGATGGCTTCTGTCTGTGGCCGACGAAGACTCTGCAAAAAGGATTTCGCAGGCTGGCGGATGGTTCTTTCGAGGACGTCACGAATCATTTCAGCGTGGCGGAAACACCCTTCAAGCGGGACGTTGTAGGGGAGTTGGTTAAAGCCGGGCGCGCTCACGGACTCGGGGTGAGTCTTTATTATTCCCACATCGACTGGCACGACTGGGATTTTGCGTGGGATCATCGCAATTACTGGTACGACACGAATTTCACCAAGGTTTCAGATCCCGCACGCTGGGCCGCCTTCATCCAGAAGGAGCGTGATCAGGTTACTGAGCTCCTGACATGGTATGGTCCGATCGACACGCTGTGCTTTGACATCAGTTGGGGCGAGGCAAAGGAGAAGGCGTTCAGCATTGCCAAGCTTTCCCGTGATCTTCAACCGAACACACTGCTGCGCAATCGTGGCACTGAAATGTATGGCGATTACAGCACACCAGAGGGGGAGATTCCGGCCGACCCCAACGAAATGAAAATGCCGTGGCAGGTGATTTATCCGTGCGGGAGCGGCGCCTCGTACCGCCTGAATGATAATTACAAGCCCAAGGAATGGGTTTTGGAGAGCCTGATCGATATTGTGGCCAAGGGTGGGAATTTCCAGGTCGGCTTTGGTCCCGACGCCAATGGCAGGTGGCCCCAGCAAATGATTGACCGTTTGAACTACGTCGGAGACTGGCTCGAGGTGAATGGTGAAAGCATCTTTGCCACGCGTCCTTACCTTCGTTATCACGAAGGCAGCGATTTGAGGTTCACGCGGACGAAGGACAAAAAATTCGTGTACATTCTTAGCTTGGTCTGGCCGGGGGAAAAACTGAAATCGCGGATGGTCAAAGCCAAAGCCGGCACGGCGATTCGCCTGCTTGGTTATGACCAAGACTTGGTTTGGCGGCAGCAGGACGACACGCTTATCATAGATATCCCGAAGAAGCTGCAGTCCGAATCAAATCGTCCCGCACAACAGGCATACGCCTTCAAGGTTGAATCTAAAGCCTGGGATGAATTCGCCGAAAGCTTGCCGGTTGAACCTCCACTGCCGTCGAAGGATAAGAAATCTTCACCGTAGTGACTGGCTGGCTTCCATGGAGCTCTGCTGTGAAATTGACATCCGCCAAACGCGGTTGCCGTTGCCGCATTTAAAAGAGCGGGCGTATCGCCGTAACTTTTGGCTTGGCATGCTCGTCCTGCTTTGTAAATATCCGATATATCAAGAATCCATTGAAACTCCCTTCTGATAAATTCATGCGAAACGGAATGTTAAATACCATCGGACTTGAAGCCAAAGTGCGAGATCGTGATGCTGGTTCACGGCTCGTTGGCAATCTGAAACTGCGGCTGCTGGCGCTCGTATCTGTGGGAATCCTCACCGGGACTGTCCCGGCAGCCGAGCCGCGCGTGGGCGAGGTTCTATACAATGGGATTCAATTACCCGAACAATGGCCGCCGACCACACCCATACCGGGCCGAAAGGTTCGGCCGGTGCCTTACCTGTCAAATCGCCCCGCAGTTGTGCCAATTGATGTCGGGCGCCAGTTGTTTGTGGACGATTTTTTGATTGAGAGCAGTACCCTCAAGCGCGAATGGCATTATCCAGAACGCTATGAAGGGAATCCGATTCTCAAGGCTGAAACTCCAACTGAGTTGAATAACGGAAAGTTGCCTTTGGCTGCGATGATCAGTGACGGCGTCTGTTACGATCCCGAAGCGCGCGAATTCAAGATGTGGTACCAGGCGGGATGGCGCGATGGCACCATGATTGCCACCAGCAAGGATGGATTGAAGTGGACACGTCCCGAAACAGATATTGAACCTGGTAACAATCGTGTGCTGCCTTCGAGAGGCCGGTTGGTGCGTCACGGCACCAGCATCGTTCGCGATCCTTATACCAAGGACCCATCCCAGCGCTTCAAATTAACAGTCTTCGAAAACCACATTCGAAAGACGTCGGCTTATGCGTCGGGGGATGGTATCCACTGGGACTTCAAAGGACATCTGCCGGAATGCGGTGACAACACCACATTTTTTTATAATCCATTTCGCAAGAAATGGGTGTTCAGTGTTCGATTGTATCGCGATGGCCGCTCCCGCAACTATGTTGAGTGCGACGACTTTTTTACTGGCATGAATTGGGATAAGGAAAAGGAATCCCCCTGGGCGCATCCCGATGTTCTCGATCTGCCTGATCCCCTGGTGGCATCCTACCGACCCACACCTGAAATGATCGCGGCGGAGGCGGTCTCCTCGAATCGCCCCGTCGCTGAGTTGACCGAGCACTATGCAAAGTTGTACGGCGACCCCGTGCATTTATACAATCTCGATGCGATGCCTTATGAAAGCATCATGATTGGTGTGTGGGGATTGCTGAAAGGCCCTATGACTTCCCGGGCTTGGAACAAGCATGATATTGGCAAGATCATTGATCTGTACGCCGCGTACAGCCGTGATGGATTTCATTGGGATCGACCGGATCGGACGCCCTTCCTGGCTTCGACCCGAAAGCCAGGTGATTGGGACCGGAGCTATCTGCATTCCGGCGTTGGCATCTGCACGGTCGTCGGCGATAAATTGTATTTCTACTACAGCGGCTGGTCTGCGGAAGGAACGAATGGCGTCCCAGCCACCTACGCAGGCGGTGCAAATGGTGTGGCGTTCCTGCGCCGCGACGGTTTTGCGTCAATGAACGCCGACACGAAAGAAGGAACGTTGACCACGCGCCCGGTGACATTCAAGGGTAAGCATATGTTTGTGAATGTGAATGCGCCCAAGGGTGAACTGAAGGTGGAGGTCCTCGATGAAGCAGGGAAAGTTATTGCGCCGTTCTCCGCCCGGAATTGCACTACTCTTAAGGGCGACCGGACCAAATTGCAGGTAGCTTGGAAAGGCGCGGATGATCTGTCCAGGCTCAGCGGTAAGAAGGTGCGCTTCCGTTTTACTCTGCAGCAGGGCGAACTGTATTCATTCTGGGTGACGCCCGATGCAACCGGCGCGAGCCATGGCTACGTGGCTGCTGGCGGGCCTGATTTCCCGGGGCCGGTTGACACGGTTGGAAAATGATTCACCAACGTTGAGCATTGCACGCTCCGCAGAGGGGGCTCTTCTGCGGAGCTGCCCGAACCGTTGAAAAGGCCGCGATGCCGGGTGTTCGTCGAAACCGGAGCAGGTCGGCACGTAACTTCCAGATGGCGGCAATGTTTTCTGCAGCAGATTTGAAAAGTTGAAGCAAACAACCAGCTAATTTATGAAGACATTCTGTGCATCGGCGATGGTTCTGACGGCATACCTTGCGATATCTTCTCTCGTTTCGGGACAAACTGCGGTCGCGCCAAAGGTGGAAAAGAACGCTCCCCATCCATCGTTTGATATCTCTCCGGAAGAGGCCGCCGCGAATCAGCATTATAATCAACCGCTGCGGCCGCAATTTCATTACACCCCCATTCAGGGATTCGTGGGCGATGCCACGGGGCTTATTTATGACAACGGCACGTACCATCTGTTCTACATGTCGGACAAGTGGGAGCGGCGGAAGAATCGCAACAAACGGTGGGGTTACGCCACCAGCTCGGACTTGTTGCATTGGAGTGAGAAGCCTTCCGTTCTCGATCCGATCCACGACAACAAACCTGGCAGCGGCAGCGGCATTGTGGATTGGGACAACACTCTGGGACTGCAAACCGGCAGGCAAAAAACGCTGGTGGTTTATTACACTGATTACAAGACCGGAAGCTGTATTCTGTACAGCACCAATGGCGGTGTGACATGGACACGACATCCGCAGAATCCAGTATTGCCGCGCATCGCGAGCAACGATCGAGATCCGACAGTCTTCTGGCATCCACAAACAAAGCAATGGCGGATGATCCGGCACGAAGAACCCTTCAACGGCGACGGCAAGACCGGCTTTGTGTTCTTCGGATCGACCAACCTTCTTGATTGGACCTTTCTCAGCCGAATCGGTGATTTCAATGAATGCGCTGATTTTTTCGAACTGCCTGTCCGGGGTGGTCGGCGGGGGGAGAAAAAGTGGGTGCTGATGGACGCTGGCTACAATTACAAGCTCGGGTCCTTTGACGGCACCGAGTTCAAGCCCGAGTCTGAAAAGCTGCGGGCTGATTATGGCGCCGCCAAGTTCGCCTATGCGCCTCAAACCTGGAAGAAAACACGGGATGGCAAAACCCCGCCGATTCAAATGGGTTTTCTTCATTATCCAAAAGGGGCGGATCTCATGCCTATGCGGCTTGTCTGGCACGGACAGATGACCTTTCCATGCGAGATCACGCTTAAACAGTTTGCTGAAGGTCCGCGGATCTGCCGGGAACCGATCAAGGCGATTGAGAAGCTTTATGGGGAGAAAAGGTCCTGGCGCAACCTGATGCTTAAACCCGGTGAGAATCCCCTGGCGGATTTGACTGGGGACACGTTGGATATTCGCATGGAGATCGAACTGGACGAAGCCGCCGAGATTATTTTTAACGTGCGTGGTGAATTGATCCGATACTCAAGGGCTCGCCATCTTTTGGAAATTGGAACCTCCAAGATTCCGCTTCGGCTCGCTGGAAAAACTCTTCGTTTGCGGGTTCTGCTGGACCGTGCCTCTATTGAAGTGTTTGCAGATGAGAATCAGGTCTCATTTTCAAAAGCTGTCTTCTTTGATGCAGCACAAAGAGATTTCAGTCTGTCCGCTGAAAAGGGCGGGGCTCAGTTGAAATCTCTTACCGCCCATCAAATCAAGTCCATTTGGGACGAGAATGCTAAGGTCGCTTCCGCGAAGCGCTGAAATACAGGCCAGCGAATGCTGGTTTAAGAACCCGTCAAAATCCGCCCATGACAAAACATAAAAGATTCCTGCTTCTGTGCATCCGGACCGCAGCCGCGTTTTTATTCGCCGCTGGAACAACCACGGCCTTCGCACAGGGAACCAGCACGAATCTCACTTCTCGTGTGCCGAGGTTTACTTTCGGACAAACACTTGAGGAGCAGAAGGCTCAACTTAAAACCAACTCACTGTTGCGGCGGTTTGCCGAATCACGGGAAAAGTTGTCCAGTGATCCGCATCGTCCGTTCTATCATTACGTGAACCCCGAGGCTCGCTTGAACGATCCGAACGGGCTTTCATTTTGGCGGGGCCGCTGGCATCTCTTTTATCAGGCATATCCGCCCGAAGACACCCGCCAGCATTGGGGCCACGCCGTCAGCGAGGATCTCATTCACTGGCGTGATCTGCCTTACGCCATTTACCCGAACCCGGAAGAGAAATCCTTTTCCGGGGCAATTTTGATTGAAGAGGATCGCGCGATTGCGATGTACCACGGAACAGCGGTCGGCAACATCGTTGCTGTCTCATCGGATCCATTGCTGTTGAACTGGGAGAAGCTCACAGGAGCGGCAGTGATACCCCGGAGGAAGCCGGGTGAGCCGGCGCAGCCGTATAATGTGTATGATCCCTGCATTTGGAAAAAGGATGGGATGTATTATTCGATTTCCGGCAGCACCATGCCCACTGGCCCCGCTCGAAAGCCGCTTCCAGCACAATATCTTTTCCGTTCCATAGACCTTGTAAAATGGGAATACCTGCACCAGTTCGTGGAGGATGATCGCTTCACCATGGTGGGCGATGACGGAGCGTGTCCCTATTTCTGGCCGATTGGGGACCGTCATATCTTACTTTTCTTCAGTCACATGAGCGGCGGCCAATATCTTATCGGTGATTACGACAAGCAACGAGACAAGTTTATTGCGACGTCTCATGCGAAATTCAATTTTGGTCCCTCCACACCTGGCGGAGTCCACGCGCCCTCTGCGTTTCCGGACGGCAAAGGAGGCGTGATCACGATCTTCAACGTCAATCCCGCGAAATCCACGCCGGGCTGGAATCAGCTGATGACGCTGCCCCGACGGTTGACGCTCGCCTCAAAGGACGTCTTGGAGGTCGAGCCGGCCGGCGACATTGAATCGCTTCGCTACGGTCATCGCCGCGTGGAGAATGTTTCTCTGCCGGCAAATCAGGAGATTGTTCTCACAAATATCCACGGCAATGCCGCGGAATACATTCTTGAGATCGAGCCCAGTCATGCACCGTTGGTTGAGTTGAATGTGTTGAGATCACCTGGCAAGGAAGAGTACACGCGGATCGCGTTTTTCCGGAATCGTGGTTACGTCATCAGCCGGGCTCGAACTGGGGATTCGTTCCAAAGCTCGGTCAGCCTTGATACTTCGTATTCATCCGAACTCGACTCAGCCACATCGCGCGCTCCCGAAACCGCGCAGATTGCCATTGCACGCGATGAGCCGCTAAAGCTCCGCGTGTTCGTCGACAAGAGCATCGTCGAAGTTTTCATCAATGGTAAGCAGTGCGTTGCCGCCCGGGTGTATCCCGGGCGTTCTGACAGTGTCGGCGTGTCGCTGCGAAGCCAGGGTCGGAATTCGATGCTCAAATCGTTTGACGCCTGGCAGATGAAGTCGATCTATGAAACGGCGAAGAATCGGTGAACTTTGGATGCTGTCCCGGACGCGCTGGATCGCGTGACCGCCGGTGCTGCGACTGAGGCCGTGAATTCGTCTGCCGCGCTGCACAAACGCGACTGTCGGCCAGAAACAGTTCGTTTTGAATCTGGTTACTTTAATATTCCTTTTTCACCTCGCGATTCTCCGCTTTTTTTGTCAAGCGTCATCGTTTTGACCGGCCTTTATTCTTGTATTTAAAACGGCGTGCGATAGATATACCGCACATGCAAGATAGCTTCCAGACTCTCAAGGCTCAGGTTTACCAAACCTTGCGGCGCGAGATTCTGTCCGGCACCACTCCCCCCGGCACCCGGCTCGTGAGACGAACCTTGAGCCTTCGCTTGGGCGTCAGTCCCATTCCAGTCATCGAGGCCCTGCATCAGCTGGAAAAGGACGGATTGGTGGAGAGTCAACCCATGTACGGTCATCGGGTCCGGGCTTTGAGTGTGGATGCCGCCCGGAATGATCATGTTTTGCGCGAAGCGATTGAATGTCAGGCAGCGCGCTTATGTGCCCAGAATGCTTCCGACAAACAGCTCGAGACGTTGGAACGACAGGCGGTGGAATTGGATAAAATTCTGAAGGGCGATCCGGAGGGTGCCACTCCCGCCGAAGAACACCTTGAATTTCATTTAGGCGTGGCGCGAGCGACGGGCTATAGCGGGTTGGTGGACGCACTGCAGAACCTATGGTTTCGGCGCTTGATGGTTTTCAACACGGTCAATGCAGCCGCATTGGGGATTCCGCGAAACTGGCACGGCCAGTTGGTCAAGGCATTGGCCACTCGCGACCCCGATGTCGCAGAGCGAGCCATGCGGGAGCATGTGCAGTTCAACGTTGCGCAACAGATGAAGATGCTGGAATCGAGCCGTGTAACTGAGCCGGTCAAAGACACTGCTTCCCCCTCCAAGAACGGCAGCAAAAAATCCGTTCGAAAGACTTCCAAGGTCTAGCCCGCCTCCTGGCGTTCAGTCTCCCGTTTCCTTCTAGACTCATAGTACGAAACTGAAGATGCCGGGGAGGCCATTCCGGTCAAAGCCCCCGACATTTGATCATTCGCCTTGCCTTTGAGGGCATCTGGTATTAACGATATATCAGATATTGGTTTGGCTATTGGGGTAGCCTGCATCGTCGAGAATCGTTCTCAGCGTGAATGAGATGATCGCGGAACCAACCTGTCATACCGTGAAAACAATGAGAGCCACAGAATGAAGCACTCGGAAATTCAACAAATATTCGCTGATCTGCGTTACCGCGTGTTGTCGGCCCTGATTTGGGTTTCTCTGATGTGGTTCGATTTGCCCGCTCAAGGGGCTAGCTATTACGTTGACGCGACGAATGGCTCCGACAGTAATCCCGGCACAATCTCGGCGCCGTATCAGACGTTGTTTCGCGGCACGCTGCTTCTTTCTCCGGGGGATACTCTTTACATTCGAGGCGGCGTATACCGGGAAATACTTCAGCCCACACGATCTGGAACCGCGGCTTTACCGATTGTTATAACTGCATATTCGAACGAAGTGGTGACGGTGACTGGAGCGGATGTAGTGACCAACTGGACATCGTATTCCAACGGCATTTACCAGGCGACGGTTGATTGGGATTTGGGTGAAGCTCGCAACCAGGTGCTCGTGGATGGCGAGATGATGCACCAGGCGCGATTCCCGAATTTTGGTGACGGCGATCTGCTTCATCCGGCAGTGACGACGGCGACGATTGGATCACCGAACAACGTCGTAACATCCCCGGATTGGGCGGGTAAGCCAGCAAACTTCTGGGCGGGTGCCCGAATGCTGGGCGGCTTTGGCAGCGCATGGGCGCATCAGACCGCCATTGTCGGAAGTTCCTCCGGAAACAGCCTGACTATGTCCAATGGAACCATGAGTGGCCAGTGGTTCACCGGCAGCGGACCTGCTTACCTGTTCGGATTGATGAGCCTGCTCGATTCCGACAAGGAATGGCATCTGGATCCGGTGGCTGACATTCTCTACCTGCGAATTCCGAACGGTCAGGATCCCAACTTGCATCTAGTGGAAGTGAAGCGCCGGGTTTGGACGGTGAGCTTTGCCAACGTGAATTACGTGAAGGTGCAGGGTTTAAGGTTGCGCGTCGGCGGCGTGCAGATGGCGCGGGGATACGGTCTCGCGCTCATTGATTGCGACGCACGGTTTCTGAGCCACTACCTCAAGTTTTCCGTCGGCGATGCCGGAGACATCCAGAACGCATGGGACCGTGGAATTTACATCGCCAGCACCAATAGTGTGCTGGAGCGTTGCACGATCTACGACACCGCGAGTTCGGGGGTCTATATTCAGGGCATGAGCAATGTGCTGACAAGGAACTTCATCTACAACGTCAGCTACACCGGCGTCAACGGCGCGGGTATGAACATCCGTGGTCGACGCCATCTGATTACCTTCAACACCATCAGCAATGCCGGGTGGGCTGGATTCGCTCCCGCCAACGATAGCCAGACCGGACACAAGATCCTGTACAACGATGTGACGCGAGTAGCGGAAGTCACGAAGGATACCGGCGTCTTTTATGCGGCATCCGGCAGCAATACCGAACGAACGCGGCTGGCTTACAACTGGTTTCATGACGTGTTTCCCTGGCGGCAATCCGGAGTGCTCATTTACCTCGATGGGACGTGTGTAAACAACGATATCGACCATAACGTGTTGTGGAACGAGATCGGTCGTGATGCCATTCAAGTGGCTTCAAATTCGAAGAACGACAACTTTTTCAATAACACCATTTTCAATGCCCGGCCTCTCGCAATTGGATCTCCGCTCATTGTGCTCAGCAATAATCTTTATCTCGCGTGGGCGCCCGAAGCGCAATTGATGGATTGGCAGAATCACGATTTTCGATTGAAACCTGGGGCGACCTCAATTGATGCAGGCATTGTGATCCCGGGATATTCCGACGGCTACAAGGGCGCGAAACCGGATCTTGGAGCTTACGAAACCGGCGGACCTTACTGGGTTCCCGGTATCCACGGTTGGAGTCTCGAACAGCCAGGAATCCGCACTGATCGTGCCCGGAGCTGGAGCGGGACTGATGCAAGCGTGCAGGGAACGTTGATCTCCGCCGGCACAGCTCCAACGACGGTGAATTTGTATTGGGGCGAAGCGGACGGCGGGACCAATGTTGCGGCCTGGGCGAATGTTGCCACCGTCGGAGTTTTCGCGACGAACCCGGCGGTGCTGGTGGAATCCATCAACGGGCTCGTTCCCGGAAGTGATTACTCATATCGATTCTACGCATCGAACGCACATGGCCATTATTGGGGTCATACGCGAAATTTTAAAGCCGGGGGTGGCGCTTGGATTTCGGATGCCAATTCGGCGTGGGGCGATAGCACGCGTTGGGAGAGCGGTTCAATACCTAATGGCACTGGCACCTTCGCCGATTTCAGCACCATTGATATCACAGCGGACCGCGTCATCGATCTTGAACTCTCCAGAACGGTCGGCGGAATTGGTTTCAACGATTTGATTCCCGGCCATTCCTGGACGGTTTCAGGGGGCGAAACCCTCTATCTTTCAACGCGCAATCCTATGCAGCCTCCGGTGATTGAAGTGCAAAACACCTCGGTTTACTTCGGCGCGCCGCTGGGGGGTGATGACGGTCTTGAAAAGATTGGGTCTGGTTCACTGTCGTTGGCCGCGGGGAATGGTTACGAGGGCCCGACGCTAGTCAGAGGCGGAAGTCTGCTTGTGAATGGTTCCATCAGCAACAGCCCAGTCCGTGTGGCTGCAAAGGCGGTACTCGGCGGCGCCGGATGGATCGCCGGCGTGGTCACTGCTGACGACGGGAGCGTCCTGTCACCGGGAACAAACGGGATTGGTTCTGCAGGTACCTTGACGGTGAACCACCTTGCCTTGGACGGCGCGACGCTTCTATACAACCTGGCGAGCAGAACCAACGCCGGGGCAGGAGTGAACGATTTGATACGACTTCAATCCGGTGGAGTGTTGACATTGACTCCAACCAACGGGGGCATCGTTCGTCCGGTAACATTCCTGGCTCATATGTTGAACGGTTACCTCACGAATCGCACTTACATGGTGATCAGCAATGCTTCATCAATCGTCGGTGACGTTTCTACCCTGTTTTCAGCGCCGGGATTGTCGGCGCGCTTTTACACCAACAGCGGCGCGGGCCCCTATCACGTGTTCATGGCTGTTTCGAATGTCGTGGGGCGCGACCTTGTCTGGCGGGGAACAGCGGGCTCCGCCTGGAACATTGGCGTCACTTCAAACTGGCTGGAAAGCATCTCGGAATCAGCCAGCGCCTTCAATCAGAAGGACCGCGTCCTGTTTGATGACGGCGCTTCAAACTTTGTCGTCAACGTCGTGGGAACTCTTTCGCCTCTATCTGTCACCGTTGAGAATTCAATTTCCAACTACATTATTGGCGGAGGTGGAAAAATCACTGGCGCCGGTTCCTTCACAAAGTCGGGAACCGGCACGTTGACCTTGAATCTCGCCACTGATTATACCGGAGCGACACGCATTGAAAATGGAACGGTGATTGCCGGAACCCATAACGTGTTCCCGCCGAACACGGCGTTGTTCCTCGGACAAAGCGATTCCAACCGGCACTCCGTGGCGGCCTTGGATCTGACTTCAGCGAGCCAGACCGTCGGCTCTCTCGGAATCGCTTCGCTGCGTTTGACGGCCATGGTCAATACCAGCCCGGATTATGTGGATTCAACGCGCATAACAAATCAGATCGTGATCGGAGCAGGGCGCACTCTGACAGTGAATGGAAGTGTGGTGATCGGAGACTCGGCTTTGCCACATTACCTGGCCAGCTTCACATCGATTCGGGGGGCAGGTGCGTTTAACGTGCAGACAGCCGGCGGCGTGTTTCAGGTTAATGGGAACGATTATCCCGGCAGCGCCGGCGCAACGCGCACTTACCTCGACATGTCCGGCCTGGCCACCGCTAACATCAACCTTGGGAATGGCACGTTTTATCTTGGCGATCGGTCGACTGCTGGCGACGGCAACAGCGCCACCGTATTGACCCTCGCGAGCAATACGACCATCACCGCGGGAATCTTCAACATCGGGAACAGCCAGCGCGCGAAGCCGCATCTATTGAAACTCGGCAGCGGCAGCAATGTTTTTAACGTGGATACGCTGCAGTTGGGTGTGACCCGCGACTCAGGCCAGGTCTCGTTCAATACGGCGGGCGGAACGTTCACATTGCGCGCCGCAAACGGCAGCGGTAGGGCAGCGCTCACGGTTGGTCCCAACGTCGGTACTACTTATGGCGCATCAAATCAGTTTATGAACTTGAAGGATCATCATGTGGATCTCCTGCTGAGCACACTACGTGTGGGTGAAGACAACCGCGGCAGCAGTGGCAGTTCCTATTCATCGAATTACTTTGGATTTTCCAGCGGCGTCCTTGACACAACAGCTTTGAGAGTGGGCAATCGTTCTGGGAACCCAAACAGCACTCCGGCTCGATGGTTCAATGTATTGGACATCGACGGCGGCACTGTGAGTATTGGCTCCAGCGGGATTGTCATGGGCACCGGCTTCGGTTCCAACGGTCCTCTTTCGACCAATGCCGCAGCGTTGAACATCACCGGCGGCACTGTCTCGGTGGGGAATGATATTGTGCTGGCGACGCAAAATTCTGCCGCCGGTCATAACACCCTGGTCAGCACCCTCAACGTATCCGGAGGAACGCTCGTCGTGAATGGAGACATCCTCTGCGGCATCGGCGCGGCGAACCCTGCTCCGCGTTTAGCCAGTCTGAATCTTAATCATCCCGATTCGGTTCTAAACCTCACCGGGCACGCGATTGGGGGCACGGACAACATCAGCAGCAATGCCATTCGCCTGATCGATCAATTGTATTTTCAGTCCGGCACGCTGCAGAACGTCGGACAGATCAATGGCGGCGCCGAGCTCGTGAAACAGGGCGCGGGCAGGCTCACCATTGCCGGGAACAATTCCTACACAGGTGAAACCGTTGTCAGCAACGGAACCTTAAACGTGTCGGGAATCATCGGAGCTTCAAGTGCGGTGAGGGCGTTGACCGATTCGTCCCTGACCGGCGATGGGTTGATCCAGAGCCCGGTCACGATCAACGGAACGTTATCTCCGGGCAGTTCAGTGGGAGCTCTGAGAATCAATAATTTACTCACACTTGGCGCGGGCAGCACGACCTTGATGGAACTGGACTCCGCCGCCAACACCAACGATTCAATTCGCGCTCTTACGCAGGTCTCGTATGGCGGAACGTTGATTGTGACGAACCTGAGTGGGGAGTTGACTGACGGAAAGGTATTCATGCTGTTTGAAGCGGCGGCCCGCAGCGGAGCATTTGATGCAATCAATCTGCCGGTGCTTCCGGAGGGTTTGATCTGGACGAACAGACTTTTCGTGGACGGGAGTATCGCGATTACACGTTTACCCCTGTTGCGGCCATTCATATCCGGATCGCGTTTATTGGGGACCAATTTGGAAATCACCGGAACGGGTGGGACCCCCAATGGTTCCTATCGAGTAATCTCGTCGACGAACCTGGCTCTGCCTCTGATCTTTTGGACGCCCGTGATCGAGAGTCGTTTCACTCCAGGTGGAGACTTTTCAAATTCAATTCCCCTGAACCCAAGTTCGCCCTCAATGTTTCTCCAGCTTGATCAATGAAGTTAGTAACTGATTCGACCCCCGATAAGGAACAAGGGAATCCTCTGAGCTTGTACTCCGCAACGATGACCGCGTCCGAACCGAGAGTTCTCGGAAAAACAGGATTGCGTCTTCCGCGTATTGTTTTTGGTACCAGCTGCCTGGGAAATCTCTTTCAAGTGATCCAGGATGATACCAGACATGCGATTGTCAGTGAGGTGGTCCGGCACTCCATCCCTGCCGTTTTTGACTCCGCTGGAAAGTATGGCGCCGGTCTCGCCCTTGAAGTGCTCGGAGATTCGCTGAGAAAGTTGCACGTTCCCCCAGCACGGGTGCTGATCAGCAACAAGCTTGGCTGGTACCGCGTTCCACTTAGAGAAGGGCAGCCCACCTTTGAACCAGGCGTGTGGGCGGACCTCAGGCACGACGCCGAACTGCGGATCAGCTATGAAGGTATCATTCAATGCTTTGAACAGGGGTGTGCGCTAATCGGACCCGGCTACACATCCCGGATGGTTTCAGTTCACGATCCAGATCAGTTTCTCGACGGCGCAAAGACCCCTTGGGAACGAACCCAACGATTCAAAAGTCTGGTTGATGCGTATCGCGCACTATTCGAGTTGAAGGCAAAGGGAAATGTCGATGCCGTCGGTATTGGTTCCAAAAACTGGCGCGTCATTCGCGAGGTATCCGAACGGGTAGATCTCGATTGGGTGATGCTGGCTTGCAGCCTCACTCTTTTTTCGCACCCCCGCGAGCTGTTGGATTTTGTGTCACACCTCCATTCGCGAGGAGTAGGAGTTATCAACTCAGCGGTATTCCACAGTGGATTCTTAACCGGCGGTGCGTGGTTCGATTATCGCAAACCCAGCCTTCATGACGACTCCCACTTATATGTTTGGCGTGACAGTTTTTTCCGGGTTTGCAGAAGGTTTGGCGTTCGCCCCGCAGATGCGTGTGTGCAATTTGGCTTGGCACTGCCGGGTGTAATTGCAGTGGCCCTCAACACCGGAAAGCCGGAGCGCATTAAAGATAATATTCAAACGGCCACACAGGAGATTCCTTCCCGCTTCTGGCGGACCTTGAAGGAAGAGGGGTTGGTAGACAGAGATTATCCCTTCGCTTCGTTTTGACTTTTAGTGCGATCGAATGAACCAGCCCGTCGAAACTTCCATTCTTCAGCCTCGTATGCAGTGAGTGCCCGATATGAGGATCGATTCTCACCAACATTTCTGGCGGTACAATTCCACCGAATACGAGTGGATAGGGGACGACAAGAAGCCGATCCAACGGGACTTCTTACCGGAGCATCTGCTTGCCGAAATTGCGGCCGTGAAATTGGATGGCGTGATTTCGGTCCAGGCGCGGCAAACTCGCGAAGAGACGCAGTGGTTACTCGATCTTGCGACACGGTACCATTTCATCAAAGGCGTTGTGGGCTGGGCCGATTTGGTTTCGACCCGGATTGATTCTGAATTGGAGATCATTGCCGCGCATCCCAAGCTGAAAGCGATCCGTCACGTCGTTCAGTGCGAACCGGAGGGGTTTCTTCTGCGTGCGGATTTCAATCGCGGTATCCGCGAACTTAGGAAGTACGACCTGGTCTACGATATTCTGATCTTCTCCCGCCACCTTCCAAACGCCATCACGCTTGTCGATGCGCATCCGAATCAAATCTTCGTGCTTAACCACCTGGCTAAGCCCTCTATCGCGAAAAGTGATTTCGAGCTTTGGGACAAACATCTGCGCGATCTGGCAAAGCGGCCAAACGTGTATTGCAAAGTCTCAGGAATGGTAACCGAAGGAGATTTCGGAGATCAGGCAGAAATCCAGCTTCGATCTTTTTTCGATGTGGCTGCGGAAGCATTCGGGCCAAAGCGATTGTTGTTTGGATCCGATTGGCCTGTCTGCCTCCTGGCGTGCAGTTATCCTCGTTGGCACGGGATTGTCTCGAACTGGGTCGATGGGTTCACGAGCACTGAAAAAAGCCGCATTTTTGGCGAGACGGCGACGGAGGTCTACCGATTATGAAGGCCCTCGTGATTTCGGAGCCGGGCAGAACCGGCTATGTGGAGATTCCCCAACCAAAGCTGGCCCGCGGGGAGGTGCTGTTACAGGTTAAGAGATTGGGCTTTTGTGGATCGGACCTCAATGCCTTCCGTGGTGTCAACCCATTGGTGACCTATCCACGCATTCCAGGCCATGAAGTCGCCGGCCTGATCGCTGAAGTGGGAACGGAGGTTCCCGCTACATTCAAAGTTGGTCAATCAACTACTGTTTTGCCCTACAGCAGTTGCGGAGCATGCGTTCCGTGCAAAGCCGGGCGGGTAAACTCCTGCAGGAATAATGAAACCCTCGGCGTCCAAAGAGACGGAGCGTTCACCGAATTTATCGCCGTGCCCTGGCAGAGTTTAGTCGGTTCTGAGCGGCTTACACTTGCCGAACACGCTCTTGTCGAGCCGTTGAGTGTGGGCTTTCACGCTGTAGAACGCGGATGTGTAAACCGTTGCGATACCGTGACGGTCTTTGGCTGTGGCATGATCGGTCTTGGCGCCATCAGCGGCGCAGCAGGGGTGGCTGGCGCCCGGGTCATCGCAGTCGATATCGATGACTCCAAACTCGAATTGGCCAGAACGGCAGGTGCGGTTGAGACAATCAATTCCCGGATTGAGAATCTGCCGGAAAGGCTTCAGGCGTTAACCGGCCGGGAAGGTCCCAATGTTGTGATTGAAGCAGTCGGATCGCCCGAAACGTTCCGGGCAGCCGTCGATGAAGTCTCCTTTGCAGGCCGCGTCGTTTATATTGGTTATGCGAAGGAACCTGTCACCTATCAAACAAAGGCTTTTGTGATGAAGGAACTCGATATTCGGGGTTCTCGAAATGCGACCATCAAGGACTTTGCCGACGTGATCAAAGTTCTCGAATCCCAGGGCTATCCTGTAAATGAGACCATCACCCGTTCTGTCCCTTTTGCTGAGGCGGGCGATGCGCTTGCAAAGTGGAGGGACAATCCGAGCCTTGTAACGAAGCTTCACGTCGTGTTATAGGCCGATTCAAAGAGCGATCTACTTATGAAAAGCAACGGAAAGCTGTCGAAAAAGGGTATGTTCGTCACGAGCGATGGCAGAAACGTATTTCTTACGTTCGTATTGATTAGCTCACTCTTTCTTCTTTGGGGCTTTTGTAATGGCATGATCGATGTCATGGACAAGCACTTTCAGGAGGAGCTTGGCCTGACGCTATCACAGTCGGCATGGGTCCAGTTTGCTCATTATCTCGGCTATTTCTTAATGGCTGTCCCTGCTGGGTGGCTGGCAACCAGGCTGGGTTACAAGGGCGGCATAATTGTTGGCCTGCTGATGGTTGCAGCAGGAGGCTTTTGGTTTATCCCGGCTTCGAAGATCGCTGAATTCTGGGCGTTTCTTTTTGGCGTTTGTTTGATAGCCGCCGGATTGACGTTCTTGGAAACGATCGCAAATCCGTATACGACCGTGCTTGGAGATAAAAAATTCGCCGCCACGCGTATTAATCTAGCGCAATCCTGCAACGGAATAGGTTGGATTTTCGGACCGATCGCCGGGGGGATGTTCTTCTATGGCAAAGATGCCGCCGGCAAGAGCACCGGGAGCGAAACCCTGTGGATTCCGTACGCCGGAGTGGGTGTGGTAGTCCTCATTCTGGCCCTCGTCTTCTATTTTGCCAGCGTACCCGACATCAGGGCGGAAGACGAATACCATCTGGACGATGCTTCTCCTGGCATTTCGCGTTCGATATGGTTACATCCGCATTTCGTTATGGCCGTCTTCGCCCAGTTTTTCTACGTGGCTGCACAGTCCGGTATTTTCAGTTTCTTTATCAATTACATGACTTCGCAGACGCCAGACATTCCGCCTGCGTGGAACGCAGGCAGAATTTCCGGTTGGTTCGAGAAAAATGAGGTTGGCGCTCTCAGCCTGAGCGACAGGGGTGCAGCCAATCTCGCGTCATTCGGGTTCGTTTGCTTTCTCGTGGGACGCTTTTCTGGCGCCATATTGCTCAAGAGGTTTCCGGCTCACAGAATTTTAAGTCTCTATGGAATACTGAATGTCCTGGCGTGCTTGTTGGTGTTTAGCAAGCTTGGCTGGCTATCCGTTGCAAGTGTGTTTATCAGCTACTTTTTCATGTCGATTATGTTCCCGACGATCTTCGCTCTAGGAATTCATGGTTTGGGTTCCCGCGCAAAACGGGCATCGTCATATATCGTTATGGCAATCATGGGGGGAGCGCTGTTGCCAAAGCTGATGGGACATATTGCGGATCGTTCCGATATGTCACGTGGGTTCATTGTTCCGCTCGTGTGCTTTATGATTGTAGCGGCCTATGGGCTCCTGTGGCCCCAATTGAGCAGGACCAAGACCGCTAAATGAGAACAAAGGATGCGCGATGTGGCCGCGCAGGCAGTCCAACGTTTTCGGCGGCCATGCTAAGCCGCTCACCGGACACGCGCCTCTGCACTAACCGTTGCCGTTGCACAAAAGCCAATCTTCAATGAACTGACACCAGCTGTCAGATATGCAAACGTCGCGACTCTTTCAGCATAGGCTCCCAAAACATTATTTAACATACATAGGAGACCAATTGTGGGACCTCGGCTTTACAGTTGCAGAGTTGACAGGAACTCGGTGAGCACTTCCACGGTTCTTTCAGTTCGTCGTGATGGAGATTGTGACCGGCCCCGTCGATGTGGACGAGCTTGCCCTTCTGCATCACGTTCGCTGCCTCAAGATGCGCTTTGCGCTGCGTTGCACGCACGAAGACCTCGTCGCTGGCCGTCCGCGAGGCTCGGCTTGGTGGCGTGCCCATGCCACGCGAGATCGCCCGCAAAGTCATCGCCGCTTTTGGGCAACCCTTTGCCGCCGCTGCAGAAGTCGAAGACCTGCGTCCCAGTGAAAGGAAAATCATGGAACTCCTCGCCCATGGCCTCACAAACAAGGAAATCGCGAATCGCCTCGGCCTGGGCGCCGGCACCGTTCGCTGGCATCTCGAAAATATTTACGGCAAACTCCAAGTCAGTTCCCGCACGGAAGCAGTGATCAGATTTCATTCCGCGAATTCCGCCGCCTCGGACGTCTGACCCCGAAAAACCGATGAAGACAACTGGCGCTCGGCATCAGGAAGCAGGAGATCTCGACCCCAGATTCACTACAGCTGTGTTGACAGCTCTCGAGGCCAAGAATTGGCGGTAAAGGGCCGCTCACAAGCGCTCGTTCTCGCCTTCTCCTGGTCACGACATCATCATCTCAGGACTCAGCCAAATAGTGTCCGTTACCACCACAGCATCAGTGCTACAACAGGTTATGCCGAATGAAACCTGCGTTACGGCTGCAAGGATCGATTTTCACGTCTGCAATCGAGCGCCTGCCGAATCGTTTCTTCTCGTAGATTGTTTCAGAGTTTGAACCGCACTGGCCGAAGACGCGTGAAAGAAGGTCTCGTCAAAGCATCGCCGGCTGACCGAGCATCCCAAGACGGACGAGAAAGGCTCACAAGGTTTTATCGAATGCTTCGGCGTTCCCTCGGGCTGGGCGAGCCGGTTCGACTTTAGGTTTTGCTCGCCAAAACATTCGGGAATGTCCTCCGATCTTTGAAAGATCGAAGAAAAGATGGGAGATGAGACAAAAAGATAGGTCGGGGCTCCAGGCGGATAGGAAACATGTCTACGCGTTAAGAGAATGTCACAATTCGATGGAATTTCCGGCAACATGATTAGGGAAAGCCGCTGAGTGATAAGAGGATGTTGTTTAAAGATAGGTTTTTGGATTGGAGCGATAGGATTCGCAGCAAAAAGATAGGAAATCGCCTGCGAAAGGCGGAATCCAGGTTAAAAAGATAGGTTTAAGCCCTAACCCGAAGAAATTTGCTTCAGAAAGACGGCCGCAGCGGCTTGAGAGACCGGTTTCGCGACAAGGATGCCGGAATTTGCCCAGGACCAATGCACATTCCGATCCGGTGCTGGAAACATAACAATGCTCGGTGCGACTGATGCGGAAAGAGTTGCCGTCACCGGGGAGAATTGTGCCGGACCACTGCTGGACTTCCGCGTTTCAATATCATGTCCAGGTCATCGCTTCTCGGCCTGCGTGTTTACGGTCCCTCCAGTCCCGCGCCATTTGACACGTGACGTTCAAAAGAAGCGAATCCCAATCCCACGTTGTTGACCGTGACCTTCCCCACAATGGGTAGTTATTAATAAGATTGTTAATCCTCTGTATTTCGCCGGTTCAATGGCGATTGCACGGAGCGTCAGCCTCTGAACCGGCGCCGTTTGATGCCGCGACTAAGCGGTCAGTGGCCTTGGCATTGCTAGTGCTGAGGGCAATGACTTAACCGGAGCCAACCCGCTTCGGTTTAGAAAGAAAGTTATGGAAATCGAAAACACACCGGTGGCTACTGAGTTGTCTCCGGAATTGAAAGCAACAGTTAAAAGCAAATCATCTGGCCCCTTATCAAGGGCCCAGGCATACGGGCTGATGCTTGCCGATACAGTCGGCGCAGCAGCGCAACACGAGGCCTACGCGATGGCGCTGGCCGGGCGCGACATCACTTCGGAACATACAAGAAAGTTTCTGAAGTTGATCGAGGCCGCCCGTGAAGGGGCGACGGTCGTAGTTGTGAGCACGACGTTGCGGCGTGTGGCTGTGTCGAATGAAGCAGCTGCGCGCAAGAATCTGGCGGCCATGGTCCGCGAGATCCAGAAGGCGGCCAAGCAGAAGTATGCCCGCACCAATCGGTTGCTGCTTGAGGATTACCTCATCAGCAAGAAGTGGAATACGGACACAGCCAGCCTGGCGCAGGCATCGCAAACGGTGCTGGATCGCGCGTCGCAGGACACGCTGCCGGGGATCAATGTCCGGCTGAAGGAGTTCCACAAAGTGCGGGAGGAATGGGTCGCAGCGTCGGTGGCTGTGGCGGAAGCAAAGACAGCGCTTGCGAACGGCCGCACGGAACTCGCGAAAACCTTGCAGGCCGTGGATGACCAACGTTTCGCAATCCAGACGGCGGCCGACACGGAATGGCCGCACACAGACGAATCCAACCGCACGACCCGAATAGCGTTTGGACTGAATCCGACACGTGCGATGAAGGGAATGTAAAATGCGGATGGCTGCCGAACAGGCGCTTTGGAATTCCAAGGCGCCTGTTTCTTCGTAAGCGGTAAGGCGTGGGCGTTGCACTATAGGGACAACTTTCGCCGAGAACAAAGCAAGATATGTGGTGTGATCTCTGTTGCGAAAAGTCCCGGCCATCCCTATGAATGCTGACCTCGGTTAAAGC
>Ga0196970_1000305_pt1 | contig 66905 bp, 94 predicted proteins | sample S1v_513CmetaG_FD_148672 | JGI IMG/M metagenome (GOLD analysis project Ga0196970, IMG submission 148672) | Soil microbial communities from Anza Borrego desert, Southern California, United States - S1+v_5-13C | ecosystem: Environmental > Terrestrial > Soil > Desert | place: USA: California...
CCTTGATGGCAGCAGCGCGGATGGAATCGGCCAGCACCTTGTCGCTGTACTTGGCGGCGAATTGCTCGGCCTTGTCGGCACGCGCTTTCTCGGCGGCCAGCTTGGTGTCGTAGTCGGTGCGCAGGCGCTCGGTACGGCGCGTAATGACCTCGTCCAGCTTGCCTTCGGCAATCAGCTTGGTTTCTTCGTCTTGGCCAACTTTGGTCAGCAGCCCTTTCACCGCGGAAATGTCCAAACCCTCGAACTGCGACTTGAAGCCGTCCAATTCAGTTTTGGTAGTCCGGAGCGAGCCAAGCAGCTCGGTGTTTTTGTTCTTGAGGCCCACGGTCGCAGCCTCGACAGCTGCAGCAATGGCTGTCTGAACTGCCGGGTCTTCAAGATCAATCTGGTTTTCGTCTGCCACTTGGTGCACCCCTTGGGTTTGGTCGGCCCGCTTTGCAGGCAATAAAAAACCGCCCATTGGGCGGTTTGGTTTGAATTCTGTGTTTTATCGGACTATCGAGAGTCCGCGCATGACCAGGTAATCGGCGAATTGCGTCCTGCTCGGCGCATACGGCGGCGGCCGCATTCGCAGGCCTGGCGTATCTCGGTTGAGCCTCGTGCGCCGGCCATTCGGCTCAGTGCAATGCGTTGGCTCCTCGATCTGGCAGCCCTGTTCGCCGGCGTACAGTTCAACTGCCAACCGCACCTGACCCCATTCAAGCTCAAAGGGCACGAACGTCTCGGACAGCGTCTGGTAATCAATCTTGCAGTCACGCCGGGGCCAGGCCATCGCCTGATCAGGATTGGCCTTTCGACCCTTCCACTGTCGACTATTGATGTCGGCCGCGGCGCGCAGCAGCAGTTCGACCTGCTCAGCCTCTGCGTCAGGTATCCGGAACCCGTAGTAGTCGCGGTAGAAGGTCAGCTTCTCCAGCGGCACGAAGCTATTGGCGTCCGGCCTGCCCCTTCCGTCTTCAACGATGATGTGCATCGGCTTTCTCAACCCGGTGGAGCGCCGAGTGTAACGCCTGCGCGGATGAACATGTCAGGCTCAGCCGCCTTCAGTTGCCCCAGCGTCAGCGGCTTGAACGACTTGTCTAGCTGCAGCTTGGCAAACTTCTCCGGAGTCAGGCCGCCATCGCGGAACAACTTGGCTCGCACAGGGCCCAACGCATGATCTTGAAAGCTCGCCGGCTGAGTTGCCAGCCACTCGTAATAGTTCAGGCTGGCATCAACCTGCGCTCCGCCGTTTTCGCCTACCGCAGCGCGCGTCGCGTCCTTCGCGAACAACTCGGAAAGCCGGGTTGTCGGCACCGTGGTTGAGCGGCAGTTAATGTGCGCCGGCGGAAGCGGCCCTTTTCCCAGGTCGAAGCGCATGCCATCCAAGCCCTTGCACTGCTGCGAAGTCTTGCGGTCGAGCGTCGATACCCAGCGATAGCCCAGCACTACGTCGCTGTTGGCTTTCAGCGTCTCCATTCGCGAAGTCGTGGCCACGTGCTGGATTGCCGTCTGCACCACAGAGGCGGCGTTGCGATTGCTCACCGCGAGGATGCCGTCCGTGAAGTTCTGCGCCGCGGTACCGCGAATCGCCTGAATGATCTGGGCGTTGGTTTGGCCCTGGCCGAAGCCGAGCCTGATGGTATTGGTTACGCGCATGGTCTCCGTGCGCGTCCAGCCGCTGACGAAACTCTTCAGCAGCTTGCCGCCGTCGATGCCTTTCACCTGCAGCGGATAGGAAAACACCGCCGCGCGGATCACGGTATTGCTCGGCACCACTGCGTCGATGGACAGCGCATTGCTCAGGCTGTTGGCCTCGAAGGTCGACTCGTACAGCGCGATATCGACCAGATCGGCCTGCACCAGATCACCGTAGGCCTTGTAGATCTCGAGCAGCTTGCCATCCACTCGGGCCAGGAACTGCTCAAGGCGGTCCCGGCTGTAGGTAGTCAGCTCCTTGCGCGTCAACTGCACCCGCACAAGCGTGTCGATCTGGCGCAGGTACTTCTCGAACTTCTTGACCTCGCCGGCTTTAAGCCGCTCCAGCATTACCGAGTGGCGCGTCGTCTGCTCCAGCAGTTGGCTGTCCGCCTGCGCCAAGTTTGTCGATGGCATCGTCTTTATCCAGGTTGATGCCGGCCGACTCGCGCTCATCGCTGATCAGGTCGGCTTCGTCTTCGTATGGGCGATCCGGCAACTTGCCGGTGGTGAGGTACTGCCAGTAAGTGTCGGCGCTGATCGTGCCAGCCATCACGCCCTTGAGCAGCTCAGCCAGCACCTGGGCATCGACCACTGGGGTCACAAACTCAGGGCTCACCTTGAACTTGACCTGCTTGGGGTCGTAGCCCTTCCACTCAGCCGCGTAGCGCAGCGCCTGCTCCACTGCCTCTGCCACCGTGACGACAATGCTGTGCAACGTGGCGTGCTGGTCGTTCTGACGTGTTTTACGCGCCTCACCCGACTCGGTACCGCCGACATCCATGACCTTGGCGCCGGCTTCAAGCGCGGCGTTCTTCTGGTCATCCATGGCCTTGCGGACCGCTTCAATGCCAGCACCTTGGAACTCTAGGTAACCGCATTCGCCATTCGGGCCCAGATCCCAAGCAGCAGATGGCCCGGTCACGCTCAGCACAACCGAGCCATCCAGGCCAGATACCCAAGGTTGCGGATGGCTGGTCTGGTGTAGCGCTGTGAAGTAGTCAGCGCTCAGCTGATAGGACTTCAGCGCGGCGCGCGCCATCGTGAGCAGCGGCACCTCGTCCACTTCCGGCGAGTTGTCGGTCGAGCCGCAATAGATCACCGGCAGGTATGACAGGCCTTTCACCAGTCGGTTGTCGGTGCCAGTGGTGCCCAGAGGTTTCTCATCCTCGACGATCTCGCCACCTTCGTTCCGTACAGCGGTGTAACAGGTCTCGCCTTGCATGAAGAACTCGCGGAACACCGTGTCGCAGTCATGGCTGTAGCGGTCGCCGCCCTTCTTGCGGAACTCCCGGAACACCGAAAGGACCAGGTCTTGGCGACCGCCTTGATCAGCCGTGTCCCAGTTGATCGCGTTGCGCGTGGCGTATGTCGAGAAGTACGGTTCGCCGCGCTCATCGATGTTCACCACCAGCGGGACGCGGCCGTGTGAAATAGCCTGGCGCACCATTCGGAAGAACAGCTGCTTCAGGCCGAAGCCGTCAGAGGTGGCATTGTCCTCAAGCCCCTTCAGGCCGGAAGGCAGCTCAATCTCCGGAATCAGCCGGGAAACCAGTCCCATCATCGACCGCAGAGAGTCACGCACCCAGTGCTCGTACTGGGCACGGTTCGTGTAGTTCTCGTAGACGTACTTGTTGCTCGCGCCGTCGAGCTTCTCAGCTTCGACCATGCCGCTCGGCTTGGGCAGGTTACGCTCGTTGCGCTTCACGGCGCACTCACCCTCGAGCGCGTCGTCCATCATTTCCCACTCGGCGATGTGCGCGTCGTAGTCAGGGTTTGTCGATTGCACTGGCATCAGGCCAAGCCTCCAATTCGGCGTGTTCCGCCTGTGCGTGTTTTGATCGGGTACCGTTTGGCAATGAAGTAGCCAGGTGCATCCACTAGATGGTCGTAGCCGGCCTTCTTGTCGGGCTCGCCCTTGTCCGTGTAAATCTGGCGCTCCAGGCACTGCGTGTATTTCGGACACTGGTCGACGTTGACCAGATATCGATGCTCACCGTAGGTATTGGCGAACATCGCGCACATGGCGTTGACCCGGTCCTTCACAGCGGGGTTGGTCGAATCCACCACTACCGTAAATCCAGCCTTTTTCAGCAGTGACAGGTCAGATTCGCTTGCGCTCTTGCTGCTTGTGTTCTGGCCGCTGGCGTCCGGGTAGATCGCAATGCTGTGGTCAGGAAAGCGGAGCTTGATCTTCTCGATCATCTCAGGCGTGTCCCGCACATCTGAAAACTCGCTGAGCGCCAGTGGGAGGTCGTCACGGATGACGTGCACGACTGCCGCCATCTTCATGACGTTGAAGTCCATGCCGATGTGCAAGGCCTCGCCGCGCTTGATGGTTTCGCTGGTGCGGTTCGCCTCACGATTGAACGTGTAGTAGACAACACCTGCGTAATTCTCAAAGCTGGCCTCGTATTCCTGTCGGAAGGTGCGAGGATCCATCTTGCGACGGGCCGCATCCAGCTCTTCAGCCGGCACGTTACCGCCATCGAGCGAGGTGTACAGCCAGCTTTTGTGGTCAGGCTCATGCCCCGGCCGGCCGTCTTGGAACGTGTCGTAGCAGTGGTTGAAACCCTTGGGTGTGCCGATGCGTAGCGCGTGACCGCCCTTCCGCATGCCGATGCCCGGTATCGAGTATTGGCAGGTCGAGAGCATCGGCCGGAGGACTTCCTCCCATGCTTCCCATGGGCAGTCCGCCCATTCATCCACCAGGACGAAGAACAGACCGGAGCCGCGCAGGTTGTCGTAGTTGTCCAGCCCTACCACACGCATGACGTGACCAGACTTGAGCGTGATCGAACATTCTGTTTCGTTTGGCCGGTGTGCACGCCAGGCCTCGGGGATCGCCTGCTTCAGCCGTCGCCAGAACACACGTTTGGCCTGCTTGAACGTCGGCGCGCCGTACCAGATCTCGTCCTCGACGCTCACGCCCCACTCAGCAGCCAGCCGAGCAGCTCGTCGCATCTCAGCTTTGCCCAAGAACGTCTTGCCGAACCGGCGACCACACACCGCATCGCGGAAGCGCGCCTGAGGCTGGAAGCCCCAGCAGTAAATGTTTGCCTGTTTCGGCGTCAGCTTTACCGGCGGGTCATAGGTACGGGGTAGCGGGGACATTCTCATCAGGCTCCAGGGTGTACTCAGCGACTGCATGCTGCTGGTCCGCTTGGGAGCCCAGAGGTTTTTCGGGTTCGAGGCGGCGATTCACGTAAACGTCGCCCACTTCTTTGGCTGCCTGCTCCAGCAACTGGGCAGTCAGCGCCATGTTCTTCATGTTCTCGGCCTTCTCGGCCATGCGCCCCAAGGTGCGAAGTCGATACGCTCGGTTGGCGATCGGGATTTCTGCCGTCTCTTCGCGGAACCTCTTGCGGGTGTCGTTGAACAGCGTCTGCCACTTCACGTGCAGGTTGCGTCCAACGTACTTGGTTGGGTCGTATGCCTCGCACTGTTGGCGGGTGACTTCGAGCCCGAATCTTTCTTTGACGGACACCACCACTTGCGATGGCGTGTCAAAGCAGGCGAGAGCCTGTACAACAAAGGCTTTCACCTCGTCTCTGAGTGCGGCCATAAGTGGACATCCGTCAAAGTACTGTCAAAGTCAGGCCGACTTGAGCAGACAGGTTCCGCAGGCCCTCGATATGTTCAATTTCCCCACCTCAGCAGGACTGTTTGCAGCGTCCACCAGCTCTTGCACCTGAGCGCTCGCCCCATACCGACGCACCACACCGACGAACTCTTCAACGTCGTGTCCACGCATCTCAAGCTTGGGCAATCCTTCCTGGGTGAACTTGGGTGCGCCGTACTTATCGGTCGCTTGAGCGATGTGGTACAGCTCATGTTCTACCAGTGCGCAGAAGTCAGCATCACTGCACTGAGCGCAGTAGTCGGCTGCCAGAGTGATGATGTAGGCCGGCACGGCGCCGAACCAATCCAGCATCTGTTGTTCCATTCGGGCCTTCTGCCAACCACCAGCGCGGAACGCTACCTGCTCGGCCTGGCCAACGACAGTGCGCCCTTTCTTCGTGAAGGCGGCAGACGCCCACATGACTCTCACATCCGCATCGATCAGATGTGCATGGTCTGGGTTGTGGATGCTGCCGGTGTCGGCGAGGATCTCGGCTTGGAGCCATTCCCACACTTCCGGAGCAGGTATCAAGCGAATACCGAAGCCGGACAGCTCAGAAAGGTCGAGGAGCGACTCCGGAGGCATAGGCCTGCTCATGGTTCACCTTGCACTTGAAATGATGGCCGGATGCCGGTATTGGTAACGATCAACTCAACGCAAGGAAGAACACATGGCCATAGCTATCGATAAGCTCACTGAACTCGGCGGTCATCGCTACAGCTCGCTACCAGATGAGCAGAAGCGAGCCCTCGCAGTAGCGGCAGCACTTGAGGTGATCTGCTCCAAAGCCTCGGGCGGAGACACAACAAGCCTGAACGTCGAATTCGAAAACCTTTCGACGTATGCAGACCACCTTCAAGAAGCCTTGAAACTGAAGTGATCCATCCGTGCCGCACTCACCTGCGGCACACCTCCCAATTAACGACCAGCCCTTCTTTGTGGTTTAGCCGCGAAATGAATAGCTGGCCTAGCAAGATTCGCATTCTCCAATGAATAACGTAGCCTCAACGCAGCAGCCCAATCAGCCTGAAAAAAAACCTCGAATACTCCTAAAAGCTATCGCTACCTTCGGCGCAGGTCTGATAGCCGCTGTCCCACTTATTCATCTCGCCGGTTACGGAGCTGAAAAGTTAGTAGGCATCGGAAAGATTCAATCGACCGTCGAGGTGCAAGCAAAGCTGATCGCAGACCTGCAAGCTGAGAAGAAGACCCTTTCGGAAAAAGCTGATCAACTGCAGACGAAAGCGCATGACTTAGAATTGAATCTGAACAGATCCGACTCCAACCTAAATGCCGCGAACCAGCAACTGGCTCAGCTTACGAGCCTGCTTGGGGAGTACAAAAATCTCAACTCTCAATTGGGCAACCGCGTAAAAGCCACTGATCCATGTTTGGCGATACAGCGCGTGATTGCGGATATTGAAGAAAAACTGGCAGTCAGTCCGCCATGGTCACATGCGTTACAGGGTGAGCGCCGGGAAGAGGCCATGATTCAACTTGAAAAGCACCAACAATCGCTCCGATCTTGCCTGTCTCCCGGCACCAACCCTTAGCTCGATGGCTGTCGACTCATGGCCTGGAAGACCGCATCGTGACACCCATTCGCGCTATCCAGCCCTGTAGAGCGTTGGTGATATCCTGGCTCAGCAGCAGCGCGTGACGCAGTCGAGTTATGACCCCATCAGCTGAAAGGATCACTGGGCTTGGCGATCGAGCGAACGAACCACATGAAGCCCTGCTGGAGATTGGTCTTGGCCAAGGCCAGTAGGCGCGGGTCAACGCCTTCGATCTGACCGATCTGTTTGAACAGTTCGCCGGCGTCCGCTTCCAGCGCTTTGATCGAGTTCATGCCGTCGATTTCAGACTGGGTCAGGTCGCGGTAGCCGGTGATCTTCTTGTGCTGGTTATCCATGCTGCCCTCCTCGTCTCGTGTCGCGACACAATTTGCACTCTCGCGAAACGTGTCGCGACACTCAGCCGGCAGCCGCAGCTGGGCGATGCTCGACGTGTGGGTATTGCACTCGGAAAGTCTTTGTGCAATCGCACTTGTTGCAGCGATGCGGGTACTGGGGTGGGCTGGACAACAGCGCGACGCCAGTCGGCCGCATGAACCCTTCCCCGCACGAATCGCACACGTAGTCGACGCGGTACCACTCAACGGCCGTCTGATGCTCTGCCATAAATTTCTCCTACTTTCTCTTCTGTGCGGCAGCGTATGCAGCCTCACACGCAAAGCCGGCTATTCGGCTTCGATCAAGCGCTTCTGCCAGTCTTCCCGCTTCCTCGTCAGCGCTTCTACGCAGGTCGGCGAGCAGAACGGTAAGGTCGGCTCTTGCCTTGCTTCCGCTGGCAACCTCGGAAGCAGAAGACCGTCGCTTGGCAATGAGGTCGGTGATTTGCTGCTGCAGGCTGCGAGCCCGGTTATCAGCAACAACAACGGCAGCCGATACATGCTCAGTCTTGGCTTTCGCATCGTCGGAGACTCGGTTGATGTCATTGGTGATCTCGCGCTGAATGCGGAGCGTGTTGATGAGCGAGTCCACGCGGGCGGTGGCAGTGTCGCGCTCGGCGGTGATGGCTGCTCGATCGTCCTTTACGCTATCCAGCCGAAGCGATAGGTAACCGACCGCTGCGAGCGCTGCCAGCACTACCCACACCCACGCTGGAACCAGCTTCAGCAAGGCGGTCATGGGGTCTGCCGCTCTACTGCTTCGTTGACCTTCTCCGCTGCCTTGCTCGCGGTATCAGCGGCCTGGACGACTGAGTGCGAGGCCTCTTGCACCTTCACTGCTGCGTCCTGAGTCTTCTCGGCCAGGCTGTTCAGTCGAAAATCTCGCTTGCCCAGTGCCGCGTCATAGGCACGGCGAACTTCGGCGAGTTGCTTCGTGTGCTCACTGCTGGCAGACCACACGCCGGCTTGGTAGCCGAGGATCAGGCCGCCGGCGAGCAGCAGCGCGGCGATTACCCATACCTCCGCTCGACGCCACCAGCGGCGAGCAATGAATTCCATAGCGCATCTGTCCATCAGTTGATGCCTCCCAGCTTGGTACGCAGGCGGGCGATCTCTTCGCTCTGCGAGGTAACCGTGGCGGTGAGTTGTGCGACTTGGCTGGTGAGGGCTTCGATCTTCCCCTCCATCCGACCTACTGCTGCGGCGAGCTCGTTGCGCTCTTTCGCGAACTGGTCAGCGCGGGCTTCAGCTTCCTTTCGCGCGATACGCTCAGAGTCCAGGAGCTCATTCAGCCGGCGAAGCGTGAAGATGTCGGCGTTATCCATCGCCCTGTCAGCAGCATCCTTCGAGAGGAATTTACGCAGCCAAAGGAAGGCTGCCAGCAATACGGTTCCGGTACCGCCCAGCCAGGTAGCTGTGCCTGGGCCGAGGTCAGTAGGATCCATCGCAACTCCATCATGAAAAGCTGACCTGTCAGGTCAGAGCAAATAGGTCGGCGTCCGCTACACTCCCAGCTTGGGGCTATGGGTGTGGGGAGCCGAAAACGAAAAAGCCCCTGCGAATGCAGAGGCTCTGAATAGGGGCTGAACTACTCAGAAATGTGAGCAAGATCAGTTAATTATGAATTGTCAGACATTTTTTTGAATCTTTACCGCTACCCAGCCATCACTACCTCATAAGCCAACGGAAAGGTGCGGTCGTGAGTAGCGTGGATATTTACAAGATCGAGTACAGGCTCCACGGAGAGCCGAGATCTTTCATCATTCGAGCCAAGTTGATGAACAATTCTGAAGCGTGGCAATGGGCGAGCTGTGACGCGGGTATCGCCCCCATTCCCAAGCCGGGACGACCGCCATTGAAGCGTGTTTCGAAGCCTCTGGCCGAGCGGTTCGGCATCACCGACGTGAAGTGGCGCGCAACTGCGGCCCTCACATGGGAGGAGGCTTAGGCAAATGTTCGAGAGCACCTCTGATCTATCAGGCGGGCGATTCTGGGATGACCAGATCGCCGCGAATACCGAAATGTTCCGACAAGCAGATCTGCTGGAGGAAGCTGCCTACAAAATCATTGATTGCGACTCTAGCAACGAAGCTTGGGCGAGATTTACTGATGCCAAAGCTCTGGCGGATGCTCAACGAACGGCAGCCTACCGAGACTGGATGCGAATAAATCGCGCGATGCGAAAATAGGTGCGCTCGTCTTTCCGAGCTGTCGGCCAAAGACCATCCCAGCGTCGACGCCCCTTTGCATCGATCTCGCTGTTCCTGTCTCGCGCCACCTTGAAAGCATTGTGAGGTCAGGGTGCGCGGGCTGCCGGCATTGATTCCGTGCGTCGCACTATCCGGCTATCGACGTCCAGGCCTTCCCGAGGGCTGTCCTGCTACAGGTAAATTCGAGGCAATAAAAAACCCAGCACAGTGGCCGGGCTTTATGAATCAATCCCTAACGCGCAAGATCGACAGGATGGGTAAATATTCTCTCACTTTCTCACTCATTGCAATGGCTTTTTGCTACGCCGCAAAACTTTCGATAAGTCCTTCCGCGTCAAGCAGTTCCTGCGCTGCCGTGAGCGCTTCATTGACCTGATCATCGAGCGCCTTGCGAATCGAAGAACGCCACCGGTACCGAGTCGATTCTGGCTTGCCGTCATTGTCCCAGTTGTCGATGTTGTACCAGGCCGCCGGCAGCACGGCCGTGGATCGCTTGAGTGTCAGCTTGCGGTCAACCGTGTCGTCCATGCCGCGCAACCCCTTCTCGTTGAACGTATCGACCAGCGCCTTGTTCTTGGCGATCGCCTCGGCCTCACGACTCACCACCTCGATGGTGGTTGGCTCATGCTTGCCGCCAACCTGAGGGATTGCCCAGGTCAGCACTGCACACTCACGGAACCGTTGCGGTGCCGGCGACTTAACCGAGCTCAGCAGTTCGAGGATCGCGCCATGCTTGCGCTCCTCATGTGTTGAATACTTCGCCACCAGCGCACGCCAGTGTGCCGGCGTGAGCGACTTGTGCAGGCGGCCGAACACCCAGCAGTCTTGTAGCAGCGCCGCTTCCTTGCCGACAATCTCCCCTTTCTGTTTGGCACATTGGACTTTTGGTTCGAAGTCGCAGCCCCCGGCAGAGCTGATTGTCTCGGCGGCCAGTGCCCGGACTACGGCGGAAATCACGTTGCGATAGGTCATGCTGCAGCCCTCTTCAGTTCTCGGGTCTTGGCCCGGTATTCGGCCTTGATGGTTTTGATTTCTTCGACGGTGTACTTGCGGGGCTCATGAGGCCCTTCCAGCCACGCCACGGTCTCCGCGCCGATGCGCTGCACCAACCGGATGCGGTACTCGATCGCGTTACCGGACAGGTTGCGGTTGCACTTCACGCACTGGCGGTGAATGTTCAGCGGCTCGAAGCGAAGCTCGGGACACGCACCGACAGATCGGTAGTGGCCGGCGTCCCAGCGGCTGCCGGTCATGAGGTCGTTGTCGTTCGGCATCGAGTCGCAGCTGATGCAAGGCAGGTGCGCGTCACGCAGGCGGACGTACTCGTTCACCGCCGCCTGTGCTTCGCGCAGGTGATCCGCCCTGCTCTTCAGCTTCTCCTTGCGGACCTTGATCTCGCGGCGTTCGCGCTGGGCGAACGACTTGCGCTGCTTCTCCTGTCGCTGGCGGATGATCGCTACTGCACAGTCAGGTGAACACCAGGTTTGAAATGGCTGCGCAGGGACGAATGTGGCCCGGCATTCGGCGACTCGGCATTTCTTCGGGCGGGACCGCTTCACAGTGAGGCTCATAGTGCTTTCCTTGCAGCTCGCTCTACTTCTTCCTTTCGGTCTTTGCGCTTGCGTTCGAACTCTGCGAGCGATTGCTTGCGGCGGCGTTCGATGAAATGCCCAGCAATCACCCCGACGACCAAGGAGAGGAAAATCACAATCCAGAATTGCTCTGCTGGAGTCATCAATACCGCCCTCCCCACTTGTCCTGCTCAGTCCAGCGCACGTCATGCTCGGCGCCGAAAGCGTGCATCAGCTCGAACAGATCGCTGAACCACTTCTGCGATTGCTTGCGGGTCGATACGGCCATCACGACGAAACCACCGTCGAGGCCTGGCTCCGCGCGCTGCTTCTCCAGCGAGGCACTGAAAAGGCACTTCCAGTCTTCACTGGTCAGCTTCTTGCCGTGCCAGACCACTTGCTCCGATACGTCCTTGAGCATTGCCCACATCTTGCGGTTGCAGACGTCTGGGCGTTTCTCATCCTTGATGACCACGATCTTCGGCTTGGTGAAGTCGGTTGCATGCAGGACGCCCATCAGACGGCTGATATCGCGCTGGCTGCGGATTGCGAACTCGTTCATGGCTGATCCCCGCCCATGCGTGCCAGAAGCTTCAGCTTCGCCACTTCTTCGCGCTCGGCGTTCAGCTCGGGAATGAGGCGATTGAATGCGCGGTAATATCCGCAGGCATACCCAAGCTGGGTACCGACAGCCCAGGCCGTTAGGATGATGAAAATCAAACCAGCCTCGCTCATGACTGCTCTCCCTTGCTCATGGCTGACAGGATGTCGCGCAGATACCCCGTCGCAATACTTGGCTGTTTGCCCGCGACGTCACACAGTCGTTGCACGAAAGCGGTAGCCTTATGCAAGCGCTCGGCCTCCTTGCGCAACGCCTCGTTCTCAATCTTCAATGCTGTGATCGAATTCTTACGGTCACGGGCCGCTTCGTATTTCTCAACCAGCGCCGCGTTCTCGGCGAACAGGGCCAAGACCGTCGCAGGGTTTGCGGCGAGTGCCAAGTCCGCATAGTCCTTGTTCTGCGCCATCAATTCGGGGAATGACCGGTTCTGATGCACGTCAAAGACGATTCCGTTGTCGTTGCGGATGTACAACGCGCCGTGGCTGCGCATGAAGCGAAGCGGCTGATGCTGCTGGCACACCTCGGCAATCGCCTTCAAATCGCGGAAGTCATTCATTCGGCGAACTCCTTGAGCAGTTGACGAGCGCCCATAACAGCGCCCTTGTCGCCGGACGTGCGGCTAATGTCCCTGAGCCATTCAAGCATCCGAGTGTTTTGTGCTTTCAGGTCGATGACCATGCCGAGCAACTCATCGCCGTCGGCGTCCATGTCGGACTTGAGTGCGCCGCCAATCGCGCCAAGGTAGCAAACGGCCGCCAGAAGCATCCGTTTGTGCGATTCGAGATCCTTGCTAAGCGTCTCGGTGTCAGCCAGCAGCTCAAGCGCCACCTCCTCCACGGTCTTCTCACCGAGGAATTCCTGCAGCGCCTCGGTGTTGCGCTTCCAGTCTGCGCAGTCGGCACGGTACGACGCCGCCTCGGCCCACAGCAGCTTCTGGAGTTCTTGTTTGTCGATGCTCATTGAGCCGCACTCCTTGCTTCCAATTGTTCGGCCTGCTGAATGAGCAGCGCCCGGCGATCCGCCAGCTCATTGGCTGCCTGAATTCGCATTTCTGTTTTTTCCTCGACTGATGCTTGGCGCATGGCGAGCATCGAATCCTTCACCGCGGCGAGCCTCTCGCGCAGTTTTGGCGAAGGCCGCGCAATCTCACCCGTGAGCAGTGCTACGACGGCCCGACCGTCTTCAGTGACCGGAGCGACACTCAAGTCGGCCAGGTACTGCTGAGCGCGCTCCTGAGGGATTCGCTGCATCTGCACGGCCTTGGTGATCGCCTGTGTGCGGCGGTTCGCGTCGAAGCCGACCGACACATGCCAGTTCACTTCCTTGCTGTCCTCCCGGGCCTGCCCCACCAGACGCTCGTAAGCACTGTTGAACGCCATGCGCGCACCGACCTTGTCGCCGGCGTCGAGAACAGGTTTTGCGGCTGCCAGCGCAAGCTGAATCTCGTCGGTCAGCACCACGGTCTCGAACTCGTCGTTCGTGGTCATGGCGATCGCCCACGCTTCGTCCTTACCCGGGCGACCATCGGCTGCCTGCACTCGCTGGAGGATGTCGGCCATCGCCAGCTTGCCCTTCACCTCGAAGCGGCAAGCCTTCAGCGCGGCCTTCACAGCGGGCACCGAGTAGGCGCAGAGGTCTTCGGCCATCATCGCCGCGGTGCCTGGGTTCATTTCCTGACCCATTGCCTCGGCGGTGGCGCAGATTGCAGCAGCGAGCCCGGCAACCTGGTGATCGTTCATTTCAAAGGTACTCATTGCGCTCTCCCGCTTGGCGCTTGGCCAAGACCATTTGCGCGGCCTGCTCGGCGGCGGAGACGTTCGCCTCGGTGCGTTCCATCTGGCGCGCGGTTGTTCCGTTGATGCGCTGCCCGGTCACCCACTGGGTGTGGTAGCTCTCCGCGTTCGCCAGCAGCTCGTTGAGGCTGTGGCACTTGCGGAGCACGGCGGCATCGCTGGTGTTCAGGAAGTGGGCGGCGACGTGATGGGCGACATCGGCGCCGAGGCGGTCGACCAGTTGGCCGAGTTGGCCACCGACCTTGGCGTTCCATACCGGCCAGGTGCTGTAGCGCTTGCGGTAGGCCATGGCGTAGTTCGCCCAGACCTTGAAGGTTTTGCAGGACTGATCTTTTGGGCCCGGCATGTCAGCGGGAATCTCAACCCGTGGCGTATCAGTGCGATCAACCACTAAAACCAGATTGCGGGCCGGCTTGTCCGGGCTGCCTTGCAAGTCCTGACTGGTATCCTGATTGGTACCCTGATGATTGGTATCCTGATTTGTCGGAGATTTTTCCGACCCCAACTCGGATTTTTCTCCGACCTTGATCGGATTTTTTTCCGATGTGGATCGGATTTTTTTCCGACCTTCGTTCTTTGGTGGGGTCGGATATTTTTCCGACCCGTCCAGCTTCTGATTCCACTCGATCGCCTTCGTGGTGAGGCGGAACAACGTGATGTTCGAAGTGCTGGAAAGCTCAATCAGACCGGCCTCTTCCAGGGCCTTCAGCATGCGGTAAGCGGTGTCTGGCTTATCAGTGAGCAGCGGCAGCTCCTCGATGATCTTGGCCTTGCTCAGCGCGAAGAAGATCCCGTCGTCAGTCTTGATTGGCTTGGTCCAGCTCGGGCAGCCGTAGACGAAGGCGAACAGCAGAGCCTGCTGAGAGTTAAGCCCCCACTCCAACGCCTTCACCTGATTGATCGTGACGGTGAATTGCATATCAGGCTTTCCCGACCAGTTTGGCCAATTCAGGGAAACGATCCACGTACCAATGCGGCTGTGTTTCGCGAGGGCTTTGAGGGCTGGTTAGGTTCTTGCCGTAGGCCAAGCCTTTCTCGGTAACCGACCAGAATTCGACCGTCTCCTGCTTGGAGTTTTTGCGCTGCATGGTCTTGAGGAAGCCATGCGCCGCCAATGCTCGGTTGAAGCCTGGCGCGGTGCTGCTAATGGCGTTGTCTTTGATCAGTGCGGTGACAGCTTTGGTTGGCATGGATGAGCCGCCCACAGTATCTGGCGCTGCGTCCACGGCATAGCCCGGCAAGAACTTGGCATCGAGCCCATTGTTGGCGGCGATCTGGTTCAGCATCATCACTTGGCTGGATGGCGCAGGTTTAAGCAGGCGCGTGAAGCATTCGAGGATGGCGAGCTCGCCGACAACCTTGGTCCCGTTGAGAATGCCCTGCTCGCGGGCGCCCTGCTGCTTCTCCAGTTCATGCCACCGGCGAATCACGGCGAGGCGCATTTTTGCGCTGTAACCAGTGAGCAGTGTGTCGGTGAGTTCGCGGTTGAGGTTGAAGCATGGAAGTGAGCGTCCGGTGCTGTCTTGGTACTGAGCCGAACAATCGGCCCAGTCAATTTCCAGCTCCTTCAATATTGAGCGAACGTCCGAAAGGACATGCTTGTGCGCTTTGCCGGTGAGCTTGGCAATCTCGCGAGACGACATAGTGGTACGCGACACATTTTCATAATTCGAAAAACGTGTCGTGGACTGTCCGGTATTGTCCAGTTGTAGTTGTGCGTGCATAATCGGCTCCACTTGTTTTACCGCTGTTGAAAAAGCCGACCTCGTACGTCGGCTTTTTTGTGTCTGAAATTCAGGCTGCCTTCACGGACTGCTTGAACACTTCCAGGCTGACGATTACTTCCTCAGCCTCCTTGAGCAGGCTCGTTTTCTCGACCGAGCAAACTCGACCATCAGCCTGCGCGTCGAACGCAAGGCGGGTAACGTCGGCAAGATCGGCATGCAGTCGAAGCAGAGCGGCGTTGAGGTTGATCCCTTCCGGCCGCTCCTTCGGGACTAGGTCGAAACCGAAGGACTCAGCCCAGGCCTTGAGCGGCCGGAAGTCCTGAGTGAACTTCATCACGCGATGCAGCTCTTCCACGTTCATCTTGTGGCTGTCGTAATTCGGGTTGGCCTTCTGCGACAGCAGCGTGCGGCTGGTGAAGTCGGCGCCTTCGGCGATCTTGCTTGCACCGTGGGTGTCCACCACGTCGTAGATCGCACTCATCAATTCCTGCATGTCACACCTCACAAATTGTTACGTGGCGTTGCGCCATCAATGACGCGATCATCTGTTCATCAACTGATCAGGGACGCATCCATGACCGACTCTTCAGAACTGCAAGGCGAGATAACCGCCCTTTGCTGCTTTGTGGCAGCCTTGGCATCCACCCTGCCCTTGTCTTCTCAGCTCAGGCTTTGGCCTGCGTTTGAATCGAAGGCCGATCTGTTGCGCACCCAGCTTGGGCGGGATGCCCTTCGGGGCTTCGAGCAGGCGACGATCTCGCTCAGCTCGAAGCGGGGTTAGGCGGCGGTCTTATTTGGCTTCGCTTCCAAGAGCAGCCAAGATGCGTCGAACGGCTTGCCTTTGGCCGCTGCCAGCGCAGCGATCCTTTCCGCGTAACGCGTCTCCCCGGTGTATTCGGTGCGTGGCAGGCTGTCGGCAGTCAGCCACTTATAAATGGCGCGTGGAGACTTCCCGCACGCTAGGGCAACCACCGGAACGCCGCCGGCGTCATCAATCGATTTTTTTAGCGGGCTCATGTGGCCTCCGGGCTAATTATGAACTTGCAGTACATATTATGTCGGAACTGAAAGTACATGCAAGGCCATGCGATATTGAACCTATGGTTCAAATAGAAGAGATTCGCGCCGCGTTTGCCTCCCGCCTCAAAAAGTCACTTGCCGAGAAGGGCATTGATCAGTGGGGAGCGGGCGCTCGCTTGGCGGAAATGACAAAAGTCACCCCGAAGGCTGCCAGCAAATGGCTCAATGGGGAGTCGATACCTGGCGCAGCAAAAATGCAGGCGATTGCCGAAAACCTCGGCGTCAAGATCGAATGGCTGCAACATGGCTCTGGCGAAGGGCCCGGGCTGCTAGTCGATAAGAGTGATGGTGGATCCTCGACTGCCGCTGACAAGCTCCGACAAATGCTCGCCGGGAAATCTCTCGGCGAAGACCGCCTTCAGAAGCTGCTGGCCGTCGCTGAGGGCACTGAGCCAGAGGGCACGGTCGAAGTCCTGGTGAGCGACGCTTACCGGCCCGGCAAGGTAGGCGATGAGGTGTGGATCGCGCACTACGACGTGCGCGGAGCACTTGGTGGCGGCGAGATTGCTCACGACTTCCCAGAGATGCTGCAGGATGTGCGCGTCAGCCCTTCCCAGCTCCGCTCCATGGGCGTTGAGTTCAAGGAGCACTATCACCTGAAGGTGATCACTGGATGGGGCCAGTCGATGACGCCGACGATCAAGCATGGCGACCCGTGTCTGGTGGACATCAGCATTAAGGATTTCATCGGCGACGGTATTTATTATTTCTCGTACCAGGGCTTTCAGTACATCAAGCGCCTGCAGATGAAGGGAAAAGACAAATTCAAGATGATCTCGGACAACCGGAAGCATAAGGCCGAGGACATCTTCATCGACGAGACCTACATCCAGGCGCGCGTGCTGTTCGTGTGGAATGGGAATCTGGTCTAGCCCATGCCCCTCACCAAGCCCAACCAGCAATTGCGCCGCGATCTGAAAGAGGCTGCTGCCCTGCTCAAGTGGTCGGGCGTGGATTTGATGCAGGCTGCCGTGAAGCTGTCCGAGTCCGGGCATGAGGATGACGCCCAGGAGCTGATCACGATAGCAACCAGGTTTCAGGCGGTTGAGGAGCTGATGGCGGGATATGCAGAAGAGGTGAAGGCGGCAAGAATTGTGCGGGCAAGGCCGGGCAAGCTTGAATAACTAAAACCCCATCTTTACACTAGGTGTAATGACGTCACTTGACGCGCTTTGCACCTTGATCTAGAGTAGCGCCATGGACGTTGAATTTGACGATGATGACCTGGATAGGCTTGAAGTCGAGGCCCGATTCACAGCAGGTCATTCACAGGATGTGGTTCGCGCCTACCGAAGGCGCATGCAGCAAATTCGAGGGTTTAGTGACGAAAGAGACCTTTACGCTCTGAAGTCGCTGCATTGTGAAAAATTGAAAGGAAGCAGAGAAGGCCAGCATTCGATAAGACTAAATTTACAGTGGCGTCTAATTCTGGAAATCAGAGGCAATCACCCCTGCAAAGTCATCGGAATCGTTGAAATAGCCGACTATCACTGACAGGAGAAGAATTATTATGAGCGCACGCGTGCCTGCTGAAGTATTTCCGCCAGGAGATTTCCTGCGGGAAGAGCTGGAAGCGCGAGAGTGGAGCCAGCAAGAGCTTGCAGATATCCTGGACCGCCCGCCGCGCCTTATTAGTGAGTTGATCGCTGGGAAGCGAGCCGTAACGCCTGAAACTGCGAAGGGGCTTGCCGAAGCTTTCGGAACGTCTGCTGAATACTGGATGAGCTTAGAGAGTCAGTACCAGTTGTCTAAAGTTAAAACAGAGAACAGCAGCGTCGCTAGAAAGGCTAATTTGTATAGTAAGTTTCCAGTACGGGAAATGCTGAGGCGAGGCTGGATTCAAGCAAGTGAAAATCTTGATGTTCTTGAGCAAAGGTTTTGTGATTTCTTCAACATTCCTACGCTACAAGACAATCCAAATCTGACGCACTACGCAAAGAAAACGGACGTCGCTTTAGATGTTAACTCTCTTCAGCTTGCATGGCTCTTTCGTGTCAGGCTTATGGCTGATAGACAGATAATCACAACATATAAAAGAGAGAAGCTGTTAGCCGCGGTAGAAAGCTTGAAAGCTCTCCTGCTCTCTGCTGAGGAGGTTAGGCATGCTCCAAGACTTCTTGCAGAGGCCGGGGTGAGGCTGGTGTTTGTCGAGGCAATATCGGGCTCTAGAATTGATGGTGCCTGCTTTTGGTTATCCGAGGATAAGCCGGTGATAGGCATGACATTGCGTTATGACCGGATAGATAATTTCTGGTTCGTGTTGCGCCACGAGATCGAGCACGTTCTGAGAGAGGACGGGCGGCACTCAAGTATACCGATTGTTGACCTAGATTTAGGGGCAGTAGAAAGCGAACTGGAAGAGTGCGAAAAAATTGCCAATGAGGCAGCGCAAGAATTTTGCGTTCCTACAAAACAGCTCAACGATTTTGTGTCTCGTGTACAACCATATTTTTCAGAGCAAAAAATCACACTATTTGCTCAAAGAATCAAGGTGCATCCTGGGATAGTTGTAGGTCAGCTGCAGAGAAAGCTCGATCGCCATGATTTCCTTAGAAAGCATCAAGTTAAAGTAAGAAGTTTCGTCCTGCCTTCAGCAGACGCTGATGGCTGGGGATCGCTTTCTAGCTGATGGAGTATTTATGACTGCTTATTCCAACCAGATTAAACTGTACCTCGAACGATACAAAAAGGAAGTCGGTGATGATGGCTTGATTGACGCCCACGCAATTGCGGCATGGGCGTATAAAAATGGGCTGCACAAACCGAACACAAAAACAATTATCGACGCGATTGCATCAGACATCTCTCAGGCTTTTCGCGAAGAATACAGAACCAACAAGAATGGTCAGCGTTACCGAGCGAAGCATGCGGTCAGATCGAAGAAAGGGAATAAGACACTTTCGCTCTGGGCTGATATAGATGATGACCAGGCACCTCGCGAGCACTTTGTCAGATCGTTCGCGCAACGCAGACAGCAAATTGTCGGCGATTGCTATCAGTTGAAAACGGATGTGGATGTCTACAACATGAAGGACCGTGCGCAAGAGCCGATCCAGATTGTTCTCGACTTCACATACGACGTCGAAGAGCTGCAGCTCCCCTTCCAGGACAGCGCTGCTGCTTAATGGAAGCCCGGCCCAGCGCCGGGCTTCTTGTTTCCGTATGTCGAGATTCTCGTTACGACGATATTCGAAGCGTACAGCTCGTCGACGCCCCACTTTCTCAAAGGTTTCCGATCACGGCTTTGTGGATTTCCAGGTAGAGGTTGATACAGACTTCAGATTATGGTTTAAAGGTTCGGTCACGTATCGATCGATCACGTGGCGGTTCGCGCCAGGGAGGCGCCGGCTGTAGAAGCGGATTGTCTCCGGGTGCTTCTTGGAAAAATAAAAGGAATTAGCTATGACCCTTTCTCTGCAAGACATCAAGCCTGAAGAAATCGCTAACCTGAAGAATCAGTCTCAGGCTGCGTTTGACGCGGAAATTCAACGCCGGAACGAAGTCGTCAGCGCTAAGCCAGCGCTTCGAGAGGTTCTTCATCAAAACGTACATCCGCAATCGTTGTGCGGATGCGGCTGCCAGCAGAACATTTGCGGTTACTTCAATTTTGAAGGTTGCGGTTGCGGCTGCTCTCCCCACACTGAAACCGTCCAGATCAGTTCTGCGCTGGCAAATATCGGGCCTAACGCGCCACAGCAAGGCACCTCTGTCAGATTCATCGGTCAAGCAACCGGTACCGGCACAAACCTCGATATCAGAGATGTCTACTTACAAGGCACAGTACCTGATGCGGAAAACCTCATCGGGATACAGCTTTCGCTTCAGTTGTCGATTAATCAAGGCGCGCTTTCCCTTTCCATCTTTGAAGGAAGTCGCTTGATCGCTGTATTGGTTCACCCTGCTCAATACCAGGCGAACATCAATGGTCAGTTTTACGGCAGCGGTATCGGCATGTTCCAGCAAGCGTAACTTAGCGATGCTTGCGTAGCGGATCTTCAGGAAGGTAGCCCTAGCGTAGATGCTAGGGCTTTTCCGTTTCTAGCCAGCGCCTTTTTTGAGTTCGCTTCGTCAATAGCAAATATTCACGACCCCCAACCCGCAGTGACCTTTAGGCTTCCTCCTCTGAAGGCGCAGCCGCCAATGGTGGCCGTACGCCACGAATGGTAGAGTGCGGGCTTTCATGTGGAGAACTTAGGGATGAAGGCTTCAATAGTTGCGGTTGCTAGCGCGGCCCTGGTCGCGGCCTGTTGTTGGTTTGGATGGGGAGCCTACCAAAGCCACCAGGAGAGCAGTCAGGCATTAAGCGCGGTTCAGGCATCAACGGTTTTATTCGAGAGGCAGCTTTCTGCTCGGAATGAGGATGGAATAACGCTAGTTGAGTACTCGAATCGCGCTTCGAGCGTCTTGGAATCACTGGACAAAGAGGCGGACAAACTCGCTTTAATGGACTGGTCTCACCGGCCTGCTGACAGAGATACAGCGCTAGCATTCATTGATGAGTGCAAGGCAATGACAAGGCTTGCCTCCTCCAGGGTCCGCCTTATGGTGGAGGAAAGTAACGCCCAGGAAACATATGATCGGGCGACCAAGGAGCTCCACGACGCATCATCTTCAGAAAGGGAGTGGAAGCACAAAAGGTTCGCCGCCGCTTCAGATGATCTGATAGCCGCCCTCCAAAAGAGGATCGATGTATCCAAAGAAGCAAAAGGCAAAATTGAGAAATTTCTTGCCGCTGATGATGCTGTGAAAACTTCCTTTGGAGAGAATAAAGGGCTCTCCCAGCCCGTCGCCGAAGAGCTTAGAAAAAGCATCTCGCCTACCCCTTCAGAAAAAGATAGCGACGCAAAAAGCTAATCTTTCGGGAGCCTCGAAGCCCGCCATTGAGCGGGCTTTTTTTGTTCATCAGAAAGGCGACACGTCCATCTCGGGCTCTCGCTCGACCTCTGCAGGCCCCTCATCGTCTTCTGAAGGCTCCCAACGCAGCGTTATCGATTCATCCTCATCATGAAACATCATGTCAATGCCGTCGGCTTCCGACAGCGCGCCCAATATCTCCGACCACTCCCTGTCCCCGTCCGTGTCCAGCCGATGTATCCGCACCTCGCGCCGCTCTTGGGCGATCGGGTGATTGATCATCGACGACACTCGCAGCACAAGCCGCTCCATCGGGTTCATTGATTTGATTCCTGAGTCGTTCTTTTTGCTCTGCTGCGCCATAAACACCTCCTTAACAAATGCTGTACATGCATCCAGTATTAGAGCGCGAGCATAGCGAACCTTCGGTTCAGCGTAAATCCCATTACGACCGCCAATTTCTGAACTTAAAACTGAACCGGATAAAATTTATGTACTTTTGGTACTTGACGCAATGTGAACCAGTAGTTCATATTTGCTCCATCGCAGCGACACACAGCCACTGCGAAGGGCCTCAACAGACCCGCCGCTCTTTAACAACCAGCGCCATGAACGACTACCCGGCCAGTCCGGTTAGGTCACTCCCGGCTCCATCGGTGGGAGGTCAGTAAACCGATGAACAAAACCGCACTTGCCTCTACCGGCGACCGGCGATCCGACAGGCCCGAAAGCCTGCCCACGCGCAGCCCACTGCGACGGCGGACGAGGTGTTGACCGAACTGAGTGAATGACCTGGTAAGCGGGTGCGGAAAAAAACAGATTTCACTGGCTGGCCTTGGCGACAGGGCCAGACGGGAAATCAACCGCCCAGTTGGGCACAACAGCAGGTGATAGGCATGGACATCAAAACCCTTGAAGCGCTGGGCGTGAGCGCAACCGATCTTTCCGAGCGCATCGTGGAGCAGGCGGTGCACGCCCTTCTCTACTCCACCAGCTACGGAGAAGACGACGAGGAAAGCACGCAGGCTTCCCGTTTCAAGCAGCAGATTGAAAAGCGTGTGAAGGATGCGGTCGACCAGAAGATCGACGCGATGTTTGCTGAGCACGTTCTGCCGCGCGTTGGCGAAATCATCGAATCGGCCGACATGCGCAAAACCAGTCATTACGGCGAACCGAAGGGCGAGCCCATGACCTTCAAGGAGTACATCGCCAGTCGCGCCGAGGTGTACATGAGCGAGAAGGTCGACTACCACGGCCAGTCGAAAGACGAATCGAAGGACAGCTATAACTGGTGCGAATCAGGCCCGCGCCTCACCGTTCTGATGAAGCTCTACATCAAGGACACACTCGAGAAGAGCGCGAAGTCGGCGATCAGCGACGTGAACAAGGTGATCGCCAAAAACATCGAGCAGGCTGCCAAGGATGCGATTACGTCCTGCGCCGCCTCTCTCAAGGTTGCAGCGACTCTCTGACAACCAGCGCCACGACAGCCTGTCGTTAACTGCTCGATCCTCTCTATGAGAGCGCATCGGGGTGTGATCTGAATCCTGCCGCCAAGCAGCACAGCTTCTATCCAGCGAGATCCGGAGGAATGAACTCGGGTCGATGCAGGGATTGGCACCTGCCAGATCACACCCCGATGCGGACGAAACTGCGGCCTATAACCGCCCACCTGCATCACCGCAACACGCAGATGAATGCCCGGGCTGACGGGCGAGTGTAAGACCTGAGGGATCGCGGGAACCGTGGCCGGTAGAGTGAGTAAGCGCCCAGATGGCCACGGCGAGTCCAAGAATAAGCGGCTGAAACCTTCGCCCCGGTGAAACTCCGGTGTCACTAAGGCCGCTAATAGTCATGCCGGGATCAGCTCCGGCCATCTGCACCCACCCTTCCCCGACACCACCCGAAAGCACTCCCCTCCGGGCCGAACGGCAACCAGCGGAGCGGATGAGTGCATTGCGAGTTTTGTTGGATCAACCAGCGCTTGGAGAAAGCCATGGAATTCAGTTTTGAAGTGGACAGATTGTCGGTCGAACCATATGGCCGCAATGGCGTTTCGGTAACCGTCGAGGTAGAGGGCTCGGTCTTGGCGGAGGACCTGTCTGTCACTGACCGCCTCGAAGGTCTCGATGTTGACGACGTTCGTGAATGGCTACTGAAGAACGACAGCCACGACGACATCCTTGAGGCGATTGGCGAAGAGAAACTCCACGAATTCCTCTCGCACTCCGCCTAACCCCAAACACTGGAGGTCGCCATGAGCAAGCAGCAAGCAGTTCGAATTATTCAGCAGCAGATACACAGCCTTGCTGCGGAAGCTCAGCAATCACTGCAAGAGCACAACGGCTGGCTCAAATGCAGTGATCGACTTCCGGAACTTCCGAAGGGCGGCGGCAAGCATCACGTAATCGCCTACACACCAGCCAGACAGGCTCAGAGATTTGCGAAAGGTTCACGCTTCCTCTACTGGAACGGCATCGACTGGCGCTACCCGGACGGCTCTCGCTTCGAGCATCGCGTAACGCATTGGCAACCCTTCATCACCCCGCCCGCCGAATAACGCCACGCTGGAGGCAACCATGAACGCAGCACTGAAGATTTGTCAGGCCATGCACGACGCGCAGTTGCCTCCGATGGTGAGCGAGCCGGACGATCAGCGCGAATGGCTGGAAAGCGCCGCTGAGCAGTTGGTGTGCGGCTCCGACGTGACGTGGAAGCGCCGGTTTGGCCCAGCGCAGAAGGTGACCAAGGCGCAGTACGCCGAACACTTGCAGCATCACCTGAACCAACGGCAGATCGACGGGCTGGATGATCGCGATTCGTTCGCCAATCTGGTGCTGGCCGTCGTGGTCGGAAGTTCGGCCGAGGCGCTGACTCACGCAAAGCACCTGCTAGGCACCGACAGCCCGGTCACGGAGCTGGAAGCGATCGCTGCCGACCTGCTCCGCCCGTACGCCGCCGAAGCCGTCACCGCTGAGCGCGAAGCGGCCGAGGACGACGCGTTATGAGCAATCAGGTAGCACTGGCCCGGCTGGGCCTTGAAATCGCGAAGATGCGCAAGTCCTGCACTCCGGTGCCGGATCGCACCTTCGTCATGGGCATGATCGAAATGGCGGAGTTCGCCGAGATCGTCGACACCCGCACCGCCAATCGTTATCGGGATGCGCTGGACGCCAAGTTCGTCGAGCGCAACACCCATCTGAAAGGAGTTTCGGCATGACAACCCATCTGGTGAAAACGCTTATCGATGAGCAACTGGAGGAGATTGCACGCAGCCTCGCAGTTGTCGGCGCTGGCATCCCTCGCGAGCTTCCTGTTTCGGCGCTCCCTCCTCCACTGGTGGCAGCCATCAAACAAGGCCGCATCGCTGTGAGGGCTCGCCAATGAATCTCCTGTACTGGTTTCTCGTCGTGATCCTGATTGCCGGCGCAGGCGCCTACGGCATCGTGAAAGACGGCCAGGATACTTGCCAAGTGCCGCGCTCCACCACCTACAACGTTTTCCGATGACCAGCCGGCAGTTGGCCCGCCGCATCCTCATTCGGCGCGGATCGTTCCGTGTCCTCGCGATTTACACCTTCCTGATGCTGCTCAGCGCCCTCGCCGATCGCATCACTCAATAACCAAGCATTCAATCGCTGCGCTGGGCGCGGCAAGGATTCCCCATGTCCGCAGTAATGAAACAGGCTGATCATCTGCCAGCCATTTCCGAGGATGCACTCGTCGAAGTGCTAAGCGGAAGTCTGTATCCAGGCGCGGCGCACAACTCGGTTGTGATGGTGCTGGCCTACTGCAAGGCGGCCCAGCTCGACCCGATGCTCAAGCCGGTGCACATCGTTCCCATCTACCAAAAAGGCCGCGGGATGGTCGACACGGTCATGCCCGGCATCGGCCTGTACCGCATTCAGGCCGCTCGGACCGGGCAATACGCCGGAATCAGCGATCCCGAATACGGCCCCCCGATCACTGCCACGCTGGGCGGCGTCGAGGTCACCTATCCCGAGTGGTGCCGAGTGACGGTAAAGCGCCAGATGTCGAACGGCCTTGTCGCCGAGTTCACGGCCAGCGAGCGATGGCTTGAGAACTATGCCACTGCCAGCAAGGACACTGTCGCCCCGAACTCGATGTGGAAGCGCAGAGCGTTCGCCCAGCTCGCCAAGTGCGCCGAGGCGCAGGCGCTGCGCAAGGCGTTCCCCGAGGTCGGATCGGCGCCGACGGCGGACGAGATGGAAGGCAAGACGTTCGACGAGGCTCCGCGCGATGTGACGCCGCAGCCGTCCGCAATTAAGGAGCCTGCTCCAAATCCTGATTACTCGGATGAAAAGTTCGAGTCAATGCTCCCTACATGGCAAGGCGGCATTGACCAAGGGAAAACCAATCCCGAAACACTGATCGCGTTTCTTCAGTCTCGCTACACGCTGAGCGACTCGCAGATCGACCGAATCAAACGAATGGAACCAATCGACGGAGACGCAGCATGAAAATTCACAACGTAGCTCAAGGCTCCGCCGAGTGGCGCGCATTGCGCGCTCAACACTTCACCGCCTCCGAGGCGCCCGCAATGATGGGCGCTTCGAAGTACCAGACCCGCACCGACCTGCTGACCATGAAGAAAACCGGCATTACGCCGGAGGTCACTCAGGCGCAGCAGTACATCTTCGACAAAGGCCACGCAACTGAAGCGCTCGCCCGGCCGCTGGTTGAAGTCATGATCGGCGAGGAGCTGTATCCAGTCGTGGGTACCGACGGCAATCTGCTCGCCTCCATGGACGGCGCGACGATGCTGGGCGAGACACTCTTCGAACACAAGCTTTGGAACGAGTCGTTGGTCGCCCAGGTGAAGGCTGGCGAGCTGGATCCACACTACTATTGGCAGCTCGAACAGCAACTGCTGGTGAGCGGCGCCGAGCGCGTGATTTTCGTGTGCTCCGACGGCACCGCCGAAAACTTCGTGCACATGGAATACCGACCTGTCGCCGGCCGCGCCGCGCAGTTGGTCGAAGGCTGGAAACAATTCGAGGCGGACCTGGCCAACCACGAAATGGCCGAGGCGCCGTCGATTATCGTCGGCAAGGCCCCGGACGAGCTACCAGCGCTACGCATCGAACTGACTGGCATGGTCACCGCGAGCAACCTCAAGGTGTTCGAGGATTCGGCTCTCGCTGTCATCGACTCTGTGAAAACCACGCTGCAGACCGATCAAGACTTTGCCGACGCCAAGAAGGCGGTCAAGTGGTGCGGCGATGTTGAAGAAGCGGTTGCAGTAGCGAAGAAACAAGCGCTCTCCCAAACCCAAAGCATTGACGAGCTTTTCTCTTCTCTGGATCGAATCAGCGCGCATGCTCGCGAGACGCGCTTGAAGGTCGACAAGCTTGTGAAGGCTCAAGAGCTGCTGGTGAAGACCAACATCAAGCAGAAGGCTGAACAGGCGCTAGCGGATCACGTCGCTGCCATCAACAAAACGCTGGGCCGGGTGACGCTGCCAGCGGTTGCCGCAGACTTCGCCGGCGCCATGAAGAACAAGCGCACCATTGCCAGTCTGCAGGACGCCGTCGATACCGAGCTGGCTCGGGCAAAAATCGCCGCGAGCCAGTCAGCAGATGCCATTCGCTTGAATCTGACCAGCCTGGCCGAGCTCGCGCCAGACCATGCATTCTTGTTCAACGACATCCAACAGCTCGTTCTGAAGGCCAACGATGACCTGGTCGCACTGATCAAGGTGCGGATATCGGAACGCCAGAAGGCCGAGGAGCAGAAAGCCGAAGCCCAGCGCGAGCAGATCCGCCAGCAGGAGTTGAAGCGAATCGAGGACGAGGCGAAAGCAAGCGCGCCGGTCGAGCCCGCACCAGTTGCCAGCCCGGCACCGGTGAAAGCCGCCGCGCCGGTTCAGTCTGCCGCGAAGCCGACGACCACAACTGCGGCGCCGGCGAACCTGCAGGCCGAAGTGTTCGATCTGGAAGAGCTGATCAAAGCAGTTGCCTACGGCCAAGCGCCTATCTCGGTGCTGACCGTAAGCTGGGAACACCTCGACGCGCTAGTCGCCGATCAGGGCAGCAAATTCAGCATGGCCGGCGTGAGGCTGGTGAAGGTGGCAGCATGAGATGGGACGCCCACAAGGCCGAAGAACCGGCCATTGCCCAAGCACTTCACCGGTTCGCAGATACCGGGATCTTCGCCGCGTCCAAGGCGCTGCACCGGTCCACTCGCTCACTCAACCGGATCGCTAGCGAGCACGGCATTGAGTTCACGACCTGCACCGCCAGGACGATGGAAGCCCGTCGCCAAAAAAGGGCCTCAATGGTCACTCAGATAAAGGCTTTGGCCGGCACGCGATCTCAAGCTGAGATCTGCGCAGCCATCGGAATTTCGCGGGCTGTTCTTCGTGAGCTCGCCGAGATCTACGAAATCAACATCAACAGTCGCTCGAAAGGTGCCTGATATGGAACAAGCATTCGTTGAAGCCGCAAAGCGGCAAAGTGGACTGGAGGCGGCGAAAGCTGCCTTCTTTGCATCTGGAGGTAAGGCGCAGCTAATCCCTACCGGGATCGGAAAGGACAGTCCAAGCATCGCAACGGTAGTCAATACGCCTTACGGCTACAGGAACATTGAAGCGCAGAAGGCCAAGCGAGGCCGAATGATCACTCAAGATGAGCGAGACAAGATCGCCGGCGAACTTATGAACTGCAAGGCAGCCGGAATGACGCGCAACAAAGCCTGCAAGCACATGGGTATCAGCACGACACTCGCCCGGAAGATCGTCGCGGACTACTCGCTCGATTACCCGACGAAAGCCTGATGCGCAGATTCAACACTCGCACCCAACAACGCAAACGACAGACCTGGCTGGACTTGCCGGCCAGCGGAATTGAAGAGGTAGGCCATGGCCAAGAGCAATGCGCAATTGCAGAAGGACAAGCGAACCAAGGAAAAGGCCCTACTCGACCGGATCGGCGCCGAGAAGCGATTGGCGAACTTCAACCTCAAGCCTTTCATCAGGAAGGCTGAGCAGCCGCACCACCTTATCGCCTATCAGGTGTATCGCTTCCACATCGGTTTTCGTGCTCATCGCAATCACCATCAGGTCTGTGCCGAGTGCAAATCAATAGCCCAATTTCACGAATCACGCCAGCCGGCGAGGCAGGCGTATGCCCCGAGGAAATCGCAATGCCTGTACTCCACAGCGTAATTCACAAGATCGACAAAAAGCCTGACGGCACCCCGGCTGTATTATTTCTCGGAGGTTCCGAACAGGTCGAAAGCCAAGCCCGCGACGATCTGATGAATCAGTTCAACGAAAGCTACAACGCCACCAGCGGCAAGGGCTGGGGATTCTTCCATGCCGAATCTGGAGCATTCCCTCTGAGCGGCTGGCTCGCCAAGTACATGGCGGGCGGCTCCGACTTCCTCGATTTCAGCGTCACCGCCGTCGAGCACTTGACCCGATTGATGGAGGAATCGAACTTGACTACGGGAGGCCACGCCCTTTTCTGCCACTACCGGCAAGGTCTCACCGATTATCTGATCATTGCATTGGTGCAGGAAACAGAAGCGGTGGCCATGACCGAAGAACTCAGCCTGATGACGGTCAAGCGCCTGGATCTGGATCACATCCGCCTGGCCGCGCGCTTCAACATGAGCGAGTGGCAGAGCAATCCGCAATCGAAGCAGTACATCTCGTTCATCAAGGGCAAACAGGGGCGCAAGCTGAACGACTACTTCCGTGATTTCATCGGATGTCAGGAAGGGATCGACGGCCCCGGAGAAACCCGGACGCTGCTCAAGGCCTTCAGCGATTTCGTCGAGAGCGAAGACATGCCGGAAGACGCAGCTCGCGAGAAGACGCAGACCCTCGTCAGTTACTCCATGGCCCAAGCCAAGCTCGGCGAGCCGATTACCATCGACGAACTTTCCGAGCTGATCAACGAGGACCAGCCAAAGGCATTTGTTGACTTCATCAAGGCCGCCGACTACGGGCTTTCCGACACCCTGCCGCCGGACAAGAAGACTCTCAATAAATTTCGGCGGTTCACTGGCCGGGCCGAGGGGTTGTCGATCAGCTTCGAACAGCATCTGCTCGGGTCGAAGATCGAGTTCGACGAAGCCGGCGGCACGCTGACTCTGCGGGGCCTGCCAACTCAACTTACAGAACAGCTGAAGCGCGCAACGGCCTAACCCACCCTCCACCGCCCGGGCATGCCCCGGCATAGGACGCCCCATGCCCACGGAAAACAAACCGGCCGAGCCGCTGCAGGTTGAGCGCTCGACTGTCACGAAGCTGGTGATCACCGGCGCGCCGAGCCTCGATCCGATCACCGTCTTCCTCGAAGACCTGGCACCTTGCAAGGGCAAGATCACCGTCAGCTGTTACGACAAGAGCTGGCACGCCTATTGGGGCGGGATGTGGGAAGGATTGAGCATTGGCCAATTCTTCTGCGAGCTGAATGCCGCCTACATCATCGGCTATTTCGAAAACGGCCTGAGTTGCCGACGGTTCAGTGGCGAAGCCCTGGCGGATAAAGCGCGGCTGGAAATCTTGGAAATGCGCCGGGATTTCGATCTCGACAGATCAGATGCTCGCGAGTTGTACGACGAAGCTGAGGATATTCGGTATGTGAACTCCATCGACGAGCTAGGAAGCGCACACAGAGAGCTGATGCAGCGCGTTTTTGGCGATGAGTGGTGGCACTTGAGCGAAGACGCGACCGCGCCGAATCCTGACTGGTACTACCTGGAACGCATCATCCACACGGTGCAGCAGTCGCTGCGCCAGGAACGGCTGCAGCAGGTGGCAGCATGAAGCGCTTCGTCCGCCGCAAATTCGAAGCCTGGCTGATCCGGCTGGCCGCGAAGATCCTGAGCGGCCGCAACGTGCAGCGCTCCCCCGTTGTGTCCCGGCGCGACAACAACCAGATGTTTGAAATTGCCGGTGAGCTCGAAGAAATCGCCCAGCGCATCAGCACCAACTACCCGTAACTCCCTCCCCCTTCAAAGTCAGCCGCTATAGCGGCAAGGACGAAGTCATGTCTGCACAAAAGCCAATCATCATGTACGACGCCCCGGAAGCGGCCAGCCTCAAAACGGTAACCGGTTGGGTTTCCGCTGACGGTCGCTTTTTCGGCGCCGACGAAAACCTTGCCCGCTACTGCGGTGCTACCCACCGCCGCTGCGAAGCGAACCCTGACCACGATATCTACGAAGTGAACAGCTACTGCAAAGCGTGCCACCACGCCCGCCGCCAAGCGAAATTCGCGGCGATGCCGGTCAAGGAATGGGTCGGCGAACCTCTGGTCATCTTCGATGGTGACCGGTACTTCTTTGATGAAGACGATCTGCGCGACTACCTGGTCGAGAGTGAAACCGATCTGGCCGACCTGCAGCTCTGTATCTGCGAACCGAACTACCCCAGCCAAATCGACCCGGCAGATCACTTCATCGATGATCTGCCAGAGGACGGCGAGATCCGCGACGATCAGTTGCTTGCGGCATTCGAATTGCTGAACGAGATGATCCGCAAGTCCGAGCCACTGTCTTGGTCAGAAGGCGAGTTCGCCGCGCGACTCCCGCAGTCGCTCATCGATGAGGTCAGCACCGCGAGGGCCGCAGCATGATCCTCAAATGCATGGCCGGCTGCACCCTCTTCTTCTGGCTTCCATTGGTACTGACCATAAAGGCGGTGATCGGATGAGCGACAAACCCAAAAAATCAACTATCTGCGCCGCCAAGTCAGGCGACCACGAGTGCAGTTTGCCAAGGGTGCGCGGCACGCTCTTTTGCAGCCAGCATCAGCGCTCAGATTATCGCCGTCGCATGGGTTCACGCCCGATCATCAACGAACAACTCGCCTACATGATGCAGCGCGATGGGCAGCAGCAATGACAGAGGTGACGCCATGTTTTTCCTGATTCCCGCCCTGCTCCCCGTTCTCACGGTAGGCTCCCCGCTCTACATGGCCTACCTCATCTACAAGGGGCCGTGGCGATGAATGACCATGAGCTGTTGCGGCTGTCAGCAAAAGCCATGGGATTCGATCTGGAGTATCGGCGCGGGAGCGATGCCTTTTACTACGACGACCCAGACTCCGGACGGGAGCAATGGCAGCCGCTCAGCGATGACGGCCAGGCCATGCGCATGGCTGTAGAACTTCAGCTCAGCATCACCTGGTTTATCAACCTGCATTACGTGATGGTCGAGCGTCGCGGCTTCGGCGAGAACATCGGCTGGACCGACGACACGGAACGAGGCGGCGCGCTCCGCCAGGCAATCACCGTCGTAGCAGCACAAATCGGCAGCACCCTCCCCTAACCGCTCCCCCAACTCAACAGCCTGCCGGTGTACGGTGGGTGAGGTATTCGTATGTCCGCACTGAACCGCTTTCATGAAACAGCGAGCGATGCGCTGGAGAAGATCAGCGCCTGCCTCCCGGACGGCGCCAAGCTCTGCCTGGCCATCTACACCCCTGAAAAACCAGAACTCGACATCGTGCTGCAGGACAAAGGGCTCGACCTGAACGAGGCGGTTTCAACCCTGCGTCGGCGCGGCCTGAGCATCGACGGCGACAACGCCTACAAGCGCGATCTGCTGGACGCAGTGGTCGGAGCGCTGGCACTCGGCGCGCAGAACAGCAATCCGCCACCAGCTGGACACTGGGGCCAGCGCTTCTGGGATATCGGACGCGAGGAGCGCGGACTGCACGAAGAGTTAGTAGCCGCGCTGAAGCTCACCCGCGAGAACCTGCGCGCCTGCCAAGCAACCATCCACTTGGCCGGCTACTTCGACCCCGCCTACGTCAACGATGCCCAGGCTGCCATGAAGGTCGCCGACGCAGTTCTGGCCAAGGCCGGCGCATAACCCATCACCACCTTCTGCCGCCACGCGCGGCATGGAGACTGCTATGTCCGAAACAGAAGAAATCGTCGAAACGTATCCATTCGACAAGGTGCCCGAAGAGCGGATGGCCGCACTACTGGACACCACTAAGCGTGCGCTCGAAGGAAAGCGGGCTCGCGGAATCATCCCCGAAGGCGTCTGGAATAAGATTGACGGCCGGGTTTTTTATAGCATCAGGAGATATGAAGCATGGCAAGAAAGCCAGTGGGCCTGCCCCGAGGAGTTGAATTTGCTGGCCAGTCTGTCCGTATCCGGTTCACTTGGAACGGCGAGCGGCGGTGCGAAACCCTTGCCCATCCCCAGACGCCAAAAGGGATCAAGGCGGCCGCCGATCTACGCGATCAAGTAATCAGCCTGGCCAAGCATGGGGTTCTGGACGAGAAGCGATATGCCGAACTGTTCCCGAACTCCAGCTACTCCGCTGTGGCCACTGGCCTTACGTTTGGCGAATACGCCCAGACTTGGATCGACGGTCTTGAGATCGTTCCAGGCACTCGCCGGAACTACAAGGGCACCATCAACAATTACTGGATGCCGGAACTGGCCACGGTGCCCATGACCACTATCACCCCGATGCTGTTGCGTCGGGTGATTGCCGAGACCACTTGGGAAAGCACCACCGTGAAGCGCACGGCGATATCGCGGGTGAATGCCTTGTTCAAGGCGGCAGTGCGGGATGAGGTAATCGAAAGGAATCCGGCGACGGCGATCAAGCTCCCTGGCAAAGCCAAGAAAGTGATTGATCCCTTCAGCGTGGAAGAAGCGGACATGATCATCGAATGGATGTATGCCAACTTCACTTCGAGGGCGGCACAGATCTACGCTGCTTACTTCGAGTTCGCGTTTTACTGTGGCATGAGGACGGGAGAGCTGCGGGCTCTGCGCTGGGATGAGATCGACATGGACAAGCGCGTTGCGCACGTCTGCCGGATCGTTGTTGATGGGAAGGTCGAGGAGCGCACGAAGACCAAGCACGCCCGCACGGTGATGTTGAACAGCCGAGCCATGCATGCGCTGGAGCGCGCCAAGCGAATCGCGGATGCCCGATTGAACCAGGTTCGGCGCAAGCGGCAGTATTCGCCGTATGTCTTTCCGCCTTCCGGAAGCTCGGAATACATTCTTGGCGCGACGACGCCGGGTGGCCACTTCGCCAAGGCACTGGAAGCCTTGAAAATAAAGCCGCGCAGTCAGTACAACTGCCGTCACACTTACGCCACAATGTGCCTCATGGCGGGCATGAACCCCGCGTTCATCGCAGGACAACTCGGGCACAGCGTCCAGGTGTTACTGTCGACATATGCTCGCTGGCTGAGCTCGACTACCGACTGGTCTGAGGTCGGTAAGCTTGAGAGCCAGATTGGTACGAAATTGGTACAGGCTTAAATTTATTTCACTTTTCGCCCTTTGTTTACGGGCGCCTCTAGCTTTCCTAGCACATACTCCTAGAATGCGACGCTTTGAAGAAATAACCCGTTACAAACTAACGGAATATCCAACCTTTATGAGTTCGCCCGCGTGAAAATTCGTCTTTCGATCCTGAGCCTGTTTTTTGCATTTACAGGCACATTCATCACGCCAACGATCAACGCTGCGGAAACCACCGCTGCCCCACGCGATGCCTCGACCCTGAAGATCGCCTCCGGCAGCGCCCTGCTCATGGATATGCAGACCAACAAAGTCATCTACTCCAGCAACCCTGACGTGATCGTGCCGATTGCCTCCGTCAGCAAGTTGATGACCGGACTGGTGGTGGTTGAAGCGCGGCAGAACATGGACGAATGGATCAATGTCGACATCAGCAATACCCCGGAAATGAAGGGTGTGTTCTCGCGAGTCAAACTCAAGAGCGAACTGCCGCGCCGCGAAATGCTGCTGATTGCCTTGATGTCCTCGGAAAACCGCGCGGCTGCCAGCCTCGCCCACCACTATCCGGGTGGCTACGCTGCGTTCATTGCGGCAATGAACGCCAAGGCCAAGATGCTGGGCATGACCAGCACACACTTCGTTGAGCCAACGGGGCTGTCGGAACGCAACGTTTCCACCGCACGCGACTTGAGCAAATTGCTGGTCGCAGCGCACAAGCACCCGTTGCTGAGCCAGCTCAGTACCACCAAGGAAAAAACCGTCGCCTTCCGCAAGCCCAATTACACCCTGGGTTTTCGCAACACCGACCATCTGGTCAACAAGGCTGACTGGGACATCATGATCACCAAGACCGGCTTCACCAATCCTGCTGGTCATTGCCTGGTGCTGGTGACCCGAATGGCCAACCGCCCGGTGGCGCTGGTGATCCTCGATGCATTCGGCAAGTACACGCATTTTGCAGACGCGAGCCGCATTCGCAGCTGGGTGGAGACCGGTCGCAGCGCGGCGGTGCCGGCAGTCGCGCAGCAGTACAAGGCACAGAAGAATCTCAAGTCGCGCCAGAGCGGCGTGGTTGAAGCGTCCAAATAGCTGTCGCACAGGAAAAAGCCCCGATTTTCGGGGCTTTTTAAGTCTGCCTAATCAGTCGTTGGGCAGCGGCATCCTGTCGTCATCGGGGATGCCATCGCCCGCAGCCGGATCTCGAGACGGCTCGGGGGTCAGCACATTCGGCCTCGCCAATGGGTCACGCATCGGGCTGTCCGGATTGAGCACCGGGTCGACGTCTGACTCGGGCGTGGTAGGCACGCTGTCCGGTTTCTGGTCATCGAAGCTTGAATCGGTACTCATATGCACCTCGCTCAGGGTTTCAGATCGCCCAACGGGTCGTAGGCTTTGCCGGGCTTGCGCTGCGCATCGTCGGGCTTTTCATCCAGCGGAGCCTTCGCGGGGCCGATCGGATCGACTTGCGGATCTTCAAGGTCGGGCGAATCCGGATCAAACCCCAGATCATCGCCAGAGGAATGTTCAGATGAATGTGGGCCTTTCGGGGATGAATCTGCCATGTGCGCCTCCTGGTGCGCCCGCAAAATCACGGGCTCTACGCATAGGAGGCGAGCCGGACGCAGTCGTGCCCGGCAAGTGACGAACGGACCTCAATGTGCCGCCAGCGCCTTGCGCGCCTGCGCCGCTTCGTTTTCCTGACCGGCCTGGGCCAGCGCATCGGCTGCTTTCAGCCAGCGCTGCTGGTCAACGGCTGCAGGGATCTGCGAAGGCTTCTGGATCAGAATGGCCCAGCCGCCGGACTTTTCCAGCGCCGACTCGAAGGCACTGAAACTCATCAGTTGGCGACGGTTCATCCCCGCGCGCAACAGCACGTTCTGCTTGTTGCGATCGTAGCCGGAGAGAATCGCGTAGCGCGGCTCGGCCCAGAACGCCGAACCTTCGCTGAAGCGCACCATCACCGGATAACCGGCAGCCACCTGGGTCAACAGGGCTGGCAGATTACTGTCCAACGGATAGACCAGCATGCCGTACTCGCGGGCGAGGTTTTCAATGTTGCGCTGCAATTTGTCTTCGGCGCCCGGCAGCTGCAACGGTTTTTCCAGCAGGCCGGGGGTAATCACGATGCCTTGCTGCGACAGCAGGCTGGCCAGCACCTGCGGCCCGCTCTGATTGGCTTCGCCACGGTAGAACGTGCCGCTCAACTCGACCCGCTCCGGCAGACGCTTGACCTCTGGCGCCACAGTGCCTGCGCAACCGGTCAAAACTGCCGCACCGACGGCAATGAGCAGCGCCGCACGCACTCGGGAAAATAGCTGGACCATCATCACTCTCTGTTCAGACGCCGGTCATCGTGTTCCGGCAACGCTGCGATCATAGGGCCGTGACCGCCTGCGGTATAGCCTTTACCCGCAGACGAGGCGATTGCATAGAGCGAACTGATTGGTCGCCAGCGACCTTTGGTCAATAGCCTGAAACACCCCATTGGCTAGACTGTCAGTGAAACAGAGCGAATTGAAAAGTGTGCGCCCGCTGCAGGGCGAAGAGGAGGCACTGATGAGCCTGACCATGACCATCGTGATGTTGATTGCCGGCTGGCTGGCTGTGGCGACTGCCATGTTGTGGGGGGTGTTGCGGATTTCGCGGCGGCATCATCATCCGGTGCAGACTGCGCCAACTGAGAAAAGCGAAGAGCATCGTGGGCGGCATGTGACGGCGCATTAAGATCAAGAGCACCCTCACCCTAGCCCTCTCCCGGAGGGAGAGGGAACTGACCGGGGTGTTTATTCGAAGTATGCCAACCTGCACTATATGAGCCGAACTCAGAATTTGAACTCCCCCAAATCGGCTCCCTCTCCCTCGGGAGAGGGCTGGGCTGAGGGGCTGGCGTCACATCGCACCACCCATATCAAAGCGAAAAAAAACCGCCTGAGCCCAAAAGCCCAAGCGGTCTTTACGCTGTCAGCACTTACGCTTGCTGAGTAACTTTCTTCTGTTTAGCCCGACGCGACATCATGTTCAACACCTCGATACCCGCCGAGAACGCCATCGCCGCATACACATAACCTTTCGGTACGTGGGCGCCGAAACCTTCGGCGATCAGGGTCATACCGATCATGATCAGGAAGCCCAGGGCCAGCATCACCACCGTCGGGTTGTCGTTGATGAACTTGGCCAGCGGGTCAGCTGCCAGCAGCATCACCAGGACCGACACCACTACCGCAATGATCATGATCGGCAAGTGTTCGGTCATGCCCACAGCGGTAATGATGCTGTCGATCGAAAACACCATGTCGAGCATCAGGATCTGACCGATCGCGGCAGCGAAGCCCAGGGTCACGGTCGAGGTCGCGGTCTTCGGATCTTCCGGAGCCGGGTCCATGCTGTGATGGATCTCGGTGGTGGCTTTCCACACCAGGAACAGACCACCGGCGATCAGGATCATGTCTTTCCAGGAGAACGCCTGGCCAAGGATTTCGATCACCGGCTCGGTCAACTGCACGATGAAGGCGATGGTGCTCAACAGCGCCAGACGCAGGATCAACGCCATGCCGATACCGATGCGGCGAGCCTTCTGCCGATGTTGCTCAGGCAGCTTGTTGGTCAGGATCGAAATAAAGATCAGGTTATCGATGCCAAGCACGATTTCCATTACCACCAGTGTGGCCAAAGCAACCCAGGCGGTGGGGCTGGCGGCGAGTTCTAACAGATATTCCATGGGTCGGTCCTGACTCTGTGTAAGACGGGGTTAGATAGTCTTGGAGGAAGATTCGGATTCTTCCGTTTCTTTTTCCGGTGTTTCTTTTTTCTGAATCAAGCCACCGGTGGCATCGCTGAGCGCTTGCTCGGCGGCTTTATGGGTGTCGTCGATCGCTTGCTTGGCAGTTTCAGCCGCCGCGCCCATCAATTGCTGGGCGCTTTTTTCGGCCTGGTCGCAGCCTGCCAGAACCAGTAAAGACGCAAACATCAGCGCAGGAAATGTGTATTTCATAATGATTCCTCGAATAAACCAGAGCGGCACGCAGAGCAGCCGTCGATGGCTGGGCATTCTAGGGAGAGGAACACTTCAGGAAAATTCGTATTTTTAGCGGCTATACTTCGGTTTTCACGAACTGAAGATCGCCATGCTCAATTACCGTCAACTGCATTACTTCTGGGTTGTCGCCAAGACTGGCAGCATTGTGCGCGCCTGCGAGCAACTGAACCTGACCCCGCAAACCATCAGCGGGCAGATCTCCCTGCTTGAACAGACCTACGGCATCGAGTTGTTTCGTCGTGTCGGTCGACAGCTGGAACTCACCGAAGCCGGGCGCCAGGCCCTGCCCTACGCCGAGCAGATGTTCCAACTCGGCGGCGAACTCGAGTTGATGCTGCGCGCGCAGCCCAACGAACAGCAGATCCTTTTTCGCGTCGGGGTCGCCGATGTGGTGCCCAAATCCATCGTTTATCGTTTGATCGCGCCAACCATGGAATTGAGCGAACCGCTGCGCATCACCTGCCGCGAAGACAAACTCGAACGCTTGCTGGCGGATCTGGCGATCCAGCGTCTCGATCTGGTGATCTCCGACAGCCCGATGCCTTCGCACCTCGACATCAAGGGCTACAGCCAGAAACTCGGTGAATGCGGGATCAGTTTTTTCGCCACCGCCGAACTGGCCGCGACATACGGTCAGGACTTCCCGCGCAGCCTGCACAGCGCCCCGCTGCTGATTCCCGGCGCGGAGACCGTGGTGCGCAGCCGTTTACAGCGCTGGTTTGCCGAACAGCAGATCCAGCCGCAAATCGTCGGCGAGTTCGATGACAGTGCGTTGATGCAGGCGTTCGGCCAATCCGGCAGCGGAATTTTCATTGGTCCGAGCGTGATTGCCGATGAGGTGAAGCGCCAGTACGGCGTCGTGTTGATTGGCCAGACCGACGCGGTGACCGAGTCGTTCTATGCCATTTCAGTGGAGCGCAAGGTCAAGCACCCCGGCATCGTGGCGATTACCGAGGGTGCCCGACGCGAGCTGTTTACCGCCTTATGAAGCGCAGGCCTCGCGCGGCTTCAAGGTCATCAGGACCATGGCGAGGAACACCGACAGCAGGATGAACCCGGCAGCGGCAAAACCGAGAAAGCCGAGGCCGGCGCTGTCGATGACCCGACCGCCGATCATCGCGCCCAGACCGATGCCCAGATTGGCCCCGGCGATGTTCAGCGAGGCAGCAAAGGCAGGCGCTTCCGGTGCGGCTTTCATCAGCCGCACGTGGCTGACCAGGAACAACGCCGCCTGGGTCACGCCCCAGATCGCCATCGCCACCGCCAGGCCCAACGGCGAATGAATGTTCGGCACCAGCGAGACCATGCCGGCGATCATGAACGCACAGAACAGTACCGAAGCGCCGAGCGGATGCCGATCCACCGCGCGGCCGCCCAATGAGTTGCCGATCAGCCCGACCGCGCCGAAGCCCATAAGGCACCAGCCGACCACGGTGCCGTTGAACCCGGCCAGTCGCTCAAGGATGTCGGCCAGATAGGTGTAAGCGGTGAACATGCCGCTGAATACCAGGATCGACAGCAGCACATGGCCGAGCATCAGCGGGCTGCGCAGGATCTTGAACTGCGAACGGAAGCTGACCTGATGCTGATGCAGACTGGTTTTCGGCAAATAGACGAACAGCAGCAGAGCCTTGGCAAACGCGACCACCGCGAGAATCGCAAATGCCGTGCGCCAGCCGAAGGCGTCAGAAATCAACGTGCCGACCGGGATGCCGAACACCGTGGCGCAAACAATGCCGAAACCGATCTTGGCGATTGCTCGACCGGCGAAATCTGGGCCGACGATATCCACCGCCGTCTCGCTGGCCAGCGCCCAGAACACCGGCAACCCCAGTGCCGGAATCAATCGGGCAACGGCCATGACCCAGATATTCGGCGCCAGTGCCGCAACGGTATTGGCCAGACCGAACATGATCAGAATGCTGATGAACAACTTGCGTCGCTCGAAGCGGGCGAAATACGCAGTCAAAAATGGCCCGAACATGGCCACGGTAAAAGCGAATAAAGTCACCAGCAAGCCAGCCTGAGGGATGGTGACTTCGAGATCGCGGGCAATCGCCGGCAACAGGCCGACGATGACGAATTCCGTGGTCAGCACCGTAAATCCGGCGGCGGACAACAGAAGAATAGGCAACAGCATGCGCAACTCCAGCAAAACGACGACACCAGCGTTGGCCTTGAGGCCCGCTGGCGAAATTTGAAAATGAGGATGGCGCAGCTTAACAGAGAGTGCCCCGGCCTGACTTGCACAAACCTGTCTGATTGGCCAAACAAACGGGTGGCAGATCGTCACATGCCTGAGGGACAAGGCCTACGCTGTGATAAAGTCCGCGCCCTGCAAAACGTACAGCCTGTTCAGCGGCCGGTTTTTTTGGCGCTGATGTCGATTCGACACTCGGTTCGTGCCTGCCCACGCAACCTCGCACCCTATAAAAAACAGAGATGCCGTTCATGACCGCCTCATCCCCTTCTCTTCTGCAACGCTTGAAAAATCTCAGCCTGGTGACCCAGATCGTGATCGGCCTGATCGCCGGTATCGTCCTGGCGCTGCTTGCCCCGGAAGCGGCCAAGTCCACCGCGTTCATCGGCAAGGTGTTTGTCTCGGCGTTGAAAGCCGTGGCGCCGATTCTGGTGTTCAGGCCGATGATGGCCTCGATTGCCAATCACAAGCATGGTCAGGAAACCCACATCCGACCGATCCTGTTCCTGTACCTGCTGGGCACGTTCAGCGCAGCGGTGGTGGCCGTGGTTGCCAGCATGGCGTTCCCGTCCCATCTGGTGCTGTCGACCGAAAACGTCGCGGTCAGCGCACCGGGTGGTATCGGCGAGGTGCTGCAAAGCCTGCTGCTGAGCGTGGTCGATAACCCGGTCAACGCGCTGATGAACGCCAACTTCATCGGCATTCTGGCGTGGGCGATCGGCATGGGCATCGCGATCCGCCATGCCGGCGACACCACCCGTGAAGTGCTGGGCGACCTGTCCAACGGCGTCACAGTCATTGTTCGCGTGGTCATCCGCTTCGCGCCGCTGGGTATTTTCGGTCTGGTCGCGTCGACGCTGGCCACGTCCGGTTTCGGCGCGCTGCTCGGTTACGCCCACCTGCTCGCGGTATTGCTCGGTTGCATGCTGTTCGTGGCGCTGGTGATGAACCCGCTGATCGTGTTCTGGAAGCTGCGCCGCAACCCTTATCCGCTGACCCTCAAGTGCCTGCGTGAAAGCGGCATCACCGCGTTTTTCACCCGCAGCTCGGCGGCGAACATTCCGGTCAACCTGGAACTGAGCAAGCGACTGGGCCTGCATGAGGACACCTACTCGGTGTCGATCCCACTGGGCGCGACCATCAACATGGCCGGCGCGGCGATCACCATCACCGTACTGGCCCTGGCTGCGGTGCACACGCTGGGGATTGCCGTGGACATTCCGACGGCGATCCTGCTCAGCGTAGTGGCGGCAATCTGCGCCTGCGGCGCTTCGGGCGTGGCCGGTGGCTCGCTGCTGTTGATTCCGCTGGCGTGCAGCCTGTTCGGCATCCCGAGCGAGATTGCCATGCAGGTGGTGGCGGTCGGTTTCATCATTGGCGTGTTGCAGGATTCGGCGGAGACTGCGCTGAATTCGTCGACTGACGTGCTGTTTACCGCAGCTGCTTGCATGGGGGAAGAAGCGAAGGCGCAGCGTACCGCCTGATATTCACAACTATAAAAAGCCCGCCTCGGTGTGAACCTTGGCGGGCTTTTTTGTGGCTGACATCTTTTGCCCCCTCACCCCAACCCTCTCCCCCAAGGGGGCGAGGGGGAAAGGGAGCCGATCTGTGTGCTGTTCGAAATTAGAGTTCGACTCGATGGATCGGGCCGGCGTATCTCAACAAACAACTTGGTCAGTCCCCTCTCCCTCCGGGAGAGGGTTAGGCGGGCGGCGTTCCGATGAGGGGCTTTTAAAGGCTTAGAACGCGCCCATGTAATCGCGCTTGCCCACTTCCACACCGTTATGACGCAGCAATGCATACGTGGTGGTGACGTGGAAGAAAAACTGCGGCAGACCGTAAGTCAGCAGGTACGACTGGCCACTGAAGCGCTTCTCTTTCGGGGTGCCCGGACGGGTGACGATCTCAATGCCTTCCTTGCCATCGATCTGCTCTGGCTTGATCTCGCCGATGAAGGCCAGAACCTTGGCGATCAGGGCTTGCAGCTCGGCGAAGGTGGTTTCGCTGTCGTCGTACTTCGGCAGTTCGACTTCAGCCAGACGCGCCGACACGCCTTTGGCGAAGTCGACGGCGATCTGCACCTGGCGGGTCAGCGGAAACATGTCCGGGTACAGACGCGCTTGCAGGAACGCGTTCGGGTCGATGTTTTTCTCGCTGGCGTGGGCTTCAGCCTTTTTCAGCACATCGCTCAGGGCGTTGAGCATTTGTTGAAAAACCGGGACGGATGCGGCGTACAGGGAAATGGTCATGGCAGTCTCGTGTGATGGCTGGGTGGAACAAGGAGGCGATTATAGCCATGCTTGATGACCACACGGCTTGCCTTTTGTTGGGCAAGGATTAGGCTAGGCGCCTTCGACTGCAGAGGGAACGCGCGATGACCACCGAACCAGAATCCAGCTCCGAACAGCCACGGCTCAACGCCACGGAAATCCGTATCCTCGGCTCGTTGATCGAGAAACAGGCGACCAGCCCGGAAAGCTATCCGCTGACCCTCAATGCGCTGGTGCTGGCCTGCAACCAGAAAACCAGCCGCGAACCGGTGATGAACCTGACTCCGGGCCAGGTCGGCCAGAGCCTGCGCGCCCTTGAAGGTCGCGGTTTTGCCAGGCTGGTGATGGGCAGTCGCGCCGATCGCTGGGAGCACAAGGTCGACAAGGCGCTGGAGCTGGTGCCGGCGCAGGTGATCTTGAGCGGACTGATGTTTCTGCGCGGCCCGCAGACGGTCAATGAGTTGCTGACCCGCAGCGGCCGCATGCATGAATTCGAAGACGCCGAACAAGTGGTGCATCAGCTCGAGCGCTTGATTGCGCGCGGGCTGGCGGTGCTGATCCCGCGTCAGGCCGGGCAGCGTGAAGACCGTTACAGCCATGCGCTGGGCGATCCGGCGGATATCGAGGCGATCATCGCCGCGCGGCACAATCCCGTAGAGCGCTCGGCCACCGGCGTTTCTGTGGAGCGCATCGAAGAACTCGAAGCACGGATCGCTGCACTGGAAGAACGCCTGGCACGCCTCGAATAATTCACGCATTCCCTTTGTAGGCCTTCGCCTACAGGGGAGGTGCGTTTATTCACCGTCCCAGTAATCCACCCCATCCGCCTGCCGCGCCACGGCGACGAAACCGGACGGATTGCCCTCGGCATCAACGCTGAAGTTATCCATCACCGCGTATTTATTCGAATCCGGGTATTCGCAGATCTCGGGTTGCTGCTGCGTGCTGATCGCCAGGTATCGCAACTCGGCCGAACTGGTATTGATGATCTGATGCGCCTGCTCCGGGCCGCCCGGTGGACAGGCGATCACATCACCGCTACGGATCGGAAAACGCTCGCCCCCCAGGCGCACCTCGCCCTCCCCGGCCACCACGTAGAACATTTCCTCATTGACCCGATGGCTGTGAAACGGACTGCCGCGCATGCCCGGCGGCAAGGCGTACAGGCGATAGCCAAGTTTTTGCGCGCCCAGTCGCTGGCCGATGCGGGCGAAGCGCTGTTGAAAGCGCCCAGCGGTTTCGCCTTGCGGGGCAAGTGCCTCGGGAAGGGGTTCGAGTTCGACCTCGTCGAGGTTAAGGATGGGTGGATGCATGGGCGGCCTCGGTTTTGTTTTTTTAAGGTGGACAAGTCTGCGCTTGCCGCGCAGGCAGCATAGCCCACGATGTCTGGCGTGAAATCGCAGCGAGGCCATCGCCAGCAGGCTGGCTCCCACAGGTTGACCAGGTTCCAGCTGAAAAAATGCGACCACATTGTGGGAGCTTGCCTGCAAGCGATGAGGTCCGCCCCGCCACCGCAAGATTCAATCAGCTACGCGCAAACGCCACCGCCGCCGCAAACTGCGCTTCATTCGGGCGCACGCCGGTGTACAGCACAAACTGCTCCAGTGCCTGAATCGCGATGACTTCCAGCCCGGTGATGACCCGTTTACCCTCCGCCCGGGCGCGCACAATCAGCGGTGTTTCCGAGGGAATCGCCACCACATCGAAAACCGTCTGCGCCGCCTTGATGACTTCCGGCTCAAACGCCAGTTGCCCCGCTTCCGGTCCGCCGTCCATCCCTACCGGCGTGACGTTGATCAACATCTGCGGGCGCTCCTCGCCCAGCTCTGCCTGCCAGCGGTAACCCAGCGAGTCCGCCAGCGCACGCCCGGCGCGCTCGTTGCGCGCGACGATCAGGCCGTTCCTGTAACCGCCGTCACGCAAGGCACTGGCCACCGCTTTGGCCATGCCGCCGCTGCCGCGCAGGGCGAAGGTCGAATCCTTGGGCACGGCGTGGCTCTGGAGCAACTGGGCGACGGCGATGTAATCGGTGTTATACGCCTTGAGATGGCCATTAGTGTTGACGATGGTATTGATCGACTGGATCGCTGCCGCCGACGCATCGAGTTCGTCGACCAGCGCAATGCACGCTTCCTTGAACGGCATCGATACGCCGCACCCGCGAATACCCAACGCGCGAATACCACCGACCGCGCCGGTCAGGTCCTGACTGCTGAAGGCCTTGTAATAGAAATTCAGGCCCAGCTGTTCATACAGATGGTTGTGGAAACGCAGACCAAAATTCCCGGGCCGCCCCGACAGGGACATGCACAGCTGGGTGTCTTTGTTCGGGTTCATCTGCATGAAACTTCTCCTTCAAACGCACTTTCGGATAGACGGGATTAGCCAGCCCCGCGGGCTCTGAACGATCATGGGGCGTGTTTTAGAGGGCTTTCGCGGTGATCGTTCAGTCGGGTAAAGAAACCGCTACAGACCTTACACAAAATTTACCCGGCGGCTGTGCTGATTTTGCCGATTTCACTGTCTCAGATGTATCCCCGCGACAATTATGGGCCTGGTGCAGGCCCTGCCGCCGGGTCGAAGAACCGAGGATTTATCATGATTCGTAAACTTCCCATTATGGCTTTGTTGATCGGCGCGCTCGCGGTCACGGGTCAGGCAGAAGCGGGTGGTGGCCACGGCTGGCAAGGCCCTGCAGTGTTTGGCGCGATCGTCGGCTCGGCCATCATCGGCTCGGCGCTGATCAATCAGGATCGGCCGGTGTATGTGCAGCAACCGGTTTACGTGCAGCCACAGCCGGTTTATGTGCAGCAGCCGCCGCCACCGGTTTATTACCAGCCGGCGCCGGTGTATGTGCAGCAACCGGTTTACGTGCAGCCCGCGCCGGTTTATTACGGCCCGCCTCGCGGGTATTACGGTCGGCCGCATGGGTATTACGGCGGTCCGCGCTGGTGACCGGAACGCAAAGCCCCGCTTTTGAAGCGGGGCTTTTTTGTGGGGAATCGTTTAAAGCGTGAGATTGGCTCTGGATTTGCGGTGAATCCAACCCTCACCCCAGCCCTCTCCCAGAGGGAGAGGGAGCCGATCTCGGTTGGCTTCCAAGCTTGCGTAGGACTCGGTATTTCACCTCAGCGTACCTCTCACATCCACCGCGATCAGTCCCCTCTCCCTCTGGGAGAGGGCTAGGCGGGCGGCGTTCCGATGAGGGCTTTTGATCTTGAGCGACGCACTTGCGATATTCGACCATTCGTCGCCCAACGTCTGAAAAAATCTCGCCAAGGTCGCTGCGAGAACAGTTTATGCAGCTAAAGTCGGCATGATTGACTCGACCGTCATGGGCATTTCCACGAAACGGTCATGGTTTTGTCATGACGGAGCCGCAATCTGAATCCGTCCGTAAACAACAGGTTGATAACAACAAGGACGACGATATGCCAACACAAAACCCGCACCGCATTGTCGGTCTGTGCACCTCGAGCAAGGTGTACAGCGCGCTGACCGAACTCAAGCATCTGGAAGGTCACCGCTGCGCCAAGTTTCTTTCGCTGCTCGCGGAGAATCTGGTGCACAAGGGCTTGCTCAACGAGCGCGAAGTCATGCACATGCTCGATCAAGTGGTCGATTGAGACAGCCCTCAACGGCGTCAATGACCACTATCGAAAGCGTTGATTGTCCGTAGAAGCGGCGAATCTCTAAGGTAGCTCCATTGTTGAATGGAGGTACAGGTCATGGCTCAGGTTCAAATCATGTCGGTGGTCGGCAGCGCGGTTCCCGCTTCGCTCAGGGCGTCGGGGTTGCTCGCCTGCTGGTATCTGATGCGCGACGGCGAGGCGATCAGTGGTCCGCTCACCTCGTTACCCGCCGCACAGGCCTTGTCGCAAAAGATCGTCAGTGCGTCGTTCAATGCCTAAGGCAGTTGCACCTTGGGTTTGGTCTCGACGAACAGCGCCCAGCTCGACAGGAACAGCGCGGCGATCAACGGGCCGATGACGAAGCCGTTGAGGCCGAACACCGCGAGGCCGCCCAGGGTCGAGATCAGAATCATGTAATCGGGCATTTTCGTGTCCTTGCCCACCAGAATCGGGCGCAGGACGTTGTCGACCAGGCCGATCACGAAGACCCCGAACAGGCCCAGCACCACGCCTTGCCAGATCATCCCGCTGAGCAGGAAATACACCGCCACCGGCGCCCAGACGATCCCCGCGCCGACCGCTGGCAGCAATGACAGAAACGCCATCAGCACCGCCCAGAGCAATGCGCTGGGAATGTCGAGGAACCAGAAAATCGCCCCGCCCAGCGCACCTTGCGTCACCGCCACCAGCACGTTGCCTTTGACGGTCGCACGCACCACACGGTTGAATTTCAGTTGCAGCCGACGCTTGTGGTTTTCCTCCAGCGGCACCGCGGTGCGCATCTTGCGCGCCAGTTCGGGACCGTCACGCAGGAAGAAAAACAGCAGGTACAGCATGATGAAAAAGCTCACCACGAATTCAAAGGTGCCCTGGCCGAAACTGAACGCCTGAGTCGCCAGCACCTGGCTGCCCTGCATGGCGGCCTTGACGATTTTCTCGCGCAGGCTGTCGAGTTCGCCCACGCCAAAGCGGTCGAGCAGCTGCTGAAAGTACGGCGGCAGGCTGTGCTTGAACTGCGCCAGATAAGCGGCAATGTCCAGCTCACCGCTTTCAATGTTCTTGTAAACCGTCGCCCCTTCCTGCACCAGCAGAATGCTGACGATGATCACCGGCAGAATCGCGATGACCAGGCACAGGCTCAACGTGCACAACGACGTCAGGTTGCGCGGCCAGCCGAACTTGATTTGCAGCCTGCGCTGCACCGGCGCAAACAGAATGCCGAGAATCACTGCCCAGAACACCGCGCCATAGAACGGCAGCAGGATCCAGATGAAGGCTACAGTGACCAGCACCAGCAGCACTGTCAGGGATTTGAATTGAAGACTCTTTTCGTTCATGTCCGATCCATGTCTGTCAGGCGTCACGCACGCCCCGAACCTTAGTCACCCGCGACGTGCGCGAGTGCCCTGTTTATTCGTTGAGCATAGATCCAGATCAATAAACCCTCTCTGCGCCTCGCTTACCCTGCCGCGCTTTTGCGACCGCCATCATGAACTCGACCCTCAGCGCCCCCGAACTGCTCGCCCCTGCGGGCACCCTGAAAAACATGCGTTACGCCTTCGCCTACGGCGCCGATGCGGTGTACGCCGGGCAGCCGCGTTACAGCCTGCGGGTGCGCAACAATGAATTCGATCATGCCAATCTGGCGCTGGGCATCCGCGAGGCGCAGGCGCAGGGCAAGCGTTTCTATGTAGTGGTCAACATCGCCCCGCACAACGCCAAGCTGAAGACCTTTCTCAAGGATCTGGCGCCGGTGATCGAGATGGCGCCGGATGCGCTGATCATGTCCGATCCGGGGCTGATCATGCTGGTGCGCCGGCATTTTCCGCAGATGCCGATTCACTTGTCGGTTCAGGCCAACACGGTGAACTGGGCGAGCGTCGAGTTCTGGCAGGAGCAAGGCGTCAGCCGGGTCATCTTGTCGAGGGAATTGTCGCTGGAAGAAATCGGCGAAATCCGCGAACAAGTGCCCAGCATGGAGCTGGAAGTGTTCGTCCACGGCGCGCTGTGCATGGCCTACTCCGGACGCTGCCTGCTCTCCGGCTACCTGAACAAGCGCGACGCCAATCAGGGCACTTGCACCAATGCCTGTCGCTGGAAATACTCGGCGCAGCAGGCCACGGAAAATCACCTTGGCGAGATCGTGCAGACCTTCCAGCCCGAGCCGACGCTGGGCCTCGGCGCGCCTACCGATCAGGTGTTCCTGTTGCAGGAAGGCAACCGTCCCGACGAACTGATGCCGGCCTTCGAAGACGAGCATGGCACTTACATCATGAACGCCAAGGACCTGCGCGCCGTGCAGCACGTCGAGCGCCTGACACGCATGGACGTGCATTCGCTGAAAATCGAAGGCCGGACCAAATCGCATTTCTATTGCGCCCGCACCACCCAGGTCTATCGCCGCGCCATCGACGATGCAGTCGCCGGCCGCCCATTCGATCGCAGCTTGATGAGCGACCTCGAATCACTGGCCCAGCGCGGCTACACCGAAGGCTTTCTGCGCCGGCATGTGCATGATGAATATCAGAACTATCAGCACGGCAGCTCGGTGTCAGAGCGTCAGCAGTTCGTCGGCGAACTGACCGGCGAACGGCGTGAACGCCTGGCTGAGGTCAAGGTGAAGAACCGCTTTGCCTTGGGCGATCATCTGGAACTGATGACGCCCAAGGGCAACTTCCATTTTGATCTGCACGAACTGCAGAACCTCAAAGGCGAGGCCATCGACGTGGCGCCGGGAGATGGCCACACGGTCTATCTGCCGATACCGGATGCGCTGGATCTGCGCTTCGGCTTGTTGATGCGCGATATCCACACGACCTGAGATCCGTAAGCGGACTCACGCCCTTGTGGGAGCGAGCCTGCTCGCGAAGAGGCCAGCCAATACAACACAAAAGCCCAGGACTCAGCGCCGATCATCCGACAACGGCGTCGGCTCGTCCGCCGGCGGCACGTCCTCATCAGCGGCAGGATCTTTCCAGTCTTCCGGTCGGTCGCCGTCGCTCAAGGGATCACGCCCCGGGTCCATGCCCGGCGGCGCGTCGTGATCGCTCAGGGTCGGCTCGTCGGTGCCGGGAATGCGGTGGGTCTGGTCGGTGGGCGCAATGCCGCCCGGAAACAGCGAATCGTCAGCCATGGTGCACCTCACAAATACAGCGCCGGAACGTCCGGGGTGTCTTGGTTGGAGACGGGAAAAGTGGGTAGCGTGCGACGCAGCAGACCAGCGGCATTCAACCTTGCGCGGAAAAGCGATCGCGGCTGTTGGTCAGGTGCAGCCACATCGCCGCCCGCGCCGCTTCCGGGTCCTGGCGCTTGATCGCGTTCAAAATCGCTTCATGCTCCAGATTGGCCAGTTGCCCGAGCTTGCTTAGATCTGCCGCGCCCCGCTCGGCCGCGTTGAGACGGGTGCGCGGAATCATCGCGCTGCCCAGGTGCTGCATGATCTCGCTGAAGCACACGTTACCGGTGGCCTCGGCGATCAACAGGTGAAAGCGCCGATCCGCCTCCACGCAACTGTCGTTGTTGTCCAGCAGCCGCTGATAGTCATCCAGCGCCTGGCGCATCTGCAGCAGTTGCTGCTCGCTGCGCCGTTGCGCCGCCAGTGCCGCTGCCTGGGTTTCCAGGCCCAGGCGCAACTCGAGCATGCTGCGTACACCCAACGCGGTGTCGACATTCAAGCGCAAGCCCTGCTCTGGCGCGCGCTCGATGACGAACGTGCCGATGCCGTGGCGAGTTTCCACCAGCCCTGACGCCTGCAATTTGGAAATCGCCTCACGCACCACCGTGCGGCTGACGCCGTGCTCCTGAACGATGGAGTTCTCCGACGGCAGCTTGTCACCCGGCGTCATCTGGCCGAGCAGAATGCTCTGGGTGAGCTTTTCCACCAGGTCATGCGCCAGGTTGTGCGCACGTTTGCGGGCGGGGGCGTCGAAGTCTTCTTGCATGGTCGAGTCCGGTGATCGGGGCTTGCCGATCGTAGCACCGCGCGTGACGTTGGCGGGACTGATTTTGGCCCTCTAACGCAGCCAACTTGTATGACAACAGCAAAAGTCATCCGAAACACACATCAAATCTTTCGTCACCCAGCCGCCCTTTGCAAAGACAAACAGCGACGCGCCCGCCACGCGAAAGCCAACAAATACGGCGAAGACGAAGCAAAAAGCATAAAAACCTGCTTCTCAAGACGAAATTAATCACCCCACCCCACTTGTAGGACAAAAATTTCCGGTTGTATGATGTCTATCAACAACGCAGCACCCAGACCTACCCGCATAAAAATAATCAGTGGGAGAAAACCAAGTGAAAACCTCCGTCTCGGGGATGAACGAGGGTGTCGATCCGACGCTCGCCTCGGCCATCTCGAAAGTCAAACGCCACGTCCTGCCGCTCTTCGTGATCATGTTCATCGTCAATTACATTGATCGGGTGAACATCGGTTTCGTCCGCACCCACATGGAAACCGACCTGGGCATTGGCGCCGCTGCCTACGGCTTCGGCGCCGGGCTGTTCTTCATCGGTTACGCGCTGTTCGAAGTCCCTTCCAACATGCTCTTGCAGAAAGTCGGCGCGCGTATCTGGCTGACCCGCATCATGTTCACCTGGGGCCTGGTCGCCGCCGGCATGGCGTTCATCCAGAACGAAACCCACTTCTATATCCTGCGGTTTCTCCTCGGTGTGGCTGAGGCCGGTTTCTTCCCCGGGGTGATCTATTACTTCACCCGCTGGCTGCCCGGTGCCGAGCGCGGCAAAGCGATTGCGATTTTCCTCAGTGGCTCGGCCGTGGCTTCGTTGATCTCCGGGCCGCTGTCCGGCCTGCTCCTGCAAATCAACGGTCTGGGCATGCACGGCTGGCAGTGGATGTACTTCATCGAAGGGATGTTCTCGGTGTGCCTGTGCGTGTTCGTCTGGTTCTGGCTCGACGCCAAACCCCACGATGCAAAATGGCTGACCCGCGCCGAACAGGACGCCCTGGTCACGGCCATTGACGACGAGCAAAAGGCCCGCGAAGCGGCGACACCGATTCGCCCGTCGCTGGGCAAATTGCTCAAGGACCGGCAGATCATTCTGTTCTGCCTGATCTACTTCTTCATTCAGTTGACCATCTACGCGGCAACGTTCTGGCTGCCGAGCATCATCAAGAAAATGGGTGAATTGAGCGACGTGCAGGTCGGCCTGTTCAACTCGATTCCGTGGCTGCTGTCGATCGTCGGCATGTATGCGTTCGCCACGCTCTCGGCGAAGTGGAAACACCAGCAGGCGTGGGTCGCCACCGCGCTGCTGATCGCTGCGGCGGGGATGTTCATGTCCACCACCGGCGGGCCGATTTTCGCTTTCGTGGCGATCTGCTTCGCGGCGCTGGGGTTCAAGTCGGCGTCGTCGCTGTTCTGGCCGATTCCGCAGGCTTATCTGGATGCCCGCATCGCCGCAGCGGTGATCGCGCTGATCAACTCGGTGGGCAACCTGGGCGGCTTCGTGGCGCCGACCACCTTCGGCTTGCTCGAAGAACACACCGGTTCGATTCAGGGCGGCCTCTATGGTCTGGCCGCGACCTCGATCATCGCCGCGATCATCGTCTTCGCCGCACGCACCACACCGAAACCTGCTGCTGAAAACGCCGTGGCCGATGCCGCGCCGAAACACGCCTGAATTCGTCTGCAAAGGAAAACAACAATGAGCGTACACGACACCGCCAAAGCCCCGATCATCACCGACATGCAGGTCATTCCGGTGGCCGGTCACGATGGCATGCTGCTGAACCTGAGCGGCGCCCACGGGCCTTTTTTCACCCGCAACATCGTCATTCTCAAGGACAACGCCGGCCACACCGGCGTCGGTGAAGTGCCCGGTGGCGAGCGCATTCGCCAGACCCTGGAAGACGCGCGCAATCTGGTGGTCGGCAGCCCGATCGGCACCTACCAGAAGATCCTCAACCAGGTGCGCCAGACCTTCGCCGATCGCGATGCCGGCGGCCGTGGTCTGCAGACCTTCGACTTGCGCATCACCATCCACGCCGTCACTGGCCTTGAAGCCGCCCTGCTCGACCTGCTCGGTCAGCATCTGGACGTGCCAGTGGCAGCGCTGCTCGGCGAAGGCCAGCAACGTGACGAAGTGAAGATGCTTGGCTATCTGTTCTACGTCGGCGATCAGCGTGAAACCGACCTCGCCTATCGCAGCGAACCGGAGGCCGACAACGACTGGTTCCGCGTCCGTCACGAAAAAGCCATGACTGCTGAAGCCGTGGTGCGTCTGGCCGAAGCGGCCCACGCCAGGTACGGTTTCAAGGACTTCAAACTCAAGGGCGGCGTGCTCAGCGGCGATGCCGAAATCGAAGCGGTCACCGCCCTCGCCGAGCGTTTCCCCGAGGCGCGCATAACCCTCGATCCGAACGGCGCCTGGTCGCTGAAAGAAGCGATTCGCCTGTGCCGCGATCAGCATCACGTACTCGCCTACGCCGAAGACCCGTGCGGTGCGGAGAACGGTTATTCCGGCCGCGAAGTGATGGCTGAATTCCGTCGTGCCACTGGCCTGAAAACCGCGACCAACATGATCGCCACCGACTGGCGCGAAATGGGCCACGCGATCCAGTTGCAATCAGTGGACATTCCGCTGGCCGACCCGCATTTCTGGACCATGCAGGGCTCGGTGCGCGTCGCGCAGATGTGCCACGAATGGGGCCTGACCTGGGGCTCGCATTCCAACAACCACTTCGACATCTCGCTGGCGATGTTCACCCACGTCGCCGCTGCCGCGCCGGGCGACATCACCGCCATCGACACCCACTGGATCTGGCAGGATGGCCAGCGCCTGACCAAGGCGCCGCTGCAGATTGTCGATGGTCTCGTGCAGGTGCCGAAAAAACCGGGACTGGGTGTGGAACTGGACATGGATCAAGTGGCCAAGGCCCACGAACTCTACAAAGGCATGGGCCTCGGCGCGAGGGACGACAGCGTGGCGATGCAGTTTTTGATTCCGGGCTGGAAGTTCGATAACAAGCGGCCGTGTCTGGTGCGTTGAGCCCGATCTTCAGTCCACCACCATCCCTGTAGGAGTGAGCCTGCTCGCGATAGCGGTGTGTCAGTTGGAATCGTTGTTGACTGACACACCGCTATCGCGAGCAGGCTCACTCCTACAGGGGTTTTGCATTATCCGAGATGTGCAGCAACCAGTTTTTGAACGCCATCATCGCCGCCGACTCAGGGCGCGACTGCAATCGCGTCAGCCAATAGCTGCCGGTGGTGATCTCGATCGCAAACGGCTGGCAAATCACCTCTGCCGCCAGTTGCCGAGCGAACATCAGTGGCGGCGCCAACGCCACGCCACCACCCTGAATGGCAGCTTCCATCATCGCCAATGACGAATCGAACATGATGCTCTGCGGCGGCGCTGCATGAGTTGCCAAACCGGCAGCTTGAAACCATTGCGGCCACTCATCGGTGCGATAGGAGCGCAGCAAGGTCTGCTGCAAAAGATCCGCTGGCGCATGCAGCTGTCGAGCGATGTCCGGCACGCACAACACCGACAGCGGTGCATCGAGCAAACGCGTCGCCTCGATGCCATGCCACGCCCCCGCACCGAAGCGAATCGCGTAATCCAGCCCTTCCGCCGCGACGTCCACGCGGTTGTTATGGGTCGACAGCCGTAAATCCATGAGCGGATGTTTCGCCCGGAAGTCCGCCAGCCTCGGCAACAGCCAACCCACGGCGAACGTGCCGACTGCGCCGACGGTCAACGTTTCGCGATACTGCCCACCGGCGAGGCGTTCGAGGATCTGTGCGATGTGATCGAAGGAGGTGTTCAGCACCGGCAGCAGGGTTTCACCTTCGCTGGTCAGCATCAGCCCGCGGGGCAGGCGTTTGAACAGACTGACGCCAAGCTGCGCCTCAAGGCTTTTGACCTGATGGCTGACCGCCGCTTGCGTCACGCACAGTTCCACGGCGGCGCGAGTGAAGCTCAAATGACGCGCCGAAGCCTCAAAGGCGCGCAGCGCGTTCAGCGGCAATTGCGGTCGAATCATGCCCTACCCCAAATTTTTCTAATGGCTCGTGCGAGTTTTCATCGTTTGTCGTTGGCCGCCAAGCTGACTAGATTGGCGGCGCTGATCAGTGACCTAACGAAAAAATCGTCCGCAGTGTAGCGGGATAACAACATCAACACTCATGGAGAGTGGTTCATTCATGTCATCCATCACTTCAACTAAAGCCTTTTCCTGCGCAGCGTTCAGCCTGTTTTTCGGCTCCACGGCCTGCCTCGCCGCCGTACCTGACGATGCGCAACTGCAAGCACTGGTCAGCACAACGGTGACGCCGATCATGCAGCAGCAGAACATCGCCGGCCTGACCGTAGCGCTGACGGTCGATGGCAAGGCGCATTACTTTAACTACGGCGTCGCCGCCAAGGAAACCGGGCAACAGGTCAGCGAGAACACCCTGTTCGAAATCGGCTCGATAAGCAAAACCTTCACCGGCACCCTCGCAGGTTTCGCGCAAGCCACCGGCAAACTGGACCTGTCGACCAAGGCCAGCACACTCTGGCCTGAACTGAAGGGCAGCGCCTTTGACAACATCAGCGTGCTGCAACTGGGCACCTATAGCGCCGGTGGCTTGCCGCTGCAATTCCCGACCAACGCGGATTCGCCTGAGACCATGCTCGGCTACTTCCAGCAGTGGAAACCGACCTGGCCGGCCGGCAGCCATCGCCAGTATTCCAATCCGAGCCTGGGCCTGTTCGGCTATCTGACGGCAAAAAGCCTTGGCCAACCGTTCGATCAAGCCATGACGCAAACCCTGCTGCCGAAACTCGGTTTGCAGCACACCTGGCTCAGCGTCCCTGCCGAACAAATGAGCCTGTACGCGCAAGGCTATGACAAGGACGACAAACCTGTCCGTGTGCGCCCCGGCGCCCTCGACCTGCAAGCCTACGCGGTGAAAACCAGTGCCGTGGACCTGCTGCGTTACGTGCAAGCCAACCTCAAACCTGAAACCCTGGCATCCCCCCTGCCCCAAACCATCGCCAACACCCACACCGGTTACTACCGCGTCGGCGACATGACCCAGGGCCTGGGCTGGGAAATGTACCCCTACCCGATCAGCCTCGAACGCCTGCTCGCCGGCAACTCCACGGAAATGGCCATGCAGGCGCATAAGGTGCAATGGCTGAATCCACCGCAGCCACAACCCGAGAACGTGCTGATCAACAAGACCGGTTCTACCGCAGGTTTTGGCGCGTACGTGGCGTTTGTACCGAGCAAAGACGTGGGTATTGCGATCATGGCGAACAAGAACTTTCCGATTGCGGAGCGGGTGAAGATTGCGCACAGGATTTTGAGTGCTGTGGCTGATTGAGCAGGAAAAAAATGTGGGAGCGCGCCTCCTCGCGAATCCCGGTGTGTCAGCCACCGATGAGGTGACTGATAGACCGCAATCGCGAGCAGGCTCGCTCCCACAGGGGATAGGGTTTATTCAGTTGAGTGCGTGATCAGTCGTCCGGCATTTCCGGCGGCTTGCTCGGTTTTGCAGGCTTGCTCGGCTTGGCGCCTTTCGCGCCTTTGGCAGGCTCCGGTTCGACAGCGGCTGGGGCGGCCTGAGCAGCGGCGGCGGCTTCCTTTTCGGCCATCGGCATGGCGTCGATGGTTTCGAAAATCTTCGCCAGGCTCAAAGCCTTGGCTTCGTCACCGGACGCCGAGAGTTTGGTCTCGCCGTCCTTGCCCACCAGGAACACTTTCGGATATGCCCCGGCGCCCAGTTTGAGTGAGCGCAGCAGCGCCATGGTGTCCTGCTGGCCCAGGTCCTTGCCATCGAGTTGGCCAGACATGTTAAGAATGGTGTAGACCTTGATGTTGCGGTCGGTGACGGCCTTCTTGTTGGCCGGATCCTCCAGCGACTTTTTCAGGCTGACCCACACCGGGTCGACGGTGCTTTGTGCGATGACAATCAGCGGTCGGGCGCGGCCAACATCGCCGGCCAATGGCGAATCGCTGTCAGCGGCGAACAAGGGACCGGCCATCGCCAGCAAGAATGTCAGGGTCAGTGACCTGGTGAGCATGCGCATCTCCTTTTGATATCCACGCTCTACTGATTGCGCATCGCGGCGATTGTTCCGGTGCAGTCGGGCAAATATGTTTCGCCTTTACCGAAGCTTAGGACAGGCACGACATTGCGCAACCGTGGATCAAAACGCCAACTTGTACCCGATCAACACCAGCATCGTCGCCAGACATGGGCGTAGGACTTCGTCGGAGATGCGCCCGGTGAGGTGGCTGCCGAGCCAGATGCCGGGCAGCGAGCCGACCAGCAGAAAGCCGAGGACGCCCCAGTCCATGTTGCCCATGCTCGCGTGGCCGAGGCCGGCGACGAGGGTCAGGGGGACGGCGTGGGCGATTTCGGTACCGACCAGGCGGCGGGTTGGCAGCAACGGGTAGAGGATGAACAAGGCGACCGTGCCGAGGGCGCCGGCGCCGATTGAGGTCAGGGCGACCATGGTGCCGAGGATCAGACCGGTGATCACCGTCATCACATTGAGGCGCGAGCCGCTGGGGTTGTAGTTGCCGCCAGCGCGTTTGTGAGCAAATTCGAGCAGGCGCTTTTTGAAGAAGATCGCCAACGCAGTGGCGAACAGCACGAAGCCCAGCGCCTGCTTAATGATGGCGTTCATCGCCTCGGGCGCGGTGTGCAGGGTGCTGAGAAACCACAGGGTCATGGCCACTGCCGGCACGCTGCCGAGGGTCAGCCAGCCAGTGATGGCCCAGTCGATGTTCTTGTTTTTCCTGTGGACGAGGACGCCGCTGGATTTGGTAATGGCGGCGTACAGCAGGTCGGTGCCCACTGCCGTTGCCGGGTTGATGCCGAACCACAGCAGGATCGGCGTCATCAACGAACCACCGCCGACGCCGGTCATGCCGACAATAAAACCCACCACCAGCCCGGCAATCACCAGGCCGAAATTTGCCAATTCCATTAAACCGTCCAGAAAAACGACAGGAAAAATCTGGCCCGCAGCATAGCGATTTTTCTTATAACCACATATATCGATGCGGTCTATCGTTATGCCAAATCCAAATTCATCGGGATCCCCTGTAGGAGTGAGCCTGCTCGCGATAGCGGTGGGTCAGTTGAATCAATGTTGACTGACAAAGCGCTATCGCGAGCAGGCTCACTCCTACAGGGTTAGGAGGTGGATGCGAGTTCAGTGGATCCGCCGCCCCAGCTTGAAGCTATGGGTTCTATTGCACCACACCGTGGCCAGGGCGATCAGCGACAGGATCAGCAGCGCCCACGGAAATGACATGGCCCCGGCCCGGTCCAGCAACACGCCGCCAAACAGGCCGCCGCCGGCAATCGCGACGTTCCATGAGGTAGTGAGCATCGCCTGCACCACGTCGACGTGATCGCCTGCCGAGTCCGCGGCCGAGGTCAGCAGCAATGTCGCCGAACCGCCGAACGACAGGCCCCACACCGCCATGCAGGCATACACAGCCAGCGCTGACGGTGCGGCCAGCGCCAGCACCAGTGCGGTCAAGGCGAACAGCGCGAGGCTGATCAGGGTCAGCTTGCGCAACCAGCGATCGACCAGCAGGCCGATGATCCAGATGCCCACCAGCGAGCACAGACCGAACACCAGCAGTACCAGATCGACCCGATCGGCCAGACCGGCCTGGCTCAGAAACGGCGCGATGTACGTGTACAGAATGTTGTGCCCGAGCATCCACGTCAGCACCACGAACAGCACCGGTCGCACACCGGGCAGACGCAACGATTCGAGCAAGGGCAGACGCTCGTCGCTGGCCTGGCCCGGCCGATCCGGCACGGCGATGACGATCCACGCCGCCAACACCAGCGCCAGCGCCGACATGATCCCGAACGAGGCGCGCCAGCCGATCAGATTACCCAGCCAGGTCCCGGCCGGCGTACCCAGCGACAGCGCCACCGGGGTGCCGAGCATGGCAATCGCCAGCGCCCGCCCCTGCTGATGCACTGGCACGATGCCACGCGCGTAACCGGCCATGATCCCCCATGACAGCCCCGCCGCCATCCCGGCGAGGAAACGCGACGCCAGCGTCAGGCCGTAATGAGTGGAAAACGTGGTCACCGTGTTGAACAGCAGGAAGCCGCCCACCGTCACCAGCAACACCCGCCGCCGTGGCCAGCCGCGCGTGGCCACGGTGAGCGGAATCGCCGCGACGATCGAACCGAGCGCATACAGCGTGACCAGTTGCCCGGCGAGCACTTCGCTGACGTTGAGGCCGGCGCCAATTTGCGGCAACAACCCGGCCGGCAGGGTTTCAGTGAGGATGGCGATAAAACCGGTCATGGCGAATGCCAGCAACGCGGCGATGGGCAGTTTGTCGGCGCGGACGCCGGGGTCGACGCGGCTGAAATCGGCGCTTGCGGGGTCGGTCATGACGGATGCAGCTCCTTTTGGATCAATCGAGGCAAGCGATTGTATACAAATATCCCCTTCGCCACGCGATCATGTAGGAGTGAGCCTGCTCGCGATAGCGAACTTTCTGACGCTGATGCGTTGACTGATCCACGGATATCGCGAGCAGGCTCACTCCTACATTGGATCTCTGCCAGCCAGCCAACCGTGGAAGTTCACTGCACCGGCAAGAAATTCAAAAACAGCAAACTCTGCGCGTAATTCAGGCCGATCCTGCGATAGCGCTCGTCGAGCATCTGCGTGAGTAGATCCAGACGCGCCACAACCTTGCTGAACTCGGTGGCGAAACTCAGGTTGCTGCCCTCCTCCGAGATCTCATTGGAGAACAGCAGCGGCTGGCCTTCCTTGTTCTGCCGCTGCGACAGGATCCACATGGCCTTCTCGATGTTGCGCGCGGAATTGTGAACGAAGGTCGGGTTGATCGCGTCAGTCATGTAGAACTCGGTGCGATTGCCGTGCGCGGTGACGAGCATGCTGCCGATCGCGTAGATGAAGGCGCCGACGCGGTCGCCGAGAAATTCCGGGCTCATTGCGTAGCTCAGCGCAGCGAGGTCCTTGCGCCCGCCTAGCACCGGCAGCGGTTGTTGCTGTTCGACGGCCAGGCGCACTTGTCTGACCGCGGTGTTGATGTTGAGGAAACCCGATTTGCGCAGTTCCTCGGGGTTGCGCAGGTACAGCTTGCCCATCAGGCGATAGAGGCTGTTGAGGTTGTCGCGCATCGCCAGCGTGGCCATGCGGTCGACGCTGGTCTGCAGAAATTCCTGCGGCTGGCCCTCACGCATCTGGGTGATGAAGCCGTTGCCGTTCTGGTGGCTGCAACCGCTGAACAGCAGCGACGACAGGCAAGCCAACAGCAGGCACGGGCGACGGAACAGAGGGACGATCAGGGCAAAAGCGCTCGGCATGAATTCTCGAACTGGCACATTCCGGTGCGACGGGAGTCATCGCATCCTGGCCATGGATAGAGCCGCCGATTGCGAAAAAGTGCAGTGCCCGGTCTGTGAACCGACCTTCGGCAAATCACATACAATCAATTAGTCGGACTTTATATTTGCATTTGCGCTTATGTCGGCTATAAATCCTCTGTTAATTTTCCAATAGCATGACTAATTGCAGATTTCAAAAACAACAACAAAAAGGAAGGTCAACCATGCTTCAATCCCGTCACCTGCTTTCCGGCCTCGGACTGTCCCTGATGATCACTACCCTTTGCGCCAACGCGGCGGGCCTGACCGCCGAACACAAAGCCTTCGGCAAGACCAATGACGGCACCCCCGTCGAGCAATACATCCTGCGCAACAGCCACGGCATGCAGGCCACCGTCATCACGTACGGCGCGACCCTGCAATCGCTGAAAGTCGCCGACAAGCATGGCAAGTTCGACGACGTGGTGCTCGGGTTTGACGATGTCCAGGGCTACCAGAAAGGCACCGCGTATTTCGGCGCAACCATCGGCCGCTTCGGCAATCGCCTGGCCGACGGCGCCTTCGAACTGGACGGCAAGCGCTATCAAGTGCCGCAGAACGACAAGACCAATGCGCTGCACGGCGGCACGCAGGGCTTCGACAAAAAAGTCTGGAAGGCCAAGGAAACCAAGGACAAGGATTCGGTCGGCGTGACCCTCACCTATCTGTCGGCGGATGGCGAAATGGGTTTCCCCGGCAACCTCACCACCGAGGTGACCTACCGCCTGACCGATGCCAACGAGCTGCGCATCGATTACAAGGCGAGCACCGATAAACCGACGGTGTTGAACCTGACCAACCACAGCTACTTCAACCTCGCCGGCGCCGGCAATGGCGACATTCTCAAACAAGTCGCTACGATCAACGCCAGCCATTACACCCCAGTCACCGCCAAGCTGATTCCGACCGGTGAACTGGCGCCCGTTGCGGGTACGCCGATGGACTTCACCCAGCCGACACCGATCGGCACGCACATCAAGGCCGACCATCCGCAACTGAAATTCGCCGAGCCGAAACAGGGCGGCTTCGACTTCAACTGGGCGCTGGACACCAAGGGCGATATCAGCAAAGTCGCCACCGAAGTCAGCGATCCGCAATCTGGCCGGCATTTGCAGCTATTCACTACAGAGCCGGGCGTGCAGTTCTACACCAGCAACTTCCTCGACGGCACGGTCAAGGGCAAGGGCGGCAAGGTGTATCCGCACTGGGGCGCGTTCACCCTCGAGACCCAGCACTACCCGGACTCGCCGAATCAGCCGAACTTCCCGAGCACCCGCCTCGACCCGGGCCAGACTTATACCCAGAGCGTCGTGCTGAAGTTCTCCGCCAAGTAACCCCTGCCGATCATTCCCACGCTCCCGCGTGGGCATGCAGCCCGGGACGCTCTGCGTCCCTTCTCGAGCCAGAACGCAGAGCGTGGGAACGATCTGGACTATCCTGCTGCCCCATTAAAGGAATCGACACACTCACATAAGGAGGTTTGCATGCGTACCCTCGAGTTGGCTGGCGTGCAGGTGCCGGTGATTGGCCAGGGCACTTGGCGCATGGGTGAGGACCGCTCGGCGCACAAGCGTGAAGTGACGGCGCTGCGCAGCGGCATCGAGCTGGGCATGACCCTGATCGACACCGCCGAAATGTACGCCGAGGGCGGTGCGGAAACGGTGGTAGGCGAGGCCATCACCGGCCTTCGCGATCAGGTGTTTCTGGTCAGCAAGGTCTACCCGCACAACGCCAGCCGCAAAGGCATCCCGCAAGCCTGCGAGCGCAGCCTGCGCCGGCTCGACACCGATTACATTGACCTCTACCTGTTGCACTGGCGCGGCCAATATCCGCTGGAAGAAACCGTCGAAGCGTTCGAACGCCTACGCGAGGACGGCAAAATCGGCCGCTGGGGCGTGTCGAATTTCGACGTCGACGACCTCGAAGAACTCTCCAGTTCGCAATGCGCGACCAATCAGGTGCTCTACAACCTCGAAGAACGCGGGATCGAATTCGATTTGTTGCCGTGGTGCCAGCACCAGCGCATGCCGCTGATGGCCTATTGTCCGATCGGCCAGGGCGGCGCCATGCTGGCCGAGCCGGTGCTCAAAGACATTGCCGCTCGTCACGGCGTGACCCCGGCACAGGTTTCGCTGGCGTGGATTCTGCGTCAGGATGGGCTGATTGCGATTCCCAAGGCTGTGCACCCGGAGCATGTGCAACTCAATGCCCAAGCCGCGCAGCTGCAACTGGAGGCCGGGGATCTGACGGCGCTGGACCAGGCGTTTCAAGCGCCACAACGCAAGCAGCGGCTGGCCATGGTCTGAACCGCTGCGACTGGCGAGGGCTTCGCGATGAGAAGCACGGATCAGCACGACCCGTTCAACCTGCAACGTTTCGTCCAGGCGCAAGACCCGGTGTTCGACCGCGTCCAGCGCGAACTCGAGACGGGCCGCAAGCGCAGCCACTGGATGTGGTTTGTCTTCCCGCAATTCGCCGGGCTGGGCGGCAGTGAGATGGCGCGACGCTTCGCCATTGGCTCGGCCGAAGAAGCGCAGGCTTATCTGGCGCACGCCGTGCTCGGCGAACGATTGCGCACCTGCACGCAATGGGTGCTGGCCGTGCGGGAGCGCTCGATCAATGAGATTTTCGGCCACCCGGACGATCTGAAATTCCATTCATCGATGACCCTGTTCGCCCAGTTCGCCGGTGCGGACAGCGTGTTCGATCAGGCGCTGGAACGGTATTTCCACGGCATTCTCGATGAGTGGACGCTGCAACTGCTCGACTCAAAACAGGCCCAGTTGCCCGCCGATCAGGGTTGAGAAATCGTCATCGACGAACGGCAGAATCGCATCCGCCACCGGTTGCAGCTGGCGGGTGATGTAGTGGTCGTAATCGATGGCGGCGCGGCGCACTTCCAGCGGTTCCGGGCCGGCCAGCGTGATCACGTAACTGATCCAGCCGCCGTTCTGGTATTGCCGCGGACGCCCCTGTTCGGCGTTGTAGTCATCGGCCAGCCGCGCCGCACGCACGTGGGGCGGCACGTTGCGTTCGTAATCGTCGAGGGTGCGGCGCAGGCGCTTGCGATAGACCAGACGCTCGTCGAACTCACCGGCCAGAGTCTTGCGCACGTAGTCGCGCACGTAATCCTGATAGGGCTTGCGCTGAAAAATCCGCTGATACAGCTCCTGCTGAAATTGCCGGGCCAGCAGCGACCAGTCGGTGCGTACGGTTTCCAGGCCCTTGTAGACCATTTCCTCGCTGCCATCGCCGCGGACGACGAGGCCGGCATAGCGTTTCTTGCTGCCCTCCTCCGCGCCGCGAATGGTCGGCATCAGAAAGCGTTTGTAATGAATCTCGAACTGCAATTCCAGCGCACTTTCCAGCCCATATTCCTCGCGCACATGCTCACGCCACCAGTCGTTGACGTGCCGGACCAGTGCATGGCCGATCTGCGCCGCCTCCTCCTGGCCGTGCGGGCGGCGCAGCCAGACGAAAGTCGAGTCGGTGTCGCCATAGATCACCGCGTGGCCCTGCGCTTCGATCAACTGGCGCGTGCGCAGCATGATCTCGTGGCCGCGCAGGGTGATTGATGACGCCAGCCGCGTATCGAAAAAACGACAACCGCTGGAGCCGAGCACGCCGTAGAAGGCGTTCATGATGATCTTCAGCGCTTGCGACAGCGGCGCGTTGTGCTCGCGCTTGGCGGTCTCGCGGCCCTCGGCCACCCGCGACACAATGGACGGCAGGCAGTGCCGCGTGCGAGAGAAACGTGCGCCGCGGAAGCCCGGCACCGAATCGGCGTCGTCGGGATGTTGCAGGCCCTCGATCAAGCCCACCGGGTCGATCAGAAACGTGCGAATGATCGACGGATACAGGCTTTTATAATCGAGCACCAGCACCGATTCGTAGAGCCCCGGCTGCGAGTCCATGACAAAGCCGCCGGGGCTGGCCTGCGGCGGATTGGTGCCCAGATTCGGCGCTACGAAACCCTGACGGTGCATCAGTGGCATGTACAAATGAGTGAACGCAGCCACCGAGCCACCGCTGCGATCCGCTGGCAGGCCGGTGACGCTGGCGCGTTCGAGCAAAAAGGTCAGCAGTTCGGTCTTGGCGAAGATCCGCGTGACCAGTTCGCAGTCCTTGAGGTTGTACTTGGCCAGCGCCGGTTTGTCCTCGGCGAACATGCGGTTGATTTCGTCCATGCGCTGGTACGGATTGTCGATGGCCTTGCCTTCGCCGAGCAAAGTCTGCGCGACGTTTTCCAGGCTGAACGACGGAAAGCTCCAGGTCGCCGACCGCAGCGCTTCGATGCCATCGATGATCAACCGCCCCGCCGCCGAGGCGAAATAGTGATTGCGGCTGCCGTGCTCGCGCCACTGCATCTCTTCACCGCCACGGCCGATTTTCAGCGGCACACCGAGGCGTCGCGCGTGTTGGTGGAGGATGCGCAAATCGAATTGCACGACGTTCCAGCCGATGATTGCGTCGGGGTCGTGCTGAGCGAACCACTCGTTGAGCTTTTTCAGAATCAGCGTGCGCGAATCGCAATATTCCAGATCAAAGTCGACGATGCTGGCGTCACCGTTCGGCGCGCCGAGCATGTACACCTGGCGCTGACCGCAGCCTTGCAGCGCGATCGAGTACAGCTCGCCGGTTTCTGTGGTTTCGATGTCCAGCGACACCAGCCGCAGCGTCGGGCGGTAGGCGGGATCGGGTTTGAGCTGGGCATTGAGCAACACGCCGTCGGCGTCGGCTGTACCGCTGAACACGACCGGCGCTGTGATGAAGCGCTCCATCAGATAGCGTTCCGGCGGGCGCACATCGGCTTCGAACACATCGATGCCGGCGCGGCTCAGGGCGGTTTCCAGGCGCATCAACTGGCCGTGCTGCTGACAATACAGACCCAGCACCGGGCGATGCTCGAAATCCTGCAAGGCCAGCGGGCGCAGTTCGACGTTCTTTTCGTCGTGCAACAAGCGCTCGGCCGCTTCGCGCTGCTCGGCGGGAATGAACGCCACCGACGGCTGATGCGGCAAGCGCACACGGCGCGGCCCGGCGTCGGTCGCCAGCCAGAACTCGACTTCGGTGCCGGCCGGCGTATCGCGCCAATGCCGGGTCAGGACGAAGCCCTGCGGTAAATCCACCACTGCAACCTCGGAATCTGGATAGATCGGCATTCTACCCGGCATTGCTTGAAATGACCTTGGCGATAAATCAGCGCTTGAACCGCAAAAAACCCGGCAAATGGCGTTTTTTGCACGCTATCTGCCGCTTTGCCACCTTGCCCTGCGCGGCTGCGTCTACGATGCTTGGTGAACAACGACAACACCTGAGTAACCGCCATGAAGACCGTCGCCCAACTGCTCAAGCTCAAAGATCAGAAAAACCAGGAAGTGCACCAGATCAAACCCGATCACATGGTGCTTGAAGCGCTGATGAAGATGGCCGAGAAAAACGTCGGCGCCCTGCTGGTGGTGGAAGACGACAAGGTGGTCGGCATCATCAGTGAGAGGGACTATGCGCGCAAACTGGTGCTCAAGGGCCGCTCATCGGTGGGCACACCGGTCAGCGACATCATGGTCAAGGACGTGATCACCGTGGACACCAAACAAACCGTCGACACCTGCCTGGGCATCATGTCTGACAAACGCCTGCGTCACTTGCCCGTGGTCGAGGACGGCCAGTTGATCGGCCTGCTGTCGATCGGCGACCTGGTCAAGGAAGCGATTGCCGAACAGGCCGAATTGATCAAACAGCTGGAGCAATACATCCGCGGGGAATAAATCTCAAGGCACCGCCCCCCCCTGTAGGAGTGAGCCTGCTCGCGATAGCGGTCTGTCAGCTAAAAACTGGGTGACTGACAGACCGCTATCACGAGCAGGCTCACTCCTACAGGGGTTTCGTGGTGGGCTCAGGTTGGCCAGTGTCGCGCAAACACAGGCGCCAGCACCGGGTGGCGGTCGATGCGTTGCAGCCAGGCGTAGAACCCCGGTCGCGTCTGCCGCAGATGCTCGCGGCTACCCTCCCAGCGCGTCACCACCGCCGCCAACACATCCAGCGCCCCCGGCGTCTCGTCGTCCAGGTACAGCTCGGCGGAAAACTGGTCGGCAAACAATTCCCAACTGAAGTGCAGACGCTGGCGCGCGCCGGCGATCAGGTTCTGCCGTGCGCCTTCGTCGGGCGTGATCAGCCAGCGCTCGGGGTAATCGATGATGCCGATGGCCGCGTAGCAGTTACTGACGATGTAGGCGAGGCCGCGAATCGCCTGATCACGATCCGCCGCCTCGGCGGGCAACAGACCGGATTGGGGAAACGTCAGACCCAAGTGAATCAGAATCGCCGCGCTCTCGGTCATCGCGCTGCCGTCGGGCAGTTGCAACGTCGGAATCTGTTTCAGCGGATTGAGTTTGGCCAACGCCTCGGCGGCCTCCGCGCTGGCTTCGTTATCAATGAAGCGGTAAGCAATCTGGCATAACTCCAGTGCCGCCTCGATCGCCGCAGCGCCGGAATTCTTGTGCCCATAAAGTTGATACATAGCCAATCCCCCCGAAAAAACCTTTGCCACAGAGTAGATGCCTGTGGCCCGGGTGTAGAAATAATCTGCCGGTGTAACGGTTCTGGCACGGTTTTCCCATGCACTGCCGACTTGCGAATTCACATCTCGCACAACAGCGCTGGCGGTGCCCATCCCGCACCAAGAGCAATCATCGAACGCTATCCGCGTTCTTGTAAGGTGCGATACCGAACCAAAAGTTCGCGTATCCAGGCTGGCAACAAGGAGTTCACCGCGTGAATCTTCAAACGTTTTGCCGCATCACTCGCCACTACTATCTGTGCGCTCCAGGCCTGGTTCATCCGAACAGCCGCCCTGCTTACTTTATTACCTGACTTCAACAGCACGTCGCTGTCGGCCATTCATTGTTCGCCGACAGCGACGTGCTATTTAGTTTTTAAATATGACTCGGCTGTTCGCGGCGCTAATCAGCGCAATTACAGCGTTGTCGGACAATAACTTCCCGACAACTGTGATTGCACCAAAAGCGTTCCAGCGGAATAACTTTGTCGGCACTTGAACATCGGTTTTCGTTAAACATGAACAAGGAAAACAACCTGTGACCCGCTAGAACATTGACCCGCACCAAATCGGTCCCTCGCGCACCAGCACGTGCACGGACAGGCAGCCGCGCAACCGCTCTGTTTCGCTATTTCGCGGGATATAGCGTCAAGCCCGACTCGCCTCTGAAAAAGCCCCGCCCGACGGGGTAACGGCTCACTGCGCGCCATGACAAACGCTTGGCCGTGACAAAACTTATATAAATGCGACATGCGTAACACCCATGAAATAACTGCGCTACGTTGCAGCAATATCTGGCACAACGGTTGCAATATGTAACAGGCATGAGACACCCAGAAGTGACTGGAGCAACAGAACAACAACCATGGAATGGCTAATGAACAATCGAAGTCGAATGGCACTGAGCCAGTAAGTTTGCACAACCCCGGTTAATTGGATAGTTCCACTATCGGCTTCTGCACACCTTGAAGAAAGTTGCATTCACCCACTCGAACATTCACCCGATGTTCGGACGGCGGCTTATTGCCCTTCATCTACCCGAGGGAGCTTTAATGAACGATGCGGTAAAGCACAAAACCCTGCCGGGGCCGTTGCGGGAAGCGCCGGTCCCGCCGCCAACGGGCAGGCCGGCCTTCACAGCCAATACCTCACAACCCGGCGGTCTGAATAAACAGCAGATGGTCTTGCTGGTGGCCGTGTCGGCGCTGATACACGGGGCTGCCTGGTGGTTTCTCCAGCAGTCCCGAACCGAGCCATTACCGACGCCGCCGCAGATTCCGGAAATGACCGTCGAGCTGACCAGCCCGACGCCACCGGCACCGCCGACTCCGGAACCGCCACCCCCGCCGCCTCCGCCACCACCGCCAGAGCCTGAACAACCGGTGGAAGACGAGGACGCGGTCAAGCCACCGCCCAAACCGGTGGAAAAGCCCAAGCCGATCGAAAAACCGAA
>Ga0196970_1000306_pt1 | contig 66466 bp, 47 predicted proteins | sample S1v_513CmetaG_FD_148672 | JGI IMG/M metagenome (GOLD analysis project Ga0196970, IMG submission 148672) | Soil microbial communities from Anza Borrego desert, Southern California, United States - S1+v_5-13C | ecosystem: Environmental > Terrestrial > Soil > Desert | place: USA: California...
GGCACTGAAGGGGCTGGCTTGTCCTTCGTGTCACGCACGAACCTGATGGCTGCAGTTCAAACAGCAGTGATCCAATTCTTCGCATCGGTTGGTGTTGACCTTGCTCCTCAAAATGGCAAAAACGTGTTCTGGAACGACCGCGAAGGGACGCTGATGGTCCGTGCGACATCTCAGGAACTCGATGTCATCGAAGCTGCGATCAACACGCTCAATATCGCTCCTCCTCAAATCAACATAAAGAGCAAGTTTGTGGAAGTTACGCAGAATGACTCCAAGGCGCTCGGGTTTGATTGGTACCTCGGAAATTTCCTTATGGGCAATGGCTCGATGGGTGTGCAGGGCGGCACTGCGCCCAGCTTTGAAAACGGCCAGCCAGGCGGTGAGTTCCCAGGCAATATTGTGGGTGGGACCACGATTCCTCCATCCACCAGCGATCAATTGCTCACCGGCGGGTTGCGCAATACAGCCCCCGCGCTCGGAACGCTCACCGGCATCTTAACCGATCCCCAATTTCGCGTGGTTTTACGCGCGCTCGAGCAGCGCGACGGTGCTGACGTTCTGACTGAGAGCAGTGTGACTACGCTGAGTGGCCGCCAGGCGCAAATCCAGGTGATTGATCTGCGCTTCATTGTCACGGCCGTTGTTCCCTTTACCGGCGATGCTGGCGGAGGGGCCGCCGCGGGGGTGGGCCAGGTCGTGCAGCAAGCAGTTCCGTTCGGTGTTCAACCGATTCCAACTCCAATCCCCCTGGGCCCAACACTAGACGTGATTCCCTACGTTTCTGCTGATGGCTATACCGTCCAGATGACGCTCATCCCAACCGTGACTGAATTCATCGGCTATGATGATCCCGGCCAGTTCACGCTGCAGATCCAAGCGACGGGCGGCGGCAGCGGGGCGTCGACGCCTCTGGCGCAACCCGTCGCGCTTCCGCGCTTCCGTGTTCGTCAGGTCACCACATCGGCTATTGTTTGGGACGGCCAGACCGTTGTCCTTGGCGGGTTGATTTCTGACAACATGATCCGCACGAAGGACAAGGTCCCCGTGCTGGGCGATCTGCCGTTCCTTGGGCGCCTGTTCCGCAGTGAATCGAATCAGACACAGAAAAAGAATCTGATTATTTTTGTAACTCCGACGATCATTGATCCTGCCGGAAATCCGGTTCACAACGAGGAGGAGTTACCATTCGCTCAGTCCAGCATCCCGGTTCAGGAACCCCGGATGTAACCGTTTGAACGAGCCACCTCGTCAAAATGCATCGACAAGTTTTCTCAATCTGATAGAAACAGTATAGAAGTATGCCTATCTCGTTGTCCCTCCGGAGTTTTCTAGTTTGCGGCTGTCTGTTACTTAGCCGGGGTTTGGGTGTTGGACAGAGTGTCAATCCGGATGGTGGCGAGTGGCCGGTTGTTGGGCCGGTCCTGGGGGACCAGTTGTTTGCGAGCGGGGCAGTTAATGATTCGGGTGGTTACCTCGTATGGTCCGACAATTCCGTCATTAAACTGGGAAGCCGGATCCGCGTCCAGCGACTTGCCTCGAATTTTGCACCCGTCGGGGCTCCTTTCACCGCCACCTCGGCGTGGAAATCGAAAACGGCAGGCGATCAGAACGATCCTGACATTGGTGTTTTTGCGGACGGACGCGGAGTCGTTGCGTGGTCTGGCGGAAAGAATGGCAGTCAGCAGATTTATGCGCGGTTCCTTCGAGCAGACGGGGTTCCCCTTCGTAGTGATATCAGGGTCAGCGGCGGAAAGACCCAGAAGTCCGATCCTGCAGTCGCTGTATTAGCGGATGATAGTGCCGTTGTGGTCTGGAGCAGTCACGGTCAGGATGGCAGCCTGCAGGGCATCTATGCCCGGCGCTACTCTGCAAATGGTGCTCCTCTTGGAAAAGAGTTTCGGGTGAACGAATGGACAGAAGGCAATCAGAGAAGTCCTGCAGTTGCCGCTCTTGCCGGGCAGGGCTTTGTTGTGGTGTGGGTTTCGGAGCTGCAGCGCGACGAAGTAAGCGTCGATATTTATGGCCGCGTGTTTGACTCTGCGGGAAGCGGTGGGCCCGAACTGCTGATCAACAGTGCCACCCAGAAGCTTTGCGCAAACCCTGCGGTAGCTGGGTCCAAGGCAGGTGGTTTTGCGGTGGCTTGGAGCCAGCGGGAGATTTCAAGACATTCTGCGCCAAGCGACCCCAATGATCCTACAGGGTTTGAAGACCCGATCGCAAAGCCATGGGCCACGCGATTCGAAAGCACCCAGAAGAATGCGGATGGCTGGGACGTGTATGCCCGGTTTTATGACCTGGAAACAATCGGTTCGGACACAATCCGGATCAACGCTCATACTTTCGGCGATCAGTACGGCCCCCGGCTCGCGAACAACGGAAATGGTTATTTCATCGTGTGGACGAGCCTCGAACAGGATGGCGACCAACGGGAGGGAGTATTTGGGAAGCCATGCTCTCTGACGGGAGCCCTGCCAGGGCCCGATGTTCATGCCAACACCACGACAATCAGTCGCCAGTATCTGCCGGCAGTGATTGCCAACGGACAGGACCGGTTCCTGGTCGTGTGGTCAGGCATCCTCCCGACATTCGGCGTCGATCTCCAGGCCCAGGTCTATTCGTTCTCAAGCAACTAAAATATGTCCTGCAGAATCTATTCACTATTTTTGGGCGTAATTCTTGGTGCGGCTCCCTGCGCCTCGGCCTTTTCTCTTCTGGGTCCGGAGCCCGACTGGCAGACATTCCGACTTGGTTACCAGGTGGGCGGTCTCGATATCGGCGGCACGATGAACCTCACGGAAGAGTATCGACTGAACATCAAAACCATCTCGTATGGTTTCGACAAAACCTTCATCGATTATTTTGGCAAGAGGGGAGTTGAGGAGGTCAACAAGGCGATGGCGATCATGAACGCGCTCCCGCCTGTTTCGAAAATGAGCCGGAATCTGCTGGAGTTTCCGAACGATACACGCCGTTACAATTCGCGTGCCGCAGCGCTGAACATTCTGGATTTGAAGTCGGCTACCATGGCGAATTTGCTTGAGCAGATGGGACTCGCCAGTCCTGAACGGTTTGTATGGTCGCTTCGGTCCCGTGTTCCCGTGCCTGGCGCACCTGCGGGTGTGAATTGGTATGCGGTTATCATGCGGAACTTTGATCCTGTCACGTGGGAGCCATCCCGTTATATCAATGGAACTCTTTACACCTATACCATTATTGATGCGTACTGGGCTGCAGACAGTTCCGAAGCCGTTGAGATTCCCGTCGATCCCCTGGCACCGACTTACACTGCGGTGGCAAGTTATTTTTATTCCTCCGCTGTTTCGGTGAACTTATACGGGATGTTCTACACCGGGTTGACCCGCGACGACGTCGGTGGGCTCCGCTACATTTTGCGACCGAACAATTACAACTACGAGAACCTGCTCCCCGGCACGCTTCCGGGTACCGCGGCATGGACTCCTGTCGGCGGAACCAACAATCAGAATACCAACCTGCTGGTCAACCTGGCACTTCGGCCCGGGGTCGACAAAATCGTGTTCAAGCGCGTAGGCAATGAGAGCGGTGTTGGGTGGGTGAAGGTGGTTACCAACCGGTATACTGACACATACATCCTGAACGGACGAAAACGATCACAAAAAACCCAGCGCGTTCTTGCCGGTTCAATCAACGGCGGCGTGACCAACGGACTTCCTGATCTGCTGTTTGCAGCGGGGGACATTGGGGTCGGAGCGTCCGGATATCCCGCGATTTTGGAACGTTTGACCGTTCTTTGGGAAAACAACTCGGCATTAAACTCGCAAAGTGGAAATCTGCAGGCTGGGCCTGGCGTCATTCAACCGCCCGCGGTCATTACGTTCAACAACGTTGGGCCGTTTAATTTCCATCAGTCTCCCGCCTTCGCGGATGAAGCCAACGTGCTGGAGGTCGGGTATGTCTGGGGAGCGTTCGATGGCACTACTAACCCACCGGTTATATTTCCTGAACGGGAGAGCGTGGAAGCTTTGGAGAACAGGGTTCTCAGAGGCAACAATTAGTCAGCCAGCTGGATTTCTATGAAGCGATTGTTCACTGCCTCGCTGTTCGTCAGCATGATTCTATCCGGGCCCATCGCCGCGGGTCAGAACTTCTTCAACGACACGACGACCACTTTCTATTATAACAACGGGTTTTCCGGGGATTCTCCTCCGATCGACGCCCTCAACTTTATCAACAACGGCACGTTCATCGCCCAGAATGGTTTGGTCTTGACGGTTCTGCAGCAAATCCCATTTGAGACGTCCAGCACGCTCAACTACACAAATACGGGAACGATGTCTGCCAACGTGGGATTTCGCTTTCGAAATAATCCCAGCAATGTTGGCATCGCGGTCCCGTCGCGTAGCTTTTACAATGGCCGGCTCGGAATTGTCGACGCCGCCAGTCACCTCATCATCCACGCAACAAACATCATCAATCGCGGAACGCTGTCCATAGGTTCCGGCGGTGTTATGGCGATTGCCGGTGGCAACGTCGATGTGGCGGAGAGCGTGCTCGCTGTTCCTTCTCTGGCGACGTTTTCAAGCTTCAGCTTTTATCCGTTCCAGACGAACTTCTTTATCCCGGCTGTTTCTGTGTACGACCAGAACTGGAGCACCACGAACCTGGCGCCGATTGTTCGTCAAATTAACACCGCGGCCCTATGGAATGTCGGGGTGTTCGGCACCAATGCGACTGCGCCTTCGGTCCTTGCTGCGCCGGCGCCGTCGCTGCCGGCCGCGGGTTTTACAATTCCAAATGCATCGACTGATGAATTCATTGCGGACTCGCATATTCGAATCCTTCAATCGATTCCCCTTGTCGTGACAAACCAGGATCTGAGTACGACTAACGTCCTGGTCGGCAGCAACATCGTAAAGCAGGCGGCATTCGTCGCGATTCCAGAAGGATTCGATGGGCGTGTCGCATTCGAGGCGGATGGCACGATCAGCGTCTACTTGTCATCGGTATCGACCGATCCGCTCACAGGAATCACCACGACCAACACGATCCAGTTTATCGACACACTCGCTGCCGATGATGATCGGGGACGGTTGTTACAGAACCTCAACGATGGAACCTACCGGCCTGTCAACTACAGCATCGACCGCTTGGGGAGCTTCCCGCCGTTTATTTTTGGTCCTGCCTCAGGAAACAATGGGGTTCCGAATTCTGATTTCTTCCAGGTTTCAGGAAATGCGGAACAAGGGGGCTTTTCCAACCTTGTGAACCTCGTCGGCATCGAGTTTCCCACGAATACTATCATTACGAATGGAGGAATTTACTCAGCATACACAGCGGTGATCGACAACGTGATTTCCCGGCCTCCGAACGTTAGCGGTGGAACATTCACAAACCTTCCGGGCAGTATTCGAATTGAGTCCCAAAATCTGGACCTCTCCGAGACCAAACTGGTCGCGCAAGGCCAGATCTCAATCGTGACGGACCACCTGGTTCCAAGCACAAATACCCTGCTGGATGTCGACAATATCGCTCTCGACATCGGTTCCACCAACGGAACGCTCATTGTTAATGATTTGATTCCGGATTCAGTGACGGGGCGAACCCGCGGAACGATTCAGGCGTGGAGCGGATTTTGGACGAATACGGTGACCGTCATTATCGATGAGAACTACGGACCGGACACGAACGGCATCGTCGTGCAGCAGCCACTTACCAATGTCGTAACGGTGATCTACCATGCTCTGATTCTGGATGCGACGGGAATGGCCAGCACCCTTCCGGCCTACGTTTACGATTTCATGGCGCATGCGGACCATGTAGAAGTGAACGATAACATGACGCTTGTTCAGCATCTCTTCCTCGATGCCCGGAGCGCCTCTCTCAATGGAATCATTAACGTTCCTGGCGTGTTTCCGGTGGATCCGATTAGCGGGCTGACGGCTCCTGGCAATCCGCTCGCTGACTGGTTTGGAACGAATGCGCCGAGGCTCCTCTACCTTACTAACTCTGGCACCGTCTCATTCCCGAATACGATTCATTGGGGCGACGACCGTTCCCGGTTTGCAGCGGTGGTGAACACCGGCACCGTCCGAGCAAGGAGCGTCCAGGCGAACAGTTGGGACCTGCACAACTCCGGAACGGTGGATTCGCTGGGATTGATCGACTTGCGATTCAATACAGCGCTGCTCACAGGCGGGGAGATGTCCTCGAGCAACTACATCCGTTTGACGGGGAACAATCTCGTTCTGACTAATCATCACCTCATAACGCTTGGATTCCTGGATCTTCGAATCTTCGGTGTGCTCAGCGATTTGGGTGTTACCAATTTCATCGAGGTGAATGACGGATTCAATTTGCGAACAAAGCCCGTTGTGGGGGACCTACTTGCTACGACGTTATCCAGCTACGGCCCGAAGTTCGGCGCAAGCACTATTCGACACACGTGGGGAGCCGAGGATCGCGGGCCCACTGTTGAGGGTTTTCAAGATAATGCAGCCGTTGGCCGCGTTGTCCTGAACGCCGCCACGCCGGCAGCCCAGTTCCGATTCACCGGCGCCGGAGTCATTGGAACAACCAACGCCATCTATATTGACGAACTGGTGTTCGGAGACAACGTCGATAATTTCGACCCATCATTCAACGCGACGAATGTCGTCATCGATTCCAACATCCGCATCTACTATGCAGAAGCCACGGCGGACGGCGTGTCTATCGCTGAGAAATTGGACGGCCGCAATGGTGGCAGGTTCATTTGGGTGCCCAGTTACTCCGGTTCATTCAGTGGAGTGACCCTGGACTATGGCAGCGGTCCGCTGGCTTTCAACCGTGCCTTGGTGCAGAGCACGACCATAAATTCCGATGGCGAAGGGGATGTCAACGCATTTGATCCGACGCCCATCCCGGCAGCAGAGGCTTTTGTATCAACACCCAGCATTCCCAACTTCTCGGATCTGCCATTGCGCGACGAACTTGCCAATAACTTCAATCCGGGGTTTGCCGGAGCAAGGGGAAATTACAGCGGCCTTTTCTATGCGCGAACAGGCGTGATGCCTGAATCCTCTGGGTTCTTCACTGCTGCAACCACGACAAAAGGACGTTTCAGCGCGAAAATGCGCTTTGGGACGCGATCGACTTCCTTTAGCGGCCAATTCAATTCTCTCGGGCGCTGGACCAATTTCGTCGGAAGTGCCGAGATCGAACTGCAACTCGACCTGGAAGGTAAGGGACAGATCACGGGACGCATCATCACTGATGAATGGACTGCCGATCTGACCGCCGACCGCAGCGGCTTTACCCGTGGTTTCAACCCGGGTTCCGTCGCCGGCAAATATACGTTGCTGATCCAGGGAGAAGCCGGCGCCACCGATCGGCCGGCGGGTGACGGCTTTGGAACCGTAAGTGTCTCAAAGAACGGTGTTCTTACCTTCTCAGCGGTCCTCGCTGACGGAAGCAAGGTAAGTCAAAAGAGTGCGCTCTCGATCGACGGTCACTGGCCGTTATACGCGCCACTGTATCGTGGTGGCGGGGTCCTGATTGGATGGATCGATTTCCGTGACGAGGTGGAGACTGATTTCAGTGGGCAAACGCTGTGGATCAAGCCGGAGGGGGCAGGCGGCGCCTACCCATTGGGTTTCAACCACACAGCCTGGACAATGGGATCCCGCTATACGCCCCCGCCGAACATTCGACGCGGCGTGGCAGTATTGACGGATGGTGATCTCCTTTCCTCTCTGACAAACGGATTTGCCTTGGGCAAAAAATTCACTGCCTCCAGGCAGCAGCCCCACGACTTTTCAATCGCATTCACGCCGCAAACAGGTTTGTTCCGCGGCAGTGTTCGAGACGAGGAAGGGACCGCGATCGTCTTTCGCGGCGCCTATCTGGAGAAAGCAGGGTTCGGAGGCGGCTTCTTCCTCGGATTCGAGAATAGCGGACGAGTCCATATCCGCGCCACACCCTAGGAATAGGGAATTAGTGCGGCGAGGATAGGAGTTGGTGTCGCGTGCAGGTGTCGCGTGCCGCGTGCAGGTGTCGCGTGCAGGTGTGATTTCTTGGAATCGCGCCTGCCCCATAAAGGGGTGCTCGGGGAAGGCAGCGTTGGTTGCGCGGGGTCAAATCATATCAGTCAGAAGAGTGTCTATGCATACAGCAATTCAGGCTTGGAATCCGTTTCTTAAACTGAGGCGGCTTGCCGCGGTCGCGTTGGCAATCGGCGGACTGCAATCCGTGGTGGCGCAGCCGCTAAACGATAATTTCTCAAGCGCGGAAGAAGTGTTCGGCGATTGGGGCAGCATCGCATTCGACACTACCAACGCTACCAGCGAAGTCGGGGAGCCGAGTCATGCCGGCCATCCTGCGCAGGCTTCCATCTGGTTCAAATGGACAGCGCCACGCGATGGGGAGGTTACCCTCGATACGCTCGGTTCAACGTTTGATACAGTGGTCGCGGTTTATTCCGGAACGGAATTGTCGACCCTTGCTCAAACAGCCGCGAACGATGACCTGTTCCCAATCAGTGTAGTGCCGCAGTTCACATACTCCGGCAGCGGAGATTATGCGGCCCTTGCCGGACGGGGCAGCTTGCCCATTCTGACCTTCACGCAAAACTACTACGGCCCAAGCGGATTGAGGTTTAATGCAAAAGGAGGAGCGACCTATTACTTCGTTGTGGGTTCAAAAACAATATTTGGTGTCGGTGAGGGAACACTTAGTTGGGCCTACAAACCCTCTGGCGTGTTCCGATTCGCAACGGAGGACATGGACTTTTCAACGGGACTCCCTCTGTATCAAACCGCAGACACCGAAAGCTTCCCGCCTGTCGGTAACGACGTGAACAGGAACTCGGTAGTTCTCACCTATTACACTTTCAACGCGCCGGGAGTTTTGCTGACCGTGACACGCGTCGGCGGTGCTGTTGGACGCGTCATGGTGGATTACCAAACAATCGACGGCACTGAACTACCTCAGTTACCGACCAACAACGCCGCAGGCATCGCTGGCTTCGATTACGCACCGGTAAGTGGAACGCTCATTTTCGACGACTTCGAAATGAGCAAAACCATCCTTATTCCGATCATCTCAAGCTTCTCCGGGAGCGACCTCAGCAATGTCGTTTTCGGAGTCTCACTTTCAAATCCGCAGTATGATCCCTTTGAATCTGGAGACGTGGCACCGCCGCGCATCGACTCGGACCGGAGTCTGGCACTGGTGAAGATTCTCAATACTTCTGCAGATCCTTACGGCCCGAACACGATTGAGGTCGTTGACACGAACACCATGACCACAAACATGATGATCGTCTCTCCCACCAACGCGATCTTCAATTTTCAAAAAGCTAATTTCCGGGTTCCTTCCGACGTGAACGAGACGAATACGGACTGGCCGGAAGTTTCCCTGTATATCTCGCGGTCTGGCACGAACCGGTCTGCAACCACCCTTCAATATCGGGTTAATAATTATTTGGGAGACGGCGAAGACGGCGACGAGCAGCGGAACATCTTTTTCCCCTTGCAGCCGGGATCGGACTACGCGGTTCCTACTCCGCCCGACTGGCCGCCCATCCGTGGCGCGAATCCCGATTTCGAGATGGCCCGGGGCTCCGTCAGTTTCGGCGAGAACGATTTCATCCCTAAACGGATTACATTCACGGTTCCCCCGAACGCGCTTCCGAGGTTCAACAAGGATTTCCGCGTTCAGCTCTACCGCGAGGTTCAGATTAACGGAAGAAACACCCCCGTGCTGGTTGGAATGGTCAATGAAACAGCCGTAACCATCCTGTTCAACGATCGGACCCCGCCTGCGGGTTCAGTGGACCAGCTCTATAATGCGGACTTCAATGCGAGCTTGGCACTTCCACCCGACATCGTTCCCCAAACCTGGCCGAACAATAACCTCGCGCATCCAGGTGTGGCGGGTCAGGTATACGCGATGGTGGTGCGAACCAACGATCAGACTCTAGCTGTCGGAGACTTCGTGTCGTACAACGGCTATCCGCAGGGAAATATTGCTTTGATCAATCCGGACGGCTCGCTCGACCTGTCTTTTCAAACGGGCTCGGGCGCCAATGGGGCGATCTTCGCTGTCGCGATGATGCCTTCGGGTGCGCAATGTGTCGTTGCAGGCGACTTCACGTCGTTTAATGGAAACGGATCATCAGGCATAGCCCGGATCAACATGGACGGAACCTTGGATGCATCGTTCACGCCCTTTGCCAACGGCGCCGTCCAGGCAATGTTGGTTCAGCCCGACGGGAAGATTGTCATCGGCGGAGATTTCACCGAGGTAAATGGCATCCAGCGACTTCATGTGGCGCGCTTGAACTTCGATGGAACCCTGGACACGGATTTCGATCCTGGCACCACCTTCAATGGTCCTGTTTATGCCCTGTCGGCTCCAATGCCGTTCGTCATTCACGCAGGCGCAGAGTCGACGGGAGGCAGCAACGAAGTGGTGGAAGTGATCAATTTCGCGCCAGCGACGACTGGCATACTCCGGGTCGATTATGACATGTTGGGTGTCCCTGACAGTCTTCGGGTGTATTACGGCGAGACCAATGGAACTCCAATCTTTCAGACGGGAAATGTCAGCGGGACTGGAACGATCCAAATCCCATTCGGACCAGCCAACGGCGTCACTACGAACTTCATAACACTGGTGATGAACATGGGAGGCGGCGAGAGCGGCACCTTCTGGTCTTATTCAGCTTCCGTTCAGATTCTTCCTTCCGTAACCGAGGGCATTGCCGTCGGGGGCCGTTTTGACGTTGCGGGGCGCCCATATAAAAACATCGCGCTGCTGAATTCATTTACCGGCCAGATTGATCCAGCCTTCAACCCGGGAACTGGTCCCAATAACACGGTCCTGTCCCTTGCGTGGCAGCTGAACGGTCAAATTCTCGCAGGCGGCGTGTTCACCGCGGTGAACGGCAGCCCCAACAACCACCTGGTCCGCCTCAACCAGAACGGCACCGTTGACACTACCAATTTCTTCATCGGAACAGGTGCCGACGATGTTGTCTACACAGTCATCCCGCGACTGGATGGAACGATCTATGTGGGTGGCGCATTTTCGAAATTCAACGGCACTCACCGTCGTGGATTCACCCGTCTTTACCCGAACGGGACGGTCGATACCACTTTTCTGGATACAGCATACAACCAATTCGCCGGGCTCAAGCGGGTGTATTCCTGGGACTTGCCCGCAGTTTTTTGCGCGGGCGTGCAGACCGACGGGAACGTCATGATAGGCGGTGCCTTCGAACAAGTGGGTGGCGGGCAGCCGAACACCAATGTGTTCAACACGCTTAACGATTCGTTCGGGTATCCCAAGAGCTTTGAAGACCCGAACCTTTGGGTTGAGCCGAAGAGCCGCGATGGAGCACGAAATCGCCGAAGCATTGCACGCCTCATCGGCGGAGCGACGCCGGGGCCGGGAAATATCGGTTTGAAGTTGAATAGCTACACAGCGAACAAGAGCCAGTCATCGCTATTTGTCAGCCTGCTCCGAACCAACGGCGTCCTCGGCCCGGTCTCCGCCAATTTTTCAGTGAATCCAGGCCTTGCGTTGACTGGGCGCGATCTGGTCTACACCAGTGATGCGCCGCTGTATTGGATTGGCTGGCAGTACCTCAGCCGTCCGACGCGCGAGCGTTCGGATGGTTTGTTTGGAACCAGCGGGTTCCTGATCGATCCCTACGGCCTGAACCTGTTCAACTCCGACTCTGAGATCAACAACCTGTCGACGGTAACTGTCAGCATCATCAAGAACACGGAAATCGCCGGAAACCTGAATGCGAGCTTCCAGCTCTCCAATCCGAGCTATTCCGAAAACTTTCTGCTGGGCGGGCAGAATATCCCCATTGCCGCCGCGCTCGGTGTCTCCACCGCGCCTTTGGCACTGATCGACGATACGCAGCAGCCGGGCGTCTTTGGATTCGAATCGCCAACCTTCGTTGCGACGAATGCCAACGCACTGATTACAGTCCTGCGCAGCAACGGCACATTCGGAACCGTGTCGATGCGGTATTCCACAGCAAACGGCACAGCAACGGTCGGAACCGATTACGTTGGCCTGACGAACCGAACCCTGTTGTTTAATCAGAACGTTGTGAGCAATGGATTTGTTGTGACGATCCGGAACAATGGGTTCATCTACACGAACGCACAGGAGAAAACGGTTCAGATTTCTCTCTCGAACCTGGGAACCACCCCTGGCGCTACCTTCGGCATTTCCAATGCAATCATTCGGCTCATCAACCCCAACTACCAGGGTTATGTCACGCTGAGCACCAACCAGTATCAAGGCGCGCAGAGCGCCGGCTTCGTTAACTTCATTGTCAATCGCGTGGCAGGCAGCCTCGGGAGTGTCTCCGTGCGCTATGCCACTCTGAACGGATCAGCCGTCAATGGCATCGATTTCATCGGAACCACGAACACGCTTGTTTGGAACAGCGGCGATGTGGCGCCGAAGGTGATATCCGTGCCGTTGCTAAACGCGGGTGTCGTGGGCGCCAACCGGCAGTTCAATCTTGCCCTTTCAAACTTTGCCCTCAATGGCACGAACACCCCCGCGCTCGCTGGTCTCACAACAAACGCGATCGTTACAATCATCAACGACAACAGCTATGGGAAGCTGCAGTTTAATGCGCCCTCTTACACGGTGAACGAAAACGGTGGCGTTGCGACCGTGACAGTGATTCGGACTGACGGTGCCAGCGGAGCAGCCTCGGTAAGTTACTCAACCAGCAACGGACCGAATGGCGCCGCCGGAGTGAACTATGTCGCCACAAGTGGCGTGCTTTCATTCAGTGCCAACCAGCTCGCCGCCTCATTCGACATCCCGCTGTTGAACGACGGGGCCGTAAATCCTCCTGGTGTTCTGACGTTCAACGTTCATTTGTCGAACCCCGTAAACGCCACGCTTGGGGCCTTGCAGGATGCTCTCGTGAACGTCATCGACGCGAATTCATTCATTCGCCCGCCTGGAGGGGCTGATACGGAATTCGATATTGCAACCAAGTTCAATGACAGCATCCATTCGCTTAAATTGCAGGCGAACGGACAGATTATTGCCGTTGGCAGTTTTACCGCCGTTGGACCTATTCTCCGTAACCGGATCGTTCGCCTTAACACCGAGGGCGCCGTGGATGCAGACTTCCTTGCCGGAATGGCGGGTGCTAACGGTCCTGTGCTAACAGCCGCAATCCAGACAGATCAGCGCATCGTTCTCGGTGGCTCATTCACATCGGTCAATGGCGTGCACAGAAACTTCCTGGCCCGGCTGATGACTGACGGTTCGCTGGACACGAGCTTCAATCCTGGAGCTGGAGCCGATAACAGCGTGCTCGTAGTCGCGGAGGATTTCATTGGCGGCGCGCGAAAGGTTTACGCAGGCGGAATGTTCAGCATGGTCAATAGTTTCCTGAGCCCGCGTCTCATTCGGTTGAACAATGACGGTTCTGCCGATCCCTCATTTTCTGTGGGAACCGGTGCCGACGGGATTGTTAAAGCACTTGCTGTTTACCCGACAAACTCAATCCACGCTGGGAAACTTATCGTTGGGGGCAGTTTCACACACTTCAACGGAGTTCCGGTGCCTCGTCTGGCAAGATTGAACGCTGACGGCTCACTGGATACGGTGTTTGTCGCGAACCTCGCTTCCGGCCCCGGGGCTGACGTAGATGCGATCGTCATTCAACCTGACGGCGGGATTCTAGTTGGTGGCAGCTTCACGAATTTCCATAGCACGCTCGTGAACCGATTGGTCCTTCTCACGTCCAACGGCAATCTGGATTCGGCGTTCCTTGCCAACCTGGGCAGTGGATTCAACGACACGGTGAATGCAATCGCACTGCAGAGCGACAACAGGATTGTGGTGGGAGGGCAGTTCACCCAGGGTAACGGCGTCACCCGCAACCACGTGACGCGCCTCTTGGCCAACGGTTCTGTTGATCCCACGATCAATTTTGGAGCTGGAGCCAACGGGGACGTGGAGGCTGTGCTGGTCCAGCCCGATGGCATGATAGTGATCGGCGGTGCGTTTACGGAGTATGACGAACAGCCTCACGAGAACATCGCGCGCGTTTACGGCGGTTCGACCACCGGTTCTGGTGCGTTCAGCTTTACGTCGGCGAACTACGAGGTCACGGAATTTGGATCATTCGCCGTTGTTACTGTCCGCCGAACCGGTGGGACCAGCGGGCCAAATCCCGACGGCAGTGGAAATATCAGCATCCTGTTCCGCACCGCAAATGGCACGGCTGTTTCAGGGATTAATTACCTTGGAACCACCAACACTTTGATCTTCCCGCCCGGGGAAGTGCTGAAGATTGTCACCATTCCCATAATGGATGACTTTGTGGTCACTTCAAACCTCACTGTCAATCTTTCGCTTTCAAACCCCACACCGCCCGCAGGTATTGGTAATCAATCAACAGCGGTTCTAACGATTGTGAATACTGACACATCGGTCAGTCTCTCCTCCTCCATTTACAGCGTCCTGAAGAATGTTGTCACTGGGGGTGCTGACATTTCAATTGTTCGTCAGGGCGGGTCAGCGGGGACGGCGTCAGTGGCCTTTGCGACGACGACTGGCGGTACTGCTGTCGCGGGAGTGGACTACATTCCGACCAACACCATTGTGACCTTCCTTCCGGGCGAAACGGTGAAATCCGTCCGGGTTCCTGTCATTGACAATGGCCTGCCTCAGGGGAATAAGACCGTCGCGATCGCCTTAAGCAATCCAAGCGGATCATTTCTGCAGGAACCGTCTACGGCAATCTTGACGATCGTTGATACGGTAATCGCTCCCGGAACGATCAGCTTCGCCAGCCCAACCTATTCCGCGAGTGAAGGGGATTCGAGCGTGCTTGTGACTGCGATTCGCACAGGGGGAACATCTGGAAACGTTTCAGTCAGCTATACAACCGTTGCAAGCAATGGTGTTTCGGGCGTGAATTACGTCCATAGCAGCGGGTTGCTGTCCTTCAACGACGGCCAATCCAGCCGAAGCTTCACTGTGCCGCTCGTTGACAACAGTGCGGTTCAGGGAACGGTGCGGTTCTCGATCGTCCTGTCTGCGCCCACGGGCGGCGCCAGCCTCGGTGTGCCATCCACGACGGTCGTTTCAGTGGCTGACAACGACGAAGCGTTGTCGATTGCAGCATCGGGCGCAGCCCTGATTTCAGAAAGCACGCCGAATGGCTGGATCGACACCAACGAAACGGTGACTCTCGCATTTGGATTGCGGGTCGCAAGTGGCACGAACATCGGAAATCTCACGGCGACACTGCTTGCGACGAACGGAATCGTTTCGCCAAGCCCTGCATCCAATTCTTATGGAGCGTTGTCGGTTCGCGGGCCGTCAGCGTCCCGGAATTTCAGTTTCACCGTGAATCCCACATTTACGAACGGCCAGCAAATCGTGGCTGTTCTGCAGGTGCGGGAAAATGGAAACCCCATCGGGTTCGTGCAATTCCCATTTGTGCTCGGTTCCTTCACCCGGGTGTTTTCGAACGCGACGCCAATCGCCATCAACGACAACACATCCGCGTCGCCATATCCCTCGACCATTACTGTTTCGGGACTTGGACGAATTCTCACGAAAGCCACGGTTTCATTGAATCGGGTGAGTCATAGTTTCCCGCGCGACATTCAGGCTTTGGTTGCCTCGCCGGCTGCGCCGTCAGTGATGGTCCAGGGCAATGCGGGCGGCTCGTTCACAATCAACAACGTGAACCTCACATTCGACGATCTCGCTGCCGCTTACCTCACGACTAACCAGATTACTGCGGGCACGTATCGCCCAACGGTGATGGGAACTGTCACATCTCTTCCGAATCCGGCTCCATCAGCGCCCTATTCAACCAATCTCTCCACATTCAATGGCGCCAATCCCAATGGCGTGTGGTCCTTGTTCGTAAAGGATAACGCTCCGTTCAACACTGGCTCTATTGCAGGGGGATGGTCTCTCTCCCTCACAACCGTTGATCCCTTGGCTGGAGCGGCTGACGTGGGTGTCTCCGTGAGCGCGGCGGGAACCAACATTCCGGTAGGTGCACAACTGGTCTATGTCATCGCCGTAACGAACTACGGCCCGTCAATTGCATCGGATGTCGTCGTTACCAACCTTCTGCCTGCAGGGCTGTCCTTTGTCTCTACAACTCCGACGGCCGGTTCGTTCGTCCAAAGTGCTGGCACCATCAGGTGGAACGTTGGCACGCTGGCGGTCAATGCGGGCGGCCGAATGACCGTAACGGTGAACGCCACCACCGTGGGAGCGAAGGTCAGCACGATTCTGAGCCGCACAGCGACTGCGGATCCCAATGCTGCGGATGATGTCGCATTCCTTGTGGCAAATGTCACCACTGCAACGCCCCCCACCGTAACGGGTGTGCGTTCAGGTTTTGGAATTCAGTTGTCGGTCGGCGGGGCTGCTGTTCCAACAGTGGTTCAGGCTTCAACGAACCTGACACAATGGCTGCCGATCTTCACCAACGTGCCGCCGTTCATCTTTACCGATCCGAATGTGGGGACGCAGCCTTACCGGTTCTACCGCGCTGTTGCCCAGTAGTACCAGCGATGAAACTGTGGGGTTTGACGGGCGGGGTGGGAATGGGCAAGTCAACGCTGGCCGCAGTCTTGCGGAACCTCGGGTTCGAGGTGGTGGATACAGATTCCCTGGCCCGTGAATTCACGCGACCAGGGGAGCAGGCGCTGTCGGAAATTGTCAGGACCTTCGGATCCTCTATTGTCGATGAAAAAGGCGAGTTGCGCCGGGGAGCCCTTGCCGACCTGGTTTTCTCCGACTCTTCCGCCCGCCACCGCTTGCACGAGATCCTGCATCCGAGAATCCGAAATGCCTGGAAGGCGCGACTCATGGCGTGGCGCCGCGCGGGAATAGAGAACGGCGTAGTAGTTATTCCCCTCCTTTTCGAAACGAACGCGGAAGAGGAGTTTGATCATACTCTTTGCGTAGCTTGTTCGACGACGTCGCAATGGAATCGCTTATCAGCGCGCAATTGGATCTCAAAACACATTGAGCAGCGAATTGCATCCCAAATGCCTATCGAGGAGAAGATGCAACGATCCACCTTCGTGGTTTGGACCGAAGGGCCCATGGAAATAACGGTGCAGCAGGTGAAGCGCATTCTCGCGCACCTGTAAATAGGGGTTGTTTTGCATGTCGTTTTCTGAATGGTCTGCTACATTGCGGCACCATGGTTTTGACCCAACAGGAACTTCAAAGGCTCGTTCAGGTGAATCATCGCACCCCACACGAGTTGCTGGGCATGCACCCTCTCGGAGGCCGCGCAGGCCTTGTCGTCCGGGCTTTTGTTCCTGATGCGACGAAGGTTGAGATCGAGCCTGTCCACGAAAAACAAAAGCCCCGCCTGCGTTTGGAGCGCATTCACCCGGCAGGCGTCTTCGAAGCTGTCACGAAGGAAGCTCACGACGTCTACGCATACGACCTTGTCATCACCGGAGGCGACAAGCAGGTCCGCCGAACCCGGGATCCTTATTCGTTTCTTCCGACGCTCGGCGAATCCGATTTATACCTCTTTGGCAAAGGGGATGAGCGGCGAATTTACGAAAAACTCGGTTCACAACTGCGCACAATAGACGGGGTGCCGGGGACCAGCTTCGCCGTTTGGGCTCCCAACGCGCAGCGTGTCAGTGTGGTTGGTGACTTCAACGGTTGGGACGGACGACACCACATGATGCGGTCGCTCGGCTCCTCTGGGGTGTGGGAGCTCTTCATTCCCAGCGTCGGCGAGGGGGCGCACTACAAGTACGAACTTCGGGACCTTCACGGCCATGTATCGCTGAAGACTGATCCCTATGGCGTGTTCTTCGAAACTCCGCCAAAGAACGCCGCCATTGTCTGGAACACCCAGAAATTCGAGTGGTCGGATCAACAGTGGATGCAACAGCGGCGTGGCCGCGATCCCTTGAGATCTCCGATGAGCGTTTACGAGGTGCATGTCGGATCGTGGCGGAAGAAGTCGGCAAGCGAGTCATTGAGCTATCGGGAAATGGCGGAGCCTCTTATCGCTTATGTGCGCAAAATGGGTTTCACGCATGTTGAATTTCTCCCGATTGCTGAGCATGCGTATTATCCCTCCTGGGGCTACCAGGTGACGGGATTCTATGCGCCCACCAGCCGGTTCGGAACTCCTGAAGACTTCAAGTACCTCGTCAATGAGCTGCATGCAGCAGGTATTGGCATCATTATCGATTGGGTTCCAGCACATTTCCCACGCGACGCCTGGGCATTGGCAAAGTTCGATGGCACGGCGTTGTACGAGCATGAGGATCCGCGCAAAGGCGCGCATCAGGATTGGGGCACCCTCATCTTTAACTTCGGCCGGCACGAGGTCACCAATTTCCTGCTCGCGAATGCGCTGTTTTGGTGTGACCAGTTTCACGTCGATGGCCTTCGGGTCGATGCGGTCGCGTCGATGCTTTACCTCGACTACTCGCGCAAGCAGGGCGAGTGGATTCCCAACCAATTTGGCGGGCGCGAAAACCTGGAGGCGATCGAGTTCCTGCGGAAGTTCAATCACATCACGCACGTGGAATTTCCCGGAGTCATGACCATCGCCGAGGAATCCACCGCGTGGCCGCTCGTCACTCGTCCTCCGTATCTCGGTGGATTGGGATTTTCATTCAAGTGGAACATGGGATGGATGCATGACACGTTGAACTACTTTGCCCTCGATCCCATCTATCGCCGATTCCATCAGAACGACCTCACGTTCGCGATGCTCTACCACCATAACGAAAACTTCGTCCTGCCTCTTTCACATGACGAGGTGGTGCATGGAAAGCATTCGCTGCTCGGCAGGATGCCTGGCGACGACTGGCAGCGGTTCGCCAATCTCCGCACGCTGCTGGGTTATCAATGGTTGTTTCCTGGCAAGAAGCTGCTGTTCATGGGATGTGAGATTGGCCAAAGCGGGGAGTGGAATGCAAACGGCGAAGTCGATTGGTGGCTGCTGGATGCGGGCCCCTATCACAAAGGCCTGCAACAGTTCGTTGCGGACTTGAACCGCTTGTACGCATCGGCACCCGGATTATGGGAGGGGGATTTCGATTCGGGCGGGTTCTATTGGATTGATTGCCTAGACAGCGACAACAGCGTCCTGTCCTTCGTCCGTCAGAAGAACGACGGCACCGCAGCAATTGCCGTCGTGGCAAACCTGACGCCGGTTCCGCGATACGCCTATCGCATAGGATTGCCGTGCGGCGGCAGGTGGCTTGAAATTCTGAACAGCGATAGCGCGGTTTACGGCGGGAGCAATGTCGGAAACATGGGCGGCGTTGTTGCGGCCGAAGGCAAGTGGCACAATCAGGATTTCTCCGCGCCGATGACGCTTCCCCCTCTGAGCATCATTGCATTCAGGCCTGAAAAATAATTACGACCAGCGAATCTGCTGAATGCCAGGCAGTGACCGAAGATCCTGAACGATTTTGCCAACAACATCGGGCGCTTTCTTGCGGTTGAATTGAACCTCAACCGACACCGTGATCTTCTGCGCCTCGAGGTCATACCGCATTTTGACGCGCTTCGGCTTCAGGCCTGCGATAATGAGCCGCCCGCGTAAATCTCGCTCGCTCAGGCTGTCCATGGCCCCGATCACCGTTAATGTTGAATACCAATCAACGGGCAGGAGCTTCTCGAGGGCTGGAAGCGCACCCAGGCTGATTAGGGCGATGACGAGCCCGATGAACCCGAGGAAATAAAGGCCGGTGCCGAAGGCAAGGCCCAGGACCGTCACGAACCAGAGACTCGCGGCCGTGGTAACTCCCCGGATGGTGTCGCTGTTGCGCATGATGGTTCCCGCGCCAAGGAAGCCGATCCCGGTGAGAATTCCGGCGCCGAGGCGGGCAGGGTCGGGACGCCATGCAGTGTTCGTTCCGCTATCTACAAAGAGGCTCTCCGACACCACCATTGAAATTGCAGAGGCAACGCATGCAAGAATGGTGGTACGAAGTCCGGCTGGCCTTCCGCGCGTTTCGCGTTCCAATCCCACCACGATTCCGGCGACAGTCGCAGCAAGGATCCGCAGCAGGATTTCGTGATACGTCAGGGGTGCGTTCATGTATCGAGAGTCCAATCGTTGCGAAGACATCTCAAGGAGAAGTTCACCTGGAATGACCGGCCACGAAAAAACTGGCGGCCTGCTTTCGCAGGCCGCCAGGAACCAAACCCAATTCAGAAGACAAACGCTACATAGCCAGCGATGTGCCAAATAATCCGTGCACCGCGTTTTGATCGTTGGAGACGGCAAATGTCGGGCGAAAGACCCGTTTTATGGGGTTCGCGGCGTTGATGTCGCAAATAATTCTGTCTGCGGCATTGCGCCCTCGGAGGGTGTGTGGCACTGCGAAGCGCCCGGCTCTGTCCTGTTTGAAGGCAGCCGTGTCCCGTTTGTGGCGCAAACCTTTCGCATCAGAGGATCAATTGGGTTGATTTCTCCCGCAGCTGATTCAGCCAGCGATCATAAAATGCAAGTCGATGATGCAGCTGCCGCACCTGCTGAAGGCAGCCGGCGCGCTGTTCGTTTTGCGATGCAGCCGTATCCCAGACAAGATCGAGCTCCCGAACTGCGGAGAGCGCGGCGTCACGTTTTTGTTCGATGCTCGCGGCAAACTCGCGGAGTTCGGTGCCCAGCTCCTGGCCTGCTGCAAAAACTTCAACTTTCAGCAGTGGAGAAGTGGTTTCTGCTTTTCTGCGCAAATGAGCGTCGGCCTGCCGGCAGAGTTTGCCCGCGTCCATGAAGTCGGTCACCAGTTCTTCAGGCACCTGTTGAATGTCTGTAATCGGGGTGTCGGACTCGAGTTGAAGCAGGTGACGCAGCCGTTCACGTGGTTCACGAAGACACTGGTAGGCGCTGTTGAGCCCGGCATAACGTTCCTGTGCCGCTCGGCGCTGTGGCTCGTCCAAATGACTCAGGTGATCCGGATGCCAGCGTCCGGACATTTCAAGAAATCGGGCTTTCAGAATCCCGGCGTCCAGCCACGGACGGCGCACCTGTCCAAACAACGCAAAGTAATCAGTCATGCTCCCGCATCATGCGCTGAAGCTTTCGCCGCAGGAACAGCTCGTGGCCGCGTTGGGATTGGTGACCTTGAATCCGCCTTGCAAACCTTCTACGAAATCCAGTTCGCTTCCCGTCACGTACAGTGCGCTTTTCGGATCGACGACCACGCGAATGCCGGAGGTCTCCACAAGGAAATCCCGGTTCGCAGGGGCGTCCTGCAAATCCATCTTATATTGCAAACCCGAGCAGCCGCCGCCCACCACCGAAACGCGAAGGACACCTTGTGCGCGTCCCTGTTTTTGCAGCAACGTCCCGACACGGCGCGCGGCCGTCGTGGTTACCTTGATGAGCCGCTCGTCGCTGGTTCGAAAACCAGCCGGGGCGGATGAATTATTCCTGGATACGGGTGCGATCATGCTGCGCGACAAGGCTAATGGCGCTGAACCTTCGCGTCAATTGGCCTGAATTGATTGATGACATCACTTAAGATCCCGGATTATCGACTTTGGTTGGCCAACGATGAACCCGTGCGGCTCCCCAGATGGGTCAGGGCATGGAGCATCACATACGCGACGAACAGAAATGCGGCGAAGAGGAGCAGGAAGGCCACAGCGTGGCCATTCCACATGTTGGCTTGCGTCCATGTGTCGAGGGTCCGAAATATTCGCCCCGGTCGCAGGACCACATCCCAGCTGTTGAGCCGCAGGAAGCGCCCGATATACACGCCGAAGCTGCTCAAGGCGGTCGTTGCAAGCACGAACACCCAGCCGGCCGCGCGCCCGCAAGTCTCTGCAACGAGCGCCTGCATCAAATAGAGCGACAGGAACCCGACGAGCAATCCGGTGAACGCGAAGAGTAGAATGAGCGTGAGCTCAACCCAGAACGGATTGTGAAACCAGAATCGCAGGTGGGTCAGGTCGGTGAAAATGTAGGGCGAGTTCGGAAAGAACAGGAGCCATCCCGCTGCCAATCCCAAAAGCAGCCACTTCCGCCGCGCGCCATGGCGAAATTCATCATCCGCAAACAGCGCCAGCCCGAGCGGAATCCAGGCGAGGAAGAGATTCCAAACCAGGAATCCTTGCGACAATCTGCCGGTCAGGAGAAAACGGCCAAAGATCACGGCGAGTCCGACCGCTGAACCAAAAGCGAGGGCGGCCATGGGCGCCAATGTTTCACGCCGGCACAGTATCCGGTTGGTTCGTGACAGGACCTGTCCGATTGCGAGCACTGCGCCTGCGATCAACGTCCGGGGGCTGAGAAATGGTAGCGGCGCTGTCTTCATTATCTTACTCGCGATTCTCGAGGGAATCCCCCCAATGACCCAGGAAGAACTTCTTTTGCGTGGGCAACAGGGTGTCCGCAGTTCCCACAATGGGTCTCAAGGCAGTGGTCATTTGGAGGACCACCAGGATGAAGACAACGACCCACGTGTTCAACCCCGCTTTCGACCGTGCCTGCGACTGCGTGAAACCCGCATCCAGGAACCGAAGGCCGAAAATCGTGGCAATGCCCCAGAAGACGAGGTGCAGGATGCCCATCCAGATTTTTGAATCCGTCGATTGCGAGAACAACCACGCGATTGGAGCGAAGCCAATCAGCAGCAAAGTCATCAGCATGAGAAGCCCGGCGACGAGCCCGATTATCTCAATCAGCCGGGCACGCGAACCACTCAGGCAGGCAAAGATGTAAAGGCTCGGCAGACAGATTACGGCGGCGAACAGCAATCCCCCTGCAATCTTCACTGGCGCCGCCCACAATTGCGTTCCCATCGAGAACGATCCCACGACCACGCCATAGATGAGGCTGCACGCGATGCCGATGATGACCATGGAAAGAATAAGCCCTCCAGCGCCCGGTTGGCGCAAATGATACAACACGCGGCGGGGCTGGCGAAGAATCGCTTCAATCGCTGCCATGCTGTTAGGGATGGGTACGCGTTCCGCGGGATCGTCGCCGATTGCGGCGGGCGTTTGTGAAGCAACCGCGGCTGGAAATTGCGGCGGCACGGAGGGGTGGGGTGGAGGTGTGTTTTCCATAATATTTGAAAGGGATTTCAGGAGATCAGGCGCATCAGGGATCGGAATACCGCTTCGTAGAAGTTTCCGGAGAGCGGTTCATCACGGAGAAATTGGAGTGGCAGGCCAGGCGCACCGATGAATGGGCGGAATACCCACGAGAGCTGGCTTCCGACAAACAGGTTCGCAGCCAGCCAGGCAAACAGAACCCGGTTCGCTGCCGCAGGTCCCCCAATCACGCGGAGAAGCTGGCGCAACCGCACGTTTGCCGCGATTCCAGCAAACGCAATGATGATGACGTGAGTGAGCAGAATGAAGCTGTAGGCGCCACTCCGCATGGCTGCATTGTCAATTGGCGGTGCATTCCAAATCATGAACGCCGCGACCGGGCTGAAGGCTCCAAGGATGGCCGCGGCGATTGAAAAACTCATGAGGATGGTGAGGAATGACTGGCGGAATGGGATGTTCAATCCGAGCAGCGGCGCGAGCATGCCGTTCAACAGCGCAGTCCCGCACGTTGTCAGCAAAACCAGCAAGGGAAATTTGACCGCTGTGTACAGTGCCTGTTGCGGTGCGCGCCACCAACCCACTGCCGCGCCGAAACAACCCGCACCGATGACGACAATTAAGACGTGCGTGGCCAGCGAACGTGCCTGCCACTGACGCGTCCATCCCAGCACCGGCTCGGGCTCTCCGCGCAGCAGAGTTCCGATCTTGAATCGATGCAGTGATGGGATTTCGGGAGGCACGTTAGGTCCTTTTCGATGTTATTCGACAGCGGCCAGCCAGTCCCGCGTTCAATGTCCATTCGCCGTCGAGTCCAGCAATTGGCTGCGCAATTCGTCAGCGATCCGATTCATCCGCCGCTCGACTTCGTCAATGATCCAATCCGGTGTCGACGTGCCGGCCGTGATCCCGGCGGTTTCTGCGTTATGAAACCATTCCTCCCTCAAATCGACCGCGGACTGCACGTGATGCACTGCGGCGCAATGCTGGCTGCAACTTCGAACCAGTTCCCGCGTGTTGTTGCTGTTGGCACCACCGATGACAACGACCACGTCACATCGCCTCGCCAGCTCAATCGCTGCGAGCTGCCGTTGCTTGGTAGGCTGGCAAACGGTATCGACGAATCGCACTTCGCTTTCGGAGAACCGTTCTTCGATCAAATGAACCAAATGACGAACGCGCTCAATCGGTTGTGTGGTTTGCGCCGCGATGCCGAAACGCGGACGTGGCACGAGCGCCGCGACATCGCCTTCCGACAGGACGACGTCGAATGCCTCCAGGTCGCCGGTCAGACCGCGAACTTCCACGTGATCGCGCTGGCCAACGATGATCGGATGAAAACCATCCGCGACCAGCCGCGCCACAGCGCGATGGGCATGATGCACGAGCGGGCAGGTGGCTTCGACGACATTTAATCCCAGCGCGCGCGCGCGTGCTTTGGCGCGATTCGACGCACCATGGGCGGTGATCATCACTGTGCGGCTTTGGGCGGCTTCGGGCCGTTGCGCGACAGTTACGCCCCTGGCGCGCAGCGCGGCAAGGACCGACTCGTTGTGGACCAGATCGCCAAGTACCGTGAGCGGCGCGGTATCGGCGGTACGCATCGCCAGGTTAATGGCATCTCTCACTCCGAAGCACATTCCCAGATGATCAGCTCGCAGAATCTTCATAAGCTTTGTAATACAAAGTAAACGACGCCATGAACGGCGGAAGTGTTCAAAAAAATTATTTCTGTCTGGTTTGCTGGACGATTTGCTCGAGCAGCAGGATGTAATCGGCAAACGCTTTCCGGCCGGCAGGCGTCAGCGAGCAGGTGGTGAGCGGGCGGTTGTTCTGATAGGACTTCGACACCACGACATAGCCCGCTTCCTGCAGGGTTCGGATATGGGTGGTGAGGTTGCCGTCGGTCATCTCCAAGGCGTCCCGCATTTCGGTAAACGCGAGTTCCGGGGTTGCGGCGAGCATCGACATGATGGCGAGCCGCCCCTTCTCGTGGATCACCCGATCGAGCTGGAGGAACGGTTCCGGGTTCACGTTCCGTTCTTTCGTTCAGTCGCCGACAGGTAAGCGCCGTAAGCCAGGTGAACCACACCAAAGAAGAAGCCCATGAGCAGGTGGCCGGTTTGCTGGGGACGCACGGACCCCAAGACGTTTGTGAGCACCCAGGACGCAAACGCAATGGATCCACCCGTGATGAAAATCCACCCGAAAAGCCGCAGCCCGCGCGGGGTGAATGCGCCCGAAGCGTGTATGGCACAGCCGTAGAGCATGATCCAACTCAAGGGCAGCCACATGAGATCTGCACCTGCTGCAGAAGGCAGGAGGACGTCGGGATCGCCGCGCTGCATTTCAGCCGCAAGCAGCACAATTCCTAGAACGAAGCCGATTACCAGGCATGGAAGCATTGCCTGAACGATGCGCCGTGCAGGCGGGGTGAAGAGCGGCTCCTTCTGTTTCAAAGCCTGCTGGCGCACCAGCAGAAAGGCGCTGAGGGCGCCCAGCATGCCGACGCACAGCCAGTATGCCGTAAAGACGACCGGCGCCTCGAAGTTCAGCAGCCATCCAGCGCCGGCCGCAATTATCCCGATCGTGCCTGCCAGCGTCATCACTGGACTGAGCGCGCGCCGGTAAATAGCCGAACGCTCCATTAACGTGCGAATCACTTCAAGGTGCTGCGCTGCATGACTCGAGTCCATACGTTGGACTTTGCACTGCAAAGTGGATCTCCGCAACTCTAAGTTGATGGAACGCTTGAAATGAGGGTGCAGCGCAGACGTCTAGCGGGGCCGTATCGACGATGCATAGGCTGCTTGAGCGGTGATCGCCCACCCGGCTTGGAAGCGCGGCGATACAGCAGATTGGAATCTGCGCTGCGCGTTCTACTTCGATTCGATTTTGGGAAAGATCTCCTTGAACGCGGCCAAGAACCGCGCCATCTCGTCCGCTGTTCCAATTGACACGCGCAAGTGCTCGAGCATTGGCGGGAACGGACGCCCGACGAGAATATTCCGCTGGCGAAAATCCTGGATCACTTCACCCACCGCACGGCGGACATGCACCATGAAAAAGTTGCCGTGAGAGGGAATTACGGCGTAGCCGTGCCTTTGGATTTCCCTGGATGTGTCCGAGCGAAGTTGGATGGTGGCCGTGCGAACCCGATCGTAACCAGCCTTGTCCTCCAAAGCGGCGACGCCTCCAAACCGCGCCAGGACATTGACATTCAGGGATCCGGCATAAGGACGCATGCGCTGCATCAGTGGAGCTGGAGCGAGGCCGTAACCCAGGCGCATTCCTGCCATGCCGAAAATCTTTGAGAAGGTACGCGCAACGATCACTGGCCTTCCCTCGTTCACTGCGGGAATGGCAGAGTCGTATTCAGGCGTGTCCACGAAATCGTGGTAGGCTTCATCAACCAGGATGGGAATTTCGCGCGGCAATTCATTGAGCAGCTCCCGGATTTCATTCCTTGGAACAATCAGTCCAGTCGGATTGTTTGGATTGCACACGTAAACGAGCCCGATTTCGTTGGCGTGTTGCCCGACGGCTTTGATCAATGCCTGGGTGTCCTGGCGGTGATCGGCTTTGAGAGGCAGGCGGATGGCGTTTGTTCGCAGGCCCGTTGCGAATTCATAAACCGAGCTGAAAGTCGGTTCCACGCCGATCACCTTTTTCCCATTCTGTAAAAACGCCATTGCGGCGACGTGCAGGATTTCCGTCGAACCTGCGCCCAGTAATACGTTGTCCTGCCGCACGCCGTGATACGCGGCAATGGCTTGAATCAGCCCGGGATCGGGGTAGCGATAGCGATTGGCGTATTTGGTCGCGCGGCTCATTGCATCCAGCACCGATTGGGAAGGGCCATAGGGGTTCTCATTGCTGGCGAGTTTCGCGACCGAGTCATAGTCACCGCCTGTCGATCGCGCCGCGACGTTCGTGTTCTGCGCCTGAAGGTGGGCTGGGACGCTGAGGCCCGCGACCGTGGCCGCCAGTTGTCCAACAAAGGTTCGCCGAGTGACTGGATTTTTCATGCGCTAGTTTTGGAACGGGCGTTCGTGTTGATGTGTCCGCGTGGTGACGCCATCAGTCTCCTTTTCCGTCGCAGCCAACGCAAGCGTCGTGAAGCATTCCCATCCACATGGAATGCAGGGGTGGCGCTGTTGTAATCGGGCGAAACCATTTGCAATCGAATGCTTCGTCCGTAATCTGTGCCACCTGATTGGCCAGATGCGACAGTTTGTTACCATCGCAAGCAACACTTTTCTGGAACTGGTTCGGCAGCCGATTTTCCTCCTGCTGACGACCGTTTCCGCAGCGTTCGAGATTTTTCTGGCGACGCCGTATTACTTCGCATTTGGGGATGAACCCAAGCTCGTGAAGAACAGCGTGCTGGCGATCATGCTCCTGTCCGGGTTGTTCGGCGCGGTGCTGGCGGCTTCGGCGGCGCTGGCGCGGGAGTTGAGGGCGGGCACTGCTCTGGCCGTCCTTTCAAAGCCGGTTGGACGGGCGCAATTCGTCCTCGCCAAGTACGCGGGACTGGTCGTTGCCTTGACGCTCATGACCTACATCAACCTGGTCGCTGCGCTGGTTGCCAGCCGGATGGCGTTCGACGCGTATGGCACCACGGATCTGGCGGCGCTTGGAATTTTTGCGGGCGGCGTGCTGCTGGCTTACGGTATCGGCGGGTTCAGCAATTTTTTCCTCCGCCGGCCATTTGTGAGCGATGCGTTTTTCGCGCTGCTGTTCACTGTAACGGCAGCGGCGTTCATCATCATTCAGTTCACAACCCAGCAGCAAAGCCTCGGGGAAATTGCGAAGGTGGAGTGGAACATGATTCCCGCGGCCATCCTGATCCTGTTCGCGCTCTGGATCATCGCCGCACTCGCGCTCGCGTGCTCGACACGGCTCGACGTGATTCCGACGCTGGCGATCTGTTCGGCTTTCTTCCTGATCGGGATCATGTCTGATTACCTGTTCGGGCGCCCGGCCGAGAGGGGCGTGTGGTGGGCGTCGGTGCTTTACACGGTTACGCCGAATTGGCAGCTTTTCTGGCTCGCAGACGCGCTGGAGACCGGCCGGAGCACCTTCCATTGGGATTACGTGGCGAAGGCGTTCACCTACGTCGTTGGTTATGTTGGCGCGGCGCTCGCGGTGGCGGTGCTGCTGTTTGAAGAACGTGAACTCAGTTGAGCGAGCTAAACCAGGAATGAACGGGAAACGTCCCAGATCGATCCAAAATCCCGCGCGGGAATGGTTTTCGATGGATCTTATCCGCGGCTAAACATGGAACGAAGCACAAAGAAGAATGGACTGATCAACCTGGCGATCCTGCTGCTGGTAGCGGTGGCGGGCTTCGGAATAGCGCGTCTCACCCACTCGCTGTCGGGCGAGCTGAGCTCGGTCATCATGGCGATTGGAGTCCTGGTTGCCGCGGTGAGCTGGTTTCAGATGCGGCTCGAGGAGCGGGAGTATCTTGAACGCCTGGAGCTCGATGAGCTGGCCAAGAATCGTGGCAGCGGCACGTTGTTTGAAGGCAAGGATGCGGAAAGCTTTCCCGCGCAACGCTCGCGCGAACAGTTCGAACGGTTCTTTGTACCCGGTTTCACTGCGCTGCTGTTCGTTGCCGAGGCTGCGGGCGCATACTTCATCTGGAAAGGGCTTTCGCGCCCGGATGCCGCGACCGACCTCGAGCGGCCCACTCTAGGACTGGCCTTGTTCGGCCTCTTTGCGCTGATCCTGTTTCTCCTCGGCAAGTTCAGCGCAACCATCGCCCGGATCGAGAATCATCGGCTGCTCAGGCCCGGCGCCGCATGGGTCCTGCTGAGCGCCTATCTCTGTTTCGCGGTAACCGTGGCGATGGTGATTGTGGAGGCTGGCTTTCCAAATGCGGACCTATACGCCGCCCGCGGGCTGGCTGTGCTGCTTGCGGTGATTGCCTTTGAAACACTGCTCAACCTGATCCTTGAAATTTATCGTCCGCGGATTCGGGGCAAGGTGGTGCGTCCATTGTATGAAAGCCGCGTCGTTGGATTGCTGGGACAACCTGAAGGGTTGATCACGACTGCCGCACAGGCGCTCGATTATCAGTTTGGCTTCAAGGTTTCAGACACCTGGTTTTATCGATTCTTCGAACGCGCGCTCGGGTGGCTGTTGCTGCTGCAGCTGGGTATCCTGTTTCTCTCCACGTGCGTTGTGTTCATTGAGCCCGGAGAACAGGGCGTGCTCGAACATCTGGGTCGTCCAGTCCCTGGCCGCACGATCTTGAACCCTGGCGCTCACCTCAAATGGCCGTGGCCCTTTGACCGCGTCTACCGGTTTCATACCGAGCAGGTCCAGAGTTTCGATGTGGGATTCACACCCGACCCGCAGTTTGAGAATGCGCCAGCACAGCTCTGGAATGTTCCGCATGCGAATGAGGAGAATTTTCTCGTCGCCAACCGCGAGCCTGCGGTCTCCACGAACGCGGCGAGTGGCACGCGTTCTACACCGCCCGTCAGCCTGCTGACAGTCAGCATTCCGGTGCAGTTCCAAATCACGAATCTCCTGCACTGGGTTTACAACAACGATCAGCCGACAAACCTGCTGCGCAATATCGCGACGCGGGAAGTGGTGCGCCAGCTGGTCAGCGCTGACATCAACGAGATCATGTCAACCCAGCGCGGGGCCGCGGCTGCGGCCCTTCAGGACCGCGTTCAACAGGCGGCCGTGCAGCATCAACTCGGTGTGCGGATTGTGTTCGTCGGCCTGCAGGATATTCATCCGCCGACGAAGGTGGCTCCCGACTACGAGAAGGTAATTGGAGCCAAGCATCAGAAACAGGCGCGCATCCTTGCCGCCCAGGCAGCTGCGATTGCGACGAATGCCGTGGCGCGAGGCGAATCAACGAACCTGATCAATCGCGCAATCGCGCAGCGGGTGAATCTCGAAATTGGCGCCAAGGCGCGGGCCGGCTTGTTCACGAACCAGATTCCCGCATTCGCCGCTTCGCCATCCATTTACATGCAGCGATCCTACCTGGACGCCTTCGCGCGTGCGTCGGCTCAGGCGCGGAAATACGTGATCCTGACCACCAACACGCAGGATGTGATCAGCATTGACCTGCAGGACCGAATCCGCGGCGACTTGCTGGGCGAACTCAGCGTAACCCCGGAGAACTGAAAGAATTTTCGAAGACATGAAAAGAAATCCACTGACACTGGTGATCGGCGCGGTGCTGATCCTGATTTTTGCGCTGCTCCTTTTCACCTTCCAGGTGAGAACAACGCAGGTGGCCGTTGTGACGACGTTCGGCAAGCCGAGCGGCGAAGGCATCACGCAACCGGGGTTCTATTGGAAACTCCCGTGGCCGATTCAGCGCGTATATTACTTCGACAAGCGCGTGCAGAGTTTCGAAGACAAGTTCACCCAGGACTATACCGCGGATAACGTGACGCTTCTCACCTCCATTTATATTGGGTGGCGCATCACGGACCCGAAGGCGTTCTTCCCGAAGTTTGCCGGCGGCTCGGTGACTGAGGCGGAAAAGGTCCTCAGCCAGATTGTCCGCGGCGCCAAGACCGACACCGTAGGCAAACACGCGCTTTCGGACTTTGTTTCAGTGGATGGCGGACGGTTTGCGGAGATTGAAGCCGCCATGCTGGAATCGATCAAATCGCAGGTGCAGGTGAACAATTACGGCATCTCGGTGGATTTCCTCGGCATCAAGAAGCTCGGATTCCCTGAGAGCGTTACCCAGGAGATTTTCACTCAGATGACCTCAGAGCGAACTGTGCTGATCGAACAGTTACAACGCCAGGGCGAGGCAGATGCGCAGATCATCAGGTCAGAAGCCGATCGCCGTGCCGCTGAATTGCTGGCATCTGCGCGCGGTGCAGCCACTCAGATTCAGGGTATGGGTGAACTCGAAGCGACGAAGGCCTTGTCCGTGTTCGAGCAGAATCCCGAGCTCGCGAGTTTCCTGTTCCGTTTGACGGCTCTCGAACAATCGCTTCGCGAACGTTCCACGCTGATTCTCGATCCGCAAACGCCGCCATTTGACTTGTTGCGGGGAATCTCCACGAACGCGGTCCGACGCTGACCAGAAATGATTAGTCGATGAACGATCATCCTCATTCTCACGACGATCCTTCGCATCAGCACCCGGCGCCGCCTGAGACGCCGATCGATGCTGGATCGCAGGCGCTCTCCGAGGCGCTGCGCAGCAGCTTCGCCATTGTCAAAGTGGTGATGTTTATCCTTTTGGTCGCATTCCTGGCATCGGGCTTTTTCCAGGTTGGCCCGCAGGAACAGGCGATGGTGTTGCGCTTCGGCAAACCTGTTGGACAAGGGCAGGACGCCCTGCTCGGCCCGGGGTTGCATTGGTCATGGCCGTATCCCATCGATGAATACGTGAAGGTCCCGATAACCGGCTTGCAACAGGTTCAATCGTCGGTCGGCTGGTATGCCACGACTCCCGCGCAGGAAGCTGCGGGAACCGAACCGCCGCCGGGGGCGTCACTGAATCCCGCTGTGGACGGTTACGTGATCACCGCGGACGGAAACGTCGTTCACTCGAGGGCAACCTTGTTCTATCGCATTGAGGATCCCGTGCAGTACGAATTTGGATTCACGAATGCGGCGCGGCTTGTGCAGAACGCCTTGAACAGCGCGCTCGTGGAGACCGCGGCGCGGTTCAAAGTGGACGACATTCTCACGGCCGACGTCATGGGTTTCCGCGATGCTGTCCGCCAGAACGTGACGCGTTCGCTGGAGCAACATGCATTGGGCGTTGTGGTGGACCGCTGCGAGGTGCAGAGCATCCCGCCCCGTTATCTCCGCGGCGTCTTTGATCGCGTCGTGAGCGCGGGCCAGGCGCGGAGGACAGTGCTCGACGATGCTCAAAAGTATCGCAACCAGGTGCTCAGCCGGGCCACGGCCGATTCCCAATCGCTGACCAATATCGCCGAAACCGAGCGCGTTGTTTACGTCCAGAACATGACGAGCCTCGCCACCAATTTTCAGCAACTGCTGCCGGAATATGCCGGGAATCCACAACTTTACCAGCAGCGCCGGCTTCACGAGGTTCTGGGCCGCAGCCTCACGAACGCGGAAATCTGGCTGTTGCCGGGGCAGGTCGATGGAAAAAGTTCGGAACTGCGGTTAATCTTGAATCGCGAACCACCGAAGCCGCGGAACCAGGCGCCTCCGCCTTGAGCACGAACCGCTGTTTGTTTGGCATTTAATATTTTTAGCATGCAAGTCACATCTTTAATGAGCCATGAGGATCATTCCCATGCGCACAAGCACGAACACGGCCCGAGCTGCGGCTGCGGCGAGCATCACGAGCATGCCCCCGTGCGCCTCAAGCAAACGCTGGTCGGCGTGGTGTTTGTGCTGAATGCCTTCATCGTGGATTGGTTTTTTGTCCAGGGATCCACGATCGCCAGCGCCAGCGCCATGATCGGAGCGATTATTCTTGGAACACCGATCATTCTCATCGCCATCAAGGATCTCAAGGCAGGCCGCCTGAGCATCAACGAGCTTGTCGCGATCGCCGTGCTCGCCGCGTTTGCATCGGGCGACTACAAAACCGCGGGAGTCGTCGCATTCTTCATGTTGATGGGGGAAATCATCGAGACGCGCACCGCGCAAGGCGCGCGGGAATCCATTGAATCATTGATCAAACTGACGCCCACCAAGGCGCGCCGCATCCGCGCAGACAAGTCCGAGGAGGAGGTTCCGGCGAGCCAGCTGGCGATTGGCAATGTCATCCGCATCCGTCCCGGCGACAACGTTGCTGCCGACGGATTGATTGTCACGGGACAGGGTTCGTTCAACCAGGCGACAATCACCGGTGAATCGCTGCCGGCCGACAAAAAGCCCGGTGATGAAGTGTTTGCTGGAACACAGAATTTGACGGGTGTCCTGGAAGTAAAAGTCAGCCGTGCGGGAACAGACACGACACTGGGCCGCGTGCGCGAGCTGATCCTTGCGGCCGAGCAGACGAAGCTGCCGGTGCAGAAGATCGTTGATCAATACATGGGTTTTTACACGCCGCTGGTGCTTGTGATCGGCGCGCTCGTCTGGGCCTTCACCCACGATCTGACTCGCGTGATTGCGGTGCTGGTGGTTTCGTGCCCCTGCGCTTTTATTCTTGCAACGCCCACGGCGATGGTTGCCGCGCTGTCAGCCGCTGCGCGTCTCGGAATCCTGATTAAGAACGTCGCGGATATTGAGCTGGCGGCGAAGATCAATGCGTTTGTTTTCGACAAGACGGGTACGCTGACAACAGGCCAGCTGGCCGTGAGCCGTCTGGCGCCGATCGGGGAAATCAAGCCGGCCGAACTGTTGTTGCTTGCAGCGTCTGCTGAAAAATACAGCAACCATCCGACAGCCAAGGCGCTCGCCCAACTGGCAGGTGACGCGAATGTTCCGTTGATTGAACCAAAGGATTTTTCGGAAACCGCGGGTCGTGGTGTGCAGGCTGAAATTAATGGCGCCAAGGTCCTCGTTGGCCGCGCAGCATGGCTCAAAGACAACGGGGTCGAGAGTGGATTCGAAAAGTCTGTGGACCTGAATGAAGCCGAAGGCTGGAGCCTCATTTTTGTCGCGCGTGGCGGCAAATGCGTCGGCTGGGTCGGCTTGCAGGACAAGACTCGCGTGGAAGCCAGGGAAGCATTGGCTGATCTCCGTGACAGTGGCGTGCGGCGCATCTCGATGGTTTCCGGTGATCGCCAGGCGGTCGCAACCCGCGTTGCCAAGGAAATTGGGTGCGAAGAAGCCGTGGGCGAATGCCTTCCGCAAAACAAGGTGGAATTCGTGCGCGCCGTGAAGAGCAAGGGCTACAAGGTGGCCGTGATTGGCGACGGTGTGAACGACGCTCCTGCGCTTGCGGCGGGCGACATCGGAATCGCCATGGGAGCCGCGGGAAGCGAAGTGGCGATTCACAGCGCGACGATCGCACTCATGAACAACGATCTGCGGCGCTTGCCGTTCCTTGTGCAGCTCTCGCGCAGCACGCGCACCGTGATCAACCAGAACTTTGCGTTCGGCGTGCTGTTCATCATTGGCGGACTGACGCTGACCAGTCTTGGATATGTCGGGCCGATCCTTGCATCGATCCTGCACGTGGGCGGAACATTCCTCGTGGTGTTCAACAGTGCGCGACTGGTGCGCAAGGGTGAGGAGCTGGAGCATTATCACGCTGAAACCGGCAAGCCCGCGGACCGGGGCGGTTCACATCCCGCGCCGGCGCCGCGGCTGCAGCCGAAGATTGCATAACGCTTGCTGGCCGCGTCGCGCTGTTTCGGTGAGCCGTCCTGCAGTGAATAATGAAGCCCGGCCGTGATGGCGCTTCGGAATTTGCCGAAATGAAATGAATATCTCGTCCCAGATTAAATCGGATCCGCAGCCCGAAACGCGCAATGTAAAGTCGGAAACTGTCGTCGCCGTTCGGGGCCTCACCAAAGTCTTCAAGGATTTTTGGAATCGCCCCAAGGCCCGCGCAGTTGACAATGTCGATTTCGAGGTCCGTCGCGGGGAAGTCTTCGGCTTGCTCGGGCCGAATGGGTCGGGGAAGTCGACCACGGTAAAGCTGTTGCTGGGTTTGCTGCATCCGACCAAGGGGCACATTGAAGTCTTCGGACGCTCTCCGCGCCACGTCCAAACGAAGTCGCGGATTGGTTACCTGCCGGAGGAATCCTACCTGTATCGCTATCTCAACTCGCGCGAGACCCTCGATTTTTTTGGCAACCTGTTTCACCTGTCGAAGGACGATCGCGGAAACCGCGCGGAGCAATTGCTGGAAATGGTGGGATTGAACCAGACCCGCACCCGAGCCATCGGCGAATTTTCAAAAGGCATGCAGCGCCGCATTGGTCTGGCGCAGGCGCTGATCAATGATCCCGACCTGGTGATCCTCGATGAACCGACCGCGGGTCTCGATCCCATCGGCTGCCGCGAAGTAAAGGATCTGATCCTGGCGCTCGCGCGCCGCGGCAAAACCGTGATCCTGAGCAGTCATTTGCTTTCCGACGTGGAAGATGTGTGCGATCGCGTCGTGATCTATTACGGCGGCAAAATCCAGGCGATGGGCACTTTGAAGGAATTGCTGGCGAAACCGGACGCTGTTCGCATCACCACTCCCGTGTTGCCGCGAGAGACAATGGAGCGCGTGCTGGAGCTGATTCGGCGCGATGTGGAGATGGAGAAGATCCGGATCGATAATCCGACACAGAATCTCGAGAGCTATTTCCTGGATGTGGTGCAGAAGGCGCGCGCGGCGCAGGAAACCAGTGGTGCGCAATCGGGCGCGCGGGTGGCCGCGTACCTGCGTGGCGATGCCGATTCCACGCAACAAACGGATAAGTTGCTGGAGCGCCTGACCGCTGGGCCGGAGACGTCGAATGTCGAAGAGCCTGTCATTGCCGCAGGATCAAAAGCCGACGAGCAGAAGCTCGCGGATTTGTCGCGCCCGGCTGGACCAGACTCCACGCCACCGCCTGCAGCCGCGCCCAAACAGCAGGCGCCCGACCTCTCCAAAGCCGATGAAAAGCTGTCATCGCTGCTAGGCGGCGGTCCCAAACCCTGAGCATGCAACGCCTCCTTGCCATTACATGGCTGACCTGGAAAGCCGCGTTGCGCTTCAGGTTGTTCCTTGTCATTGCCGCGCTGCTGCTCCTTGCAGTCGTGGGCTTGCCGATTCTGATCAAGGACGACGGCACCGCCCGTGGTTTCACGCAGATTCTCCTAACCTATACGTTGAGTGTCATCACGGGATTGCTGGGATTGTCGACCTTGTGGCTGTCCTGCGGAACACTTGCGCGCGACATCGAGGAGAATCAAATCCAGGTGGTGGCGACGAAGCCGATAGCGCGATGGCAAATCTGGCTCGGCAAGTGGCTGGGAATAGTGTCACTGAACGCGGCGCTGCTCACGCTGGCTGGGGCGAGTGTCTATTTCCTGCTGCAATGGAGAGCGACGAAGCTTCCTGCCGACGAGCAGGCAATTCTGCGGGATGAAGTGCTTGTCGCGCGCGGTTCGGCACGGCCGCCTGACAGGACGCAGGAAATCGCCGCGCAGACCGAGCGCGTATTACAGGAGCGATTGCAGAATTCACCGCCCTTGAAACGCGATGAAATCCGGGAGGTGCGCCAGCAAATCGCGGAGCAGATCCGCGCGGAGTTCCAGGTGGTGCCTGCTGGTTATACAAGGGTTTGGGAAATCGATCTGGGAGTCGCCCGGCATTTTCTCAAGGACAAGCCGCTGCAGTTGCGCGTGAAGTTCAACTCCGCGGACAAGAGTCCCACGGGAACTTTCGCGGGGATGTGGCGTGCTGGCATTCCCGAAAAAACCGAGCTCTGGGGAACAGCAGAGCCGATGAGCCTCGCGCCCGATACGTTCCACGAATTTGTGATCGCGCCGAATACGTTTGATGAAAACGGCCTGCTGCGGGTTGAGTTTTGGAACCTTCGTGAAAACGGCACGACGCTGTTGTTTCCCCTCGAGGAAGGGTTTGAGGTGCTCTACCGCGAAGGGGGTTTCGGACTGAACTTCGCGCGCGGGCTCGCGATCATCTTCTGCTGGATGGCGCTGCTTGCGGCACTCGGTTTGTTCGCGGCTTCATTCCTTTCATTTCCTGTTGCGGCTTTTTTCGCACTTGGCCTCCTGACGATGGCGCTTTCGAGTGGAACACTCGCCACGGTCGTGGAGGAAGGAACGGTCATGGGTTCCAATGAGGAGACTGGCGAGGTGGGTTCTTCAATCATCGACATCGTGATCGTGCCTGCGTTCCGGGTCGCCCTCGCGGTCATCAACCTGGCGCGCGATTTCTCGCCGATCGAGGCGCTCAGCAGCGGGCGCAGCATCACCTGGGTGCAACTCGCCCGCGCAGTGGGGCAGATCGTCTTCGTGCTCGGAGGGATCGTCGCTCTTCTCGGCATCGGCATTTTCAACCGCCGCGAATTGGCAGCGCAGGGCAGTCCGTGATCCTATGAACCCGCGCGTGAAAAAAATCCTCCTGCTTGTGCTCGCTGCGGCGCTGCTGTTCGGGACATCGCAAATCCAGGGCTCGCTCAACCGCGACCGGAATCGGCTTGGGTTAACACGCGTCGAGCCGCTGGAGAACGCGCCCCCGGTTCTTGCGTTCACAACCGTGGCGCTTGGCGGGTTTCGCGGCTTGATCTCCAACATGTTGTGGATTCGCGCGAACGACCTTCAGGAGCAGGACAAGTTCTTTGAAATGGTCCAGCTTGCCGATTGGATCACCAAGCTGGAACCGCATTTCGCCACCGTCTGGACGCATCAGGCCTGGAACATGGCCTACAACATTTCCGTGAAGTTCAAGCAGACGGCGCCGGGTGAGTATCCCGATCGCTGGCGCTGGGTGAAACGCGGCTTTGAACTCATCCGCGACGAGGCGCTTCGTTACAACCCCAATGATCCCAGCCTGCACCAGCAGATCGCGTGGATCTTCCAGCACAAGATGGGAGCGAACCTTGATGACGCGAACGTGTATTACAAGCGCGAGTGGATGCTTGAGATGAACGAGGTCCTGGGGACTTCGTTGGACTCGGGCCTGGATGAACTGATCAACCCCGAGACCGACGATCAACAGCGCCGCGCAAAGTTGTTGCGCGAGGAGTATGACATGGATCCCGCCTTCATGAAGTCACTGGACGAACGGTATGGTCCGCTCGAATGGCGCCTGCCGGAATCGCATGCGATCTATTGGGCCGCACAGGGATTGCAGCGGGCAAAGGAGAATCCAACGAAGGTGAAGCAGGATGATTTGATGCAACTGCGGAGGGCGATTTATCAATCGATGTTGCTCGCATTCCAGCGCGGACGGCTGATGACGAACCGTTTCGCGGGCGGCCTCGACTTCGGGCCCAATCTGGACATCATCCCCAACGTCAATCGCTCGTATGAGGAGCACATGGCGGAGGACCCGGCCAACCGTGATAACATTGAGAATGGGCATCGAAGCTTCCTGCGTCAGGCCGTTTACACGCTGTATGTGAATAATCGAATGCAGGCGGCGGCGGGATGGTTCAAATACCTGCGCGAGCAGTATCCCAACAAGCCGGTGATTGACGGCCAGCCGAATTCCCTGCCTGCCAACCTGACGTTGGAGGAGTACGCGCTCAGCAACCTGCAAATTGATATCAACGAAACTTCGCGGGATCGCGTGAAGGCAGCGCTTGAAGGATTTATTGGAAACAGTTTCCTGGCGTTGATCGAGGGAAACCACGATCGCGCTGCGGGACTGCAATTGCTGGCGCAGCAGGTCTGGGCGAATTACCGGAAAAAGATCCCACAGGATCGCTGGGCGGCGATCGGGCTTCCAACGATTGCGGAAACGAGACAAACCGTGCTTGCCGAATTCATGGATGAGAACACAGGCCTGACGCCTGAGGCTCGCGCGATTCTGAGCACCGAGCTCAACCTCCCGGCTCCCGCAGTTCAGGGCACGAATTCGGTCCCTGGTCGTTAGCGGATTGGCGCCGTCCTGGCGCGACGATGCCGAAAACTAGGGAGCAACAGTGGATCGTTCCCTCAGCCAGGAAAGATCCCCGTAGGCAGGAGATTGGCTGGCATCGGCCCGGATAAAGACGGCTGTGGCATTGAGGACGGCTCGATCGCGCCAGCGCTTCATTTCAGCGCGTCCATCGGCAAATGAAATGCCTCCTGACTGATTGTGGTAACTCGCAGGAATATCGATCCAGGTGAACGCGTTTGCCCCGCTTTGCGACGCGGAAACACAGAACCAGCCATCATTAATCGTGTTGTGATTCTCGTCCATCAACACCCACCACTGCGCTGGCGAGAAACCTCCTTCAAGATCCGACTCGCGGCGAAAAACACGGGCTGGTGCCGACAATCCGTTCTGATAGAGAGTCGAAACAGGATTCATCCACGCGTTCATGGAAATGCTGCGCACGGTGGCGGCGCCATTTGAGACCCGCTTGATGTCGGCTGGACATTTATACAGCGCTACCGACCTGGCATACGGCCAGAGAAGTCCGCGTTGGATGTGATTTGTATTGGTGGATTCGATCGGAATATCCATACGCCCGTGAACCCATTGTGGTGAATTTGGGTGCGCCGTTCCCGCCGTTGGACAAATCACGCCCATGTGGTCGGCCGAATAGGTGCTCCATGCGACCTGCATTCTGCGAAGATTGCTAAGACATTGGAAAGCCTGGCTCGATGAACGCACTTTCGACAGCAGCGGCAGCAGCAGGGCTGCCCCGATAATGAACATTGAAATTAATGTGAGCAGCTCGCAAAGGGTGAATGCCCGAGACGTCGCGGATCCGCGCCGGATGAAAGTATTACAGTTCATTCGCTGACAATTCTGTAAAATCGTGCGTCCGCAGCGGGTGCAAGGTCCCGCACATACGCCCGTTTCCCAATGAACAGGATATTGCCGATCACGTCGCGCCAATGATTTTCATTCCAGTGTTCCTTAAACTGCACGTGGAAATCGACTTGATTACCAGCCAGCCAGCTTAGAACTGGACCTCCGCCAGGAAGAGCAGGATCCGGCGCAGACACCCACTCGGGCGTATCGATTCTTAAATCGCGGACATAGACGTCGCTCTCACGGTTTGAATCGTTCGCAACCAGGGCGGCCATGGATTCGAAAGCAACGACATTTCCATCGGAACTGAGCGCCGTCTGAGCCGACGGAAACACTGCTGGCGCTTCACCCGATTCCTCATCCACCCGCACGGTAGAGCCCGCAAGGTGATCCCACCGATAGAGGTGGAATTCTGAAGTCGTCGCGCCGAGGAACGTGACGAAACGGCCATCGGCGCTCACTTTTGGCGAGGCGCATAGTCCGCCCTCCTGCGGAAGACTCGCCAGCACGTTTGATCCAGGTGAGGTTTTCCAGAGGTAAAGAGCGGACGTTTCGCCGGCGGATCCCGGCGGGCTTCCCACGAACGCCACAAACTGTCCATCAGGACTCATGTCCAGATTGTTCAGCGATTGGTACGTCTGGGTTGAAACGTAGGCGTTCGAATGCAGAATCGTGGTCGCGCCACTTTCCAGGTCATGACGCAATACGGCGGATTTTCGGGGAAGGAACCCGATCGAAGCATTGGTGGAGGCGATGAACACAACGAATTTGCCGTCATCGCTTATGCGGGGATTGAAAGACGCGACGACAGTGCCTTTCGAGACTTGTCGCGCATGAATACTGGCCCACGCTGTTGAGCCGGCGATGAGATCCCGGACGTATACGTCATTCGCAAGCATCGATCCCGGGACCAGGTTCGTGGCCGCGCTGAAAAAGGCCACGTGTGTACCGTCGGGCGTGATGCGCGGCGAATGTGAGCCGGCCCCCGGCTGCAGCGCGTTTCCTGCAATTGCGCCCACGCTGACCAATGCAGTCGTCCCAGAGAGGAGATCCCGCACAAAGACATCTGGAACCCGGTTGGTATCGGCCATCACCAGGTTGGTTGCGGCACTGACAAACGCAACATAACGACCGTCGGGCGTCATCACGGCGTCGCGCGAGTCGCCGTTGCCACACGCGCCGCCGAGCCCGCGGCTGACCAGCAATGTCGTCTGAAGAACCAGGTCGCGGACGAACACGTCCCGGGTTCCATTCGTGTCACCCGTCACGAGATCACTCGCCGAGCTTTCGAATAGAACGAAACGGCCATTTTCGGAAATTCCTGACGGCAGGGAATCGCCATTTCCGCCTGTGTTCCCAGCGTGGTGGACGCTTGCCAGCGATGTTGTGTCGAGGACGCGATCGCGTACGAAGACGTTGATTGGTGGCGGGAACAATTCCGCAGTGGCTGGTTGCTGTGCGCAATCAAGTTGCCGGCGGTGCTGGCGAAAGCCACATAACGTCCGTCCGAACTGAGAATGGGAGCCCCGGAATTCCCTGCCGCGAGAATACGAAAAGTCGAGGGCCCGCTCTGAAGGGAAAGAGTGACGTTTGTCGCAGCAGAGGCAGACAGGACGGCTAAAAATGTGAATAAGGTTATTGTCATCCTCCACGATGCTGCTTGTGGGTGCATGGCGTTCCCTGTTGTAGGTTCGACGAGCAGCAGCGTCAAGAACGCACTGGAACCAGTCGACTTCCTGGCCGGCTTCCCGCCCGCCCGACCGCGGTTGCATGTCGGTGGTTGTCCGCATTTGGCTTTGTTTGTAAATTCGTGCCGTTGCCGCACCTGAAGTTTCCTGGCTTGGCAGCTTTAAAATGACGACAAAGCATCGAATTTTCACGACGAGTTTCGCGAGTGTGTATCCTCTTTATGTCGCGAAGGCGGAGAAGAAAGGGCGGAAGAAGGCGGAGGTGGACGCCATCATTTGCTGGCTCACAGGCTACGATCAACGGGCTTTGGAAGAACAACTTAGGAAGCAGGTTGACTTCGAAACCTTCTTCGACGAAGCGCCGCGGCTGAATCCTTCGCGAACTTTGATCAAGGGCGTCGTTTGCGGAGTTCGAGTCGAAGAGGTGGAAGATCCCTTGATGCGGGACATTCGTTATCTCGACAAACTCGTTGATGAACTGGCCAGGGGAAAAGCCATGGAAAAGATTTTGCGGAGCTGAGAAGAAGCAGAACGCTCAACGCTCCTGCAAACGGAAGAACAGTTGCGGCGCGGAGTTGCTGACGATGATTCCGGTGATGGGAGTGCCATCCACAACGGTGTGCCAGTTGGATGACTCCGCTTCGGTTGCGAATTGCAGGTCGAATTGGCCAGGGGCGCCCTGCCAGTAGATCACGTTAGATCCTGAGGCATCACGCGCGATCCGACCCGAGGGCGCGGATGTCGGAGTGGTGTTGATGTAAATCTGAATCAACCCGTGCCTGTCGCCCGATACGATGTCCGCTTTGCCGTCCGCATTGAAATCACCCACTGTCAATCCCGACCGCTCGGGTGCGGTCACCATCGTCCTCGCGACGGCAAAAACGCCATCCCCGCGATTCGTTGCGACGACAAATCGATCGTCGGGTTCCGACTGAAAAACACAATCCACCCTGCCGTCGAGGTTGAATTCCGCGGCAATCAACACGGCGCCACGAGCCTCATTCGTTGCGAGCGGTCCCAGCGCTGCGGTTGATGCGGGAACGAAGATTCCGTTGCCCGCATTGGTTGCCACTTTCAACACGTTGAGAAACGGTGCGGCGTTGGTCAGAAATGACGGACAAAGCAAATCAGGCCGGCCATCGCCATTGACATCCGCAATGTCGCCGATCGAACGCTGACGCGCTGTGGTCGTGCCGAGCATGTTTGTCACCACGGAACTCAGCGCGAAGTTCGTGCCCATCGCGTTCGTGAAAATGCTCACCGAACCTGCCCGGTCTCCGCAAATCATGTCCGCGCTTTGATCGGAGTTCACGTCCACAAGGCGCACCCAGACTGGGCCGAACAGGGCGTTCGTGATGCTGGTCAATATCGTAAACGTTCCCTGGCCATCGTTGGTCAGAACATTCAGCGGCCCCGCAGGCTGCCGATGCGCGATCGCAAGGTCTGGGATGCCGTCGCCATTCACATCCGCGGCACTGAGAGCCCCAGGGGTGGGGTGGCCCAGCGCGACCAGCGAGCTGGCGCTGAGCAATCCGGAATGGTTCGTCAGAATTTGAAGGGAAGCGCTTCCGAGTAGCGGCGTTGCAATGTCCGGGAATCCATCGCCGTTCAAGTCCGCCGCCGCGCTCTGCCTCACCACGGCGTCGATCTGGAGTTGGTTCAGGTTGCCCAGGAGCCCGTCGCCTCGATTCAGTGCAATCCCATGCGTGGCGAAGAGATCGATGCGGCCGTCCTGGTTGAAATCGGCCGCAAGGAAGAACCCGTCCGCGGAAGCATTGCCAGACAAGGTTGAATCCAGCACGAATGACGGCGCGGCGGCGGAGGCGGAAGCAGAAAACGAAAGGAAAAATAAAAAGCCGGGCAGGGCGAAGCATAGTGGAATCACCCGCTTTTTTTTGCAGATGCAGTGTTCGCTCGCAATCCGAAAAAAAGGTTCCCTGCAATTACGAGTGGTTGGACCGGCTGGCGCAACTGCCTCGAACAAGCTTTGTTGATTCGCCGCTTGCAGGAATTGTTCGTTGTGCATCCTGTGAACACCATTATTTTTAAGGCCACATTTTGAATGAGATCTTCCAAACGCATCCTGGATGTTTCCAACCTGCGCATTGAGCGCAACGGAACGGTCATTCTCCACGATGTGTCATGGCAGGTTCAAAGAGGACAACACTGGGCGATTCTCGGCGCGAACGGCTCAGGAAAGACTTCGCTGCTCAGCGCCCTCACGGGTTACCTCATGCCGACGGCAGGGGACATTTCGTTGCTGGGCCAGCGCTACGGAGAATCGGATTGGCGCGAACTGCGGCGCAGGATTGGAATTGTCAGTTCGTCCGTGCGCCAGATGATGGCGGACGACGAACCCGCGCTGGAAACCGTGGTCAGCGGAAAGTACGCGATGATCGATTTCTGGGGCCGTCCGCGGCCAGCCGACGAGCGCGAGGCACGCCGCTTCCTGGCTCAGGTGGAATGTTCCGAACTCATTGATCGGCGATGGGGTGTCTTGTCGCAAGGTGAGCGTCAGCGGGTGCTGATCGGCCGCGCGCTCATGGCCAAGCCTCAGGTGCTGATTCTTGATGAACCCTGCGCGGGTCTCGATCCCGCGGCGCGCGAACAGTTCCTCGGATTCGTCGAGCGTATCGGGAATCGCCGAGATGGCCCGACGTTGATCCTGGTGACGCATCATGTGGAGGAGATCATGCCGGCGTTTTCTCATGTTCTGCTGCTCAAGAATGGACGCGTAGGTTCTGCAGGGGTAAAAGCCGATGTTCTAACAAGCCGCAACCTGTCCGATACCTTCACTGCACGCGCGCGGGTGAAGGTCGTTCGACATCGATATCAAATGACGATTGCTCCGGGACAGCGCAGAGACCGCGTCGCGTAGCGGGTTGCGTGGCTATGCAGCGCTTCCCAGCCTGCTCGGCGTGGATCACATTTGGCGGCTTGGAAGCACGGCGATACAGCAGGTTGGGAAACCTGTTGCGGCACGAAACGGTGGCAGACAATGCCGTTGCGCCGTGAGTCGCGCGCGATTACGGTTCGGCAAAGGAAAGGTAAAATAAATCCAGGCTATGCGGTACGTGATGAAACAAAAGTTTTGGTCGTGGGGCGATGACTTTACGATCAAGGATTCCAATGGCGCCGATGTTTTCCAGGTCGACGGCCGCGCTTTCAGCTGGGGCGACAAGCTGTCGTTCCACGATGCCGCTGGAAAAGAGATAGCGTTTATTCGGCAGAAACTTCTCTCGTGGGGACCCACGTATGAGGTCGAGGTGCACGGGAGACTGACTGCGGTCGTAAAGAAACATCTGTTCACGCTGTTCCGGGCAAAATTCACGGTCGACGTGCCAGGACCAGACGACCTGGAGGCAGCGGGCGATTTCCTCAGTCATGAGTATGCGTTTTCACGTGGCGGCAGAGCCGTGGCCCAGGTGAGCAAACGCTGGTTCAGTTGGTCGGATACATATGGGATTGATGTCGAAGACGGCGAGGATGACGTGCTGATCCTGGCGAGCGCCGTCGTGATCGACATGGTATGCCATCAGGAGAGCCGGAAAGGGTGAGTGCCGTCAGAATGCGCGGCATGGGCGTGACTAAAAGTGGGTGATCAAACCTGGTTTATGCAAACTCCCTCTTTCGGGGGAAGCCGAAGGAGAAGTTCCCGAAACTCTAAGCCGCCCGCAAAGAAGCCGCATGAGGGTGGCGTCAGGCATCTTGCCTGACGTAGAGGGCGGCATCCTTGCCGTCCGGAAAAACCGTTAAGCACGAGAGACACTCAGATCCTCTCGATGCGCTCGGCTTCGTTTGAGGTTCCTTCCACCGGGCTGGAAGCCCGGTTCTACGGCCGGCAAGGATGCCTGCCGCCACCGTGGGCCCATAGGCGCCGCATTTGGCGCCTACCGTTTTATTGACACTCGAAAGTTCGCTGGTATTCTCCCGCGTTCCGGTTTCCGGGCTGTTCCCATGCGCCATGCGCGGCAAGTGTTTTCCGGGGCAGCAACAGATTTGATTTTATGAAGAGACAGTATCAACCGTCGAAGATTCGCCGTAAGCGGCAGCACGGATTTCTTTCGCGCAACAGCAAGAAGAGCGGAAAAGCCATCCTGGCGAATCGCCGCCGCGTGGGCCGCAAGCGCCTGACTCCCGTCTAGGAACCGGCCCATGGCCGCCGCTTCCCAGCCGCTGACGTTTACCCGCGCGATGCGGATCAAGCAGGGGCGGGACTTCTCGCGCATTCGCCAGCAGGGCCAGCGTGTGGTTCACGGTTGCCTGATTGCTAACTGGCACAAAATGCCTGCGGGTGCGCAACCCCGGCTGGGGTTGGTGACGAGCGCAAAAATCGGGAATGCGGTGGTTCGCAACCGGGCACGACGACTGATGCGGGAGGCTTTTCGATTGCATCAACATGATTTACTCGGGCCGGTGGACCTGGTCCTCGTGGCCCGCGCATCGATAGTGGGAAAGCCACTCGCAAGCGTGGAGAAGGACTTTTTGACAACCCTGCGCAAGGCGGGATTGCTGAACTGACGAGCGAGGAACGATTCAAATGAATCCGGCGCAACACATTCTTGTCCTGCTCGTGCGGATCTATCGCTGGGTGCTGTCCCCCGCCAAGACTTTCCTCTTTGGTCCGCTGGGCCATTGTCGCTTTGAACCGAGTTGCTCCCAATATGCCATGGACGCAGTGATGGCGCACGGCGCTGCCCGCGGTACGTGGCTCGCCTTTCGTCGCATTTGCCGGTGTCATCCCCGCGGTGGATGCGGGTGGGACCCTGTGCCTCCTGCCAGCCAGCGCCGACGCGGCGTTGAGGTGCAGGCCGCAGCCGTTTCCAAATAACTTTCATGGATCGTAAAACCATCTTCATCATCGTCGCTTGCATTGGCCTTCTGCTCGGCTGGAACGCCCTCATTTCACGGCTTTATCCACCCGTTCCCGTACCCGTTCAAAGCTCGACCAACAACGTGGCAGAGGTGCCCCCCGTTACTGTTGCAGGAACGAACAGTGCGAATGCCGCGTTTTCACCCGCGACGAGCACGCTCGGCACCAACATTGCGCAATTGACGGACACGAATGTGGCGGAACAAACCCTCGTGGTCAGCAACGAGAACGCCCGTTACACCTTCAGCACGCACGGCGGGGGCTTGAAGCAGATCGACCTCGTCGGCGCGAGCACATCGCGGGAGCGCCGCCAGGGTGTTGCGCCCACGCTGAACGCAGGAGCCCGCATCGCCACCATGGCTGCAATGGATGGAACGATGCTTGACGGCAACGGCGTGTATCATCTTTCCGAGACACCCACGGGTGTCCGTGCGGAAAAGCAGCTGCCCAATGGACTGGCGATCATTAAAGAGTTCACCATCCGCTCGAACTACATGGTTTCGGTCGCGTTGCGCCTGCAGAATGCCTCGCAGCAGCCGATTGCGTTGCCTGAGCAGAAATGGGTGGTTGGAACGGCGACGCCCCTCACACCCGACGACGATGGATTGACCCTGGGAATTTTCTGGTCGAATGGTGAGACACCCGAGGACATCAGTTCCGGCTGGTTCGCCAATCGCACGCTAGGTTGTTTTCCAGGAACACCGCGGACGGAATATCGCGACGGACAAAGCAATGTCGTCTGGGCCGCGGTTCACAACCAGTTCTTCGCGATCGTGGCCATGCCCCGCGAACCGGCGAATCAGATCTACGGACGTTCATTGTTGATGCCTCCGCCGAGTGCTGAGTTGATGCGCACCAACTCGCGAGTGGTGAAGGAGCCGAAAGCCTACGAAGCAGCGCTGGTGTATGCAGCGGCCACGCTCGCGCCGGGACAGGCGATCGATCGCCACATTGAGCTCTACGCGGGACCCAAGGAATACAAAACCCTGGCGAGCATCGCGGGAACGCACAACGACATGGTGAACGTCGTGATGGGATTTGGCGGGTGGTTTGGCGGCTTCTTCGGGTTCTTTTCGAAAATGCTCCTGCTGGGCATGAACGGCCTGCACGATCTGCTCAGCCTGCCCTACGGATGGTGCATCATTGTCATTACGGTCATCGTCAAGCTCCTCTTCTGGCCCCTCACTGCGGCAAGCACCCGCTCCATGAAGCGCATGGCGGCATTGCAGCCGCAGATGAAGGCGATTGCCGACAAATACAAGGAAGACCCGGTCAAGCGGAACCAGAAGACCATGGAGTTCATGCGGGAAAACAAGGTGAACCCGCTGGGCGGATGTCTGCCCATGCTGCTGCAGATGCCGGTGTTCATCGGATTCTTCTACATGATCCGCAGCGCGATCGAGTTGCGCGGCGCGGAGTTCCTGTGGGTGCCCGACCTGTCGCGGCCCGACACGCTCTTCTTTATTCCCGGAATCAATTTTCCGTTCAACGTGCTGCCCCTTCTGATGGGTGGAACGATGCTATGGCAGGCGCATTTGACGCCGCCATCGCCCGGCATGGATCCGATGCAGCAGAAGATCATGAAGTACATGCCCCTCATGTTCATGGTGTTCCTCTACAATTATTCCTCGGGCCTCGCGCTGTATTGGACCGTGAACAATCTGCTGACGATTCTTCAGACCAAGCTGACGAAAACGAATCCGCTGCCCACGCCTGCGCCTGCTCCCGCCTTGACGGCGCACGGGAAAAAGAAGAAATAGACGCGAACCATTCGCCAACGCCCTTTACTGACATGCCTGCCCAACCCAAAGAAACGCTGGAGAAGGTTCTGCAACTGCTCGGGTTCGATGTCACGATCGAGGAACATACGCTGGAAGATGGCGTTCTCCTCGACGTGAAAACGGAGGAATCCGGGCGGCTGATCGGACGCCAGGGCCAGACGCTTTCAGACCTTCAATACCTGACAAATCGCCTGCTGTTTCAGCAGGATCCGGCCGCGCCCAAGGTGATGGTGGATGTAGGCGGTTATCGTGCCGAAGCCCGCGAAGCGCTGGTCAAGAAGGCCAAGGAAGCGGCCGAAAAGGTGCGGCGCTGGGGTGACGTGGTGGAACTGGAGCCGTTAAGCGCGTTCGACCGGCGCATCATTCATCAGGCCTTGCGAGATGATCCCGGCGTTGAGACCCACAGCGTGGAAGTGGAAGGCACGGACAAGAAGGCTATTCTGCTGCGGCCAAAACATTAAGTCCGCCTGGCAAGGCGACAGCCAAACGGTGCGAACGCAATTTTCCCGTCGGTTTTTCCCAGCTTATTGCTGAGGCAGCTTGTGCGACGGGTCGGAACACGTGGGAGGTTGATTGACGGCGTTCAACGTATAGGTTCCGCCGACAGGACACGCAGGAATGGCATTGCCGAGATAGGATGCGATCTCAGCGGGTTGGGGCATGGCTGTGGCAGGTTTCTGATGCTCGAGAGCCCACTGCTGTTTCGCTCCATCCAGCCGCCGCAGGTTGTTCACACAGGCGTTCATCTGCATCTGTAACGCCCGTTCGGCGCGAATGTTGGCAACCATCATGGCGTTCGACTGCGCATTTTGCGCGACTTGGGCGACCTCGGTGCGAGCCGCTTCAGCCTGACTCTGCGCGCGCGACAGGTCCTGGGTGAGCCGCTTGGATTGATCCCGCAACTGGCTGACTTCGCCGCGCAGGCGGATCAACTCGTCCTTGTCCTTGCGGGACACCATCACTTGATCTTCCGAAAGCTGGCTGCGTGATTCGAATTCGGCGACCTGTGTCTGGAGCTGTTCGGCGAGGGCGGCGGTTTCGCGGAGTTGGGCTAGTTCTTTTTCCTTCGCCTGGCTCTTCACATACACCGCGGCGAGGCCTGACCCGAGTCCGATTGCAAGAATCCAGGGCAACAAAATGTTCAGCTTCATGTGATCCTTAGGAAAGTGGTGCGCGAGGCGGGGGTCGAACCCACAACCTTCGGCTCCGGAGGCCGACGCTCTATCCAATTGAGCTACTCGCGCGTGTTGCGGCAAAAACTAGGTCAATTCCCCGCTGCGGGCAATCAGTTAATGGCGAGCGCCTGAAGACGCGCGCGCATCCTTAAATACTTGGGAACGCCGCAACCAAGACGGGAATGAAGAAATCCCTGAGAGGGGCATTCTCCTGGGAGTGACCTTTCACCCGATTGGGTGGGGGTGAGTTTCTTGACGCGCCCTGTGCGAACGAGTTTTTTATAGACCATGTCGGCCGAAGCCCGTAATTTATGCGAGTTCCTTTTTTCGAACGCCAATGTAGCTCAGTGGTAGAGCAACGGTTTCGTAAACCGTAGGTCGTGGGTTCAATCCCCACCATTGGCTCCACCCTCTTCGTTCAAGGCTTCGATCCTCTATCGAAAGGTCATGATGAACTCTGTTAGCCATTTTTGCGCGGGCCGCTCATGGCGCCGTTTTGAAACACTGCTGACCGCGCTGGCCATCGCTGGCAATGTGGTCCTCACCAGCGCCGCAGCCGATGCAACCAACGACTGGGAACGGCCTAAACTCACAGGCGTTAACAATGAGCGGATGCATGCCACCATGGTGATTTGCCCCGATGTGAAGACGGCACTGTCGATCGGTCCGGTGTCGAACGAAGAGCGTGTGAAGTCGCCCTTCTATCGCTCGCTGAATGGCAACTGGAAATATCATCTCAGCTCAAATCTTCTCACCCGCATTCCGGATTTTTGCCTCACCGACTTCGACGATTCGAAATGGCCAGAGATCCGCGTGCCATCCAATGTCGAGAAGGAAGGCTGGGGCGTGCCGATCTTTGTGAACATCCGCTATCCCTGGCCGGAGCCCTGGAATCCGCCGTTCGTTCCGCCTGACGATCCCAACAACTCCGTCAATGCGTATCGCCGCTCGTTTGATTTGCCGAAGGATTGGGACGGACGAAAGATCTTCGTCACGTTCGATGGAGTTAACTCCTTTTTCTACCTTTGGATCAACGGCCAGAAGGCCGGAATGGGCAAGGACAGCCGCACGCCTGTTGAGTTCGACATCACGAAATACCTGAAGCCCGGCAAAAACCTGATCGCGGTCGAGAACTTCCGCTGGTGCGACGGCTCCTATCTTGAAGACCAGGATTTCTGGCGTTACAGCGGGATCTTTCGCGACGTGTACCTTTGGTCCGCGCCCGGCGTGCATGTGCGCGACATCGAAGTCACAACCGATCTCGATCCTCAATATCGCGATGCCGAGATGCGCGGAAAGTTGCACCTCGTGAACTACGGCAGCGAGAGGACGACCGTAAACATCAAGGTGGACGTCCTCAATCCAAATCGAGATTCGGTCTTTTCCCACGCATTCGACCAGACCCTCGAGGCGGGCGAGGAGCGTTTGCTCGATGGCAACGCCGCCTTCACCAATCCGCTGAAATGGACCGCAGAAACCCCACACCTTTATAAGCTGCTGGTCACCCTCAAGGACCTTGATGGGAAGATCATGGAAGTGATTCCTGTCAATGTCGGTTTTCGCGAGGTGGAGATTCGCGACGGCAACCTGCTCGTGAATGGAAAACGCGTCCTCTTCAAGGGCGTGAATCGGCACGAGACCGATCCGGATCATGGCCAGGTGGTGACGATGAAAGGAATGGTCCAGGACATTGAGTTGATGAAGCAGTTCAACATCAATGCGGTCCGTACCTGCCATTATCCCAACGTGCCGGCCTGGTACGATCTTTGTGATCAGTACGGCATTTACCTCATCGACGAAGCCAATATCGAAAGCCATGGCATGGGTTATGGGAACCGGACGCTGGCGAAGGACGCTTCCTACGCCGAGGCTCACATGGATCGAACCGTCCGCATGGTGGAGCGCGACAAGAATCACCCCTCAATTGTGATCTGGTCCCTGGGTAATGAAGCGGGCGATGGCCCGAATTTCGAGGCGACATCAAAGTGGATCAAGCAGCGTGACTCGACCCGTCCGGTCCATTACGAACAGGCGGGGCGCCGTCCGCACACGGATATCATTTGTCCGATGTATCCGGGCCCGAACGAACTCGCGCGCTATGCGGCGGAACCGCGCGATCGGCCTTACATCATGTGCGAATATTCCCACGCGATGGGCAACAGCCTCGGAGGCATGTGGAAGTATTGGGACCAGATTTACAGCAAACCGTATCTGCAGGGCGGCTTCATCTGGGATTGGGTGGATCAGGCGCAGAGGGAGCGTGTGCCTGGAAGGAAAGATGAATTCTTTTGGGCCTTTGGCGGTGACTACGGCCCTCCCGGAACGCCGAGCGATTTGAATTCATGCAGCGACGGCGTGGTGGCTCCGAATCGGGATCCGCATCCGGGCGCGTATGAGATGAAGCATGTGTATCAATACGTTCATACCAAAGCCATCGATCTTGGAAAGCGCACGTTCGAGGCGAAGAACTGGTATGACTTCATCAACGTGAAGGAGATCGCACGCGGTGAATGGAAGTTGAAACAGGATGGAAAGGTGATTCAATCCGGCGCGTTGCCTGAACTGGATATTGCTCCTGGCGCGACGCTGCAATTCACCGTTCCCGTAAAGGAGTTTCGTCCCGCACCCGGTGCTGAATACTTTCTGGAAATCAGCTTCATCCTCAAAGCAAACGAGCCATGGGCGAAGCGAGGACATGAGGTCGCGTGGGACGAGTTCAAGCTGCCGGATTCAGCTCCAGCGGAAGTGGGTTCCGCCCCGCGCCGCGCGAATCTCCGATTGGTTCAAAACGGCGACACGGCGCGAGTGATTGGGCGCGATTTTGAAATTTCCTTTGATCGGGGGGCAGGAATGAAATCGTGGAAGGCAGGCCGAACCGAATTGATCCGAACGCCGCTGGTTCCGCATTTCTGGCGCGCCCTGACTGACAATGACCGCGGCCGGCGCGGACGCAATGGTTATCCGCAGCGCGCCTGGCGCACGGCGCATGAAGAACGGGCGAACCGCAATTTCAAAGCCGAGCAGAGGGGCGAAGTCGTGGAAGTGACGTCCGAGACCACGCTCCCGAATGCAGGCGATGCGGTTTGGTCGACGACTTACACGATTCATCCCAGGGGGGATGTGGTGGTGTCCGCGCGATTCTCTCCGGGCCAGACCAGCCTGCCTGCGCTGCCGCGGCTTGGGATGCAGATGACCCTGCCTGAAGGGTTCGATCGGATCACGTGGCTGGGACCCGGGCCGCATGAGACGTACGTTGATCGCAAAGACGCGAAGGTGGGCGTCTACAGCGGCACGGTTGCGGAACAATTGTATCCGCATTATTCGATCCCGGGAGAAACCGGCAACAAGGTGGACGTGCGCTGGGTGGCGCTGACGAATCGCCGCGGCGTGGGTTTGCTTGCCACGGGGATGCCGTTGTTGAGTGTCAATGCGCTGCATCATGAGACCGAGGATTTGAATTCGGGCAATCACCTCCATCAAATTCCGAAGCGCGACTACGTGACACTTAACATTGATTTGATGCAACAGGGCCTGGGTGGGGACAACAGCTGGGGCGCCTGGCCGCATCGTGAGTTTCTGATTCCGCTGAAGGATTACAGCTACAGTTTCCGCCTGCGGCCGCTGCGGCGCGGAGACACGCCGGAGGAAATCGCGCGGCATTCACTCAAGTAGTCAAGCCGCACAATAAGCTCACATAGTTTTCGCTGGTAAGCGCCGGTTGAGTGTGATTCGCTCAGCCGGACTTGTCCGGACCTTGCGGACACCTCAACACCGCGAACGGCAGAAACAGAACCGAACACAGAACTGGAACCAACTATGGAGACCATCAACCTTGGTGGAATTGATTACGCTATCCTGCTTATTTACGTAGCCGCCGTTGTGGGGATTGGGTTTGCCCTCAAGCGCTACATGAAAAGTTCGTCCGACTTCCTCACGTCGGGACGATCGATCCCCACATGGGTGACCGGACTTGCGTTCATTTCAGCGAACCTGGGAGCGTTGGAACTGGTTGGGATGGCGGCAAGCGGCGCGAAATATGGCATCGCCACGAGCCATTTCTATTGGGTGGGCGCGATTCCAGCGATGGTGTTTCTGGCGGTGTTCATGATGCCGTTTTACTACGGCTCAAAGGCGCGATCCGTTCCCGAGTACTTGAAGATGCGGTTTGATGAACGCGTGCGGGCGCTGAATTCCGTCGCGTTCGCCGTCATGACCGTCTTCGCGTCAGGCATTTCGATGAACGCGCTGGCCAAGCTGCTGAACCAGTTGCTGGGATGGGATTACCATCTGGCCCTGTGGATCTGCTCGGGCGTCGTGCTGTTGTATGTGCTCAAGGGTGGCCTGACTTCCGCGATCTACACCGAGGTGCTGCAGTTCTTCATGATTGTGCTGGGCTTTGCTCCCGTTGTTTACCTGGGGCTGAAGGACGTTGGCGGCTGGGGTGCCATGAACAAGACCCTGGAGACGGTAGCAACCAATCCCTCAGGCGTTTACCTGGCCGAAGCTGGCAAAACCTTTGAGCCGAATGCATGGACCAGCGCATGGCAGCCGCTGCTCGCCGGCCCCGCCAACAATCCGATGGGCGTCGATATTTTCGCAATGGTCTTCGGACTCGGCTTTGTGCTGTCGTTTGGTTACTGGTGCACCAACTTCCTCGTGGTTCAACGCGCCATGGCGGCGAAGAACATGACGGCCGCCCGGAACACCCCTCTTGTCGCGGCGGTGCCGAAAATGATTTTTCCAATCCTGGTGATTGTTCCGGGAATGATCGCTGTTGCGCTTACGGCGATGCCTGAAAAAGGCTTTCGCATCCCGCCGCCGCCGATCAGTTCGCAGGTGTATACCGCTTCAGCGGAAGTGGTGAAGCAGGCCAGCCCCGCTGATCCCAATGCGGCTGTCGAATCCATCACGAAAGCCATGGGCAAGAAGATGGACAACGTGAAACTGGTCGCGCTTGTAAGCCAGGCTCCGACCTTGAACGACGACCAGATCAAGACGCGCCTGCACGACGCCGTGGCTGAATACGATTACGACGGCGTGATCCTTTCGCTCGTGAAGAAGTATTGTCCGCCGGGCCTGCTGGGGCTCGCATTGACAGCGCTGCTGGCATCGTTCATGTCCGGAATGGCGGGCAACGTCACAGCCTTCAACACCGTCTGGACCTATGATCTCTATCAAGCCTACTTCGCTCCCAACAAGAGCGACTCCCATTACATGTGGATGGGCAAGGTGATCACAGTGGTGGGAATCCTGTTGAGCATCGCCTGCGCTTACTTTGCCAAGCAGTACAACAATGCGATGGACATCATTCAGCTCGTGTTCGGATTTGTGAACGCGCCGCTGTTTGCGACGTTCCTGCTGGGAATGTTCTGGGCGCGCTGCACTGCGACGGGAGCGTTCTATGGGCTCTTCGGAGGGATTGGTGCTTCCGCCCTGTTCCATGCCCTGACCATTGCGGGCAGCAACGCGCCGGGGGTGAAGGGCGGCTATCTGGCCGTGAAGCAGGTATTCCCGAGCGAAATGGCGCAGAACTTCTGGCTGGCCGCCTTCGCGTTCATCGTGTGTTTTGTCCTGACGCTCGTGATTTCACTGGCAACCAAACGGACCAAAACCAATGAAGAGCTGACGGGCCTGGTCTATTCGCTCACGCCCAAGATCAAAGACGAGAACCAGGCCTGGTATGTGCGTCCTGCAGTGGTCGGAACGATTCTGCTGATCGCCTGTGTGATCCTGAACATCATCTTCTGGTAAACCTTAACCAAGCACCGAAGGACTTTTATGGGACTCGACCTACGCTGGCCAATCGGCCTCATGTTCACGCTCATCGGAGCACTGCTGACGATCAATGGGATGCTCACGGGATCGAATCCCGAAGTGCTGCAACGCTCGCTCGGGATCAACATCAACCTGATCTGGGGCATCATCCTGCTTCTCTTCGGAGCGCTCATGCTGTTTCTCGCCATGCGCGGCGGAAAGAAATCAGGCCCCACCAAATAGAATCTCAGATTTCCAATCTCAAAGTTGAGATTTGAACGATGCTGAGGGCGCCATCGCAGAATGCCGCCGCATGAAGCGAATTCCGCAGCACCTCCAAATCCTGGGCGCCATTGCCCTTGGTGTGGGTTTCGGAGCAGTCATCGATCCTGATGCAAGCATTGGGGATCTGAAGGTCGTATCCATTCTTCAAGTTGTCGGAGATTTGTTCCTCAACTTGTTGAAGATGCTCGTTGTCCCACTGGTCGTCGCCACGATCATTAGCGGCGTGGCGAGTCTCGGTCCCGGCCGCGACTTCGGAAGAATCGGAACAAAAGCCCTCATTTACTTCGTCAGCACCACATTCATCGCCGTGTTGATCGGCTTGATGTTCGTGAACTTTGTCCGGCCGGGCACGCGGGGAGACGGCGTTGCGCCACTCGCGATGACTGAGGAGGCTCGAACACAGCTCGCGAAGGTTGAGGGAACGGGCGCGGGGACGGTGATGAATGTGCTGATGCGTTTCGTTCCGCAGAATGTCATTCGCTCCGCGGCCGATGGCGACATGCTCGGACTGATCTTCTTCAGCATCGTGTTCGGCTACTTCGCCGGGCGCCTCACCGGTGAACGGCATCGGTTGGTGCTTGGATTTTTCCAAGGCATTCACGAGGTCATGCTTCTCGTGACAAACTGGGTGATGCTCTTCGCGCCGCTCGGGGTGTTTGCCCTTGTCGCTAAAGTCGTCGCGACAACCGGGCTGGACGTCTTTCGCACGGTGGCATTGTTTTTCGTAACGGTTGTCGCTGGGCTCGCCCTCCATTTATTTGTGTTTTTGCCGCTGCTGGTGCGGCTGATCGGACGAGTCAATCCGGTCCGCCATTTCCGCGCAATGATGCCTGCGCTGGTCACGGCATTTTCCACAGCATCCTCGTCCGCGACCCTGCCGCTGACTTTGAAGTGCATCGAGCAACGGGCGGGCGTGTCGAGCCGAACTTCGGGAATCGTGGTGCCGCTGGGCGCGACCGTGAACATGGACGGAACCGCGCTTTACGAATGCGTGGCCGTGTTGTTCATTGCGCAGGTTTACGGGGTGGAACTCTCACTCGGCGCGCAGTTCACAGTGGTGCTGCTTGCCCTGCTGACAAGCATTGGCGTCGCGGGAATTCCGGCTGCAAGCCTGGTTGCAATCGTCATCATCATGAATGCCGTCGGAGTTCCCGCCGAGGGATTGGGACTCATCCTAGCGGTCGATAGGATCCTCGACATGTGCCGCACCGCAGTGAATGTCTTCAGCGACAGTTGCGGCGCCGTGATCATCGCGCGAACGGAAGGCGAGCAACAGGTTCTCGCCGCGTGAACCCACTCTGCGCGCCTGATTGATCGCGCCCGCTCATTGCGGCTTGAGCTTTGCCAATGGCGTGAAGCTTACGGGTCCGAGCAGGCCTGAATCGGTGAGCGGCCATTCCGAGGCGTCAAAGGGACGGTAGTTGATGTTCACAAAATTGATGTCACGGAAGTTGCGCCAGTTCACCTTGCGTTGATCCAGGTCGCGGATTCGATTTGCTGAGACGTTTGCAACTTCCACTTCGAGCACATTCCCTCGGCGTTTTAAATTGTCCACGTTCAATGTGAACGGGGCTGTGATGAGCGTGCCGAGGCCGCGTCCGTTCAGCGTCACGCGCGCGCTCTGTCCGACATTGCCGAGATCCAGGCGATACGTTTTTCCGCGTGATCCGGGTGCGTCGAAGCGCAGCGTGTAACGGCCCGTTCCCGCGAAGCGTTGTGCGTTGGTATCGTCCAGGGTCGTCCATGACGCTGTCCTTCCGATGTCCGCGGAGTTCGGCAACTCGGGACCGCCTTTCACAAAGTTCAGCTTCCACTCTGGGGGAAGGGGCAACGGCCCGGTGTTGTCCGCAACCGCAAAGTAATTCCACTCTGCGCCTCGCACGCGTTGTTTGCTGTGTGTACGGACGATGATTGAAGCGCCTGGGGGAAGCTGCAGGTACAGGTCAGCACCTTGAGTTGACCGCGCACGCATCCGACCAACCCCCGTCGCGCCGCTCAGCGGGTCCATCAGCACGACCCTGCGGGCTTCAGTCGCAAGCGGCAGCCATCCTTCGAATGCATTCGTGCCGCGATTGGCGATGAAGTAGTACCGTCCATCATCCACCTTGCGCCGAATGCACATCAGTCCTGGTTCATCGAAGAGTTGTTCACGCGGCGTGCCGCTGGCAGGAAACACGGACTCCAGCGCGCCGATCAGGATTCCACCAGTTCCCGGCTCGTTTCTTCGCGCGATCCTTTGGGCGACATCAAGCCTGCGTTGAAAAGCTTCCCGCCGGCTTTCGAGATTGGCCAATCCGGGCACGTCCCGGGGAAGCTGTTTTTCAAAAATAACGGTGGCTCCGGCCTCGGCGAGTTGAACGAGTTTGCTGAGGGTTGGAAGCGGCATGAACTCGCAGGCCGGGACGAGTATGACGCGGTAATCACCGCCGGGAACGCGCACAAATCCATTCTGAACGCGGGCGCCGCCGAGCTGCTTGTCCGAGATGAAGTCGAATTGATAGCCTCGCTGCCACAGCCATTCGGCAGCATGGCCGATCGGTTGCTGTTCAAACCAGTCGCGGGCGTGAACTGTAAACGGCTGCACCATCCCGCGTGCGTCGTTCCAGCGGTCGTGAATCGGCCAATAGACCAGGACATCGTTGTCGGGAGATCCGGCCTGCAACACGGATTGGCATCGAGCCGCATAAAGGTTGAGCGCATCCACGTGATGCCACACAGAATTGCGCGGGTTCATTTCGTACGAAGCATAAAACAGCCAGCCGGGCCAGCCCGCTTCGTCTGGCGAATAACATGAACCGTGATAGAAAATGTGGTTTACGCCCGACAGGAAAAGGTCGTCGAGCAGATGCTTCATGTCGCCAAGCGTTTCAGTGAAGTGCTCTTTCAGCCACGTGCCCGTTTCGCTCGAGCAGAGCGGACGTCCTGCGACATGCGCGGCGGAGGACGCGAATTTGGAAATCATTTTATTCCGGTCCGTGTGGAACATTTCCGTCTCGGGAATGTCGGCAAGCGCATACAGGTCGAGCAGGTTTCCGGGCGAACCGTGCGCCTCGTTGCGGGTGATGTACCCGCGGTCGTGCGACCATTTTACCCACATTGGCAGGGTGACTTCAGTCATGATATCGGAAAGCGTTTCCCGATAATCCGACTTCACGCGAGCCGCGCGCTCGGTTCCTTCGAGCCCAAAGAATGCGGGAAGCTCATCGCGCAGCGAATAACCGCGGCGTTGCTGAAACGTATCGAACAGGCCGGGCGCCCACTCAGATCGATACTCGTAGGAATCGTGATATTGGGCCCGCGGCCGCGCACCTTTGTAGTGGATGAATGGTTCCCCAAACCATTCGAGAAAATGCGTCATTGCAGGAGCGTGAAAGAGATTCAACATCCAGCCTTCGCCGCCAGGCCCGGGCCGTTTGACCTTCTGGGGCGACGGACGCTGCGAGATGGCAAAGACTTTCCACGAACCGCTTTCCGGGCTCCAGTCCACCGAACCGTCGTCCTTCACGCGAGGCAGCAGATCGATTCTTTCGCCATTGGAGCCGAATGCCATCAACGCCTGCGGAGCATTCGTCTTGAAATTGCCTTCAATCACGCCTCCTGCCGCAACGTCGAGTTGCCGCGACACCAGCGAGGCATTCGCGTCCGCGTCGGTCACATTCGGGCCGCCGAAACACCAGCCGCTTCCCGTGGTCATATCCACGCCCAATCCCAGTCGCTGCGCTTCGCGGACAGTGTAGTCGAGCATCTGCATCCAGCGCGGGCTCAAATAGGTGATGTAATTGGATTCGAATCCACGGGCGCCGTAGATCGGTATGATGTGAACCCCGCCCAAGCCAGCATCGCGGTAGCGCGTGAGTTCGCGCGTGATGTTCTTTTCATCCACAGCGCTCGCCATCCACCACCAGTAGGTCCACGGACGCTGGATGCTGGAAATCGCAGGCCAATCATTGGCTGCTGCTGAGGCACGTTCGCCAATTAAGGCAAAAACAAGGGCGCCAATGAAGCCAGCCATTCGCAGAGCGGTCTGGATCGAGCGGGAAAATCGTCTCGCGGGGTGGCTGATGTTGAGCTGGGGCATAGTTTTCGTTGTTCGTTGCGGGTTGCAGGTTGTTCGGGCTGCCACTGCGATCGTTCGTGCCTGGAGTGCGAAGTGTGACAGGATTCGCGGAGAAATAACATGGCCGGCCAGTTGGGCATTGTCGCCAATAGAGGGGAGCCGCATTCAAACTGTTACGTTCAATCTCCGATTCGCCAGTGTTTCAGCTTGGCATTCAGCCGCCGTAAAATGTTGGTTTCGCCAAAACCCAGGAGCATCGGTTGCAATTTTGATCAACAACCCGCCAACCGATGGAAAGCTCCTTGCCCTTCGACTCCAGAGGATCTCCCCATGCAAGCCCTGCCACATCCCCAGCCTGATCAGGAGCAGAGGATCGCGAATTCCAACGCATCCGCTCCGCATGCGCCCGTTTTGCTGGTGCGATTATTTGAAAAGATCCTGAAAGCGGAAGCTCCACTCGGATACGAGGATCATCGGGGATTTCACTTTGGGCCAGAGCCGTCTCAAGCCGTGCTGTCTTCACGGCTCAGCCGCAACGCCTGAACATTCAACGGAGCTGTTGAGTCGACTCAGTTGAAGGCATGTTCGGGCGCTGCGGCTGGCGAAATGGCGTGCCCGACTCGTAAAGCCGCAGGCGGGCTTCCAATCCGTCGATGAGTTCCTGAACTTGGGCTTCGCGGGCGATTTGAAGAGCCTGCCTGCTGACTTCAGCCGCCTTTCCAAAGTTGCCTGTCTCGGCATACGCCATGGCGAGGACATCCAATACGAAGGGTTGTTGCGAGGCGGTGAGTTGATTTGCCTTCTCCGCGAGCATCACGGATTCGACTCCGTTCCGCACGGACGCATCGCCGCTGGTCGCCAGCACGCGCGCGAGCAGGGTCAGCGATTGGAAGTCCTGGGGATCGCGCCGCAGGGCCTCACGAAAGTGCGCCACCGCGTCAGGATGACGGTCTTCGCGCCAGCAGGCTTTTCCCATCAGGTAATGCGGCGTCGCGCTTTCCGGCGCCAGGCGCGCCGCCTCCTGGTAGCTCTTCATGGCGCCGGCGAAATCCCCTGACTCGGCGAGCAGCGTGCCAAGGTTCTGGTGTGCGAGGGGCGCGTTGGGCTTGAGTTCAAGCGCCCGCAAATAATGCCTTTGCGCGTCGTCGCGCTTCCCGAGGTCGGCGAGCAGGTTTGCAATGTCGTTGTGCGTTTGCGCGCGGTTCGTGCTGATGGTCAGCGCCTGGTAATATTGCTGAAGCGCTTCGTCCTTTCGATCCGCTTGCTCAAGAGCGACTCCAAGATTGATGTGCGCGATCTCGTTGCGTTCCGTTACTGCGAGCGCGCGGCGGAACAGGGTTTCGCTGTCCTTCCAAAACCCGAGTTGATGACGCGTGGCGCCGAGGCAAAGAACGCCCGCGACGGCGCCCACTCCCAACAGCATTGCGTCGGGCGCCTTGATCCGCGCGGCCAATTTTTCGAGGCCGAAAACGACAACGATCAACAAGCCGGCGATCGGAAGATACATGTATCGATCGGCCATCGATTGTCCCCCCACCTGAACCAGCCCGATCACGGGGACCAGCATTCCGAGGAACCAAAACCATCCGACAGCGACGAAAGGCGCGGACCGGCGCAATTGGATTGCAGCCGCTGAAACCCCCGCCAACAATGACAGCGCGATGACGACGACCTTGCCAGACGGAACACTGTTCAACGGGTAAATGACACTCAATCCGGCAGGCCAAATGGTTTTTCCGATGTAGAACAAGCAGGCTGCGATGGCATTGAGAACGCGTGCGCCGAAGGGGAGGCGTTCCAGTCCCACGACGGCTTCTCCGCGCTGGGCGGCAAACGTGATCACGCAAAAAAGAACCGTCAGTACGAAGAGCGGCCACTTCTCGGCAACGCGTCGCAACCCGGATCCTGCCTGATCCTTGTGCCACCGGTTCAATGGCCAGACATCGAGGAGCAGCATCACGAACGGCAGTGTGACGAGCATGGGTTTTGACATGAGCCCAAGCGTCAGCCAGACCACCGTCATGGCGTAGTCCCTGGACCGCGGCACAATTGCATTCTCCGCAAGCGTGCGGCTTGAATCCGATTGCGCATAGCGCGCGTAGGAGCCGAGCGCGAGCAGTCCGAAAAAGGTGCTCAATACATCCTTTCGTTCGGATATCCATGCCACCGATTCCACGTGCAACGGATGCCATGCAAACAGCGCGGCGATGATGGCTGATGGCCACATCCTGCCTGTGATTTGCAGCAGCAGCCGCAGAAGCAGGACAGAATTCGCGACGTGAATCATGACGTTGACGAGGTGCATCGCGGCGGGATTGGGCCCGAACAATTCGGAATCGATCATGTGCGACAACCACGTGATCGGATGCCAGTTCGACACGTGCAGCGTCGTGAACGCCCATTGGATTCCTTCAAGGGTGATTCCGGCCAGCACATATCGGTTTTCCAGGATGTAATCCGGGTCGTCGAACACGACGAATTCAAACTGCCGGACGGGCAGGTAGAGCAGCAGGGTAACCAGGGCGAGCAACAGGCCGATGACGCGGGAACGTGCCATGCGGCGCATGATGGCGTTGAACCGAGCCAGGCGCAAATTGGGAATTCAGTTTGAGATTTGCCGCCCGAACCCGGAACTTCAGGGTGAAATGGAAGTTCGAGAATTTGCGGAACGCGTCTTGTATGCGACATCGCTCGAAGAAAAACTTCGGCGGCCTGCCAGCCTGACGGATGAGCAACCGGGTCCTGCGGCCCAGGCTCCGGTGGCTCCCGGCCGGCCGAAGGAGTTGCTCTTCAAGCCGCCGGGTTCAGGAAAGGCTGATTTTCCCGGACTGCATGCGCTGGAAAATCCCCGAGAACGGGGACGTCTGCTCCACTTCTTCGCCAACCACGAACTGCTTGCAACGGAACTCATGGCGCTGGTGCTCCTGCGCTTTCCGGATGCGCCTGCCGCCTTTCGCAAGGGGGTGCTGCAAACGCTCAAGGACGAGCAGGAACACACGCGTCTGTACATGGAACGCATGCGTGCGTGCGGCATTGCATTCGGTGAAATCCCTGTCAGCGGCTTTTTTTGGCGGACCGTTTCATCAATGGAGAACCCGATGGATTACGTCTCGAGTCTCTGCCTCACGTTCGAACAGGCAAACCTTGATTTTGCGCGCCACTTTTCGCGCGGGTTTGCGCGGGTGGGCGACCGTGACACGGCAGCTCTGCTCGAGAGGATTTATCGTGATGAAATCGGCCACGTGGCTTACGGGTTAAAGTGGTTCCGGCGATGGAAAAATCCCAACGAGAGCGATTGGGACGCATTCTGCCGGCAATTGAAGTTCCCGCTGTCGCCGCAGCGCGCGAAGGGTTTTTCGCTGAACATTGAAGGCCGCCGCGCGGCGGGTCTCGATCCCGAGTTCATTGCGAGGCTGGATGTCTTCGCGCAATCAAAGGGCCGAACACCGAGCGTGTTCCTGTTCAATCCTCATGCTGAGGCGCAGATCGCTCACGGGAAAACCTTCAATCCGAACCGCGCGCAACAACAGCTGGCGCGGGATCTGGAGACTCTTCCGCAATTCCTTTGCCGGGAAGACGACATCGTCCTCGTCTCGAAGCAGCCCTCAGTTCAATTCCTCAGTTCGATCAAACAAGCCGGATTCAGCCTGCGCGAATTTTTTCTGACATCGAAACTCCGGTCCGCGGGAGACGGCGATTCCGGTCTCGCGAACCGCAAACTGGGCAGGCTGCGTCCCTGGGCTTGGTCGCCGCACTGCGTGGAATTGTTGCGTCCTTTGTCCGCCAATGTGACCGCCGAGAAGCGGACCCTGGAGCAGCGATTCAATAGCGATGTGGCACGGCTTTTCTCCAAAACATGGAGCGCGGAATTCCTTCGCAAATTTCTGGATCATCGGAACGATCCCATGCTCTGCGAATCCCATGTTGCAGGCCGCGCGGTGACGGACCTGGAGGGCGCGTTGGAAGCGGTGGAATCGATCCGAAGCCGCGGACATCAGCGTGTTGTCGCCAAGGAGGCGTTCGGACTGGCGGGTGGAAATGCTTTGCGGTTCTTTGAACCTGAAATCAGCACAACACAACGGCGATGGCTGGAGAAGGCACTCACTGCCGGGCGTAAGGTTGTGGTTGAACCGTGGCTGGAGCGGGAGGTTGATTTTTCATTGCAGCTTGAGATGAATGACGACGGGCTCAAGCTCTGCGGCTACACGGGTTTGATCAACGATGCCAGGGGTCAGTTCCAGGCGAATTGGGCGGAGTCGCACCATCACAAGCGCATCCCCGCCGCCGTGGTTTCACATTTTCCCGGTTTTCCCGACATTTCCCGGCGAATGCTCGACATCTTCGCTGATCTGTGCCGGCAACTCGAAGATGAGTTGCGTTGCATCAATTATCGCGGTCCGATTGGCGTCGATGCCTTTGTGTATCGTGATGCATCTGGAACATGCCGCCTGAAGCCGGTTGTGGAGATCAATCCACGTTATACCATGGGCAGGCTGACGGTGGAGTTGATGAAACAGAGCTGCCCTGGAAGCGCCGGGTTATTTCGGATCGTGAACCGCCGCGGCCTTGAGGCGTCGCGGTGCGACAGTTTTCCAGCATATGCGGCAGAGATGCGGAAGCGTTATCCGCTGCAGTTGGAGGGCGGCCCCGTGGCGCGCATCCGGGAGGGCGCTGTGGTTCTCAACGACCCTGCGGCCGCGGAATCCTTCCTGGCGATTTTCCACGTGAACCGATCCCTGGGAATTCTTTTGCAGGATTTCTCAAAACAGCATTGAGTCCGTTTGAATGCGGATATATTTCTAGCTGCATGCATCGTCCGTGTTCCGCTTTCCTGCTGTTACTCTTCCTGTGCGCGGCTGTTGCAACCCCGGCACGCGCGGCAGAGGGTCGTGTGATGAAGGTGCTGCCGCACCTGCTCGATAATGACGGACGGCACACGCTTGCGCCGAGCCTTTATGATCGGGACGCCTATCAGGCGCACTTGCGGCAACACACGAACCTGATCTCGGGGATTCGGTTTGACGTGCATTGGAAACTGAAGGGGCCGCAAACCGCGCCTGTGCTGTTGCGCCTGGAATTGCGCGGGGCAGCACGGGGAAATCTTCCGACGCGAACGATCCTTGAAACGGCGGTGAAGCCGTCGTTCTTCAGGCGCTGGACTTCACTTCCACTGTTGGGGGAAGATTACACGCAATTCGGGGAGGTGACGGCCTGGAGGGCGACCTTGTGGGAAGGCGACGTTTTGTTGGGCGAACATAAATCATTCCTATGGTAATTCGAAACTGCACCTTCGGGTTCGTGGCCGCCGTTGCGCTGCTGACACTTTCTTCCAGCGCGCTGCCCGTTTACCAGATTGGCCAGAAGGCCGATCAGGAGATCAAAACGCCCGTTCCCCTCGTCGTGGTGGACTTGGAGGCAACGGAAGCGCTGAAGCAACGGGAGGCGCAGCGCGTTCCCGTCATTTACCGCTACTTGCCGCACGGCATCAGCGAAGTGGAAGCCGCTTTCCGCTCAACGTTCGATCGAACCCGATCGAACTTCCTTGATGCGGTTGAAACGCGGTTCGGTGCGCGGACTCTGCCTGACTCTGAGCTTCTGTCGCCCGCCTTCCAGCGTTTCCTTGGCGAATTCCAAAAGCAGAACGTGCTATCCCCGGTCGGTCCGCAACTGGCCCGCGTTTGGGTGCAGGGGCAGGCCGATGCCGAAATTGCAAACGCGATGATCGCGCCGTTGCGCGCTGCCATGAAGCAATATGTGCGGCCAGACACGGCGCCGCAGGATATCTGGGTCGGTTCCACAATTCGTCTGATCTCGGTGGCCGACAATGAAACAGTAACGGCCAAACTTGCGAATGAGCGCGGGATCAATGTGGCCAAGACGAACTTCATCTCTGTGTCACGAGCCAAGGCCGAGCTCCTGAATTCGTTTCCGGCGGAGGAACGGACGATGGGCCGGTATGTATCGTCTTTCATCAAACCCAACTGCGAAATGGAAGCAGAACTCACCCGTGCGTTGCGCGAGGAACGCACCGGCGGGCTGTTGATCGCGGATCGCTATGAACCCGGCACGGTGCTCGTCCGGCGCGGTCAGGAAGTGGATCGAAAAATCAAGGCCGCCCTGGATCAACTGGCCGAAAAAACAGAGATTCAAACGCCTTTGGAACGACCGGCGCAATCAATTGTTCCCGCAGTCGCCGCCCCCGAAGCCGTGCAGGACCTGAAACCTTGGCTGTGGGCCGGCGGCACGGTTGCGGCGCTGTTGCTCTTCATCCTCATTACCTCACGCCCGCGCCGCACACCGGAAATGGACCTGATTCCCTATGCGCGGCTGCCTGTGGCGTCAGTTCCACTTGAGACTCCCGCAGAGCAAGCCTGGCGGGAGCGGGCCCTTCAGGCGGAACAGCAGGCTGCCAAGGCGCAGGCTGCCGTACGTTCCGGGGTGATGTCGCAGCTGGCCGGCTGGATGGCGTCGCATTTCACCCAAAAGCTCGTGAGTCAACGGACTGAGATGATGGATGCGCATCGCCGCGCGGCCGTTGAGGTCGCGGAGCTGGAGGCGCGCCTCGAGAAAATCCAGGCGCCGCTGCAGGAGCGGCTGTCAGCCTACGAAACGCGGATCGCGGAACTGGAAAAGGAGTTGTCGGTGAAGGATGCGGAAAACCGCCAGCTTATTCAGGCCAAAATCCAGATCATTCGCAAGCAACTCGAGATCGAGCGCGACAAGCATCGACTGGAATTTAACTGAGCGAGGAGGGGGAGCGCACGGCAGGTGCGCTTTTCAAAGGGTTTTTGATCGGGGACAGAATCATTGAAAGTTTTGGCAACTTGCTCCGTATTACGGCGTCGAGTCGCCATAGGATTCCTGAGGGGCGATGGTACCCGTGGCCGCAGGGTCTGAAAAGGAGCGGCGGCTTTTACAAATGCGCGTGTTATTGCAGAACGGCGAGACGGGAATGTTCTACATTCGCGAAGGCGAATGGGATTCTGACGTGAAGCGGGCTCTGAACTTTCGCACAGCCCGCGCGGCGGCGGAGATGGCTTACCGGTTGTGGGTCCCCAAAGCCCGGGTTTATTACGCCTTTCCCGATCCCAGCCGGAATTATTCGGATGTTGTCTGACGCAGCCGATCAGCCGGCTTGCGACACGCTGTGCTTCAATTCGTGCACCGTTTTCTCCTGCGTCCGCAATGCCATTTCATAGCATTCGACCGCTTCCCCATAGCGTTCCATGCGGTTGAAGAGCCCGCCTTTGTACAGATAGGCAATTGTCAATGAACTGTCCGCCGCAATGGCCTGGTCGTAACAGGCGATCGCTTCGTTGAGCCGGCGGAGTCTCTCCAGGGCGGCGCCCTTCTTGACGAGCGCCTCGGCGTTATCTGGCTCGTGAACGAGCACCTGGTCAAATATTTCCGCGGCGGCCTCGGGCTGATCTTCATCGAGCAACTTCTGGCCGCGCTCCATCAACTCCCGCGC